>SWCA01000109.1_pt1 | contig 26474 bp, 26 predicted proteins | sample 4692961 | NCBI WGS metagenome assembly SWCA01 (sample SAMN10267275, study PRJNA491770) | bioreactor metagenome | isolation source: DHS bioreactor inoculated with | place: Japan: off Shimokita Peninsula
GCTCCACCGGCAGGGCAAAGTAGCCGCCGATCCCCAGCCCGAGGCAGAGCGGCGCAAAGAGCAGGAGCCGGCCCGCAAGCCGCTCCAGCCGTCCGGAGATCCGCGCCAGAGGCGTCACCCTTGTTCTCACCCTCCCGAGCGTCTAGACCTGCGCGACGCTAGCTCAAACATGGTTTCCAAAAGGTTAACGCCGATGTCCGACAGCCCCGTCGTCACCCGTTTCGCCCCCTCGCCCACCGGCTATCTGCATATCGGCGGCGCCCGCACCGCGCTGTTCAACTGGCTCTATGCCCGTGGTCGTGGCGGCAAGTTCCTGCTGCGCATCGAAGACACCGACCGCGCCCGCTCCACCCCGGAGGCAACGGCGGCGATCCTCGAGGGGATGCGCTGGCTCGGGCTCGACTATGACGGCGACCCGATCAGCCAGTTCGAGCGCGCCGGGCGCCATGCCGAGGTGGCTGCCGAGATGCTGGCACGCGGCCATGCCTACAAGTGCTTCGCCACCCAGGACGAGATCGCCGCGTTCCGCGATGCCGCCAAGGCGGCGGGCACCTCGACGCTGTTCCGCTCGCCCTGGCGCGACGCCGATCCGGCCACCTACCCCGACGCGCCCTTCGTGGTCCGGCTGAAAGCCCCGCGCGAAGGCGTCACGGTGATCGACGATCAGGTTCAGGGCCAGGTGACGATCCGCAACGACCAGCTCGACGACATGGTCTGCCTGCGCTCGGACGGAACCCCCACCTACATGCTCGCGGTGGTCGTGGACGATCACGATATGGGCGTCACCCACGTGATCCGGGGCGACGATCACCTCAACAACGCCGCGCGCCAGTTGCAGGTCTATGCCGCGATGGGATGGGAGGCACCGGTCTTTGCCCATATCCCGCTGATCCACGGGCCGGACGGCAAGAAGCTCTCGAAGCGCCACGGTGCGCTCGGGGTCGAGGAATACCGCGCAATGGGCTACCCGGCGGCGGCGATGCGCAACTACCTCGCCCGGCTCGGCTGGAGCCATGGCGACGACGAGGTGTTCAGCGACGATCAGGCGCTGGCCTGGTTCGATCTGGGCGGCATTGGCAAGGGCGCGGCGCGGTTCGACTTCAAGAAGCTCGATCACATCTCCGGCCAGCACATCGCCAATATGGAGGCCGAAGAGCTGGTGTTGCAATTACAGGACTACCTTGACGCCGTTGGCGGCCGGCTGCTGACGGCACCGGAAGCGCGGGGCGTTGCGCAGGCCATGCCGCTTTTCAAGGCCGGGGCGAAGACCTTGCCGCAAATTCTGGAAAAGGCGCAGTTTCTTCTGGCCACGCGCCCGATCGTTCCGGACGAGACGGCGGCCAAAGCGCTGGATGATGTATCCCGTGGTATACTGGGAGAATTGACGCCGCAGCTGCAAAATGCTAGCTGGGATCGCAACACGCTGGAAACCACGCTGAACGCGTTCGCAGAAGCGCATGACACCAAGTTCGGAAAGCTCGCGGCCCCCTTGCGCGCCGCGCTGGCGGGCCGGGCCGTCACCCCCAGCGTTTTCGACATGATGCTGCTTCTCGGGCGCGACGAAACCATCGCCCGTCTTGAAGAAGCAGCGCGCTGACATGCCCGCTCCGGCGGGCCATTTGGAAAGGGATGTGCATGGTAGAACAGACGGGAACCGCGAAGCTCACCTTTGGTGATAAGGAGCTTGAGCTCCCGATGTATTCCCCGACAGTCGGTCCGGACGTGATCGACATCGGCAAACTCTACGCCACCGGCGGCGTGTTCACCCATGATCCCGGCTTCACCTCGACCTCATCCTGCGAAAGCGCCATCACCTTCATCGACGGCGACAAGGGCGAACTGCTGTATCGCGGCTATCCGATCGAGCAACTCGCCGCCAAATCGCATTTTCTCGAAGTCTGCTATCTGCTGCTCTACGGCCATCTGCCCACCGGCGACGAGTTGGAGGCCTTCGAGTTCCGCGTCACCCGCCACACCATGGTGCATGAACAACTCAACAAGTTCTTCTCCGGCTACCGCCGCGATGCCCACCCGATGGCGACGATGGTCGGCGTGGTCGGCGCGCTCTCGGCTTTCTATCACGACTCGGTCGACATCACCGATCCGTGGCAGCGCGAAGTGGCGGCGATCCGGATGATCGCCAAGGTGCCGACGATCACCGCGATGGCTTACAAATACTCGATCGGCCAGCCTTTCATCTATCCGAAGAACTCGCTCGATTACGCCTCGAACTTTCTCTATATGTGCTTCGCCGTGCCGGCCGAGGATTACGAAGTCGACCCGATCCTCGCCCGCGCGATGGACCGGATCTTCACCCTGCACGCCGATCATGAGCAGAACGCGTCGACTTCGACGGTGCGCCTGGCCGGCTCGTCGGGCGCCAACCCGTTCGCCTGCATCGCCGCCGGGATCGCCTGCCTCTGGGGCCCGGCCCATGGCGGCGCCAACCAGGCGGCGCTGGAAATGCTCAAGGAGATCGGCACCGTCGACCGCATCCCCGAATTCGTCGCCCGCGCCAAGGACAAGAACGATCCGTTCCGCCTGATGGGCTTCGGCCACCGGGTCTACAAGAACTTCGACCCGCGCGCCAAGGTGATGAAGGAGAGCGCCGACGAGGTGCTGGAGCTGCTGGGCGTCGAGAACAACCCGACGCTGCAAGTCGCCAAGGAGCTGGAGCGGATCGCGCTGGAAGACGCCTATTTCATCGAAAAGAAGCTCTATCCCAACGTCGATTTCTATTCCGGCATCATCCTCGAGGCGATGGGCTTCCCGACCTCGATGTTCACCCCGATCTTCGCGCTGTCGCGCACCATCGGCTGGATCTCGCAATGGCGCGAGATGATGGGCGACACCTCGTTGAAAATCGGCCGCCCGCGCCAGCTCTACACCGGCGAGACCCGGCGCGACTACGTCGACGTGGAAAAACGCTGAGCCGCGCAGGCCGCGAACGAAATACGAAAGGCCGCCCGTTTGGGCGGCCTTTTTTGTTCGCGGAGATCAGCGAAGCGTGGGTCAGCGGCCCTCGAATTTCGGCGGCCGCTTGTCGAGAAACGACAGCACCCCTTCCTTGAAATCGCGCGAGCGGCCGCAGGCGCCCTGGGTCTTGGCCTCAAGCGCGATCTGATCCTCGAAGGAATTCCCCAGCGAGGCGCGCAGCAGCGTCTTGATACCCGTGTAAGCCAGCGTCGGGCCATCGGCGAGCTGGCGGGCGCGGGCGCGCCAATGGCCGGCAAAGTCGATATCCGGCACCGATTCCCAGATCATCCCCATCGCGCTGGCCTCGTCGGCACTGATCTTTTCGGCAAACAGTGCCGCCCCCATCGCCTTGGGCAGCCCCATGGCGCGCGGCAGAATGTAGGTGCCACCGGCGTCCGGAACGAGGCCGATCTTCGAGAAGGCTTGCAGGAAATAGGCCGACTGGCTGGCGATCACCACGTCAGCGGCGAGCGCGATACTGGCCCCCGCCCCCGCCGCCGGGCCGTTGACAGCGGCCACGACCGGAATCTCGGCGCTGGTGATCGCGCTCAGAAGCGGTTGGTATTCGTCGCGCAGAATCCGCTCGAGATCAACCTTGTCGGCATTGGCGCGGTCGCCAAGATCCTGGCCGGAGCAAAAAGCACGGCCCTCGCCGGTCATCACCAGCACCCGCGCCTCGGCATTGGCCTGCTTGACGGCATGGGTCATCTCGGCGCGCATCTGGGTATTGAGCGCATTCATCTTCTCGGGGCGGTTCAGGGTGAGCACCGCGAGGCCGTCTTCGACCTCCAACCGGATCGTATCGTAGTTCATCGAATGCTCCCTGTTGCTTGCGGCGAACGTAGCGAAGCGCGACCGGCAAGGGAAGAAAGAAAACCCGACCGCCGGGTCGGGTTATCGCCTTGCGGCGCGTTTTCTCCACTGCCGAGCGCCCCGGATCTGGTCACGAAACCGGCACCCGGCTCAGCCCTTCATCAACTCATCGAGCCGTTCCTTCTCGGAGTCCGAGAGCGCCGCGGCCGGTTCGGCACTGCGCGAGCGGCGGCGCAGGTAGATCCCGGCCCCGAGTGCTGCGGTGACAAACAGCGCCGGGCCTGCCCACCAGAGCAGCACGTTGGCGCCGCCGGTGGTCGGTTTCATCAGCACATATTCGCCGTAGCGGTCGACCACGAAAGCGATGGCTTCATCGTTGCTGTCGCCGGCCACCAGACGCTCACGCACCAGCAGGCGCAGATCGCGGGCGATCGAGGCATTGCTTTCGTCGATGTTTTCGCCACGGCAGACGACACAGCGCAGTTGCGCCGAGATGTCGCGCGCGCGCGCTTCCATCGCCGGATCGTCAAGCACCTCGTCGGGGTTGACCGCGAAGGCCGGGCTCGCCATGAGCGCGAGCGCGAGGAGCAGCCGTTTCATTCCGCCGGCACTCCCACGCCTGCAAGCTGCGCCTTAGAGGCCCCTGCGGCGACGCGGTAGCGCCGATCCGAGAGCGACAGCACCCCGCCGAGCGCCATGATCAGCGTGCCGGCCCAGATCCAGTTGGCGAAGGGCTTGATGAAGGTGCGCACGGCCCAGCCCCCACCCTCCTGCGGATCGCCGATCACCAGGTAGAGATCACGCCAGAAGCCGTTGGCAATCGCGGCCTCGGTGGTGGGCATCGCCTGCACCGGATACACCCGCTTTTCAGGCTCGAGCGCCGCCACCAGCTTGCCATCCTTGTGCAGTTCCATATGGCCGATGGTCGAGACATAGTTCGGCCCCTGCTGCCGGGTCACATCGGTCAGCACCACCTCGTATCCCGCCACCTCGAAGGGTTCGCCGATCTGCGCGACGCGGATATCTTCCACCTGCCAGGCCATCAAACCGGCGATCCCGGCCATGGTAATGCCAAGCCCGCTATGCGCCGCCGCCTTGCCCCAATCGGCGCGTGGCAGCCGGGTCAGACGCGACAGCCGGGCGCCGATCGGGCCGCGTCCGGTCCGCGAGGCCAGGTCGACCAGCGCACCCGACACCAGCCAGGTGCCGAGCAGGAAGCCGACCGGGCCGAGGATGGTTTTCTCGGTCTGCATCGTCCAGATCAGCAGCGCCAGCAGCACCGCGAGAGCAAAGGCCGGCACAAGCGACCGAACCGCGCGGCCGATCCGCGCCCGCTTCCAAGGCAGCATCGCGCCCACCGGCAGGATGATCGCCAGCGCCACCATGAACGGCGTAAACGCCGCCTCGAAGAACGGAGCGCCGACCGAGAGCTTGCGGTCGAAGAACATCTCGGCGATCAGCGGCCAGACGGTGCCGATGAACACCACCAGCGACGAGACCGCGAGCAGGATATTGTTGACCACCAGAGCGCTTTCGCGGCTCACCATCGAAAACACCCCCTTGGCCTCCATCGCCGAGGCGCGGATGGCAAAGAGCACCAGCGCGCCGCCGGTGAAAAAGGCGAGAATGCCAAGGATGAACACCCCCCGCGTCGGGTCGGAGGCGAAGCTGTGAACGCTGGTGATGATGCCCGAGCGCACGATGAACGTGCCGATCAGCGAAAAGCCGAAGGCGAGGATCGCGAGCAGGATCGTCCAGCTTTTCAGCGATTCACGCTTTTCGACCACGATCGCCGAATGCAGCAGCGCGGCGGCGAAGAGCCAGGGCATGAAGCTGGCGTTTTCCACCGGGTCCCAGAACCAGAAACCGCCCCAGCCAAGCTCGTAATAGGCCCACCACGAGCCAAGCCCGATCCCGATGGTCAGGAAAACCCATGCCGCCAGCGTCCAGGGCCGCACCCAGCGCGCCCAGGCGGCATCCACCCGGCCCTCGATCAGCGCCGCGACGGCGAAAGAAAACGCCATCGAGAGCCCGACATAGCCGAGATAGAGAAACGGCGGATGGAAGGCGAGGCCGGGGTCTTGCAGCAGCGGGTTGAGGTCCTGGCCATCAAACGGCGGCATCGCGATCCGGGTGAACGGGTTCGAGGTGAAGATGATGAAGGCCAGAAACGCCACGCCGATGGACGATTGCACCGCCAGCACATTGGCCTTGAGCCTGGGCGGCAAGCCGCCGCCAAACCACGCCGCCGCCGCCCCGAACAGGGTGACGATCAGCACCCAGAGCAGCATCGAGCCCTCGTGATTCCCCCAGACGCCCGAGATCTTGTAGAGCATCGGCTTGGCCGAATGGGAGTTCGCCCAGACCAGGCGAAGCGAGAAGTCGGAGGTGACGAACGCCCAGGTCAGCGCCGCGAAAGCGAGGGCAACAAAGGCGAATTGCAGGGAGGCCGCCGGAGCGGCGACGGCCATCCAGCCGCTCCAGCCCTTCTGAGCCCCCACGAGCGGCACGATCATCTGCACGATGCCCACGCCGAGCGCCATGATCAGCGCGAAATGTCCGAGTTCTGTAATCATGCGCGGACCATATGCACAATCGCGCGCGCCGCCAATCCCATGCGCGCGGATGTCGCGGATTTGTCATCGCTGCGCCTGGGCGGGAAACCGCGCTACTGCGCCAGCGCAAAGCGCCCGCCGGCAAACGGTGCTATGATAGACCTTGTTCAAACTTCTGGACGATGGAGGGTTTGATGACACGGACAACCAGAACGCTCCTCCTGACCGCCGCGCTGGCGCTGCTGGCGCCTGCCGCATACGCGGCCGATTGGGACGGGCCATATGTCGGCGCCTATGGCGCCAGCGTGAATGGCAACACCTACGCGCTCGGCATTCAGGGCGGCTACATGTTCGATCTTGGCAGCAGCGCCTATGTCGGCGCCGAGGTCGATGTGCTTTTCCCCAACAACGGGGTTGATTACGTTGCCGCCGGAACCGCACGGCTGGGCTACGAGGTGATGCCCGACACCCTGATCTATGGTCAGGCCGGTCTGGCCCGCGCCTCCAACGGCATCAATTGGTGGCTGGTCGGGGCCGGAGCGCAATATGCCTTCACCAACGAATTGTCGTTGCGTGTCGGGGTGGACCGCTATGAAAGGCTGAACGGCGGCAACTCCAACTGGGTGGCGAAAGCCGGCTTGGCTTACAGCTTCTGAGGTCGCGCGGCGCGGCTTTGCCATAGCCGGTCTCGCCGCGCCCTCTGCGACCGCAACGAAAGGTAACAGTGGTGAAACGCCTGGGACTGTTTAGCGCAATCATGATCCTGATCGCCGTTCCCGCGCGCGGCGATCAGCCGCCCGTCTGCTGGCAATACGGCGAGGCTCCGGGATTGTTCGGCTGGGTGCAATCGCCCTCGGTGGTGTGCCGTGATGGCGCCGCGCGGCCCGACACGGCAGCGCTCGCCCCTGCCCCTCAGACCGGCGCCCAACCGCAACCGCGCAAGCCCGACCCGGCATCCGCCACATCCGGCACCGCGTTCACCTTCAGCGGCAACGCCTATGCCGGGGTCGCCGTCCGGTTCTAGACTGGCCCGGCGTCAGACCAGCGCGTAGACCGCGCCCGACAGGCCGAGCGACAGGACCACCGGCCAGAGAAACCCGGCACCGTGAAGGCCGAAGGAACGGTGAATCACCGCGAAGTGCAGGAGTGCGCCGACAAGTCCGATGGCCAGCAGCACAAAGACCGGCTGCGCATGGCTCGGCGGCGGTGCGGCCCCGGCAAGGTTCAGCCCCCACCACCAGCCCGCAAACAGCCCGGCGCCAAGCCAGGACCACGCCATGCCAAGCGCCAGTGGCGTGGTGCGCTCGCGCCAGAGCCACAGGAAGGTGGCCGCCATCATCAGCGCCATCACCGCCATCGCGCCATAGCCGATCACCAGCGCGGCGCTTTGCCCGAGCCCGATCCGGCCCAGGTGCAGCGCCGCCAGCACCAGCGCCAGAAGTGCGAGAGATTGTTTCATGCCTGCAAGACCTCTCTCACCACCTTGTCGAGCTCCGTTGCCGCCCGCTCGAATCGCTCGACCGAGCGCGCAAAGCGCCCCCCCGCCAGCCAGCGCCGCAAGCGCCCGATCAGCGCCCGCTTCACAGCGCGCCCCGCCGATGTGGCAGCCGCTCGCGGATGATCGTGGTGATCTCGATCAGAATCGCCGAATTGCGGTCGAGCACGGCGCGGGTGGCCTGATCCTTCTGCAGATCGCGCCAGAGCAGGTAGAACACCAGCAGCACCCATGGCCCGTGGTCCGAAAGCAGGGTGACGAGAAACTCGGCGCTCATGCATCGTTCCGCCAGTCGTCGAGCGCCGGGTTGGCATCGCTGCCGCCCTTGCGCGCGCCTGCCTCGAGCGCCTCGAGCGCACCGAGATTGCGCATCACCGTGCCGGTTCGCGCAACGGTTTCGGCCAGCGAGCGTTGAAACTCCTGCCCCTTGAGCTGTTGGCGCGCACCGAAATAGAAGCTCACGATCGCCCCCATCAGCCACCACAGCGGCTCGGGCACCAGCGCGATGCCCTGCATCCGGGCGGCAAACCAGATCGGGTCGATCATCGCGGCGGCGAACAGCCCCAGCGTGCCGAACGCCAGCGCCGGGCGCGGCAAGCGGTTGAGCCCATCGACAAAGCGGTCGAACAGCCCGCGGCGCGGCTGGCGGAATTCGCCGGCGAATTGCCTGAGCGCCGCGGCGCTGCGCTCGGCATCGCGCACCGCCCCCGCTTCGGTGTTTTCCATGAAGATCCCGGCGGTATCGCGGACAAGGTTGCCGCCATTGCCGAACAGGATCGCCGCCAGCCCGTCGATCAGCCCCATGCCGCCACCCGTGCCCGGTGCTCGGCCTCGGTGAGATGGAATCGCGGCGCGATGAACGCCTCGGCGCGCAGGATCCAGCCGCCTTTGCCGCCGTCGCGCCGGGTGGCATATTTGCGGCTTGCGGGCCGGTCGTCGGCCAGCCGGTAGTAAAAGTTGCGCCGCTCGATCCCGTAGGCGTCGGCAATATGGGCCGGGGCCTTCTGCGCCGCCGCCTGTGCCGCCGCCACCGTCTGCGGCCCGATTGCGCCGTCCACCGTCACCGGCTGTCCCATCTGCGCCAGCAACCGTTGCAGAATGCGCACCGCGCTCGCCCCGGCATTGACATACATGTCAAACACCGACGGTTGCAGCACTTCGGGCAGCCGCGCGATGCCCGGCGCCTCGAAGTAGTGGCGGATGAAGATCTCGCGGGCCTGATCGCGGCTGAGGCGGCGCACATCTTCGGCCGTTACCGCGCCGTCGCCGTCAAGGTCGAGCCCGAGGCGGCGCATGGTGTGGATCGTCACGCCATGGTTCGTCGCCCCGCCCGGATCGTCGGGATCGTTTACGTAGCCGCCTTCGCGGTCGAGTATTTCATCGGCAATGTCGCGCACGCTGAGCATGTCTTTCCCTCGGAAATGATGGAAAGAACCCTCAGGCTGTCAGGTTAAGAGCGATGAAACCGGGCGTCCGCTGCCGGGCGTCACCGTCCGGCGCGGCGTCGTCGCGTCAGGAGTTCGGCTCCTGGTAGAGACCGTCGTCCTTGAGCGAGTCGATGACCTCTTTCGGCATGTAGTTCTCATCGTGTTTGGCAAGGATATCAGAGGCAAGAAACACGCCGTTGACGTAGGTTCCGGTGCCGATCATGCCCTGGTTCTCGCCAAACAGGTCCGGCAGGATGCCGGAAAATTCCACCGGCACGCTCTTGGCCCCGTCGGTCACCACGAAGCGCACCACCTCGCCCTCGCCGCGCACGATGCTGCCGGTCTCGACCAGCCCGCCGATGCGAAACACTTCCGTCGGCCCCGGCGGTTCGGCCAGGATCTGGCTCGGATCGCGGAAGTAGTTGATCCCGTCTTTCAGCGCCCAGCCGATCAGTGCCGTCGACAGCCCGAGCGCCACGAAAGCCAGCACCACGATCTGGATACGGCGTTGTTTCTTGAGGCCCTTCATTCCGCTCATCTCAATCTCCTCAGGGGAATACCGGCGCAAGCATCAGCCCGGCGGTTTCCTCTTCCCCCAACATCAGGTTCGCATTCTGCACAGCCTGGCCCGACGATCCCTTGGTGAGATTGTCCAGCGTCGAGACGACAAGCGCGCGGTTCTCCTTCCGATCTGGAATAACACCAATATGACATTGGTTCGACGCGGTAACATGTCCCATCCCCGGCGCCTGCCCATAGGGCAGAACGGTGATGAACGGCTCATGCGCGTATTGGCGGGCAAGCGCGGCATGGATCGTGCGCGGATCGCCCTCGACATAGCAATCGGCAAGGATACCCCGGCTCGCGGGCACCAGATGCGGGGTGAAGACGATCTCCACCGGCCGCCCGGCGAGCAGCGTGAATTCCTGGTCGAACTCGCCCAGATGCCGGTGCTTTCCGCCCTGGGCATAGCCCTCGACATTGGTCCAGCGCTCGGCAAAGAGCATGTTTTCCTTCAGGCTCCGCCCGGCCCCGGAAATGCCGTTCTTGAGGTCGCAGATGATCCGGTCGAGGTCGATCAGCCCCTGCGAAATCAAGGGACGCAGCGCATATTGCACCGTCGCGGCGTTGCAACCCGTGCCTGCCACCAGCCGCGCCGCGCGGATGTCTTCGCGGTAGAACTCGGTGAGGCCATAGACCGCCTCTTTTTGCAGTTCCGGCGCCACATGCGGCTGGCCATACCATTTTTCATAGGCCGCCGGATCGCGCAGCCGGAAATCGGCGCCCAGATCGACCACCTTCACGCCGCGCGGCAGATCGCGCACCAGTGCCTGGCTCAGCCCGTGTGGCAGCGCGGCGAAGACAAGATCGACCGCGCTGAAGTCGATGTCCTCGATCTTCTGCATCACCGGCAACGCATAGGCGCGCAGATGCGGGTAGACCGCCGCCATCTCCATCCCCGCCTTGCGGTCGGCCGAAAGCGCGACGATTTCCATCGTCGGATGGGTGGCGATGATGCGCACCAGTTCCGCCCCGGTATAGCCGGAAGCGCCAAGGATAGCGATCTTGTGGGTCATTGGTGACCTCTCTGGTTCGTCTCGGATATGGGCACGCTTGGGGCCGCGTGCAATCATGCGGATTCGAAGGTGATCTGTCGCCGCAAAAATTGCGTGGCCTGATTTGACACCTTGCGCGGATCGCCCGTGGTGAGCAGCTTCGACACCTCACCGGGGCCCTTCATCTTCGGGTGCCGGCCAAGGTAGTCGGCCAGACTCTCGGCCACCAGCCCGGCCTGGCTGTAGACCTTCACATCGGCCCCGAGGGCATCCTGAAACGTCTCCTGCATCAGCGGGTAATGGGTGCAGCCGAGAATTGCCGCTTCCGGGCTGGGCATCTTGCGCTTGAGCGCGTCGACATGGCTGCGCACCAGCGCTTCGGCCAGGATCGTGTCGCCCTCCTCGATGGCGTCGACGACGCCGCCGCAGGCCTGCGCCTCGACATCGACGCCGATGGCGCGAAACGCCAGCTCGCGCTGGAACGCCCGGCTGGCGACGGTGGCAGGGGTGGCGAACAGCGCCACATGCTTGACCTCGACCTCGCGCGGCGGCGAGTTGTCGCCCCAGTCGCGCTCGGTCAGCGCCTCGATCAGCGGCACGAATACCCCGAGCACCCGCTTGTCGGCGGGCAGCCAGCGCTCCTGCATCCGGCGCAGCGCGGCCGCAGAGGCGGTGTTGCAGGCGAGGATGACCAGATCGCAGCCCTCGTCCCAGAGCCGCTCGACCGCGGCGGTGGTGAGGTTGTAGATATCATCGGCATCGCGCACGCCATACGGCGCGTGCTTGTTGTCGCCGAAATACACGAAGGGCACGTCGGGAAGACGCTTAGTCACCGCGTCGAACACCGTAAGCCCGCCAAGCCCGCTATCGAAAATCCCTACCGCCATGATGCCCTGCCAGTTCCGTCTTTGCCGGTTTTCTACGCCCTTACGCGGGCCAAGACCAGAGGCTTGGCACAAGGCCGGAGCGATGCCGGGGCACGGGGTTTCGCGGCCCTCGCCCACATCCGCTGTCAGGCCCCCTGCCGTCCCCGGCGGCCACCCCGCCGCCCGGTCGGCCACGCCGCGCCGCTCAGCCCCTCGCGCAGCACAACCGTCATCGGATGGTCCGGCGCGGTGGCGGCGTAGCGCGCCAGCAACGCTCCGATCGCCGCGGCCTCGTCGCCAGCCGGGCGCGACAGCGCCCAGTCAAAAAAGATCGACCGGCATTCGGTCAGGCCGATGCCGTCTATGTTGTAGGCTTCGGCGATCAGGTTGCGTGGATCGGGGTCGCTCATCTTGCTGTCTCTCCGGGTAAGCGCGACAACACCGCCGCGATGGCGTCTTGTGCCGCGTCGGCCAGCCGAGTCACCTCGTCTTCCAGCGCCTCGGCGCTGTCCTTGCCGGTCTCGCGCAGAAGGAAGGCGAGCCCGCCGGCACCGATTTCGTCCATTTGCAATGTATCGTCGGTGAGCAGCTTGGAGGCCGACTGCATCCGCCACAACAGCCTGTAGGCAGCATCCAGCGCCGCCGCTTCCGCGCCGCTGAGCCATTCGATCGCAACCCCGCGCGCAAGCTGCCCGGCCACGTCCACCGGCCCGTCACCCGCCAGCAGCACGGCGCATTGCGCCACCAGCTCGATATCCTGCAAACGGCCGGGGCCGAGCTTGGCGGTCAACGGCTCGCCGCCCTGCCCCTTGGCCCCGGCGATCCGCGCCCGCATCTCGATCACGTCGTCGATGACCTTGCGCGGATCGCGGCTCTGGGCCAGCACCTCGCCGCGCACCGCCGCCACCGCCTCGCCGATCGCGGCATTGCCCGCGACGAAGCGCGACCGGGTGAGCGCCAGGTGCTCCCAGGTCCAGGCCTCCTCGCGCTGGTAGCTGCGGAAACTGTCGATCGAGGTCGCCACCGGCCCCTGCCGCCCCGACGGGCGCAGGCGCATATCGACCTCGTAGAGCTTGCCTTCCGACATCGGCGCGGTCAGCGCGGTGACCATGGCTTGCGTGAGCTTGGCATAGTAGGCGCGCGCGGCCAGCGGGCGGCGACCGCGCGATTCCTCCACCCCGTCGGCATCGTAGATCACGATCAGATCAAGATCGGAGGTCGACGAGATCGTGCGCGCCCCAAGGCTGCCCATGCCGATCAGCGCCGCGCCCCGGCCCGGCGGCGCCCCGTGCTTGGCGGCGAACGTGTCGACCACCACCGGCCAGAGCGCGCGCAGCACGGCTTCGGCGAGATCGGAATATTGCGCGCCCGCGTCCCAGCCCGAGATCAGCCCGCGCAAGTGATGCACGCCGATGCGGAAATGCCATTCCTTCATCCAGTGCCGGGCCTCGTCGAGCTGGGCTTCGTAATCGCCCCGGAGCCCGTTCAGCCGGGTCGATAGCGCCGCCGTCAATGCCTCGACGCCGGGCCAGGGGCTGAAGAAATCGCCGGCGATCACCGCCTCCAGAACCTGGCTGTTGCGGCCCAGATAGAGCGCCAGCGCCGGCGCGGTGGCGGCGATATCGACGATCAGATCGACCAGCGCCGGGTTGGCCTCGAACAGCGCGAACAGTTGCACCCCGGCGGGCAACCCCTTGAGAAAGCCGTCGAACTGCATCAGCGCCTCGCGCGGGCGCGCGGCCTTGCCGAGCCGGGCGAGCAGGTCGGGCTTGAGGCGTTCGAAGATCGCCGCCGCGCGGGCCGAGCGGCAGGCCGGGTAGGAGCGCCAGCGCTCGATGATCTCGGCGTCCTCGTCGGCCACGCTGGGCATCGCCGTGCTGCGCTCCTCTGGCGCAAAAAAGCCTTCGGTGAGCCCGTGCACCTCTTCCAGCGCCTCGGTGACGCGCTTGCGCCAGGCCACCAGGTCGGTCTCGCCCATCATCATCACCAGCCGGCGAAATCCCTCCGGGCTGCTGGGCAAGGCATGGGTCTGGGCGTCGCGCACCATCTGCACCCGGTGCTCGATCTCGCGGTGATCGCGGTAATGCTTGCTCAGCAAGTCGGCCACCGCCTCCGGCACCCAGTTTGCCGCCGCCAGCGCCGCGAGCCCCGGCACCGTGCCGCGCTCGCGCAATGACGGATCGCGGCCGCCGGAAATCAACTGCCGGGTCTGGGTGAAAAACTCGATCTCGCGAATGCCGCCGCGCCCGAGCTTCATGTCGTGGCCCTCGAGCGTGATCGGCCCGCCAAGCCCCTTGTGGGCGCGGATGCGCAGCCGCATGTCATGGGCGTCCTGGATCGCGGCAAAGTCGAGATGCTTGCGCCAGACGAAGGGCCGCAACCGCTCGAGATAAGCCTCGCCGGCGGCAATGTCGCCCGCACAGGCGCGGGCCTTGATATGGGCCGCCCGTTCCCAGGTGCGCCCGAGGCTTTCATAGTAACTTTCGGCCGTGGCCATGGCGAGGATCACCGGGGTGACCGCCGGATCGGGGCGGAGCCGCAGATCGGTGCGAAACACGTAGCCCTCGGCGGTCATCTCGGAGAGCGTGGCGCTCATCCGCCGGGTGGCGCGGACGAAACTGGCGCGTGCCTCGTGATAGTCGTCGCGGCTGTAGCGGCTCTCGTCGAACAGCATGATCAGGTCGATGTCGGACGAATAATTAAGCTCGCCGGCCCCCATCTTGCCCATCGCCAGCGCCACCGCGCCCCCTGCCGTGGCGATATCGTCGTCGCTGGCGCCGGGCAGCTTGCCGCGCGCGATCTCGCGCCCGACATGATATTTGAGCGCGCGGTCGGTGGCGCTTTCGGCCAGCCGGGTGAGCGCGTCGGTCACCGTCTCGAGCGGCCAGACCCCGGCAAGGTCGGCCAGTCCGGCGAGCAGCGCCACCCGCCGCTTGGCCACCCGAAGCGCGGTGCCGGGATCGCCCTCGCCGGCAACGCCTTCGGCAATCGCCGCGTCCAGCACCGTCTCGGGTGCTTCGGCAAGGGCGGCGCGCAGCCACAGCGCCTCGCGCTCCATCAACCCCTTGAGATAGGGGCTGCATCCCGCCGCCCCCTCCAGCAACTCCTGAAGCTCGGGCGCGAGGTCGTCAAACTGCGCCCGCGCCTCGGCGCCGTGATCGGCCTCGAACGGCAACGGAATGCGGGTGATACGGCTGGCGAATGTCATGGCCGGACCATGCGGCGACGGCACCGGGCGGTCAAGCGGCGACGGCGCCGAAATCCCTGCCCGCGGCGCATGGACTTTCTGGCCTCCGGCGGGGATATTTCCGGCAAGATGAAACCAGCGAGGGGCAGATGGCAAAATCGAAATCACTGACGCGGGTCGCGCGGGCGCTGGACGCGGCCGGGGTGGCCGCCGAGATCATGGAAATGGCCGAAGGCACCCGCACCGCCGCCGATGCCGCCGCGGCGGCGGGCTGCGAGATCGACCAGATCGTGAAGTCGATCATCTTTCGCGGCGAGGCCGACGGGCGGGTGGTGCTGTTTCTCACCGCCGGCGGCAACCAGGTCGATGCCGCCAAGGCCAGCGTGGTGGCGGGCGAAGCCCTCGGCAAGGCGGATGCGGCGCTGATCCGCGAACAGACCGGATTTGCCATCGGTGGCGTGGCGCCGGTCGGGCATGTGTCGCCGATCCGGGCGTTCTGCGATCCGCGACTGATGGATTTTCGCGTTGTCTGGGCGGCGGCGGGCACACCGCGGCACATCTTTGCCGCCGATCCGCGCGACCTTCTCGCCGTGGCCGGCGCCGCGATCGCCGACTTCACCGCCTGACGCGGCCGGGGATCTGCTTTTGGCGCGCGGTCATATGTGCAAGTCTTGCAGCATTTGAGACAAATTTTCCGGAGCCAGCCATGTTGCAATCCATTCCGGCCAACACCCGCAGCCAACTCGCTGGTCTCTGGACCGCGCTCATGCTGCTCTATATCTACGCTGACATCTTTTCGTTCTACCGCCCCGGCTATCTCGCCGAGGTCGCCGCCGGGAAGATGGGGCCGCTCGACGTGAGCCAGGGCACGCTGCTCATGGCAGCGGCGTTGATGACCCTGCCCGCGCTGATGATCTGGGCCAGCCTCGCCCTGCCCGCCACACTGGCGCGCTGGTCCAGTATCGTGCTGGGCGGGCTTTACCTGCTGGTCAACATCTCCAATCTGGTCGGCGAATCCTGGGCCTATTACCTGGCCATGGGCGCCGTCGAAATCCTCGTCACCTTCGCCATCACGGTGACCGCCTGGCGCTGGCCGAAACAGGTTTGACCCGGCGCCCTGGCTCGCAAATATCTGATTTTGCATCGCAATCCAAAAAAATGTGAATTGCCTTCACATTTCCTCTTGAACGACTCGGAACCGAGACCCATCTTGCTCAATGTGAAAGACATTCACATCAACCCGATCCCAAAGGAGCACCCCGATGACCTTCGCCGCTGATCTTGAAAACCAAAAGACCGACGAGGGCGTCTTCCGCCGGGTAGAAAACTGGCTTGATGACCGTGGCAAAGGCGCCTGGATCGCCATCATGGTTGTCGGGTTCATCTTTTTCTGGCCCATCGGCCTCGCCCTTCTCGCTTACATGATCTGGAGCAAACGCATGTTTTCCAAAGGCTGCGCCCATCGCGGCGCCCATAGCCATCATCACCGTCACGCCTTTGAAGAGGCACAACGCACCAACCGCCGTCACGGCTTCCGCAGCTCGGGCAACACCGCCTTCGACGCCTACAAGGCCGAAACGCTGCAACGGCTGATGGACGAACAGCAACAGTTCGAGGCCTTCCTCGATCGGCTGCGCGCGGCCAAGGACAAGTCGGAGTTCGACCAGTTCATGGAAGACCGCGCCCGTGCTGCCCATGAGGCACATGCCGACGATGACGGCGACCAGGACGAGCGCGCCGCGCCGTCCCAAGCCTGAACCAGACATTTCCACCGCACGGCCCCGTCACAGGGGCCGTGCCTTGCCCTGCGAATCACCGATGACCTATTCCAGCTCCCATTCCGGCCCCGGCAGCCTGCCCGACCCCGACACCCAGCGCGAGTTCTACGCCGATGTGCCGGTCAAACGGCTCATCGCCTGGGCGATCGACGCCACGCTGATCTTTCTCACCGCGCTGCTGATCTCGGTGCTGACGGTGGGGATCGGGTTTTTCTTTTTCGGCGTGCTGATCGTTGTCGTGGCCTTCATCTACCGCACCGTATGCCTTGCCAACCGCTCCGCGACGCCGGGAATGCGGCTGGCGGCGATCGAGATGCGCAACCATCGTGGCGAACGCTTCGACCTGGCCACCGCCGCGCTGCATACCGTGCTCTACCAGATCTCGGTGTCGATGGTGGTGCCGCAGGTGATTTCGATCGTGCTGATGCTGACGACTGCGCGCGCGCAGGGCCTCACCGACCACGCGCTCGGCACCGCGGCGCTGAACCTGACGGCGCGGGCCTGACCGGCTCCGGACGCTGCGGCATTTACCCCGCTGTTACACAGGGACTTGGCGCAAGGCGCAATCATTGCTACGTTTCGCCCAACGTTTCCTGATCACAAGCCCGCACTCACACTCACTCAGCAGCCCCGATGCGCCATTCTCTTCCGCTTGCCCCGCAATTCTACGTGACGGCGCCCCAGACCTGCCCCTATCTCGAGGGCCGCATGGAGCGCAAACTGTTCACCGCCCTGCAGGGCGAGGCTGCGTCCGACCTGAACGATACCCTGTCCAAACAGGGCTTTCGCCGCTCGCAGAACGTGCTCTACCGCCCCTCCTGCTCGGATTGCTCGGCCTGCCTCTCGGCGCGGGTTCGGGTGAAGGATTTCACACCCTCCAAGAGCCAGCGCCGCACCGGCCGGCGCAATCAGAACCTGATGCGCCGCACCCGCGCGCCGTGGGCGACCGAAGAGCAATACGAGCTGTTTCGCCGCTACCTCGATGATCGCCACGCCGAAGGCGGCATGGCCGATATGGATGTCTTCGAGTTCGCGGCGATGATCGAGGAAACGCCGATCAAGAGCCGGGTGATCGAGTATTCCCGCCCGGTCGATGCCGGCGAGCAACGCCGCGCGCTGAGCGCGGTCTGCCTCACCGACGTGCTCGATGACGGATTGAGCATGGTCTATTCGTTCTTCGACCCTGACCGGCGCGCCGACAGCCTTGGCACCTACGTGATCCTCGACCATATCCGCCTCGCCGCCGAAGCCGGGCTGCCTTACGTCTATCTCGGCTACTGGGTGCCGGGCAGCCCGAAGATGGATTACAAGGCGCGGTTTTCGGCGCTCGAGGTCTATGTCGGGGGCGAATGGATCGCGATGGACGATCCCGAGGCGTTCAGCGCCGATCCGCATCCGCTGTCGAACGACCCGATCTCCGAACAGGTCGCCGCGATCAACCTGCCCGGCGCAGCCCCGGTGAGCCGCTGACAGGTTCTGCCGCACCCGACAAAGGCGCGCTCGAAAGCGCGCCCTGCCATTGCTTTGTGGCAATCCGGCTCAGCCGATGGTCGCACCGTCGGTGCGCCAGATCGCGATCACACTGGAGCGCGGCTTGCCGATGCCATCGGGCCAGGAACCGCCAGGATGCTGGATGCCGACAAAAGCGGTCCTGCGGTCCGCCGACCAGCACAGCCCGGTTACTTCCGAGCCATAGGGTCCGGTAAGGAACCGCGCGATCTCGCCGGTGTCGGGGTTGCCGACCAGCATCTGGTTGTTGCCCTGCCCGGCAAATTCGCCCTCATTCGAGTAATCGCCATCGGTCTGGATCCAGAGCAGCCCGGTGCTGTCAAAGGCCATGCCATCGGGCGAGTTGAACATGTTGCCCTCTGTGACGTTGGCCGATCCGGCATTGGCGTTATCATAGACCGCCGGGTTACCCGCCATCACGTAGAGATCCCAATCGAACCCGGTGGCACCATGATCGCCGCCAGCGGGCCGCCAGCGCAGGATCTGGCCGTAATTATTGGTTTCGCGAGGGTTAGGGCCGCCTACCGGCTGCGCATCTCCCCCGGCATTGGCCTTCACACCCCGGTTCTTGTTGTTCGTCAGCGCACAATAGGCTTCGGCGCGGGCCGGATGGGCGGCGATCCATTCCGGCCTGTCCATCGTTGTCGCCCCCACCTTCGAGCCCGCTAGGCGTGCGAAAACTAGGATCTCATCGAGGGCCATCCCGGTGGTCTCAGGCGTCAACGCCAGCCATTCGCCGGTCTGATCGTCGTTGAACTTCGCCACGTAGAGCGTGCCGTCCGATAAAAGGCCCTCGGTGGAGCCGCCCTCGCCATAGATACCGCTAGAGACGAACTTGTAGATAAATTCACCGCGCTCATCATCGCCCATATAGACCACCACGCGACCATCGGCGGCCTGCACCATCTCGGCGTTCTCGTGCTTGAAACGGCCAAGTGCCGAATGCTTCACCGGAATGCTCGCCGGATCGGCCGGGTCGATCTCGGTCACCCAGCCATGGCGATTGGGCTCGTTCGGCTCGGCGCTGAGATCAAAGCGCGGATCGTGCTTTTCATAGGCATATCGGCTTTCGCCACCAATGCCATAGCGGCTCAGCCCCTCGGTCTCGGCATAGCCGCCAGTGGCGCCGAAATAGCCGTTGAAGTTTTCTTCGCAGGTCAGGTAGGTGCCCCACAGGGTCTTGCCCGAGCCGCAATTGTTCATCGTGCCCAGCGGCGAGCGCCCCTCGGGGTCGGCGTGGGTCTTGACCAGATCGGAGCCGGCGGCGGGCCCATCCATACGCATCGGCGTGTCGTGGTGGATGCGCCGGGTATAGGGGCTGTCGAGCACCACCGCGTAGCCGGTGGCACCCTTCGCCACTTCCATCACCGTCACTCCTTGCAGTTTCTTGAGCAAAGTCACCTCATCCGCATTAGCCGGAATGCCGTCAGAAGCGGCAGGCAGGTTGATGCCGGGATTCACGTATTCCGAGTTCACCGCGATGATCTCGCGGCCGTCCACCTCGAACAGCTCCATGCCGTCGGTGTTTTCGCCGAACACCCTGTCCGCCATCCCTATAGACACGCCGGTTTCGGGCGAATAGGCGCTCTCGGCGTCGGCAAAGAGTGCATCGCCCCAGCGCACCAGCGTCGACCACTGGTAGCCAGCGGGCACGTGGATATCGAAATCGGTGGCAATGCCGATGGGCTCAAACGGGAAGGCGCCGGAGGCAGCGGCGCGGGCGCCGAGCGGGGTCAGCGCCGATGTGCCGAATACCGCCGCACCGGAGCCGAAGGCCAGCACCCCGCCGAGAAAGCCACGCCGCGACATTGCGCGCTCGACAACGGCATCAAACTCGGTGTCGGCCGGTCGCGGATCGCGCACTTCGTCGAAATCGTCCCAGGAAAGATCGGTGAGGCTTTTGGTGGTCATCTTGGCTACCCTTTTTGTGGCTGTGTCCGCGCAAGGCGGGAATCGCCGCGTTTGGACGTCGGCTCCCGCGATGTGCCAGCGCAATGCGACAGCAAGACAACGGATCTGTAACAAGTCTGCGAAAGCCTGCTGCTGCCCGCGACCTTTGCCGTCAGCGTCAGAGCGCGGCCTCGGCTTTGCGGAAGTTCCATCCGCCCCGACCCCCCACAGAAGAAAAAATCGTCACAAAGGCGCCCTGCGACACTTTATTCGGGGTTTCGGCGTTGACGCCCCCGGCGACGCTGCTAGGGTGACGCGCGTTAAGAGAGGAGCCCGGAGAATGACGAGCATTCTCATCGTAGTGGTAGAAATGTGGCGCATGGGACGATAAACGTCACCAGGTCTGAGACCCCATGCGCCCCCGACACCCTCGGGGGCCTTTTTTTTGAGAAGATGCGTGACACGGAGAGCGAGATGACACGTCAGATGACCGGAGCGAAAATGGTGGTTCAATCCCTGAAGGATCAGGGGGTGGACACGGTATTCGGCTACCCAGGGGGCGCCGTGCTTCCGATCTATGACGAGATTTTTCAGCAAAACGACATTCGCCACATCCTCGTGCGCCATGAACAGGGCGCGGTCCATGCCGCCGAGGGCTATGCCCGCTCGACCGGCAGGCCCGGCGTGGTGCTGGTGACATCCGGCCCGGCGGCCACCAATGCCGTCACCGGGCTGACCGATGCGCTGATGGACTCGATCCCGATCGTTGTGCTCACCGGCCAGGTGCCCACCTTCATGATCGGCACCGATGGCTTTCAGGAAGCCGATACCGTCGGCATCACCCGGCCCTGCACCAAGCATAACTGGCTGGTGAAAGATACCAACAAGCTGTCGGAAGTGATCCATCAGGCCTTCCACGTCGCCACCAGCGGCCGCCCCGGCCCGACGCTGGTCGATATCCCCAAGGACGTGCAGTTCGCCACCGGCACCTATACCCCGCCGGCCAAGAGCAGGACCGACCATTACCAGCCGCAGCTCAAGGGCGATACCATGGCGATCACCGCCCTTGTCGAGCTGATGGAAACCGCCGAGCGGCCGATCTTCTACACCGGCGGCGGCGTGATCAATTCCGGCCCCGGCGCCAGCCAGCTCCTGCGCGAGCTGGTCGCGGCCACCGGCTTTCCGATCACCTCCACCCTGATGGGCCTCGGCGCCTACCCCGCCAGCGGCGACAAGTGGCTGGGAATGCTGGGGATGCATGGCCTCTACGAAGCCAACATGGCGATGCATGATTGCGACCTGATGATCAATGTCGGCGCCCGTTTCGACGACCGGATCACCGGTCGGCTCGACAGCTTCTCGCCGGGCTCGAAGAAGGCCCATATCGACATCGACGCCTCGTCGATCAACAAGGTCATCCATGTCGATATCCCGATCATCGGCGATGTCGGCCATGTGCTCGAAGACCTGCTCCGGATCTGGAAGTCGCGCGGCCGCAAGGTCAACAAGGACGGCCTGAAAGACTGGTGGGCGCAGATCGAGAAATGGCAGGCGGTCAAATGCCTGACCTACAAGAACTCCGACAAGATCATCAAACCGCAATACGCGCTGCAACGGCTCGAAGCCCTGACCAAGGACATGGACCGCTACATCACCACCGAGGTCGGCCAGCACCAGATGTGGGCGGCGCAGTATCTCGGCTTCGAAGATCCCAACCGCTGGATGACCTCCGGCGGGCTCGGCACCATGGGCTACGGGTTGCCGGCCTCGAACGGCGTGCAGATCGCCCACCCCGACAGCCTGGTGATCAACGTCGCCGGGGATGCCTCGATCATGATGAATATCCAGGAGGTTTCGACCGCGGTGCAGTTCCGCCTGCCGGTCAAGCAGTTCATCCTCAACAACGAGCGCCTCGGCATGGTCCGCCAGTGGCAACAGCTCCTGCATGGCGAACGCTACTCGCAAAGCTGGACCGAAAGCCTGCCGGACTTCCCGAAGATGGCCGAAGCCTTCGGCTGCAAGGGCCGCACGGTGTCGGACCCGTCAGAGCTTGACGACGCGATCGCCGAGATGATCGCCTATGACGGGCCGTTCCTGCTCGAAGTGCTGGTCGAAAAACACGAAAACTGCTTCCCGATGATCCCGTCGGGCGAGCCGCATAACAAGATGCTGATGGGCGACGCCAAGGCGACCGATGCTATCGGCACCGACGGCGCGGTTCTGGTGTAAGGAGGGCAGAGACATGGCTGCATTGAAAATCAAAAAAGGCTCCTCCCGCAAATCGGCCTACGATCTGCGCGACCCGAATTCCGAGGCGATCGAGCGCCACACGCTCGCTGTCGTCGTCGACAACGAGGCCGGTGTGCTGGCCCGGGTGATCGGGCTGTTTTCCGGCCGGGGCTACAACATCGAAAGCCTGACCGTGGCCGAGGTCGACCATACCGGCCATACCAGCCGGATCACCATCGTCACCACCGGCACGCCGCAGGTGATCGACCAGATCAAGGCCCAGCTTGGCCGGATCGTGCCGGTGCACGAGGTCCATGACCTCACCGCCGAGGGTGCGGCCGTCGAACGCGAACTGGCGTTGTTCAAGGTGACGGGTCAGGGCGAGAAGCGCGTCGAGGCGCTGCGTCTGGCCGACATCTTCCGCGCCAACGTGGTGGATTCGACGCTGGAGAGCTTCGTGTTCGAGGTCACCGGCAGCCCCGAGAAGATCGACGCCTTCGCCGACCTGATGCGCCCGCTCGGCCTGGCCGAGATCGCGCGCACGGGCGTGGCGGCGCTGGCGCGCGGGAAAACCTGATCCTGTTGGAAAAATCGGCGTGGGGCCGGCCCGGCCCCGCACCGGTCAGGCGACGACTGAAAGCTTCACGTCGTCGCTCGCATCATGGTGATAGCCCATGATGATCGCCTGCGGGTCGCTCCCAGGCACCCCCGCCACCACCTTGTAGACATCGCGCACAAAGCGCACGTCATCGCGCAGCTCGACCGAAAAGGTCACCTGATCGCCGCAACTCAGCACCTCTTGCCCGTTGGGCAGATCAACGTCGGGACCAAGGAACGCAAGCGGTCCCTGATCCTCGCACCAGATCATCCCGGTCTGGGCGTTTTCGTTGAACCAAAGAACCAATCCATTCATATGCCTGCCTCCAGATTGATCCTATCGCGCAAAGATAGTCTCAATTTGCATTCCAATCCTCTTCCGACCTAACCTAAAGTGCAGGTCGCTCGCTGTCAAAACGACTTTTGCGTGCTCAGGTCATTGATTTCGGTCAATACCCAGCGCGAAAAAAAATGGGGAGCCTCAGGCTCCCCAGTTTCGCTGATAAGGCTCGTCATTCGTACCGCCCGGTTTTCTGCCTGCGGCCCTATCCGCGCCAGGGGCGAGCGCACCCGCCCCCGTGTTGGGCGGGGGGCCAACGGCCTCGCCCCACCCTGTCTCCGTATCACGCCGACCGAACGGCGCCCCGCACCCCCGGCACCCGGCCGGAGGTCAGAAAATACGCCCGGCCCTCGGTCAGCTCGACCTCGCGCACCTGGATCGACAACTGGTCGCCCTCGGTGGTGCGAAAGGTAAGGCCGCCCTCCACGACCAGCCCCGCCAGCGCCGCCGGCACCGCGAAGCTGCCCGATCCGGAGGTCACCCCGCCACCACCGGTGGACAGGATCACCCGCAGGTCCATCACCTCGGTCTCACGACCATCGAGGATAAAACACCCTGTGAAATCACGGACTTCCATGGCGTTCTTCCTCAGCTGCACCCGGTGGTGCCACCACAGGTGTTGCACTTCAGGCAGGTGCCGTTGCGCACCAGGGTGTAGTTGCCGCATTCGGGGCATGGATCGCCTTCGTAGCCCTGCATCTTGGCCTTGATGCGCGCGTCCACCTTGGTGACCGTTCCCGACGACAGCGCCGTCGAGCCGCTGGTGCCGGTGGATTTCAGCATGGTGCCGCCGGCCAGCCCGTCGGCCGTTTCCGGCACCAGGGTATGCAAGGCTTCCTCAGGATCGGCCGCACCGGCAAAGCCGGTCACGCCCTGCGCCCCGCCTTGCAGCACCACCAGCTCTTGCGGCAGCCGCTTGCGCAGGTATCCGGTCGAGGAAATCTGCTTGAGAACCTCCAGAGACCGCGACGCAGCACTGTCGCTCATCTCCTTGATATTGCTCACACCTTCCTCTTCACCCCGGCCCAGCGAGTCGAAGCTGTGGCCCTCCGGCTTCACATGCGCCAGATCGGTCCGGTCAAGGTAGCTGACCGCCAGTTCGCGGAAGATGTAGTCGAGGATCGAGGTCGCGTTCTTGATCGCGGCGTTGCCCTGCACCATCCCGGCGGGCTCGAACTTGGTGAAGGTGAAGGCGTCGACGAACTCTTCCAGCGGCACGCCGTATTGCAGGCCGACCGAGACCGCGATGGCGAAGTTGTTCATCATCGCCCGGAAGCCCGCGCCTTCCTTGTGCATGTCGATGAAGATCTCGCCAAGCTGGCCGTCTTCGTATTCGCCGGTGCGCAGATACACCTTGTGGCCGCCGATGGTGGCTTTCTGGGTGTAGCCCTTGCGCCGCTCCGGCAGCTTCTCGCGGCCGACCCGCGCGACTTCCTTGATGATCACCTTCTCGACGATCTTCTCGGCCAGCACCTGCGCCTTCTGGTGCGGCGTGCCCGAGGCGAGGGTTTCTTCGGCATCCTCGTCATCCTCGACCAGCGACGAAGCCAGCGGCTGGCTCAGTTTCGAGCCATCGCGGTAGAGCGCATTGGCCTTCACCCCGAGCGACCAGCTCAGCTCGTAGGCGCGCTGGCAATCCTCGATGGTGGCGTCGTGGGGCATGTTGACGGTTTTGGAAATCGCGCCCGAGATGAAGCTCTGCGCCGCCGCCATCATGTGGATATGGCTGTCGGTCGAGAGATAGCGCTTGCCCTTGCGCCCCGAGGGGTTGGCGGTGTCGAACACATGGTAGTGCTCTTGCTTCAGGTGCGGCGCGCCTTCGGTCGAGCCGGTGCCGATGGCGTGGTCGTTCGCGGCCTCGATATCGGCGCGGCTGAAGCCGAGATGGCGCAGCATGTCGAACGACGGGTCGTTCAACTGTTCGCTGCTAAGCCCAAGAGTTTCCTTGCAGAAATCTTCGCCCAGGGTCCACTGGTTGAACACGAAGCGGATATCGAAGGCCGAGACCAGCCCGTTCTCGATCTTCTCGAGTTCCGCCTGGCCAAAGCCCTTCTGCATCAGCGTCGTGGCGTTGATCCCCGGCGCGTTGCCAAGGGTGCCGTGACCCACCGCATAGGCGATGATTTCCTCGATCTCGCTCGACGAATAGCCAAGCGCCACGAGGCCCGCGGGCACCGACTGGTTGATGATCTTGAAGTAGCCGCCACCGGCCAGTTTCTTGAATTTCACCAGCGCAAAGTCGGGCTCGATCCCGGTGGTGTCGCAATCCATCACCAGACCGATCGTGCCGGTCGGCGCGATCACCGAGACCTGGGCGTTGCGGTAACCGTGCTTCTCCCCCAGCGCCAGCGCCTCGTCCCAGCAGCCCATGGCGAGGTCGACGAGCTTGCGGTCGGGGCAATTGCTGTGATCGAGCGGTACCGGCGTCACGGTGAGCTTGTCATAGCCCTCCTCGGCGCCATAAGCGGCGGCGCGGTGGTTGCGGATCACCCGCAGCATGTGCTGGGCGTTGCGCTTGTAGCCGTCAAAAGCGCCAAGCTCGCCCGCCATCTCCGCCGAGGTGGCATAGGAGGTGCCGGTCATGATCGCGGTGAGCGCGCCGGTAAGCGCCCGGCCCTCTTTCGAATCGTAGCCCAGCCCCATGTTCATCAGCAAACCGCCGATATTGGCGTAGCCCAGCCCGAGGGTGCGGAAATCATAGGACCGCTGTGCAATCTCCTTAGACGGGAATTGCGCCATCATCACGCTGATTTCCAGCGTGACCGTCCACAGCCGGGTGGCGTGCATGTAGTCTTCGGCCTGGAACTCGCCGTCCTTGAGGAACTGGAGCAGGTTCATCGAGGCGAGGTTACAGGCGGTGTCGTCAAGGAACATGTATTCCGAGCACGGGTTCGAGCCGCGGATCGCACCATCTTCCGGGCAGGTGTGCCAATCGTTGATGGTGTCGTGATACTGGATGCCCGGATCGGCCGAGGCCCAGGCGGCGTGGCCGATCTGTTCCCACAGGTCGCGCGCCTTGATGGTCTTGGCGACCGAGCCGTCGGTGCGCCGCAGCAGCTCCCAGTCGGCGTCGTCTTTCACCGCTTGCAGGAAGGCGTCGGTGACGCGCACGGTGTTGTTGGAGTTCTGCCCCGAAACGGTGGCGTAGGCTTCGCTGTCCCAGTCGGTGTCATAGGTCGGGAACTCGATCGAGCTGTAGCCCTGACGTGCATAGTCGAGCACGCGCTTGACGTAGTTTTCCGGGATCGCGACTTTC
>SWCA01008699.1_pt2 | contig 26472 bp, 24 predicted proteins | sample 4692961 | NCBI WGS metagenome assembly SWCA01 (sample SAMN10267275, study PRJNA491770) | bioreactor metagenome | isolation source: DHS bioreactor inoculated with | place: Japan: off Shimokita Peninsula
TATTGCTACCCAAATGATGGAAACCATGATTTCCAGTTTAACGCCTACACGAGCAGAAGTTAACGATGTTGCCAACTCTGTTATGGATGGTGCAGATGCTGTGATGCTTTCTGGTGAAACCTCTGTTGGTAGTTACCCAGTTCAGGTTATCAAGCAAATGTCCAATATTATTAAAAGCGTTGAAGATTCTTCATTAATTAAAGTCCCTCAAGTACCACCTCATATACGTACAAAAAGGTACATTACAAAGTCTATTTGTTATCACGCAGCAAACATGGCCAACGAAATTGATGCCAAAGCCATCTCAACACTTACAAATAGTGGTTATACAGCTTTTCAAATATCGGCTTGGAGACCAAGTGCGCATATTTTGGTCTTTAGTTCCAACAAACGTATTTTAACACAACTTAGCTTGCTTTGGGGCGTAGAGGCTTTTTATTATGATAAATTTGTGAGCACAGACGAAACCATTGAGGATGTCAATGCCATTGCCTGTAAAAAAGGGTATCTGGAAGCAGGAGATATGTTAGTGAGTTTGGCTGCCATGCCAATTCAAGCAAAAGGGATGGTAAACACCTTACGTGTTACAGAAATTACAAGTTGTAATTTTTAAGGATTATCAATTTCTTTTTCAATTTGTAAAATTATTTTTTCTAATAACCGATTTAGCGTGTTTAATAACTCATTACCAGTGTTTAATGTTTCCAGTTTAAAGGTGGCAATGTTCCATAATTCCATACTACTTATAAGATTTTCATAATTGGTTTTAGGACCACCTTGTATCAACCCATTTTTAAAATAATCGATAGCTATTTCGCTATAGTTTATATTTTTAACAAAATAAGGTTCTATAGTGTTAGTATATTGTGTTTGGTTATAATCTATTTGAATATTGAAAGAATCTCTAAATTCTTTTAAATATTTAAAATACATTTTAAGTGAGTCATTTTTTAGTTGAGATTGCAGATTCTGATTGATAAATTCATCTGTAACTGGATAAGAAAGTGTGACAGCCCAAAATGTAGCCGTATTGCCCAGAAGCTTTTTAAGAGTAGGTATAGAATCTAAGTTTTCACTGTCTAATATGTTTAAAATACGTTTACTGCTTTTTATTTCTGAAGTGACATTATCTTTATAATATTTTATATCTTCCTTTTGGTTTTTAAGTTCTTCTGAAATACGCACTAAATAATCGATTTTTTTATTTGTGGTGATTCTTTCAGAGTTCCAGTTATTGATGCTTAAGGCAATTAAAATCCCGATAACCACAAGTATAATTTCACCTAATGCATATTTAAAATACTTTGTAGTTCTTCCTTCTGAAAGCAAATTTTGTCTAATTTTTCTAAAAAACTTTATCATTGTTTGGTTTTTAAATCTGCATTAATTTAAGGTTTGGCTATTTAGTAGATGTCGAAGTTCGCCTTTTTAATTTAAAAATTCAAATCCCTAAAAATCAAACTGTAATTGTACACTTACTGCCTTTTTTTCTTCTAATTTCTTTTTTGTTTTTTCAGTATTGAGATTGGATAATGAGATTCCCAAAAGCCTAACAGAGTTTTGCAATTTCTCTTGAAACAGTAAATCTTTGGCAGTTTCTAAAATAATGCTTTTATCACTTATAAAATAAGGTAAAGTCTTGCTTCTGGTTTGTAATGTAAAATCACTATATTTAATTTTTAAAGTTATGGTTTTTCCAGACACCTTACTTTTAGTCAAACGTCTGGAAACCTCTTGGGCAATATGCTCCAGTTTTTCAAGCATAAAAATTTCACTGGATAGGTTTTCATGAAAAGTACGCTCTGCAGCTAAGGATTTTCTGGTTCTTTTGGGTCTTACTTCAGAAGTATGGATACCCCTTACTATGTAATAATAAAACCTACCAGACTTACCAAAGTTTGTGTCTAAATACTCCAGGGATTTTTGTTTTAAATCCTTGCCTGTAAATATGCCCAATTGATACATTTTTTCAGTAGTTACTTTACCAACACCATAAAATTTTCTGATATCCAAAGCTTCAAGAAACGCAAGCACTTCTTCTGGGTTGACCGTTTTTTGTCCGTTAGGCTTATTATAATCGCTAGCTACTTTAGCCACAAATTTATTAATGGAAATTCCAGCAGATGCAGTTAAACCAACTTCCTTAAAAATTCGTTCCCTTATTTCCTTGGCAATTAAACTGGCACTTGGATTGCCTTTTTTATTTTGGGTCACGTCTAAATACGCTTCGTCTAGAGATAGGGGTTCAACCAAATCGGTATAATCGTAGAAAATAGCTCTAATTTGTTTCGATATTTCATGATACCTATCAAAACGAGGCTTCACAAAAATTAGTTCCGGACAGTTTCTTCTGGCTTGAGCACCACTTAAGGCACTTCTAACACCAAACTTCCTGGCTTCGTAGCTGGCAGCACTTACCACTCCTCTTGCGCCTCCTCCACCAACAGCAATGGGTTTCCCTTTTAACTCAGGGTTGTCCATTTGTTCTACAGAAGCGTAAAAAGCATCCATATCCACATGAATAATTTTTCGAATTGGTAAATTGTCTTGCATCATGTAAATTTATAATATCTTTATCAAAAAATGATATCTCTAAATGGGTAAAACAGCAATCATACTTGGTGCAACAGGTTTAACTGGAGGTTTGTTGTTGGAACAGCTTTTAATGGATAACAGATATGCCAAAATCAAACTGTTCTCAAGATCTTCCTGCAATATAAAACACGAAAAGATTGAAGAACATTTGGTTGATTTGTTGGATTTGTCTTCCCAAAAAAGTAAGTTTTTTGCAGACGAGGTTTTTTGCTGTATTGGCACCACAAAAGCCAAAACACCTAATCAAGAACAGTATCTTCAAATAGATTATGGAATCCCTGTTATGGCAGCAAAACTGTGCAAGGAGAACAATATAAACACATTTTTGGTTATATCGGCCTTGGGTGCAGACAAACACAGTAAAGTTTTTTACAATAGAACCAAAGGACGGATGGAAGAAGCTGTATTCATGGAAAAAATCCCAAATACTTATGTGTTGCAACCTTCTTTGATTGCTGGAGAAAGAAATGAAAAAAGATTGGGGGAATATTTAGCGAAATTATTAATGAAACTTGTAAACCCGTTTTTGTTTGGTTCGCTTTCAAAATACAAATCCATTCATCCAATAACCATAGCAAAAGGAATGATTGTTTTGGCTAATGGTTCTCACACATCAGGACGGATTGTTTCAGATGAAATTAAAAAAATAGCAAACAATAAATAGATTCCCATATGTATGGGAAAGTAATATGATTGAAATAGAACGTAAATTTTTAGTAAAAAACAACAGCTTTAAAAATGATGCCTTCAAAAAAATCCATATAAAACAAGGGTTTCTAAATTCGGATAAAGAACGAACCGTTCGTGTAAGACTAACAGATAGTCAAGGGTTTTTAACCGTAAAGGGATTATCTGGCAATAACGGTTTATCCAGATTTGAATGGGAAAAAGAAATCAGCAAAACTGATGCTGAAGCCCTTTTTGAATTATGTGAAAAAGGCCTGATTGAAAAAACCAGACACCTAGTTGAAATTGGGAACCATATCTTTGAAATCGATGAATTTTTTGGCGACAATGAAGGATTAATTATAGCAGAAATAGAACTGAACCACGCTACCGAATTATTTAAAAAACCTGCATGGCTTGGAGAAGAAGTGACAGGAAATATAAAGTATTACAACTCGCAATTAAGCATGCAACCTTATAAAACTTGGTGATATGAAAACACTTAAAAATGCCTTATCCATAACCTTATGCTTCTTGGCTTTTACAGCCTGTAAAAAAGACACCAAGGGAACCGAAGCTGAAGTTTCAGAAAAAGTAACAGACACCATAGTTATTGAAAAAGTCGCTCCCATAGAAGTTGAAAAAACCAGACAGGAACTAAAAGAGGACCTAACCACAAAAGGTTTTCAAACCTTTGACTTTATTGATAGCAAAACTCAAGACACTATTTTAATGCAACAATATTTTATGGCTTTTTTAAAAAGTGGTCCCATTCGTTCTCAAAACGAAGAAGAAGCTGCCATGTTGCAGGAAGCACATTTAGCTCATTTAGCACGTATGTATAAAGAAGGGTATGCCGATTTAATTGGGCCTTTTGGAGATAATGGAAACATACGTGGCATTACGGTTTACAACGTACCAACCCTTAAAATGGCTGATAGTTTGGCCCATTTGGACCCTATGGTAAAAGCAGGAAGACTTGAAATAGAGATACATCCATGGTGGGTTGCCAAAGGGCAATCCTTACGTTAATTGAAAATGGTACTCACGTTCCACTTTACAAATTCTTACATGATACCAGTTGTACCATTGGTTTCTACCTTTTTGTTGCGCTAACAGATGTTCGGAATGCTGTTTCCAACTTTGTATGGCCTCTAGACTTTCCCAATAACTTATGGTAATACCAATATCGTTTCTGGCAGATTCCATACTTAAAAACCCTTTTTGCTGCTTGGCTAGGGTTTCCATTTTTTGTGCCATCTCTTGGTAACCCTTAATATCTTCATTTTGTTTTGAGGTGAAAATAACTGCATAATATGGTTTCTGCTTATTCATTGTAAATACCAATATAAAGTTCCCCTTTGTCGTTCATGCTTGCTCGATACATGCCAGACGTATTGAATTCCATAACCATATTTCCATTTTTATCTACGGCAATAATGCCACCATCACCACCAAGTTCTGGCACCTTGTTCTGAATGACTTCTTTGGCAGCTTGTTCCAAACTCAACCCTTTGTAATCCATAAGTGCAGAAATATCATGAGCTACCATGGCACGAATAAAAAACTCTCCCCAACCTGTACTGGAAACGGCACAGGTGTTATTGTTTGCATAGGTTCCTGCGCCAATTATAGGCGCATCACCAACACGTCCCCAACGCTTATTTGTCATACCTCCTGTAGATGTTCCTGCAGCTAAATTACCTTTCTTATCCAAGGCAACACAACCAACAGTCCCAAATTTTGAATTTTTAATAGCTGCATCATAAAAAGCTGTTTTACGGTTTGCTTTATCTGCGCCTGTATTAGCTTGATCTGTAGCCGGTTTTTTGTTCTCATATTCTTTAACACGTTGTAAGCTCTTAAAACTGCGTTCTGTATAAAAATAACTTGGATCTACAATTTCCAGTCCTTGTTCTTTGGCAAAAACATCAGCACCATGTCCAGCCAACATTACATGTGGCGACGCTTCCATGACTGCCCTTGCTAAATTTATAGGATTTTTAACAGTCTTGGTCCCTGCAGATGCACCAGCATTCAATGTGCTGCCATCCATAATGGAAGCATCCAGTTCATTGGTTTCTGCATTGGTAAAAACGGCGCCTTTACCTGCATTGAACAACGGCGAATCTTCTAGGACATTAATGGTTTTTTCAACGGCATCCAAACTACTTCCTCCGTTTTTTAAAATTTCATAGCCTACTCTAATGGCTTCTTCCAGCTTTGATTTTACACTTGCCTCATAAGCATCAGGCATGTTCTCTTTTAAAATATTTCCAGCACCTCCATGGATTACAATGGCAAACTCATTGATTTGAACAGTTGTTGTATCTTTTGAAACCTCTAAGCTGTCCTTGGACATCTGTCTGCTATTCGACAAAGCCTTTAATTCCTCTTCGTTTTTACAACCAAACAAAACAACGAATATGGATAAAAAATAGAGATACTTTTTCATAACTGTAATTATTTAAATTGAGTGGCTTAAAGTTACATTTTTTTAGAAAAGCCTTCTCAAGCGAAACCGACTTTTTATTCTTATCTTCGCATCTAAATATATTAATCAGTAAAAAAACAAGTAAATATGGAAGCCATTGCTACCGATTTCGGAATTGAAACAGCTCTAAAACAACTTGGAGTTAAAGATATAAATGATGGAACCTCAACAGGTTCAAACAACTTTTCTAATGGAGACATTATAGAGAGTTATTCTCCTGTTGATGGTAAATTGATTGGAAAAGTAAAATCATCCACTAAAGAAGATTATGAAAAAGTAATGACTGCTGCTACCACAGCTTTTAAAACGTGGAGAAGTATGCCAGCCCCACAACGTGGTGAAATTGTTCGCCAGTTTGGGAATAAATTAAGGGAGCTGAAAGAGCCTCTTGGGAAGTTGGTTTCTTACGAAATGGGAAAATCTTTACAAGAAGGTTATGGAGAAGTTCAGGAAATGATTGATATCTGCGATTTTGCAGTTGGGTTGTCCAGACAGTTAAACGGGCAGACCATTCCTTCTGAACGTCCTGGACACGTTATGAGGGAACAATGGCACCCAATTGGGGTTGTTGGTATTATTTCGGCCTTTAACTTCCCGGTAGCCGTTTGGAGTTGGAACACTGCATTGGCATGGATTTGTGGCGATGTGTGTGTGTGGAAAGCTTCAGAAAAAGCACCTCTTTGTTCCGTAGCCTGTCAAAACATTATAGCTGGCATTTTAAAGGAAAACAACTTGCCAGAAGGTATTTCTTGTATTGTTAATGGAGACTACAAAGTTGGTGAAATGATTACTACAGACACACGAGTGGCTTTAGTATCTGCTACAGGTTCCACCAGAATGGGACGTATAGTTGGAAAAACCGTTGCTGAACGTTTTGGGAAATCTTTATTGGAGTTAGGTGGCAACAATGCCATTATAATTACGCCAACTGCCGATTTAAAGGTGGTGGTACCAGGTGCTGTGTTTGGAGCTGTAGGAACCTGTGGACAACGTTGTACCTCTACAAGACGATTAATTATTCATGAATCGGTTTACGATAAAGTTAGGGATGCCATTGTTGGGGCATACAAACAGATTAAGATTGGTAACCCTTTAGATGAAGCCAATCATGTTGGTCCATTAATAGACAAAGATGCTGTGAATACCTATTTAGCCGCTATTGAAAAAGCAAAATCTGAAGGTGGTCGTGTTATTGTTGAAGGTGGTGTGTTAGAAGGGGAAGGTTATGAAAGTGGTTGTTATGTAAAACCAGCCATCATTGAAGCTGAAAACCATTACGAAATAGTACAGCACGAAACATTTGCCCCTATTTTATATATCATGAAATATTCTGGCGATGTTGAGAATGCCATTGAACTTCAAAATGGTGTTAATCAAGGGCTGTCTTCTGCTATTATGACCAATGAATTGAAAGAAGCTGAAAAATTCTTGTCGTTTGCTGGTTCAGACTGTGGAATTGCCAATGTAAATATTGGAACCTCTGGTGCTGAAATTGGAGGTGCTTTTGGTGGCGAAAAAGAAACTGGTGGAGGACGTGAGTCTGGATCTGATGCTTGGAAAGTATATATGAGACGACAAACAAATACCATTAACTATTCGGATGAATTACCTTTAGCCCAAGGCATTAAATTCGATTTATAGAACCTTATATTAGTGTTAATTTTTTAAGACCGTTTTCAAATTGAAAACGGTCTTTTTGTTTTTATAGGTTTTACTCATGCCTTAAAACAAATTTGGCATTAAATCGCCATAGTTGAATTTTTTTTAATATCTTAATAGTCACTAACTTAAAAACCAACTAATGAATAAAAAAACACTTTACCTAATAGGTATTTTGTTAACCATTATTATTGGCAGTATTTTATACAACTTTCTTTGTGGCAACAATTGCTCCATAAAGACTTCCAATAATGCTTCAGAATTGGTTACAGAACCTGTTTCAGATGCTACCAAAAATGCTTTTATGGTTAAAGACAATCAAGGTGGCTTGGATATATTTATAGACGATAATTTAAATTTTAAGATTTCCAGCTTTAATATATTGGAACCTGTTGCCACAGCTGTTAACAGTGGTGTATTAAATGTCAAAGATTACCTTTTAACAGATTCTTTAAAGATTATAAATATTACTGGCTTTTACTCAGCAGCAGAAAACAACATTTCGGCTTTTCCAGATCTGGGCTTAGCTAGAGCCAATGCGGTTAAAAATTATTTTGTTTCTACAGGTATTCCTTCCAAAAAAATAAACACCTATGGTGAGTTGGACAATAACATGAAACCAGATAATAACAATATTTATTATGGTCCTGTATCTTTTTCGGTTTCCACTTTAAATGATACCGATTTGAATGAAGACAATGCTGTAATTACCATAGGCAATAACTTAAGGGAACAACCATTGGTTTTGTATTTTGATGTGGCTGAAACCTCATTAAACCTAACAGAAAACCAAAGACATAAAATTGCCAATCTATCGCGTTACATTGACAAGGTAGAGGATGCCATGATTCAAATTATTGGCTATACAGATAATACGGGAGATAGACATAGCAACATAAAACTTGGTCAGCACAGAGCTGATTTTATTAAACGCTATTTAGTGGGTAATGCCATCCCGGAAAGTAGGATTCAAGCCAGTTCCCAAGGACCAGACAATCCTATAGCAACAAACGATACAGAAGAAGGTAGAGCCAAGAACAGACGTGTAATTGTAACCATTAACTAAACTAAAATAATTATGAACTGGTGTATTTTAATTCCCATAGCCATAGGTGTCATTTGTGCCTTGTTAGGCTATCTTTTGGGGCAATCGATTGCAAGAGACGAAAACAACCAAATTGATGTATCTGTTTACAAAAGCCGAATAGCGCAATTGGAGTCGGATTTGGCAAAAAGTAAAACACATTTGAATGTACAAAGCATTCTTTTTGATGCTGATGCAGCCAAGGCTGTTTTTGGTAAAAAAATAAAGGAAAACGACCTAACCATCATAGAAGGCATAGGACCTAAAATTCAGGAACTTTTTCACAATCATGACATTAAAACCTGGAAAGCCCTTTCCGAATGTTCTGTAGCCAAATGCCAAACAATTTTGGATAGTGGAGGGTCCAGATATAAGATGCATCGTCCAGACACATGGCCAGAACAGGCTAAAATGGCATACCATGGCAAATGGAACGCCTTATTGGATTGGCAACAGGAGTTACATGGCGGTATGTAAAAGCCATGCCATATTTCTAAAATAAAACAAGCCCTTACTGTCTTGGTAAGGGCTATATTTATGTTATTTTTGTACCATGCTTCAGGTAAAAAACATGTCTTTTGGGTATCATAAAAAACCCATTCTAAAAAATATTGATTTTCAAGTCGATAAAGGTGAACACCTTTCTGTAATTGGTGAAAGTGGCTCTGGAAAAAGCACTTTGCTAAAATTGCTCTACGGCGAAATGGATGTTCATGAAGGTTCCATTTTTTGGAAAGACACTCAAATTCTTGGTCCAAAACACAATCTGATTGTAGGTTACGATTTTATGAAATACGTGGCTCAGGAATTCGATTTAATGCCTTTTATAACCGTTGCAGAAAACATTGGAAAACACCTCTCCAATTTTTATCCTGAAAAAAAACGAAAACGCATCAAAGAACTCCTTGAAGTCGTGGAGCTTACAGAATTTTCCAATATTAAAGTAAAATTTTTGAGTGGTGGACAAAAACAACGGGTTGCCCTGGCCAGAGCCTTGGCCAACCAGCCCGAAATCCTTTTGTTGGATGAACCTTTTAGCCATATAGACAATTTTAAAAAACGGAGTTTAAGACGCAAGCTCTTCCATTATTTAAAAGCGAATAACATTGCCTGTATTGTGGCATCACATGACCATGAAGATGTATTGCCATATGCAGATAGAATGCTTGTTTTAAACAAAGCTAAAATTGTTGCAAACAACACTCCGGAACATTTGTACAAGCATCCTAAAACACCACTGATCGCTTCCTTTTTTGGGGAGTTTAATGTGATTGATGGGAAAATTGTTTACACACATCAATTAAAAATTGTTGATCAATCAAATTTAAAAGCTACGGTTAAAAAATCTTACTTTAAAGGAGCTTCTTATTTGATTGAAGCAGATTTAAATGGAAATTCCATATTTATTGAAAATGAAGAACCCATTGAAATTAACAAAGAAATTTACTTGATTACCAAACAGACACAACCTTAAATTCCTGATCCCTAAAACTCACTAAATCACCAACCTGTTTCCCTATTAACATCTTCCCAATAGGCGTATTTGGTGAAATAGCATAATATTTTTTACTTTCGATAACTAATTCTCCAGCACTAATAGCAATAAAATAATTTGCCTGTGTAGTAAAAACCAAGCTTCCTAAACAAACTGTTTTAGAGGTTTTAGTAACCTCTATTTTAGTAAGCAATTCTTGTAGTTTTTCTGTCTCAGCCATTTGATTGCCTGCTTTTTCGCGCTCCAATTGCAACATGGCACGTCCTGTTTCATGTTTGTCTCCTGCCGAACTTTTGGTTTCAGAGGTTAGGGATTCTTGAATTTCTACAATGGTATTTTTAATGATCTTTAATCGGTTATTACAGTATTCAACACATTGCAGGTATAATTGTTGTTTAATGGTCATAATAAACCCTTTACAGGCTATAATTTAATTTATTTATACTCCAACTTCCCAAAATAACCCATCTGTCTTACAATCCAGATTTTTCTGCGTTCTATATAATTGGTAGCTGGATTGGCTTTATATTTTAACGGATTTGGCAAAATAGCTGCAATGGAAGCTGACTCATACTGTGATAATTTGGAAGCTGGTTTTTTATACCAATATATGGCAGCAGCTTCGGCACCATAAATACCAGGACCCATTTCTATACTGTTTAAATATACTTCCATTATGCGTTCCTTACTCCAAATGCTCTCTATTAAAAACGTAAAATACACTTCCAAGCCTTTTCTAAACCAACTGCGTTGTGGCCATAAAAACACATTTTTTGCTGTTTGCTGACTAATGGTACTGGCTCCTTTTATGCGCTTTCCCTTTTTGTTATCCAGATAGGCTTTTTCAATGGCCTCTACATCAAAACCATTGTGTTTTAAAAAGTTTTGGTCTTCACTACAAATCACGGCCAATTGTAGATTTTTAGAAATTTGATCTAAGGAAACCCAATCGTGTTTCCAGCCCATGGGTTTTTGGTCCTGATAATCTTCTACACTTCTAATCACCATTAAAGGTGTTACAGGCACTGGAACCCATTTATATAAAAACACCATGCCTATTGAAAAAACCAATAGCCACAACAAAAGTTTAAAAATGAATTTGAAAATTCTTTTCACGGCCTTATTCTATTAAATCCACTATGTCCCTACCAATTAAACTACCAATGGCAACTCCCATGCCTCCTAACCTTACGCCACAATATACATGGTTGGAAAGCTGTTTAACAATGGGCTTTTTAGTTGTTCCAACTCCCATAATACCAGACCAGCTATAATCTATCTCGAAGTTGGTTTTGGGCAAGATAACGGTTTTTAAAAGTTCTTTCAACTTATTCTGAATGAGTTCTGTTTGAGCAAATTCTGTAGTTTCCTCAGTTTTAAAATCAAGGTTTCTACCTCCTCCAAATAAAATTCTATTGTTGATGTTCCTGAAATAATAATACCCTTTATCCAAGTGAAAAGTGCCTTGAACATGAAGGTTTTTAATAGGTTTAGTAATGAGCACTTGTGCTCTTGCTGGTGTTACCTTTTCTTGAAGGAGCTGAGATGCAAAACCGTTAGTAGTGAAAATAACATTTTTGGATTGAAACTCCACTTGATTGGTTTTTATTTGAACCCCTTTTGAAATATCCTCATAAATTTCAACCGTTATATTATTTAAGATTTTTATACCTAGGGATTGTACTTTTTGAAGTAAGGCTTCCATCATTTTACCTGTGTCTATTTGTCCTTCAAACGGATTGAAAACATAGGTTTCTTGAATGTTTTTAAAACCAAATACATTGTTTTTAAGCTGAAACACCTGGTCTTTAAAAAAAGGCTGCAACAAGGTATTTACCGTTTCTCTTTCTGCCAAACAGGTTTCGAACAGTTGGGTGTCTTTTTTGGTAAAAAGTTCATAACCTCCCAATTGTTGGTAATATATGGTTTGGTCGCTTAAATGTTGTCTTAAAAGCAGTAAACCATCCAAGCGTTTTTTTACAAGTTCCAGCACTTCTTGTTCTGAATGTGTTTTTAAATCGTCCAGAATTTCACTTAAACTGCCAAAACAGGCAAAACCGGCATTTTTGGTGCTCGCGCCTTGTGGCAATATGCCTTTTTCCAGAACAAGTATGTTGGCTTTTGGGAATTTTTGCTTTAACTGTAAAGCACAATTAAGTCCTACAATTCCACTTCCAACTATGGTATAGTCGATATGGGTAAACCACGATTTTATTTCCCAGTATGATAATTGCATGTTTGGTGGGTTGCTAAAAAGTAAAAATAGTGTTTTGTGTTAAGGATAGAGCAATTGTTGGAGCTCTTTTTTTTGAAAAAAAAGCGACTTGCGATAGCCTGGCTTTTACTTTGTTAAAGTAAAAGAACACCCTAAACAAAAAAAACTCCGAAATTGCTTTCGGAGTTTTTAATCTAGTCTTCTGTTGGTTTTTGCATTACAAAATCTTCCATAAACTTGGTGGTATAGTTTCCTGCCAAATAATCTGGATGTTCCATAAGCTGTCTGTGAAAAGGGATGGTTGTTTTTACACCTTCTATCACGAACTCGTCTAGGGCACGTTTCATTTTGTTAATGGCTTCTTCACGTGTTTGCGCAGTTGTGATTAATTTGGCAATCATGGAGTCGTAATTTGGTGGTATGGTATATCCTGCGTACACATGCGTGTCCAAACGTACACCATGACCTCCTGGAGCGTGCAAGGTTGTTATTTTTCCTGGCGAGGGACGAAAATCGTTGAACGGATCTTCAGCATTGATTCTACATTCAATGGAATGTAAGTTTGGTGTGTAGTTTTTTCCAGAGATTGGCACTCCTGCAGCTACAAGAATTTGCTCACGGATTAAATCGAAATCGATTACCTGTTCTGTAATTGGGTGCTCTACTTGAATACGCGTATTCATTTCCATAAAGTAGAAGTTTCTGTGTTTATCTACCAAAAATTCTACGGTTCCAGCACCTTCATATTTAATGAATTCGGCTGCTTTTACGGCAGCATCTCCCATTTTTTTACGTAAAGCAGCTGTCATGAATGGAGATGGCACCTCTTCGGTTAATTTTTGATGGCGTCTTTGTACCGAACAATCCCTTTCCGATAGGTGACATGCTTTTCCGTTTGAGTCTCCTACAATTTGTATTTCAATATGTCTTGGTTCTTCAATAAGTTTTTCCATGTACATATCGTCGTTTCCAAAAGCAGCTTTGGATTCTTGTCTGGCAGATTCCCACGCTTCTTTTAGTTTTTCTGGTTTCCAAACGGCTCTCATACCTTTTCCTCCACCTCCAGCAGTAGCTTTAAGCATGACTGGATAACCAATTTCCTTGGCAATTTTTTCGGCTTCTTTAAAATCCTCAATAATGCCATCGCTTCCTGGTACACAAGGTACTCCAGCAGCTTTCATGGTCGCTTTTGCAGATGCTTTGTCTCCCATTTTGTTAATCATTTCGGCAGAGGCACCTATAAATTTTATTTTATGTTCTTCACAGATTTTTGAAAATTTAGCGTTTTCCGATAAAAATCCGTAACCTGGATGTATGGCATCTGCATTGGTAATTTCGGCAGCTGCAATCACATTCGACATTTTTAGGTAAGATAAATTACTTGGTGGAGGCCCAATGCATACAGCTTCGTCCGCAAACTTAACTGGTAAGCTTTCGGCATCGGCTGTAGAGTAAATGGCTACCGTTTTTATGCCCATTTCTTTACAGGTTCTAATAACACGTAGTGCTATTTCTCCTCTATTGGCAACTAATATTTTTTTAAACATAATTTTATTGAGTATATAAGTTTATTGTTTTGTGCATTTGTGGTTCTGGTTTATAAAAACCTGGAACTTTAAATTTTAAACATTAAACTTTAAATTATGATGGATCAACTAAAAATAAAGGTTGATCGAATTCTACTGGTGATGAATCGTCAACTAAAACTTTTACAATTTTTCCAGAAACTTCAGATTCTATTTCGTTAAATAGTTTCATGGCTTCAATAATACACAATACATCCCCTTCCTTGATGGTTTGGCCAACTTCAACAAAAACCGGTTTGTCTGGAGAAGGTTTACGATATAAGGTTCCTATTATAGGCGATTTTATAGTGATGTATTTAGAATCTTCTGCAGTTGTTGTTGCAGTAGTGGTTTCGGCAGCTGCTGGTTGAGCTGCTGGTGCTGGTGCTGCTGGTTGAGCCACTGGCGCACCTACAGGAATTTGCTGTACATAGGTTGTTGTTTCCTGTTTGTCATCATTACCTGTTTTAATAGTGATTTTTACATCTTCTGTTTCTAATTTAACTTCACTTGCTCCTGATTTGGCAACAAATTTAATTAAGTTTTGAATGTCCTTTAAATCCATAATTTTAGATATTAAATTTTATTAAGTAGTTAGTTAGGAGTTATAGGCCCATTTTAAATAAATAGAGCCCCAAGTAAATCCACCTCCAAAAGCTGCAAAAATTAAATTGTCGCCTTTTTTCAGTTGAGATTCGTAATCGTTTAATAATAAAGGTAAAGTGGCTGATGTGGTATTGCCGTATTTTTCAATATTCATCATGACTTTGTCCTCCTGCAATTCTATTCTGTTGGCTGTGGCATCAATAATGCGCTTGTTTGCTTGGTGTGCCACCAACCAAGAAATGTCTTTGGTTGTTAAATTGTTTCTATCCAATATTTTTACTGCCACATCTGCCATATTGAAAACAGCGTTTTTAAAAACGGTTTTTCCATCTTGAAACACTTGATGTTTGTGTTCCTTAATGGCTTCTGGTGTGGATGGATACGAAGATCCTCCATAGGTAGCCTGTAAAAATTCCCTTCCAGAACCGTCACTTCTTAAATACTCGTCCTGCAATCCAAAACCTTCTTGGTTAGGCTCAAAAAGTACAGCTCCTGCTCCATCTCCAAATATGATACAGGTTGCCCTATCTTCATAATTTATCATGGACGAGTTTTTGTCTGCACCTATTAAAAGTACTTTTTTGTATTTTCCAGATTCGATATATCTGGCAGCAACAGACATGCCATATAAAAAACTGGAACAAGCAGCTTCCAAATCGAATGAAAAAGCATTTGTGGCTCCAATATGCGTTGCTGTGTAAGCAGATGTTGAAGCAGCTTTCATGTCTGGAGTGGCTGTGGCAACAATTACCAATTCAATATCTTTGGGGTTTACACCACTTTTATCAATGAGGTTCTGGGCAGCCTTTATGGCCAAATAAGAAGTTCCTTTACCGTCTTCTTTAAGAATTCTTCGTTCTTTAATTCCTGTTCGTGTGGTAATCCATTCATCATTGGTATCAACCATGCCTTCCAGCATTTTATTGGTCAATACATAATCTGGCACATAACCACCTACAGCTGTAATTGCTGCTGAGATTTTACTCATAATTTTTAAAGTTAATTTGGCCCAAAATTATTGCAAATTCAATTAAATAATCATGAAATGTATGAAAAACAATTCATTTTGGTCTAATTTAATGCAAATTAAGTCGTTTTTGACTTCTATAAAAATTTAAAACAAAAAAAACGCTCACAAGTGAGCGTTTTATTATATGCATGCATAATACTTATGCTAAGTTTTCTTCTACTTCAGAGTTATCTATAAGAACTTGTCCTCTATAATATAACTTACCTTCGTGCCAGTGAGCTCTGTGGTATAAGTGTGCTTCTCCTGTAGTAGGACACGTAGCAATTTGAGGTGCTGTTGCTTTATAATGTGTTCTTCTTTTGTCTCTTCTTGTTTTAGAGATTTTTCTTTTAGGATGTGCCATTTTCTATGTTTATTTATCCGTTAATAGTTTCTTTAATGTATTCCAACGAGGATCCGTTTCCTCTTCAGTTTCTTTGTTTTCTTTAAGCTTTGGGCTTAATTCTTCTAATTTTTTAAGTATTTCTGAATCTAGTGTTCCGTCTTTAACTCCTGGGTGAACCCTTTTGGTAGGAACAGATAGCACAATGAACTCGTAAATATATTGTTGAATGTTGATCTCGTATTCACCATGTGGCAAAATCAATATATCTATTTCTTCATCGTTCAATTCCTCTCCAAATTTAACCACTATGTCAAATTGGTTTGAAATTTCCTGGTTGTAAGCTTCATTTGTTAAGTCACAATTAATGTTTACGGTTCCAGAGATTTCGAAATGCAATTCAAACAAGGTTGTTTTTTTGTCGAACAGAACATCTACATTTACAGACGAGCTGTTAAATTCTTCATACTCAAAATGTTCAAAGAACGTATTATTAATTTGATACTCAAAATGATGCTTTCCTAGTTTTAATCCTACAAACGGAATTGTAAACTCTTTCAATCAATTCATTTTTACATTCAATTTGAACCTGCAAATATAACAAATAAATTTTTAGATAAAACAACTTATAAACATTTTTTTGTTTATATCTTTTTTTGTCGTGTTTTGAGAATGTTTTTGGTTAAATGCTCGTATTCCTTCCTGTTTTTGAAGATTTGAATAGCTGCAAAAACGGCTTCTTTAAAAGAACTTTCGTCTGCTTCGCCTTTTCCGGCTATTTCAAAAGCTGTTCCATGGTCTGGAGAGGTCCGGACTTTGCTCAATCCTGCTGTAAAATTCACTCCTTTACCAAAAGCAAGTGTTTTAAAAGGGATTAAGCCTTGATCGTGATAAGCTGCAATTATGGCATCGAAATTTTTGTAATTTTTAGAACCAAAAAAGCTGTCTGCAGCATATGGTCCAAATACCAACCTGCCTTTGTCCCTGATCTCGCTTAAAGTAGGCCTTAAAACCTCATCGTCTTCTTTGCCAATAACACCATTATCGCCAGTATGGGGATTGATGCCCAAAACGGCCACTTTTGGTTTTCTTATTTTAAAATCTTTTTCAAGGGATTGGTATATAATATCCAGTTTGTCTTTTATTAACTGTTTGGTAATGTGGCTGGAAATGTCCTTTACAGGTACGTGGTCTGTAAGCAAGCCTACCCTTAGGGTGTCTGAGACCATAAACATTAAACTGTTGCCTTCAAGTTCTTTCGCCAAATAATCTGTGTGACCCGGGAAATTAAATGCATCCGATTGAATGTTGTGTTTATTAATTGGTGCCGTTACCAAAACATCAACATGGTTGCCCTTAAGGGCTTGGGTTGCAGCTTGGAGCGATTTAATGGCATAGGCGCCCATTTTTGGGTCTTCCTTCCCAAATTCAATATTGAATTTATCGTTCCATACATTGTAAACATTTAGTTTTCCATGTATTATTTGGTTGTAATTATTAACTCCGTTAAAATTTAATCCCAAATTAAAATGTTTGTTTAAAAATGAAATGGTCTTGACAGATGCAAAAATTACAGGTGTGCAAAATTCCAGCATTCTAGGGTCTTCAAAAGTTTTTAAAACTATTTCGCCTCCTATGCCATTTAAGTCTCCTATAGATATGCCTACAATTATATTTTCTTCGTTCTTCATTAAAATAAGATAACTTTTGTTTGTAATTTTACACTTGCAAATTTAACCAAATATTCGACATATATGTTTACTGGAATCATTGAAAGTGTTGGAGTAGTAAAAGATTTAAAAAAAGAGCTACAAAACTTACACATAACCATTGCCTGTAATTTTACAAATGAACTGAAAATAGACCAAAGTGTTGCCCATAATGGTGTATGTTTAACGGTTGTCCATATTTCTGGAAATGAATACACAGTAACCGCTATTGAGGAAACCTTAAGTAAAACCAACCTTAAACAACTACAAGTAAACGATTACGTAAATCTTGAACGAGCCATGAAACTTGGCGATAGATTGGATGGACACATTGTTCAAGGCCATGTGGATCAAACAGCCATTTGTACAGATATTACGTATGAAGAAGGCAGCTGGAAATTTACATTTCAATATGATGCGTCCCTGAATAACATAACCATTGAAAAAGGTTCCATAACGGTTAATGGAGTAAGCCTAACGGTTGTAGACTCTGAAAAAGATTCTTTTAGCGTGGCCATTATACCCTACACTTTTGAGCATACCAACTTTAAAAATTTTATTAAAGGTACCGAAGTGAATTTGGAATTTGATGTGATTGGGAAGTATGTAACCCGATTGATGAGCTTAAATTAACGCTTCAATAATTTTTTAACACCTATAACAATCCCAATGCATAAACCAGCTAAAACCCCTCCATCTATAGGAAGTCCAGGTGGTGGTGGTGGCAGTGGTGGTGGTGGTGTATTTTGAGCAATACAAACAAAGCTTATTAATACAAATAAGATTGAGGCAACCATTTTTTTGTTTTGTATCTTCATTTGCTTGTAAATGTATAAAAAAAAGCGACCTAACAAAATAAAAAACGCAAAAAATGTCTATGAAGTGCAAATATCTTCGACAAAGCGCATGGTTTTGTAAATTCGCTATTGACTGTTTTATTTCCCAAATATATGTTTTTTTGACTTAAATAATCATTTATTTTCGTTTATATCCATTAATTACAGGATGTAAGGTAACTTAATAAACACAAAGGGGAAATCTGTTATGAACCTTGTTCCTTTAATATAAACGTTTAAGCCAGATGTATATTTTATTATCAATAAATTAATCTTGCTGAACCTAAGTCTTAAAAATAAAGAATTAAAACGGATATCCAATGGCAAAATTCAGGATAGGCTTGGAAACATCAAAATGAAAACGCTCTCCTTTGGGTAGTGCTGGATTGTGAAAAGGGGCAGCCAAATCAAAACGGATAACAAAACTTTGGATATCTACCCGAAGTCCTACTCCTGCTCCCATTCCCAATTCGCTTAAAAAATCACTGCTAAATTTATCTTTTCCGTTATAAGTTGGGTTTTCTTTGGAATTCCAGATGTTACCTGCATCGGCAAAAACAGCACCTTTTAAGAAGGAAACTATTGGGAACCTATATTCCAAATTGGCCTCTAGTCTTATATTTCCTGTTTTGTCAAAATAATCACTATTGGTTCCGTCTGTATCTGGGTTATAGGTTCCAGGTCCCAAAGACCTAATGTTAAAAGCCCTAACACTGTAAGGCCCTCCAGAATAGTATTGTTTTACAAAAGGAACCACATCAGAGTTCCCATAAGCCAAACCATAACCACCAAAAAGCCTGGCAGCAATAACTTGCTCTTTTTTAAAATTAAAGTGATAATGCAAATCGAGATCTGCTTTGGCATATTGCGCATAAGCCAAACCTAAAAATGTTTTTGGATTGCCTTCTCCTTGATCCTTGCCAAATAAGCTTATGGAATTTCCTGCTATGTCAAAAGTGAAATTGATATAAAATTGATGCGTTTTTTGGGTATCAACCATTTCATTGTAGGAAAAGGAATAAGTAAGTCCTGCAATAAACTCCTGCTCAAAACTTCGTCTTAAAAACGGATCGTTATCCAAAATCTCTTCAAATTCTGGAGTGGTATCGTAAAGCTGGGTGTAATTAACGGAAATAGGGTTTATTTCATGGGTTACAAAACGGTTGGCATCCCATAAATAACCAAACAACGCTGTTCCGGAAAGCAAAGTGTACAAATCGGTTCGGTCCAAATAATCAATACTTAAAGAGATCTTGGTTTTTGGTATGGAGTATTTAAAAAAGTTATTGTCTATTTTAATGGGAAACAGAACCCGAGGAAAAATAAGTTCGTTTTCCAGTCCCAATTCCAAACTGGAGTTTCCAGAATTCTTCTCACCTCCTATTTGTGTTTCATAGCCTATTTTAGGGCTAATATTAAAGGTTTCGCCTCCTCCAAATAAATTTCTGTTACTTAAGGTTAAAGCAAAAGCTGGACCTGCAAAGTTATTGGATTTTGTGACCACTTGTAGCTCTGCCCTTAGGGCTCGTTTATTTAATGGCGACAAATAAATATTGGCTTCCAACCTGCCCATACTGTCTGTTGCTATGGTATCCAGTTCCTTGTACTGAATATTGACATATTTGTAGGCACCAATGGTTGACAGACGTCTTGCCGTATTTCTGGAGTCTTCCGGATTGTAAAGTTGCCCTTCATTTAAAACAATAAAAGGGTCTAAATATTTGGGTTTGAAAAAAGTTTCCTTTTGAATATAATTTTTTTCGTTATAACGTGTTGTAGCCGTTTGAACAGAGTCGGACACCTCGTAATTTGGGTAGATATTTATTTTAGATAACCTATAAGGAATGAGGCTTTTTTCTGGAACCTCATTTTTAAGTTTTAAAAATAAATCGAATTTTTTGTTGTCGTATCTGTTGGTGTCTGCTTCAAAAATTAAAAAATTATTGTTAAAATTGTAATAGCCTTTCTTTTTAAGCGCTTGGTCTATTCTTTTTCTCTCTAATTTCATACTGCTTAAATCGAATCGCATACCCTCTTTAAAAGGCGATTCCTTTACCAGGTTTTGAATGTCTTTTTTAATGGGATTTGGCAAGGTATCCAATTGATAACTTTCCATTCTGTAAGGTTTTGTAACCTTAACTGTATAATCCACAGACGCTTTTTTTTCTTCTTCTTGAAAGTCAGAGCTAGCCCGACTATAGAAAAACCCTCTGTTTTCCAGTCGGTTTAACAGCAAATCTTCCACGTCATAGGTTTCCACATCGGACTGATAGACTGGCGCTTCACCAAATTGCTTATAGAGCCAACGGTTGATGAATCCTGGATGTTCTTTTTGGTTTTTATAGTGATAATACAAGCCCAAGTACATACCTAAAAATTTGGAGTTGGGTTCTGGACGCAAAACACTTTCCAATTCTGCTTTTAAAGCAGGTTTATTGTCAATTACAGAATCTGATTCTATGGTTAGGGTGGCTCCAGTGTATAAACGTTCTTCTTCTGGAATGTGTTTGGTAATACTGCAAGAATAAAAACTTCCAATCAAGAACAGGTAAATAAGTTTGTATGTTAAATTAAATTTCAATTGTTCTACTTTATATTAGTTCTTTTTTTGCTCCATACTTTTGTTTGTGGCTGCTTCTTTTTCTTTTCTTTTTTTCTCTGCCTCCTTCTTGGCTGCCTCTTTTTCGGCCTTTAATTTTTTCTCTTGTTCTGTTTGTGCTTTAAACAAGGCATCCCAAAGTTCGCTGTATTTGTTAAACTCTTGGGTAAAAATAAGCGCAATGCCACTTACAACGGTTTGGCCATCAATAACATTTTCAAATTCATTTCTGCTAAAGCCTTTTAATCTATATCTGCCACTTTCAGTCAATAAATATTCGATACTGACATTACCAATTATGGGTGTTTCTTCTCCCGTGGAACTACTTCCTTCAATATCCACTTCACTTCCAACCCTTACAATCAACCTATCATCAAACAATTTTTGTTGGGCAGCAATATCCAATTGGGTTCGTTGTTGTGGTGAAGTCCCTTGATAATCTGTATAACTATTGATACCAAAATCGAGTTCAAATCCTGAATTTCCCAATAATTTATCTGTAAACACATTTAATTGATCTGCCACGGCATCGTTTAAATTGTCCCTTGCTATGGATGCTACTCCTCCTGTACTGCCATCACTGCCAGGATCTGGGTAGAACCTATTTAAAACCAAAAGGGAAAAGACCTGTTTGTTCAATTCGTCTTCTTGATTGTTTAACTGCTGAATCCTTCCGTACACTTGACCTCCAACAGCACCTTGTTCCTCTTCTGGCATATCTAAATTAAACGCAATTTCAGGTTCCATAAGTTGGCCATCAATGTTTAGATAGACATAAAAGGGCAGTACTTGACGGAATTTCCCCTTAACGGCAGGATCGTCTCCAGAATATACAGGAGCCATTAAGGAAGAGGCTGAGGCTTCTACTTCATAAAGTGCCTTGACATCCAGTTTCGCATCAAAAGGATCTCCAGACCAAGTAACACGACTGCCTGGCACCAATTTAAACTTTCGGTTAACCAATTTGTATAAATTTAATTCATAATGACCATCCAAAACCTCATAAACCCCAGAGAGTTTTAAATTCCCATTGGGATTCATGGTCATGTTAAAATCGCCTTCGCCCGAGACCTTAAAATTATCGCCAGTTTCTTCATCAATGATAATGGTTACAGTGGCTTTTTTTCCAATTTTTAAGAGGGCTGAAATATCAAACCCTTTAATGGTTGCCGTTTTTTCTTGGGTCCTGGTTAAAATAGCATCTGGATGTTCCCTATTCACAAAAATCACCACACCATCACGCTCTTCCACATTGACCGTAGCCGATGGCAAGACATAGGTAATATCTGTATCGGAACTTACTGTCATGTCCATGTTTACTTTAGGTATTTGCAGATCGCCAGTTATGGTAGCCGTTCCATCAAAACTAGCTTGTCCATAGAGAAAATCGTTGTCGTCTTTTGTGGCATTGATAACTTGGAAGTCGTTGGCGCTTACTTCCAAATTGAAAGTGGGATTAATAAACGATTTTGTCCCTATTTTTCCAGACATTTCAAAAGTATTGCTATTGGCATCACGTATTACAAATTGATCCATGGACAAACCGGAATTATCAATGTTCAAGGTTTCGTCCTGAAGCGTAAAAGCCGAATTGAACATGGCTATTTTAAAATTGGCATCCTCAAATTTCAAAGTGCCTTCGTATTTTGGTTCTTTGGTCGTGCCATATAATTTAAAATTCCCTGAGAAACTACCTGCTGTTTCTGTTATTTCCCCTTGTGAAAACCCTGTAAGGGCTTTCATATTGAATTGATTGATATCTAAATCCAAATCCAAACGTGCACCTGATTGACTTGCCACATAATCGCCGTGAAAATCAAAATCCACTTCTCCTTCTTTTAAGCTGGCATCAAAATCGTAGCTATCGTTTCCTAAAGATGTGGCATCCACCTTAAAAACACCTAAATCCACATCCATTACACGAAGGGACTGAACATCTAAATCTGCCACAATGCCTGTATCCTCAAAAGGTTCTTCCAAAATAAAATGGCCATTAAGGTTTCCAGAAGCCAACGTATCGTCTGGATTTAAATAACTTAAAAAACCGCTTAAATTAAAATTCTTAAAATCTATAGCCACATGGTCTTTGGGAATTTCAGGAAACGCATCGGTTATTTCAATGACTTGATTGCCTTTGGTCATTTTAAAATTGTTGAACACCAGTTTTTTATCGTAAATAAGAATCTCATTGGAATCTGGAATAGTCCACGCCGATTTGCTTAAAATAAGGTTGCCTGGAACAACATGGTATCGCAATTCCTCGCGACTTCCAGTAATCTTACTGGAAATCTGGGCCAAAATTTCGGTATCGTGATATGCTAAAAAGTCCAAAGTCAATTCATTATTAGTTTGGTTTCCGGAAATCACCGTTTTTTGAATGTTTAAGGGTCCAGCCTGGATGTTGTTAAAGCCTAAATTAAAATTAAATTTATCTACATCTGTATCCATGGAAAAAGCCAAGCTATCCAACTCGTAACCATTGTAATTGATTTTTGGCGCTGTAATATTTGCTTTCAGTTTACGTTCTGCTTCTTCAAAATCCACTGAAATATCAATGGTGTCAAGGTCTTTAACATTTACCAAAAACACATCGTTTAAAATTGGTGCTTGACTGATTTTTCCCCTTAATTTTAAATTAATAGGATTGGAAATGCTATCTGAAACTTTTTCGTCACGATAAAAATAACTCAACACATGTTGTTTTATAGACGACAGCCAGGTTTGTGGATCTGCATTGGATTCCAGCTGCAGTTGTACCATTTTATTGTTTAAGGAGACTGATGTGGTATCTTTTCTAACATGTGCCAGAGCATTGAAATCTCCAAGCAAATAACTTTTATTGTCGTACACCACAACACCTTTGTCCACAATGGTTGCCAGGTCAAAACTATTTCCGTTGCCTTTAAAATCGGCATAGATGTTCATGCCTGTTTTAATGTTGCGATCCATAAGGCCAAGGGCTTGCAAATCTGCTCCAATAATATTTATTTCTGCAGTAATTTCTGGAGCAATGGAATCCAAAACCACAGTGGCAAATAAATTCGCGTTCAAGTTTTTATCTTTATAATTGGAAGTGATGTTTCCAGTACCATTTGTAATATCACCAACCAGTTTTAAATTGTTAACTTGGTACGTATTGTACTTAAAACTGGACACTGTTGCTTCAAGGGTCGCATCCAGGCTATTGATGTTATCTCCTTTTCCTTGAGCCTTTAACCGAAGGCTCAAGGCGCCTAAAGTTTCGTTATTAAGCAACTCGTTTAACTTATATTCCTCTATGGTTAAATTGGCGTCAAAGGCTAGGGATCCATCGTTTTTAAATTGCCCTTCTATTTTTGCAATCCCTTGTGAAGTGGTTAAAGTAGCATTGGCTTCCATAAGGTTTAAGTTTCCTGTAGCTGTGCCTGCCAACTCCACGTTTTCTGGAAGGCTTACGCCAAGATCGTCTTCTTTTACAAACTGAAGGATGTCTGAACGTTTGGTACTAACTGAAAATTCAGGGATTTGAAAGGATAATGAGTCTGGTTGTGTCATGTTTTGAATCTGCCCCTTTGCTGTAACTCTTGTATCATTCCAATTGACCAACATGTTTGATAGGTTGATATCTGCCAAATAACCATGGGCTTTTAGGGTTCCACGAATGCGTTTTTCGCTTAAAGTGTTTAAATAGTCGTTCTCTTTTAAATTTGGTTGGATTAAAAACAAATCTTTAAGGGAAACCACAAATGAAGGCAGGTTTAATGCCACTCTAGATTGTTCAGGCATGCTAATAAACTGTGCCAAGGAAGGATAGTCCAATTGCAGCTGCCCTTTTAAGGCATTATTGTTTAATTGGGTTTTTAAATTTGAAATATTAAGCTGCTTATCTGTAGCGTCCAGAGACAATTGCAAATTCTTTAAATGAATTCCAGAAACCTCCTTAAAAGACGCATCATCCAACTGCAAATAGGCAATCTTGTCTTTAAGCTTTATATCTTCGGCTTGTAAGTTTATGTTTGTTAACACAATGGCATTGGAATTAAACACTCCTTTTTTACCTGTTTCGTTATTTACCAAATAGCTGAAGTTGTTGTTTTCCAGTTCTATTTCGGCAAGGTCCAATTGCAAATCTGGCCATTCAAACTTCAAGATATCTTGCTCAATATCTTCTGACACCTCCTCTACTTTTTCAGTTACAGCATTTTTTTCGGTTTCAGTTTTTAGGGTAATGGAAGAGTCTTTAAGGCTGAATTCAGTAATTTCAAACTGCTGATTTACCAGATCGACTTTGGGAATTTCAGTGTATAGTTCTTCAATGTCCAAGATTGCCGTTATGTTATCTGTTTGGTTTTGGTAATTGGCAAACACCTTGGTAAGTGTTAATTCATCTACTGTTAAAGTTGGTAAGGTACTAGACTCAGAATCTTCAGTCTTTGAAACAGCTGTTTGAATAAAGGTGATATCGCTGTGAGTTAATTCCAGTTCCGAAGCCTTAAAAATCATGGATTCCAAATCGGTTTCATCCATATCTACAATCAGTTCCTCAACTTTAAAACGACTTTCAATACCTGTAACCGCATCGTTATAAACCACATCGAAATCTTCAAAATATAAATGTCCCAAAATCAGGTTTATTGAAGAAGAGGTGGTGTCTGTTGCAACAGTTGTTGTGTCCTGCGAGGCAAAAGCATCGATTAAAAATTGAAAATTAAACCCTTGAACGGTATCTGTTCTAACAATATTGGCTCGAACCCCTTTCCAGTCCAAGGCATCTACGCCTATGCCATTACCTTGTATTAGGGACCACAAAGGCATATTGGCTTCCAAGGATTTTGAATAGATTAAAGTGTCTCCCTTGGTGTCTTCCAAATAAAGCCCATCCAGTTGTATGTCGCCATCAAAAGTGATAAAGAGTTTTTCAACTTCAACTTTGGTATGTGTTTTATTGGACAGAAAGGATACAGCTTTAGTTACAATTATGTCTTGTCCCCAAGGGCTTCTAATAAATAAAATAAGCAAAAATAAGAGCGCAAGAATGCCCAAAACAATCCGTCCGATTATTTTTAAGAATCTAAACCTTTTCTTTTTGGTTGGCTTTGGTATGTCTTTATGTGCTTCTTTTTCCAAACAAATTTATCTGAATTACAAATTTATTATTTTAATAATGCGCATTGGTGCTTTATTCTATTTATTAATAGCTTTAAAGCAGAAATACGATATTGAAATGTAACCAAATTTCTAAATTTTTACACTATTTTAACCCGTATTGATAAAAACGGGCCATTTTTATAAGGTACAATAGCTTAGAAATAAAATATAAGGATATCATGCCAAAACCCAAGGGACAAAAAACACGAAAAACAAAGCGAAGCATAGCAAGCTTTTGATCAGAAAAATAAAGAAGGAAAAAGCTGAAAAAGTTTTGCGTAAAGAACGGTTAAAAGCTATTATGAAAAAGGCTAGGGAATGAGTGTCAATTATAGTTCACTTAATTGAAATTTTGCTTCCTGATAACCCATTTCAAAAGCTTCTTTGGCATGCGATTTTGAAAAAATTTCATATTTCCCCAATTCTTTGGGAGCAATAAATACATCACAAAACTTAAATTTATCTTCGGA
>SWCA01009113.1_pt1 | contig 26399 bp, 23 predicted proteins | sample 4692961 | NCBI WGS metagenome assembly SWCA01 (sample SAMN10267275, study PRJNA491770) | bioreactor metagenome | isolation source: DHS bioreactor inoculated with | place: Japan: off Shimokita Peninsula
CCAATTCTATACCGATCCAGATGATCACTGATCCACGCGATGGTGCGCTCGAGACCGGTTTCGAGGTCGATCTGCGGGATCCAGCCCAGGGACTCACGCGCTTTGGTGTTGTCGCTGAGCAGGCGCATGACTTCGGAGTTCTGGGGGCGCAGGCGGGCCGGATCCTGGATGATGGGGAGGTCGGGTTTCCGGAGTATTTGCAGAATAATCTCGGTTACTCGACCAATTGTAACTTCATAACCTGTTCCAAGATTGAAAGTTTCTCCGGAAACCAGCTGTTGAGCTGTTGAGCTGTTAAGCTGTTGGGGGCTAGGGGTTAGGGGTTGGACTGCGTTTAGGAGGGCCTGGCCGGCGAGGAGGAAGCCGGAGACGGTGTCGTTGACGTAGGTGAAGTCGCGGCGGGTGTCGAGCGAGCCGAGGTCGAGGTGATCCTGGGTGAGGGCCTGGGTGATGATGGTGGGGATGACGGCGCGGGCGGATTGTCCCGGACCATAGGTGTTGAAGGGCCGCACGGTGATGGTGGGGACTTCGAAAGAACGGTGGTAGGCTTCGACCAGTTTGTCTGCACCGATCTTGCTGGCGGAGTAGGGCGATTGCCCCTGCAAGGGGTGGCTCTCGTCGATGGGAACGCGCAGGGCCGTGCCGTAGACCTCGCTGGTGGAGGTGTGCACGACCGGGATGCCCAGCTGCCTCGCGGCTTCGAGGATGTTGAGGGTGCCGAGCACGTTGGACTGCACGGTCTCGACCGGGTGGACGTAGGAGTAGGGGATCGAGATCAGGGCGCCCAGGTGGTAGATCAGGTCGCAACCCCGGGCGGCGGCAAGGATGGCGGAGGGGTCGCGCAGGTCACCGAATACCAGTTCCATCCGATCAAGCTCGTGTTTGGGGAGCAGGGAGAGTAGGCCGATGTCAGCGCGGGAGTTATATCTTATATAAGCTGTTAAGTTCTTAAGTTCTTGAGTTCTTGAGGGAAGAACATCGTTAGAGATTGTTGGGTTGAATTCGGTGGATAATAATTTTCTAGCAAGATTTGATCCTATAAATCCACCTGCACCTGTGAGTAGAATTTTCATGGAAATCTCCCTGGTAGTTATTGAGTTCTTGAGAACAGTTGTTGAGGTGTTGAGTTCTTAAGAACTTATGAACTTATGATCTTATGAACTTAAGCACTCTTTTGCCTATCAATGTTTTTATTTAATGAGTTTATCATTTTTGTGATTTGATTTGCTTCTGATATCAGGTAATGATATTTATCTTCTGAAATCCAATTACGTAATTTGAATAGTTCTATCATGGTCATTGTTTCGAATAAAGAACCTCTGGCATACATTAGGAAGTGTTGAAACTCTTTAATTGAGTATCGACCTTTTCCTTCTGCAATATTCAAGGGGACCGACATTGCTGATGCTTCAATTTGATCTATCAAGCGAAAATGTTTCTTTTCTGTGTCTAAATTTTCAGATAATTCAATTATTACATTAGCAAATTCCAGGCTTTTTTGCCAAACCAATAAATCTTTATATGCAAGTGTAGTGAGTTCTGCCATGATGATTACCTCCGGTAAGTTGTTAAGCTGTTAAGTTGTTAAGCTGTTAAGTGATTATAAAGATCGGACGCAAAATCTAAGTAAAAAATAAGATTACTTAATTAATTATCTTTTTTTATTCCAATAATAACTATTTTTAAATTCTACTGCTTTTTTCCCTTTATAGCTCAACAACTTAAGAGCTTAATCGCTGTTTTTTTTCTTACTAACTCATGAACTTAAGAACTTAAGAGCTATTCCTCCTGAGGAGGAAGCAAATTCATCAATTGCTCAGCCAATGACTGCACGCCGGTGAGGTCGCCTTGTTGGGCCAAGTGGGAGAGGTGACGCAGGATGGCGGTGGTTTCGCTGGAGGTCAGCGGGGTGTCGAGCGGGTGATCCTGGAGCAGGTGCGCGGTGCTGGAATCAGGCCTGGCCAGCTGGGACATCAGATCGGGCAGGACGACAGTGCGGATCCCAGTGCGGCGCGCTTCCTGGATCAGTCGCAGACGCCGGATGGGCTGTATGTTGTGGATGGTGTAGACGATCAGTCCCAGATCCAACTCCTGGATCCCCCGCAGCATGTCGGTGGTGCCGATCACCTGGACGCCGTTGACCGTCGTGCCCTGTTTGCGCGGGTCATCGTCCAAAATCCCAACCACACGAAAGGCGCGTGCCAGGTTGGGCCGGTTGAGCATCCAGAGAGCCATCTCCCCATTATCGCCCGCGCCTATGATGAGGACGCGCTCGGCGATGGTGTTGGCAGCCCCACGGGCACGCACCCAGCGCGAGGCTGCCCCGGTGATGAGACGCTCACGGTAGCGCACACCCACAAAGCCGATGAAGCTGAGCAAGCCGGTGGTGATGATCACGCCCGTGGGCAGGATCTGATCGGCCAGCAGGTTGAATTTGAGCAGGACCAGCCCGGCGGTGGTGATGGCAACCGAAAGCGCCAGGGTAAAGACATCGCCCGCGGCGGCCCGTGACCAGGTAACGCGGTTGAGGCCCAGCAGGGTGTTGATCAGGCTAAAGAGCACGCCAAACAGCAGAGCCACCAGAATGGCGTTGACCACTCCCAGGTTGAGCGGCAGGGAGGTGCGCCAGATGAGCTCGCTCAGGATGGCAGCCGTGAAGGCAACCAAGGTATCGATCACAAACCACGAGACGTAGCGCGAGGTGAAAGTGGCAACCGGACCCCAGAAGAGGCTCGTTTCGCCAATCTGGCGGGAGCGCAGGGCTGGCAGCAGGGCGATGGCCGTCCAGAAGATGACGTCGATATCGGTCAGCAGGTTGCGGTTGCGCACGTACAACTGGTCAAGCCGCAGCTTGGAGGGCAGCACCGACTTGAAGTACTGCTCCATCGGGTCGCTACCCTGCAGGAGCTGCTCTTCCCCGCGGTAGATGATCGAAGCCGGCGAGGTCACGCCCGGGCGCACGGAGAGGACCAGCTTACGCACGTCCTCCGGCCATTGGCTGGCGATGACTGGATCCTCGGGGCGCGGACCGACCAGGCTCATCTCGCCCACCAGCACGTTCCAGAGCTGCGGCAGTTCATTCAGTTTGGTATCGCGCAGGTATTTGCCAAAGGGGGTGATGCGCACATCCCCGGCAGCGGTGACGCGCGAGCCATTGTAGCTTTTCTCATCCTCATACATACTGCGGAACTTAAGAATGCCAAAGTTTTTGCCGTAGCGCCCGACCCGCAGACCGCGGAAGAAGACCGGCCCGGGTGAATCGCGTTTGAGCCGGATGGCGACATAGAGGAAGAGCGGACTGAGGACGAGGAGACCGAAGACGGAGACGAGAATATCGATGGTGCGACGGATGGCGTTCTCGAGTTTATGAGAAAAGCTGTTGAGCTTCCCCTCGAAAGTGACCTCGGGGTCCTTCGGATGAGCTTTTGCTCCGGTAGGTTCATCCGGAGTCCTACGGAAGCTGTTAAAAGATGGACTCATTTGGTATTGATCTGGTATTTGGTTCCTTGGTTTGGTATCTCGGGCTTCCATTTGTTCCCCCTGGGTAGCTGTTAAGCTGTTGAGCTGTTAAGCTGTTAAGATTTAAAAAAATAAACCGCAAAGAAAAAAAGGTTTGAGTGTTGAGTGTTGAGCTTTCAACTGTCAACTGTAAACTGTCAACTGTCAACTTTTCGCTGGGGGTCTGACCCCCAACCGTATTTATTATATACGAGTTTTTATGTAAGTCGATGATTCGAGGAAAATTTTAAGAATGGGAAAAAACTGAACCGCAAAGACGCAAAGGCGCAAAGTTTTATTAAGAAAAAGAAAAAGAAAGATTGCATCCCCTAGGATAAAAAATTCAAACAAAGACACCGCTTATAATTAATAGATCACCATTAAAAAAACCCTCAAAAATCAATACTCAAAACTCAAAACTTTTTTCTTCGTGTCTTCGTGTCTTCGCGGTTCAATCCTTTATTCTTTCCCTTAATAACTTAACAACTTAAGAGCTTAAGAGCTTAAGAGCTCAACAGCTTAACAGCTCAACAGCTAGGTTCCCCTTTTTAGAACCTTTTTCCATAACCAGACACCGGTTAGAATTCCACCTAAATCCACCACCAGATCAATCACCTGAAACGCTCTGCCCGGTACAAAAATTTGGTGGGTTTCGTCGCTCAGTGCATACAACATCGAGAGAAGGACGGAAAGAAGCTGTTGAGCTGTTAAGCTTTTAAGCCCAAAAATATTTAAAAACCCTTTCGGATTCGAGGGATTACTTAGCTTTGAAGAGAAAGTGAAATATAATGCACGTGATAATAGAAATGCCAGTACAGCATACTCGAGGAAATGCATCAACTGCCCGATCCACTCGGCCAGGCTTGAATCGCTGACCTCACGAATGGGCACCAGAGAACGCCAACTTTCCGGTAAATATCTATACGGATCCGGATTACTTGAAAACAAGAATATAACTGAAGCCCAAATAATAACTGGCAACCAATTTTTTAAGATTTTCTTCATAAATTCAACTTACCACAATTCAGAAATCTAGCCTTGAGATATTGTATTTTTTGCTATCAGCCATTAGCTACGAGCCATGAGCTAAATAGGGGTTGGCGGAGAAGAAGAAAATAATAGCTGCCTAGAGAATGACAGGCAGCCATGATTTGATGACGTTTTTCATTTATGGATTCTGTGAGGATAATTCTGCTTCAAGGCGATCAGCGTTGGCGCGGATGAAGTCATGGCGGGAGAGGCGGTAATAATAGATGGCTTCTTCGTAGTGACCTTCCTGTTCCAATAAGCGCCCTGCATTTAGGCATCCATTAGAACCAGGATCACCGTTATAGCAAGAATTGATATATGCGTCGATGGCGGAGGTAATGTCTCCTTCACGTGTGAGAATCAAACCCATATAGCGCCAGGCTAAACCATCATTAGGATTTATTGAAAGAATTTTTTGTACTGCATCTTCAGGGATATTTTGTAAAGTTGGATCGGATGCATTGATTAACCAATAGTAAGTATAAACATCCTCAGGGTAAAGATTGATTGCATAATTTGCCATGACAAGATTATCAGGATAGAGTATAGACAACATATGAACATAGATCGGACTATTCATTAAGGATCTGACATTAGCTGTATCTAATATTCGCACATCAGTGTCCGATTGTATAAAGTAGATCCAACTCACATGGGAGATTAATTTTTCTTTTTTAATGGGGTGATCTGAAATCGACGTAAATTTATGTTCATTCGCTATGAGTTTTTTGGTGATATTTAGAACGCCAATGTTTAATACAAAAAAATCATTACCAAATGATTGCATAATGATGACTGCCAAAAGAATGATCCAGGGAATTATTCTAAATATTTTCATTTTTCCATCAAGATTGAAAAGGAACACCGGGTGGAACTTTACCTATTTTATCACCCCAGCGATTGGCAAACTTAACCAAACCGACGAGGAACCCAAGCCCATAGCTGATATGGAGAATGACAAAGACCAGGGGCAAAAGTACTAGATGATGCCAGCCTTTTTTTGCGGCTACCAGTATGGAAGCCAGAAGGTTTACCAGCAGATACAAACCACCGATACCTGAAAAAATTAACCAAAAAACAGGATTTAACAAAGCAAAAACCAAAGACACGATTAAAGAAACTACAAAGGCAGGAGGGACAAACTGGCGCAAGCTCATTTGACGGGGATGTTTCTGGAGGACGCGTACCTTCCAGCAGCCATACTGGAAATATTGCTTCCAGAGTTTCTTTATTGACCCACGGCTATAGTATTTGGATTGCACATCGGCTGCCAATAAAAGCTTACCCCCCGCTTCACGAATGCGGTAGTTATATTCATCGTCCTGGTTGCGCACCATTTCCTCATCGTAAAATCCGACTTTTGCAATGATCTCGCGGGTGTAAGCAGGGAAAGGAACACTATCCACAAACATGGTTTTGCCCTGCATTGTGCGAAAATACGAATTACCAACACCAAACACAGAACTCATAGCGATTGCAATAGTTTCGGATAATGGTGTTTCTCCGATGGTCAACATGGGCCCGCCGACCCCAACTGCGTTTGTTTCACTCAGATGGTGAATGCAATTGCTGACATAATCAGGAGCAATTTCACAGTGGCCATCCACGCGAATGATGATGCCCCCATTGGCTATTTCATACGCACGATTCATACCCATGGGAACAATACAACCTGGATTTGCGAGCAGGATCAGGTTGGAATGATGTTTTTGATACTCCTTTACAATACCTCTCGTATTGTCTGTGGAAAGACCATCGACAATGATAACTTCCAATTCATAACCATCCAAATTGACCTGACTGTAAACTGAATCCAAACATTTTTTGATGTAAACGGATTCGTTACGGATAGGTATTATAGTGGAAACTTTATTATTCAAGAATATTCTTTCATAGTTTATATACTTAAGAATTACTTATTATCAGGATATTCAAAACAGTTACAAATATTCATAAAGCAAAAATTATTTTTAAATGTTCAAATTTATAAATTTGAATTTTTCAGCTTTCGTACTAGGAATTCTTTAACTGTTTCTACCACTACATTAATAGACCGGCAAATATGCGGTTCGATACGGATTTTTTTGATTTGATTTTTCAATAATTTAGGTAGAATTGACAATAGGTTGAACAACACTCATACATTTAATTCTGAAAAAAAATGTTTTGTTTTACCTGAAGGTTCTCTAATAATTTTCTGAACATGATTTACCTTTAGACTAAGGCCTGGTTCTAAATACAATTCCATTTTCTTTTTAAGATTTTCAATTTCCATATTATTTAATTCACGATCTGATACAACTTCGAAAACAAAAGAATTGATAGCAACTTGTCTAATAATGAATTCCTTCAATACACCTGAGGATTCTAAAATTGATCTAGAAATATAATAAAATGTCAAACCAGGAGCTACTTTCCCACTCGGTAACAAAATATTATCATTTGTTCTTCCATTTAATTTTTTCAAAACTGGATACTTATCATTAATTATAATATCAGATATAACACCAATATCTCCAACTTTATAGCGAATAAATGGCATTGCTTTATTGTGTAAATCAGTAATAACAATATTGCCAATATCATTTCCTTTAGCAGGGTTATTATTATCATCTAGAACTTCAAAAAATTGAGTCTCAGGTGATAAAATCCAATTTCCTTTTGAATCTTCGAAGGCCGTAATACCACCAACCTCGGAAACTCCATATTCATTCACTAAAGGTATACCAAACCCTTCAATTAGGGTTTTTTTATCGTTTTCAAAAACCATCTCTGATGTAGCGATACATAATCTCAGTGAAGGACAAATATCCTTTAAGATAATTCCATTTTTTAACAAAAATTTTGCAAATAAAACCAACGAATTTGTATAACCATAAATGTAATCAAATTTAATTTTTTTAAACTTCTCCATAAACTTTATTAAGGTGTTTTCTGACAAGTCATAAACAGGAAAACGCACCCTATTTAACAATAAATCTTTAAGTAATTCTTTTGATTTACTTTTGAACTCTAGAGGTATACCATAAAACCTGGCTTGTTTTGAACTTATTTTAATTTGATGGAAATTATATCTGCTTTTGACCAATGCCCATGTCATTGCATGAGCTTCTTTATTTTTTGCAAAATAGAACGGATGACCAGAAGAACCTGAAGTGCTAGAAATATATGTGTTTTTCCGTGAAAAACCTGTAGATAATAAATTTTCTAAAGCTTGTTGATAATCCTTTTTCTCTAAAATTGGCAAATCATGCCAATCATCAGGAAATTTTCGACCAATTTTATCCTTATAAAATTTATTATTATTGTAATGAAACCGAGCAATTTCCCATTTTCGTTTATTTTGCCAATCACAAAAATCATTACTAGATAATGATTGTATTTTCTTGATTTCATTAAAAGCTGAGTTTATAACCAAATCGAACCAAAATTTATTTAGAGTTCTTATTTTTATATCTCCAAAAAATTGATTTTTGTAAATCAAGGAAGCTTGATGAAAATAATCTAACCATGTAATAAAAGAATAAATCCATTTTGTACAAATTTTTATATTTTCTTGAATAAATATGTTGGTTTTCGAGCAAATTGTTTATTTTTTTTATTTTCAGAAGGATTTTCCCTAATTCAGTTTTGTTCATTTTTCTGGGAATACCATCTACTTCTCCAATTTTACAAAAGAATTCGTTTATTGAAATTTTGTCATTTTCATGATTAAAACTCAAAATTAAACTTGATCTATGTGATTTACTCCATTTGTATGTTGAACCATCTATCTTTTGGTATGGGGGGAAAATAAAATTACCTAGACTAAACCAAGTTTTTTTGTTGCCTGTTAATATTGAACCTTGAACAAAATGAGGATGATGCCCAATAATATAATCTGCTCCATTTTCGAGGAATTCTTTAGACAATTTTACCTGTTCAGGTTCAGGATACCATGTGTGTTCCCTGCCCCAATGTAAGATTAAAAACAACTCATCACAATATTCTTTTTCTTTTTTTATATTATCGATAACCAATTCTCTGATTAACGGTGCTACCCCTGGTGATGAAATTGTCGCACTTATTGAGCCAACATTTGGGTTATTACTTGAGAAAGAAACAAAAGATATTTTTTTCCCTTCAACAGTAACCCTTACTGGGCAGATTGCTTCATTTAAATTTTGCCCAGCTCCTAATGTGTGGAACCCTTTTTTTTTTCAATAATTTAATTGTCTTTAATAAACCAATTTCCCCCATGTCAGAAATATGATTATTAGCCAAACTTAAGATGTTAATTTCACCTAATTTCAGTAAATCTAAATAATTCTCTTCCATGAATAAAATGGAATTTCTGTTATCTCTATGGTTTGCTGAGAATAGAACACCCTCAAAATTACATACAAAAACCATACACTGACCAACACATTCTTTAACCCTGTTTAATGCCATTGATTTATCTTTCAGAGCATTAGATAAAAAAACATCACCAACAAACACAATGTTATTATTCAGGTTCAAATCCATTATTTCTTTGTTTCGTACCAAGAATATTTTCTAATAAACTTTTGAGAATTTCTTCTTCGTTTTCCCAATTCCATAATTCATTTAAGGTATTTTTATCACTGATCGCAAATTTAAGAAATGAATCATAATTACGTAAGATTTCATAAATTTTTTGGGCATATAACTTTGCAAAATCTTTTTCAGGAACACAATATCCACTTTGGGTTTGATGTAAATAATAAGAAATTGGCTTAAGGTCACTTGCAAGCTGAGGAATTGAGTGCATTAAATACTCAAACATTTTTGTTGGAATATTGTTTTCCATTTTTTTTATTGGAGCTAATGGAGTAATACCAATTTTTGACATTTCAATGTAATTTTGCACTTCATCATACGTTTTATCCATAAGAAAGATCAAAGAATTTCTTTTTAAGTGCTTTGAATAATCATTAATTTCATCCTGAATTCTAATCGAAACATTTCTACCTATAACCAATATTTTTAAATTTAGACATTCAATTTTTTCACATTCATCAATAATATTAAGGATTCTCTTGTAACACAAATCCAACGATCCAGGAAAAATAACATCATAAATCTTTTCTCGTTTTTCATAATTACTAATAATTGGATAATTATGCAGGATAGTTATTCGTTCATCAGGGATTTTTTTGTAATAATCAGGAGTAAATTGATCTGCATATGTTAATTGGTCGAAAAGTAAAAAACCAATTTTTTCAAAAAATACATAGAAAAATCTAATAATAATCCTCAAAAACAAGGGAAACCTGTGATTTTCCATAATAAAGTTAGGATAATCTTCGTGATTATCGTATATCACTTTAGATCCAGAAAATAATTTATGAAATAACATAAATGGGAGTAAATCAGGATCAAAGAAAATTACTAATTTTGGTTTTAATAAAATACTTTTTTTAACCAAGAGAAAATTTGAAATTAATCTTGAAAATTTTATTCTTGGAGACTTTATCGACAAAAAATCATTATCAATATTTGATAAATCCTTTTTATCAATAAGAAGAATTTTCACGGAATATTTGAATTTTTTTACAGATAAAAACATCTTATGATAGATTCTGGGATCAAAAGGCGGATGAGCTGAAGTTATAAAAAGTATATCGAGTGTTGGTGTCATTGTAAGGTTTATTTTGGTCAAACTATTTCAGATTTAAAATACAATAATTTTCCATTCGGCATAGGTTGAATTTTATCCTTTTCGATATAAATTATTGATAAATTATTATCTCCTATTTGTTCCATAAATAAATTTGTAAATTTACTCTTACTTTCTGAACTATAATTACTTGCAGGTACAACCTCAATTTCAAATTTTTTCAGGGTTTTTTGGGTCACTCTGAACTGTTTTATTCCAAAATTTTTGTCTTTTAATAAAGCCAAATTAATATAGTCAAGTATTTCAGCTGAAAATATTCTCCCGTTTTCGGTTTTTATCATTTCAATAATTTTAGCCCCATTCAATTTCATAATAGGCATACCCCGACCGCAAGCGCAATGGGCTGATAGTAAGGTCCCATAATCCCCAATTCGATAACGTATTAATGGTTGAACTTTATTTACAAACGAAGTCACCAAAATATGACCAGGTGTATCAAGCGGTAATAAGTTCCCATTATCGTCAACGCATTCTAAGTAAAGACTACTAGTGGAAATATGCAAATTTCCTTCAGGACATTCAAATGCAATTATTGACACTTCAGCGGCCCCATATTCTTCAACAACAGGGCAACCAAAGACTTCTTTGATGACTTTTTTATCACTAGCGAATAAGGTTTCCGCAGTGCTAATAATTACTTTAAGGCTCATTTTGTGGGCTTTTTCCTGCAAAGAGTTTGCTTTCACCCATTTTGATAAGGCCGCGATTGAAGTTGCATAACCATAAACATACTCTGGATTAAATTCAATGATTTCTTTCCAATTTTTGGCAATATTTTCAGGAGTTAAATTCCAAGGATCAATGGTCTTAAATCCTCTTAGCAAATTGGAAATGTTTGAGTGAAGTTTGTTCTTGATTCCTCTTAATGGCCTTCCCCAAATCTTTAATCCTCTATCTCCTACCCCCACATTGTACCAACTCCGGTAATATCTGGTTAGCACTTCTGAATTATTCAGCATGTAATCATCGTAGAAAAATTTTAATCCGATGCCTGTTGAACCGCTGGTAGTACCTATTCCCCTTACTTTGAACTCATGATTAATTAATTGATCACCTAATTCCAAAACATTTCTTTTCTCTAATATTGGTAATTCTCTCAATATTTGTTCAGGATATGAGTAAACTTCTATCCCCTCCAAATACTTATAGTAATATGGAACTTTTTGGGCTTGAACCAATGTTTCAGATAAAGATTCCATTTGCCATTTACGATGCTCATCTGGGCTATGCTTTTGGTCCTTTAATAATCTTTTTATGGAACCATTAGCGCTTTTCCGATAAATTTCATTTAAGAATAAGCTACGTAATTTGCTCAAAAACATTTTTCCTTACAAAATTCTTTTTTCTTCTATTAACTTTTACATGGGATAAGCAAAATTCTTCAAGGTTTATAAAGGAAATAATAATTCCAAAAGCCAACCAATAATACTTAGAATAGTGTACACTCGTGGAAATTGAGCCAATAAATAAGTATAAAAGCAAAGATAAAACCCAAATTCTTTGTGAAAATTGAGAAAAATTTACTGAATAAGATCTTCTAATAATCGAAAACAAAAATAAAACAAAAATTACTGATCCAATTAATCCCAGCTCTGCTTGAATAGCCACAAAAACACTATGCGGATCTGTTTCAGCATACCAACCTCTATACTGTAATGAATAAAACCCATAAATCGCTGTAAAATTACCAAAACCTACACCAATTATTGGGTTATCTTTTATCATCTCATATCCTATTTTCCAAATTAAATCTCGTCCAGTTAAAGAAGATATGGGATCATAGATTAATAATGAAATTCTGGGAATTACGAAATTATTCATTAATTCTGGAAATATTAAATAAATACCAAAACTAGAAGCAATAACCATTATTATGATGAGATATTTATTGTGTGATTTTGAAAAAATTAACAAGAAAAATAAAGATGCAATTAAGGAAACAATAGTGCCTTTAGATTGCGCGAAGATAATTGCCATTAATAAAAATGCACCAGAAATAAAAAGGAGGATCGATTTTTTTGATGAATAATTAAATAAGAAATAAGCAATCAATAATAATCCGATACCCAAACTCCTGGAAAAACCGTTTGGATTTTGACCTTCAAATAAGGACGCGCGGCTTTGTGAGAATTCAACCCCAATAGCTAATTGAATTAAAGAAATTATTGCAGCAAAAAAACAAGCAATTATAAAAATCATCATCACGTGCTCAATATTCTGCTTCTTCCTTAATAGATTTATCACCAAAATTAAAAGGAGAATGAGTTGTAAAAAAGTGGATAAATAGTCAATAGAACGACTTAAATTGTAACTCCACCCCAGTGATAAAATACTCCAAAAACAGAAGAGGATAATAAATCCAACTTGATTAATCAAAATCCTTTTATGAGAAATAATTACCTTTACTATCCATACTATAAAAGTATAAGCTAATGAAATTTTTATTATTGTTAAATTACTTGATAAAGATGTGAGGTCTTCAAAAGGAATCAGAAAGGTTGAAATATAAATTCCTATAACTGGTTTTTTATAAATAATTATTGAAAAAATTATTGCAACTGGAAGCAATAATATTGTAAATGGGTTTTCAAGTAATCTAACAAACATATTTTTTTTTCTGATTCAAACTTTTATACATGCTTAAATAGGCTTTGTGAATTTTTTTGGGTTCATAATATGTTTTTATAAAATCAAAATTATATTCTTGGTAATGTAATATTTCTTCAGAATTTATGTTTTCTAAAAACCATTCGATTTCTTCAGATAATCCACTTATGTTTCCAGGCTCTACAAGTCTACCATTGACTCCATGTTTTATGATTCCTTTGATTCCTGGTATGTCATAACAGATAATGAAACATCCCATCATCATTGCTTCTATAAGAACATTGGGAACACCTTCATTAAAGGAAGGAAAAATAAAAATATCAGAATTTTGATAAAAACAGGGTATAAGATTAGATTTTACAGGGCTAATAACATTAATGTTTTTCTTTTCACTGATTAAGGGTTTAATATTTTCTTTATAGAACGAAGACTTTTGATCAGTGATGGCTAACAATTTAACTTTTTCATTATTTATATTACTCATTGCTAATATTGCGTCTCTTAATCCTTTTCTTTTACTATCAATTCCAATAAATAATATTTCGATTCTTTGTCTAAATTCTTTTTTCTTTTTACAAAATTCATTATGATCAATTTCATCAAAAATAATATTTGGAATAAATATAATTTTTCTTTTATTAACTTGATATTTTTCTGTTAAGTAATCAGATATATTATTACCATGCGTGTGAATAACATCAGCATTATTAAATATAATTTTCGAAATTATTCCATATAATGATATTTTTGATTTGGAAAATATATTACCCCCTCTAACAGAAATAATAAATGGCGTTTTTTTAATTTTCGATAGGAGCAAACAAATCGGTCCAGTTTCAACCTGCCAATGACCATGGAGGAAATCAACTTCAGAAAAATTTTTCAAGATAATACCAATAGAACTAAGTGCAAATAAACCCTCAATTGAATTAAAAATTCTTCCCCTTGGTCGAAAATATCGAATTGTAGTAATTTTTACTCCTTCAAGGCAATTGCAAGAATCTATTTTAGGTAAACTGAAATGAGGAGTGAGTAAAATAACATTTAGATCTATTTGTGAAGCTAAATTTTTATATATTCTATGGATAAAAATCCCGTTGACTGGATTCTTAATAGTTGGATAATTTCGAGTTATTACTAATATCTTCATAATCACAAGAAGTAACTGAGCGATTTTAGCCTTTTTATTTGTAACAATGATACGATTTTGAAACTATAATTTTTGACAGAAACTAAAGCATTATAATTAATATTTAGAACCGTGATAATAATTTTGATTCTAAGGTATTATATAAATTTGTTACGTAGAATTTTCCAAAATAATTATATGGAGGTGGTAATCTTTTTACCTTGGATAATTTTCCAGAAATTCTTCGGATTAAGTTTTTCCATAAAAATAAAATAAATAATTTATCCGATAATGGATCAATATTAGTAAAAGGATAATGATCTAGATACCCATAAATAAATTCATTAATTTCATTATCGAATAAGGATAACTTTTTATATAACAGGTGTTTTGGTAAATAATTCAAGGTAGCACATGCAATAATAAAATAAGTAATATCATCATATGGAAAAGCCAATTCTCTATTTCCAAAATCAATACCATATAGATTTTTACCATCGATTAGAATATTTCCTGGCCCATACTCTCGATGCATTAATGAAGGGATTATTGTCCTGTGACCATTGGAAAATATTTGTTTTGAGATCTTAATAAATTTGCTTTTTAATGGCTCATGTCCTTGAAAATTTAATAACCATTTTTCCCGTAAATCATTTGTGAAATTATCATTGTTTATTGTTAATAATGAATCTGATTGAGTTATTTTATGAAAATGAGCAAGCCATTTACCTGCAAGTCTAAACAAATTTATATTTACGTTGTTATTATAAATCAGCCTTTTTGATAGCAAGATTTTTTCTAATGAAATACTATCTTTTATAAACCTTGAAACAACAACCATATTAGAATTATCCAAAAAAATATAATTTGGGATTCTAATATTTGTTTCCTGTAAAAAAGACTCTTCCTTATCAATAGCAAATGAATACTCCAAGTATGGAGTTTCACTATTGTGATAATGTTTTAAAACAATTTCATCAATAATTTTCCCTTCTTTTGTTCTTCTAGAACAAAAATAAATATTTCCAGTATTTTTTTGACATTTAATTGCATATTTACAATCATTGATGTTATCGTTGAAAATTTTTTCACCATTATTTTTGAGATACAAATTTATATCAAACATTATTATTTTCGATACCCTATAACCCTTGCTGGATTGCCGGCAACTATAGAATATGGCTCAACATTTTTTGTTACGATACTTCCAGCACCTATCACTGCACCTGTAGATATCCTAATTCCCGGCATGATAATTACTCTTGTACCAATCCATACATCATTTTCTATAACAACAGGATTTGGAATATCATAACCCTGCTGATTAATAAATTTATTTTTACTCTTGAATTTATGAGAACCAGAAAAAATAACTACATCTGGCCCCATCAACACATTTGACCCAATGATTGTATTATTTGAAATCCATGCATTTACTCCAATTCCCGAATTATCTCCAATTTCTACATTAAACCCATTTTGGAAATACGCTTTTCGTTCTACGTTTACATTTTTCCCACATTTTTTGAAAATTTGTTTGACAAGAATGTATCTAATCTTTTTAGAAATTTTTCCAAATGGCAAGCTTAATCCTGGAAGAAACTGAGCAAAATAATGGTAAATAACCCAGTTAATTATTTTCCATAATCTCTTCATCATATACTCCCATTTTTTAGATCTGATTTTTATTTACCAACCTGTTTAATAGTTTTTCTGTTTCATCTGCAATAATTTTTAAAGAGAACTTTTTATTAATTGTAATAAGACTTGCATCTGACATGCTTTTTTTCAACTGCTGATTATTCAAAATGCATAATATTCTGTCAGCTATTTCGCTTGGGTTATCACTAGTATAGAAACCTTCTACGCCATCACTGAAAATATCATCTGTAATATTGATAATCCTTGTGCTAACTACAGGTAAGCCACAAGACATCCCTTCTAAAATAACATTTGGAAGCCCTTCACGAGACGAAACAAATAGAAGCAAGTCAGAAATTTTATAAAATTCATCAATGTTCTTTTTATAATCTGTAAAAATCACGGAATCCTGAAGCTCATATTTTTTTGTTCTATCCATAATCATATTGACATATTTATAGTCAAAATTCTGTCCTGTGCTTGATAATGGACCAACAAACACCAGTGTTCCGTGGATTAGAAATTTTTTCTTTAAAATCGCCCATGCATCCAAAGCTAAATGAGAACGTTTCCTCGGTGAAATTGATCCAGGGACTAGTATTATTGGCCTATTGGCATTAGAAAGAAGCTGATTTTTTAATTGATCTTTCATCTTAATCGATTTACACGGAGAAAATTTTTCTGTGTCAACTGCATTATGGATTTTTCCAAATTTTGATGGATTAAGGTTTGCATTTTGGCATATTTTTTCTAATGCGGATGAGATGCATATCGTATAATCGTAATTTTCTACAAAATTCCTTAATAATTTTCCAGATTTCCCTTTTAAAGCAGCCTCAGGTTCATTTGTACCAACCTGGGTTAATCGGGCGACCAAAGGAATCCTTTTCAATTTTGCATAAATTTGAAAAAAAGGCATTGATAAACCATATGGCATTGTGTCTATAATTACGTCAGCAGAAATTTTATTTTTTATAATGTAATTTATTGAATTAATAGTGAACTTAATCCCACTCCAACTATTAGTAATTCCAGGAGAGATTCTTGTAACATTTATACCATTATGAAACTCTTTTGCTGGGTGATCGGTAGAATATTTAGGAGTAATAAACTCTACTTCATGACCTCTTCTAACCATCTCTGAAAATAGAGTTATTAAGGTTGGCGTAGCTCCTCCAAAAACTGGTGGATATCTACCAACTATTACGAAAATTTTCATTTAAATTCTCTCAATTTATATTTTTTTGTTGTCAAAAAAACATTTTTCCTTAAATTGAAATAGAAAAAATTTAATTTTTATAATTTGTCCTATATTGATTTATAAGTGTCTATTGAAAATAAAGGGAACTATGGTTAATTGTTGTTCTTAGATTTACTAAATCCTATTCGAAACTTGGAGAAATACATAGTAATTATTGCTTTAATAACTCTTAGAATATAAATAATCCTATTTTTTGGAAAAATATCCGATTGACATAGATAAATCAGTTCTTGAATTCCATTTTCTGCGTTGTATTTTTTTGCAATTTCTTGATAACAATGTTGAGGATTGCAAATGGCCAATAATTCTTCATAATTAGAAAAATACTTAATAATGTTATTTTCTTCTAAATAATTACTTCTTGAAAATACAAGGCCAGAAAAATTGTCATTCATAAATATATTTAAATTGCCTGGTGTAACAAAGTTAATTAATCCAAATTCCCCTAAAATACAAACAGGTCGCCCACATAATATTGCTTCTATAGCTACTCTTTCAGATCCGATAACGATATCAGATTTCACCATCTCATTTTGAACATCTTTGACAAAACCCCAATTGTTGATTTCAATTCCCGAAGTTGAAAGATTTTGCACCAATTGCGTTATTTGTAACTCATTGTCTCCTGCGCCAAAGAAATTAAATTTGCAATGAGCTAACTGTTTTCTATTTTCTTGAATATATTCGAGGAATGATATTACCCCAAGAGATTTTTGTTTATCAAACCTTCTGAATAATGAAATAATCAATCTTTGATTTTTATTTACAAATTCTGGAAATACTGGTTTCAGTTCATCCAAGTCAAATTGTGCTGGAACAAAATGAATATTCTCTTTATTTATCCCACTATCTTTAATTAATACTTCAGAAAACTTTTCAGAAACTGTGATAATATGGCCAATATTTGGAAATTTCCATTTTGGATTAGGAGGCCATACATGATTTCTTGGAGAAACATTCAATATGTTTATGTACTTTTTTCTACAAATTAGCCCCGTTATTGATCCAATAAGACTACTAGTAGTCCCTACTCCCCAAATAACATCAATCCTGTGTCGATTCACAATTTTGATGATTTGGAGGAGCCTTTTTACAGATGGCTCAAATCTATCAAGTTCAAAAAATAATTGTTTTTCGCAAAAATTTTCTGTCCATTTTGCCAAATTTCCAACCTCAGATAATAGAAAAACCTTATGATGTTTGGAATGTAGGATTTTAATCCAGGTATTAAAAGTTTTAGCTGTCCCATTAATTTTTCCTGCAGGAGTAATTATTAAAATATTCATCCTAATCAATTTCTGGTATGTTATTTTTATTAGAAAATATAACTAAAAAGTAAATTGTTGAAAATAATACACAAGATTGTAAGAATAATGACATTAATATACTTTTGTTTGGTTTTAATGCTATAACAAAGTCCTTTATTCTTGAATATAAGTAATCTTTATTATTACCTCCAATAATATAGTTAATAAAAATTCTCGCTTTGACATTTGAACACCTATTTTTTATAATGTAACAAAAATTAACCCTTTCAGACTGGACATAATGGTTAACCACAGCTTTTTTTATGAAACCCATCTTCGGATTTATAGCTTCCGCGATAAACAATGTTTCTTCACCATCCTGAACGGTTAATCCTCCCCTACCTAAATCCTCAATAAATCTTCCTCGTTTATGATTAATCTTTTTCTTGAATCCAAAATTACATCCAATTAAACCTTTTCTCTTTAATTCACCTTTTCTATTGTAGTGAAAACCTCCAATTAACATTTCAAAAGGATCTAACTTTTCAGGAAAATTCTTTTCATATATAGGCCTAGCTGGCCCCCAAAAAATATCATAATCATTTTTTAAAAACTCATTTGATAAGATTATTAGCCAATCTGACTCAACCACAACATCATCATCTATGAAAATTATATAATCCCCGTTCGATTTGGCAATTATGTCATTCCTTTTTTTGGACAAGGATTTACCAGAATCAATCTTCTTGATTATCAAATTAGATGGAATTTCAGACAACTTTAAAGTATATTGAAAACCAGGATGTTGAGCTACAATCACCTCAATTTCCTCTTTGTAGTTTTGATTAACAATACTATTTATACATTGATCGATATATTTTTCTCTTTGAGGCATTACTGGAATTCCGATTGTAATCAATGGAAAATTCATTATTCTAATTTTTCTCACAAAAATACAAGGTTTCCATTGATAAAATGGGGAATTTTAATGAACATTTAATTACATTCATGTTATTTAATTCCAAAAATTTTTTAATTTTTGCTTCATCTACCAGATAACCTTCATAATACTTTTTATTGAGTAATTTCCTGAAATTTCTCGCAATAGTTGTCCAAAAATTTACATTAGCCATAGTAAAGACTACATATTTTTTTGAGCAACGAATCATCTCTTTTAGAGCATTCAATTTATCTTCCTCAGGAAGATGATCTAAAAAACGAAAAGTTATACATAAATCAAATGATTTATCTTTGAATGATAAATCTGTGGCATCTTCCAATTGAAAGGTTATTCCTTCTTCTATACCGCAATATTTTTTTGCATTTACAAGCATTTCTTGTGATATATCCACACCTGTTACTTTCGAGATGTTTTGAGATAACAATTCTTTTGTCATTCGGCCAGTTCCACACGCAACATCTAATGCTGAGTTTATTTCTAAATTCTTGATTGAGTTTATTAAAAAAGTTTTTTCCAAAAAATGGTTGATTATTCCAGGAATATTTTTAAACCTCTTTTCAAAGTAATTATCTGCTATTGTTTTATCTTGATAGTACTTTTTTGCTTTGTATGTCATAGTAATATTTCCATATCTTCTTTCCATTTTTTTTGATTTTCAACACAATTAAATTTTTTTTGGGCATAATCAAAGATTTTTCTACTGAATTCTTCACGCAGATCAATTTGATCAATTAATTTGCCTATTGAGTTTGCAAACTCACTTGGTTTGTCCGCAACGATCAAATTTTCTTTAATGCTGTTATTAAAACCAGAAATTCCCTGGCTTGTCGAAATAATTGGGAAACCAAATGCAGCAGCTTCCATCAGTTTGACTTTTATTCCACCACCTGAAATAGACGGATTAATAAATACTTTTGCTGAATGATATTCATTATCTAAGTTTGGAACAAAATCAATAATTTCAATATTTTTTTCTAAAATGTTAAGTTTTGACTGGGCATTCTTACCAATAATCTTAATTTTAATCTCTGGTTTTCTTAATTTAATAATTGGAAAAATATTTTTATAAAACCAATTTACAGCATCTGTATTCGGTTTCCAAGTCATCGTTCCCACAAAAATAACATCGATATTTTTTTCTTTATCTTCCAAATACTTGTTTTTTTCTATTATTATAGAAGGTGGTGTGAATACAATTCTATTAGAATATTCAAGAAAATTGGATCGATATTCTTTATATTCAAATTCTGATAAAAATTGTATTTGATCCCATTTAGGAAAGAATTTTTTTTCATAATATTTTTGAGTTAATGCTACACCAATTAAGGCTATTTTTGAAAATATATTTCTTCTTGTTTTTGCATCTAACAAATGATAGTGAAAATGGCTATCATGAATTCGTAGGACGCATTTTATGTTATCAGGAAATAATTTTCTCCAGGACCACATTAATATTCCAGTTTGTTCAAAAACAATTAATTGAATATTCTTTTCACAAATAATTGTATTAATTTCTTGATAAATATTTGAAATTAATTGATCAGACTTTATATATCTTTCGTGATTAAAAGAGAAATGACGAAAAAAATCTGAATAACGCCATTTCTTTTTTTCAATTATTATATTTTTTGATTTATCTCTTAATTTCGGCTTATTTGTATTTACAGAATTATCATTTATTTCGTTCTTAATTATGAAGTGATATATATTTGGTAATCCATGATAAGTTGTAAAAAGAATCTTTTGATCCCCGCTACCGTTATCATAATCTGGAGTTCTTTCTGAAATTACTAGAATTTTCTGATTTTTGATCATTCATCACCTAAAGGATTAGTAAAAAATTCTTCATTTACTGTGTTCATGAACCGATCAAAAGAAAAATATTTTTCAATAAAATTCCTTCCGTCAATACAAATTTCTCTGTATTCTTCATTATTATCTACAAATGGTTTTATTGCAGGCAACAATCCCTCATTTGATTGATTAAGAAAAATAAGCGGTGCACTTTTTTCAAATAATTCTTTACTTCCAGGGTTATCAGTTGAAATACATGGTGTCCCGCATGATAAAGACTCCAATGGAATTCGACTAAATGCTTCGTTGGTAATTGATGGGAATACAGTAAAGTCAGCTTCATGATAGTATTGAGCCAAATCTTCTCTTTCAACTTGTCCAATAAAAATGAAATTTGTTTCCATATTAAAAGTGGAAATTCGATCTTTTGTTTTCTGTTCCATATCCTGATCTTCGAATTTTCCTAATATTTTTAGTTGAACAGGCAAATTTATATGATTAATCAAGTAATGCATTTGATCGATTAGAAGAAAAAAACCTTTCTCCTTTTGAATTCTTCCAACATAAAGAAAGTTCAAACTCATTTGATCCCAGGCTTTTTCCTTAAATGGAAATATGCTGATATCAATGCCTGTATAAATAACTTTAAATTTTTTACATTCGATTATTTTTTGAGAGTGATATTGCTTATTCCATTGACTAGTAAAATACCCTGATGAACGATTCAATTGTAATTTAAATATTGGTCGAATTGTCCCGAAACTAATTATTGGTAATAATTTTCTGAAAAATGTCTTTATAATGGACTTTAATTTGTTGCCTGGATAATAATGAAGAGGGCCATAAACTGGACCTTGCTGTTCAAATACTTTCATTAACCAAGTAGATGAGACATCTACTAATTTTCTCTCACTCAAAGAAAATATTAGTGGTACTAAAGTTCTTGATATTCCTGTAAGATTCCAAATATAAATAAGATCTGGTTTCAGTTTTGCCAGATAAAATTTAAAAATTAAGTTATCCTTTATAGCAAGAAATAATTTTTTAGAATACAACCAATTAGAAGGAGTTTTACCTAATGGGTATTCTTCAAATATTCGATAAACGGGAAAGGGATGATAAGAATGCAGTAAATCTGTTTTAGTTGTCAAGACTTGAATATTATATCCATTCTTATGAAGCCAATGACAGGCTTCTTCACATCTTATTTCATATCCACCTTTTAAGTTAGGGGGAAAAAGGTCACAGACTATTAGTATCTTCATTTGTACAGAAAGAAAATTTTTTTGGTCAAGGGAATGTCAATAAATATCATTTGATACAATTTTAATAACTGTAGAATGTTTCTATATCATTTTGACTTGAAACTAATAACTAATATTTTTAGGTTTTATGGTTTGGTACAAACAAAAACGCAAACATGCCCAAATACATCCAAATAAGTTGAATTTTGAATGGCATTTCTTAATCTCCAACCACCTGGAACTTTTTTTAGAATACTAAAAAATATTGGCAATTCTTCTTTTAAACCATAATATCCAGATATTGGTTTTGTTTCTATAATTTTGAAACCATGTTTATGTAAATATGATATAAACTCATTTATAGAAAAAGCATATTGGTAAAATTCCCCATTAACCAAATTCTTTGGATTATAAAATCCAATTTTTGCTTTTAATTTTCTTAAGGGATTTACATAAGGAACTGTAAATATTGCAATACCTTTAGATTTTAGAACCCTCCATGCTTCTTTCAAGAATGGATCTGGTCCTTCGTATCTGTGTTCCACAACGCCTAAAGAAATATAATTATCATAGAAATTATCATTAACGTCAATTCTTGTTACATCTCCATATTTAATCTGTAAATCAGGAAAAATAGCACTAATTTGTTCAACTGTTTTTGAAGCCCAATCTAAGCCTTCAATATGTTCAAAACCTCTTCTTCTAAGCGCTAGTACATATTTTCCATTTCCACATCCAGCTTCTAATATTCGATTACTTTTATCTAAGTATTTTATGAAAATATCATGAAATTCATCCAAACACCCAGTTTCATATCTTTTGAAAAATTCAATATTAGTTGAATTTTTCCAAGTGTTATCCCAAAATTCAGATGTTGCATATTTATCATAATAAACTATCCGATCATCTTTCCAAACTTTAACTCGTCTTCTGTTCAATAATTCATCCTTTGTAAAATTCTAGAAAATTCTCCATTCACCTTTTTTAAATAATCTACCCCGTGAGATTAGCAAATCTTGTCTTATATCGTTATTTTTTATTATTTTAATTGTAAAACAATTTTCAATTTTATCTATTCTTCTAGTATGATTTCCTACCCACAAATTAACATTGTAGTAATCAGGATATAAATCAATATTTGGAATTTTTACTTGAATAATAATTTGGTCATTTTTATCATATCTTCTATTTTTTTCTTGTTCGGTAAATCCTGTCCAAACATGAATTAAAGGGTAACCATTTTGGTCAGATATTTCAATTGCGTAATCTAAACTGAAATTATAAGGGTTTTGAACTCCAAATTTGATGTATAAATCATCAAACATAAAAAGTTGCAAGGTGTTTACATTTTTTGAATTTTTAACTTCTGCCCAGATAATTTTTGCTTCCCCTGATCCAGAATGCTCTAATAAACTACAATCAATTTTTGATAATTTCAAATCATTGTTATCTTTATGATATTTGTTTAAATAATAATTAATAATGTTATCAGTCTCTCCTAAAGAATTTATCTCTCCATTTTCTAATAACAATGAAGAAACACATAAATTTCTAATACTATCCATGTTGTGGCTAACAAAAAAAACAGTTCGTCCTTCGTTAGAAGCCACATCCCCCATCTTTCCCAAACACTTCTTCTGAAACTCTGCATCCCCCACTGCCAGGACCTCATCCACCAAAAGTATTTCCGATTCCAGATGTGCAGCTACTGCAAATGCAAGACGCACATACATACCACTGGAATAGCGTTTGACAGGCGTATCGACAAATTTTTCGACCTCGGCGAAGGAGACGATCTCATCGAATTTTCTTAGCACTTCCTGCCTTGTCATACCCAGGATAGCGCCATTCAGGAAGATATTTTCACGCCCGGTGAGTTCTGGGTGGAAGCCAGTGCCCACTTCGAGCAAGGAAGCAATGCGGCCTTTGACTTTGACCTGTCCACTGGTGGGGGCAGTCACACGCGAGAGGATTTTTAAGAGCGTGGATTTGCCAGCGCCATTGCGCCCAATGATACCGAGAACTTCACCCTGCTGCACCTGGAAGCTCACGTCTTTCAATGCCCAGAGGGTTTCGTCAGAAGACCGGTGACTGGAGACGGACGACGGGGAGGCATTGTAGCCTTCCTGACCAATCTTCAATAAAGGGTTGGGTTTGCCGCGCACCTTCGCCCACCAGACATCGAGGTCACGCGAGAGCGTGCCGGTGCCAATCTGGCCGAGACGGTAGGATTTACTTAGGTTCTCTACTGATATGACAGTTTTGGACATAGGGGTTAGGTGTTGGGGGTTAGGGGTTAGTCAGCTCGTAGCTCGTAGCTCGTAGCTAGTAGCTTTTTGGGGAGAAATCATTCAATCATTTAATCATAAAAATCTTAGTTCAAATCTTTTTCTTTGTGTGCTTTGTGTTCTTTGTGGTTCGGATTTTTGTTTTTCTTTTTTACCTTAATTTTTTCTCTGTGTGCTTTGTGTCCTTTGTGGTTCAGTTTTTTCTTTCTTTTACCTTAATTTTTTCCTTTGCGCCTTTGCGCCTTAGCGGTTCAGTTTTTTGTTTTTTTCTCAACAGCTTAACAGCTCAAGAGCTCAACAGCTGTTCTACACAGTATCCATAAATGTTGCTTCTACCCGATTAAAAATCACCGTGCCGATGATCACCACCACGACCATAAAGCCGAAGGAATACAGCAAGCCCATTGGGTCGAAGGAACCGGCGCCCAGGAAGGCATAACGGAAGGCTTCTACGATAGAGGTCATCGGATTGGCATAGATGATCCATTGGAAGCGCTCGGGGATGGTGGAGGCCGGGTAGATGACCGGGGTGGCGTACATTAATAAAGAAACCCCGAAGGTAACCAGGAAGCGCAGGTCGCGGTATTTGGTGGTGAGGGAAGAGATGATGATGCCAAATCCGAGCCCGAGCCCGGCCATCATGAAGACCAGCAGCGGAGAGATCAGGATCCACCAATTGGGGCGCAGGTTGGCACCACTGAGCGCGAAAAATCCCATGAAAGCCAGGAAGAATGTGAACTGTATGGCGAAAGTGATCAGGTTGGAGATCAGGATCGAGACCGGGACAGCCAGCCTGGGGAAGTAGACCTTGCCAAAGAGCTGGGCGTTGTTGACGAAAGTGTTGGAGGTCTTGGTGAGACAGTCCGCGAAGTAGGTCCAGATGACCGTGCCGGACATGTAGAAGAGGAACTGCGGCAGTCCGTCCGTGGGCAGCTGGGCGATGTTGCCGAAGATGACCGTGAAGGTGATGGTCGTGAGGAGCGGCTGGATGAGATACCAGAGTGGTCCCAGGATGGTTTGTTTGTAGACAGCAACGAAATCCCTGCGGACGAAGAGGAGGACAAGGTCGCGATAGCGCCACAGGTCGCGCAGGTGCAGGTCGAAGAGTCCGCGCCGGGGTTCTATGATGAGATCCCAGGAGTTTAGCTCGTGGCTGGTAGCTGGTAGCTGGTAGGTGGGGTTGGGTGATGTCATAGGGATTAGTATTGAGTATTGAGTATTGAGTTTTGAGGGTTTAGGTTTTAGGGTTTAGCTGGTAGCTGGTAGCTGATGGCTGATGGCTGATGGCTGATGGCTGATACCACTTGACTGCGTCTGCGGGTACTTCGTGACTGATATTTCTTCGTGGCTTTGTGTTACCCTAAGGGGTATGCTATCTTTGTGGTTTATGTTTTTTTTTGCTTAACAGCTCAACAGCTTAAGAACTTAACAGCTAATCTGGTTCGGTTTTTGTTTTTTTCTTTTGCTATGAGCTATGAGCTATATCATACCCTTAGGGTACGAGCCACGAGCTAATTCTTTCCACGCTCCGCCCTTTTGACATTCATTAGTCTAAAGTTGAGAGTTGAGAGTTGACAGGATTTAGGATTTAGGGTTTAGGATTGAGGATTGAAATTTTAGGAAAATCACTTCAATTACTATCATCCTAAATCATGCACGTCGGCTATGAGCTATGAGCCACGAGCCACGAGCCACGAGCTACGAGCTACGAGCTACGAGCTAACCTGTCATTACGGATATTATTGAATAAGTTGTGTGTTTGCGCCAGATAAAGGGGGTTTCTGTTTAGGGTGGGTTCGATCTTATTCCCGCCTGGTTGCCTGGATCAAACGTTATGATTATAGCATACTAGCTGATGGCTGGTAGCTCGTAGCTGGTAGGATTTGGGTTGAATTAGAAAACTTTAAGGTTTATTAGTGTTGAGGGTTGAGTATTGAGTGTTGAGTATTGAGTATTGAGGGTTTAGCTGGTAGCTGGTAGCTGGTAGCTGATGGCTGATGGCTGATGGCTGATGGCTGAT
>SWCA01005228.1_pt1 | contig 26229 bp, 31 predicted proteins | sample 4692961 | NCBI WGS metagenome assembly SWCA01 (sample SAMN10267275, study PRJNA491770) | bioreactor metagenome | isolation source: DHS bioreactor inoculated with | place: Japan: off Shimokita Peninsula
CCCCCCCCCCAGGGCACTCGGGGAACGCGTGCTCGACATCGTGATTTTCGTTGACAGGCGGCTGGAATCATAATTAGTTCGGTAAATAGACGAACTAATAAGGAAGCGCCGTGAACGACCTGACAAATATCTCGCGACGTATGACCCTGAGTTCGGTCGTGCAGGCCATCACCACCTATGGGCCGGTCTCGCGCGCAAGCGTGGCGAAGATGACCGGGCTGTCAAAGCAGACGGTTTCGGAAGTCGTGTCGTCGCTCGAGAAGGACGGCTGGGTGCAGACGGTTGGCCGAACCGAGGGCAATGTCGGGCGCCGCGCGGTTGTCTACGAAATCGTGCCGGAGGCGGCGCTCGTGGCGAGCGTGGATCTGGGCGGAACGAAGGTTCGGGTCGCGTTGTGCAACCTGTCGGGAGCCGTGGTTTCCGAGATCACCGAGCCCACGATCCAGACCGGCGGCGAGGCGGTGGTCGCCCAGGTCGCCCGGCTCATTGTCGAAGCGGCCGAGGTGCAGGGGATCAACCCCAACAAGACCCGCGTCGCCGTGGTTGGCGTGCCCGGTGTGCTCGACCGCGAAACCGGGCATATCAACATGGCGCCCAACATCGCGGGGATTGATCGCGTCGATTTCCCGGCGCTGCTGCAAGATCGCCTCGGCATCGAAGTGCTGGTCGAGAACGACGTCAACCTGGCGGCGCTGGGCGAACACTGGATGACCCATCAGGGCGAAAAGGACGATCTCGTCTTTTTGTCGATCGGCACCGGGATCGGTGCGGGCCTTGTCATCGGCGGACAACTGGCGCGCGGGGCCACAGGCGGCGCGGGCGAGATCGGCTACCTCCCGTTCGGCGCCGACCCGTTCGAGCCGGAAAGCCTGAAGGTCGGCGCGCTTGAGCGCAGGACCGCGACAAGTGCGATTGTCGGCCATTATGCGGCGCTGACCGGCAAGCGCAAAACCGTTCCCGAGATATTCGAGGCGTCGCTGCAAGGCGATGGCGAGGCTTTGAAAGTGCTGGAGCGGGCGGCCAGCTACATCGCCCGGGCCATCGCGGCCATCGCCGCCATCGTCGATCCCGCCTGCGTTGTCATCGGCGGCTCGATCGGCGCCCGCGAAGAACTCATCAGGTTGATCGAACCGGAAATCGGCAGGTGTTTTCCCCGCCCGGTTCAGGTCGAGGCATCGGTGCTCGGCAACCATGCCGCCCTCGCCGGCGGAACGTCGATTGCGCTGTCCCGCCTGCACGTCGCCTTGTTTTCCGGCGGCCTTCCGGGGGCCGAGATCGTCGTCCCGCCGCCGCAGATCGAGAAATTTCAGGAGGCCGCGAGATGACACCGGGCGAATTGAAATCCAGGTTCGAGGCCGTTCAGGACAAAGACGCCGACATTGATTTGCTGCGCCAGGCAATCGGCCGCGAGAGCGTGACCGGGAACGAGGCGGACTTTGCAGGGTTCCTGAAGCAGACCATGGCCGAACTCGGCCTCAACCCCGGTTCGGGCGATTTCCTCCCTGGTCGCCCGAACGTCTGGGGCGCGCGCACCGGCAGCGGCGGCGGCCCCACCCTGATGTTCGTCGGCCATACCGACACGGTCCATGTGCGCGGCTGGGCGCAACACTGGCAAGGCCAGACGCGGGAAGATCCGTTTGCGGCCCCCCTGATCGACGGCGAGATCTGGGGGCGGGGCGCCTGTGACCTGAAGGGTGGCATCTGCGCCGCCCTCGGTGCCTTGCGCCTGCTGGACAGGGCGGGTGTGACGCTGAAGGGCGATGTGACCTTCGCGTTCATCGGCGACGAGGAAAGCGGTGAACCCGGCACCGGCGTGAGCGCCGGCGCCAAGGATCTGGTGAAGCGGATCGACAGCGGCCAGATTGCCCGGCCCGATTTCGCGGTTTACGTCGAGCCGACGAAGCTCGATGTCTACACCGCCCAGATCGGGTTCTTCATCGCCGATATCAGCATCACCGGAAAATCGGCCTATTTCGGCACCCCGGAAGATGGCGTTGACGCTCTGAAAGCCACCCATGCGATCCTGACGGCGATCTGGCGGCACGGCGAGGCGCTGGCGCAAGGGCCGGAACACGGCTTTGTCGGCGCGTCGGGCATCCTCGTCACCGAGATCAAGGGCGGCGGCTACATCGCCGTTCCCGGCGAGTGCCAGCTTTCGCTGATCCGCAAACTGCGCCCCGGCGAAGACCTCGACGAAGCCGTTGCCCGGTTCGAGGCGGCCCTGAACAGTGCCGAACTTGAAGATGGCATCACGGTGAAGATCACCTACCCGGCCGGGCGCGACCACCGCTTTGGCGGCTCGCCGGTCGAGATCGACCCGGCTCACGCGGCGGCAACCGGGCTGGCCGGCTGCGTCCAGGCGGTTGGCGCCCGTGGCGGCCAGATCGGTGGCGCCCCCTATTGGTCCGAGAACCCCTTCATCGTGAACGAGATCGGCTGCCCGGCGGTCTATTGCGCGCCGGGCGATATCAGCGTTGCCCACACATTCGAAGAACGCATCGACGTCGAAGAGTATCTGGCCGCCATTCGGGCCTTCGCGCTCTTCATGGTGCGGTTCTGCGAGCCCACGACCAAGACCCAACAGGAGAAAACAAATGAATAATCTCGTAAGACGTATCGTGTCCGGCGCCGCTCTGGCGCTCGCGACCTTTCCCGCCATCGCGCAAACGGTCGGCCCCCAGGGCGAAGCGGCAACGCCGTCTTCGACCATCGTCGTTCCCGAGAGCAGCACCGAAACCCTGCGCGCGGGTGGTTACACCGCGGCGCTGCTGTGGCACGAGCAATCGGATTTCGTGAATGCGGTGACGGCGGGCGCGACCGATGAATTCGCGCGGTTCGGCATCGAGGTGGTGGCCACCACCAGCGCCGGTTTCGATGCCGCCAAACAGCGCAGCGATATTGAAACCGCGCTGGCGAAAGAGCCCAGCATCATCATTTCGCTGCCGCTCGATCCGGTCACATCCGCGGCCGCCTTCGAGGAAGCCAAAGCGGCCGGTGTAAAACTGGTATTCCTGTCGAACCTGCCGTCGGGCTACGAGCATCCCGCCGACTATGCGGCGATCGTTACCGATGATCTGTTCCAGATGGGCAAACAGGCCGCCGACGCACTTGCCGCGGCGATGGGTGGCGAAGGCACCGTCGGATGGGTCTACCACGACGCGGCCTATTACGTGACCAACCAGCGCGACAACGCCTTCAAGACGACGATCGAGACCGATTACCCGAATATCTCGATTGTCGCCGAGCAAGGTATCAGCGACCCGGCGCGCGCCGAAGAGATCGCCAACGCGATGCTTCTGCGCAACCCCGATCTCGGCGGCATCTACGTGACCTGGGCCGGCCCGGCCGAGGGCGTGCTGGCCGCTCTTCGCGCGAACGGCAACACCACGACCAAGATCGTGACGCTGGACCTGTCCGAGCCGATTGCCCTCGACATGGTGCGCGGCGGCAACGTCGCCGCAATCGTCGCCGACGAAGCCTATGAGCTTGGCCGCGCAATGGCTGCGGCGGGCATTCTCGATCTTCTCGATCAGGAGGTTCCGCCGTTCGTGGTGGCCCCGGCCGTGACCGTCACCGCCGACAACGTGGCCGAAGGCTGGATGCAGTCGCTTCACGTCGAAGCGCCGGAAAGCCTCGGCGCAAACTAGGCCGAAAAACGGTCCAGCGAGAAACCGCGCCCTCGCTGGACCGACACCGTCTCGTCCAAAGACAGTACGCGGAACAAGGCCGCACCGTGCGGCATAGACCAAACGGGAGTTGAATGAAATGAAATACTTAGCCACCTCACTGGCGATTGCCGCGATGTCATTTGCCGGCACGGGCGCCTACGCAGAACCGCCTGCGACTGTTGGCCCGAACGGAGAAGCGCCGACGCCCGTCGCCGGGCTGACGCTCAGCGACGAAGAGGTCGCGCAGATTTCGGCCGGAGGGTATACCGCTGCGCTGGTTTGGCACGAGCTGTATGACTGGTCCAATGCCGTTGCTCAGGGCGCGAAGGACGAATTCGCCCGCCTTGGCATCGAGGTGATCGCCGAGACCGATGCCGGGTTTGATACCAGTCGGCAGAAATCCGATGTTGAAACGGTGATGGCGCGCAATCCCTCGATCATCATTTCGCTGCCGATCGACCCGCCCACCGCAGCCGGTGTCTATGGCATCGCGCGCGACGCGGGCGTTCAACTCGTCTTCATCGACAACGCGGTGGACGGCTTCACCCACGGTGAGGATTACGTCACGGTGGTGTCGGCCGACCTCTTCCAGATTGGTCACAAGGCGGCTGTTGCACTCGCAGAGGCGATGGGTGGCGCGGGCCAGGTCGGCTACATGTTCCACGATGCCGATTTTCCGGTGACGAACCAGCGCGACAACGCCTTCAAGTGGACCATTGAAAACGAATATCCCGACATCGAGATCGTCACGGAGTCCGGCATGACCGACCCCGCGAATGCCGAAGACATCGCGCGGGGAATGCTGTCGCGCAACCCGGATATCGACGGCATCTACACCCCCTGGGCAGAGCCCGCACTCGGGGTGATCTCGGTGCTGCGTCAGCAGGGCAATACGCACACGAAGGTCGTGACCATCGACCTGAACGAGCCCGCTGCGCTCGATATGCGCAATGGCGGCAACATCGCCGGGATCGTCGCCGACGAGACCTACTCCATCGGCGTCTATGCGGCGCGGGCGGCGGCGGCTGGCCTGTTGGACAAGGACGTGGACCCGTTCCTGGTGGTCGATGCGCTCTCGATCGGCGCCGACAACATCGCCGAAGGCTGGATGCAGTCTCTGCACAGCGAAGCGCCGGCCTCGCTGCGCTGAGCCGACAAAACGAGGCGGAAGCAATCGAATTTGCTTCCGCATCACCTCACTTCAGCAACCGAGAGACTGACATGAGCAACGTCAAATCGCGACTGGCCGGCTTCGATTTCCAACAGGTGGTTGTGTATGTCGGGTTCGTCGCCATCTTCCTTTTCTTCGCGGCAACGCTGCATGACGACGGCTTTCTCAGCCAGCGCAACCTGACAAATATCGTTCTGCAAACCGCGCCGGCCACGATCATGGCGATCGGGCTGGTCTTTGCGCTGTCGGCGGGCGAGATCGACCTCAGCTTTGGCTCGATCGTCGCCGTTTCGGCGCTGGCCGCAGCGGTGGTGATGCAGCAATATCCGCTGGTGCTGGGCGTTGCCGCCGGGCTTGGCGTGGGCATCGCGATTGGCGCGCTGAACGGCCTGTTTGTGGCCTATCTCAAGCTCCCGTCGTTTCTCGTGACCTTGGCCACGATGGGGCTGTTCGCCGGAATTGCCCGGTCGATGACCGACCTGCGCTCGATCCCGGTGATGAATGATACCTTCACCGCCGTGTTTGGCTCCGGAAAGCTCTTTTCGGTGCCGTCACTGGTGATCTGGACAATTCTCAGCGTGGCCGTCGGCCATCTCGTCTACCGGCATACCAAGTTCGGCGCCCATGTGCTGGCAACGGGGGACAATCCGCGCGCCGCGCAGGTTTCGGGCATCAAGGTGCCACGGATCCGGTTTTACGTCCTGACGATCTGCGGCGCCAGCGCCGGGCTTGCCGGGTTGCTTTACGCCGGCAGGTTGCAGGCGGCAAAATATACCCTTGGGGAAAGCGATCTGATGACGGTGATCGCCGCCGTGATCGTCGGCGGCACCGCCCTCAATGGCGGCAAAGGGTCGGTGATTGGCGCCCTCGTCGGCTCGCTGATGATGGGGATGCTCAACAACGGCCTGATCTTGATGAATCTCAGGGTCTCCGACCAGATGATAGTCCGGGGCCTGATCATCCTGCTCGCCGTCGCCGTGTCTCTGCGCGACAGCAACCGATAAGGGAGGACCTTAGAAATGTTCCTTGATGTTCTGATCCGTCGAAATCCGCGCTTCATCGAGGCGGCCATGGCGCTGCACCAGAAGGGCGAGATTCCCCCCAATTCCTATGTTCTGGATCTCGACGTGATCGAGGCCAACGCGAAAACCTTTGTCGCCACAGCCGACCGTCTCGGGTTGAAGACCTTCGCCATGACCAAGCAGGTTGGCCGCCATTCCGGATTCTGCGAGGCAATCATGCGCGGCGGGATCAACCGGTCGGTCGCGGTCGATATGGATTGCGCCGTCGCCTGCCATCGCGCCGGGTTGAAGACTGGCCATCTTGGCCATCTGGTCCAGGTGCCGCGCGGCGATGCCGCCTTCGCGGCCGCAAGGTTGCAGCCCGATTACTGGACGGTGTTCAGCGACGACAAGGCCCGCGAAGCGGCAGGCGCCGCCCACGAGGCCGGACGGGTGCAAAATCTGCTGGCGCGCATCCAGAGCGCTGGCGATACCTTCTACCGTGGCCACGAGGGTGGGTTTACCGCGACCGATATCTGCGCGGTCGCCGACCGGCTCGATGCCCTGGAAGGCGCCACCTTCGCCGGGATCACCACCTTCCCCGCGCTGCTGTTCGATCTGCAAAGCCGCAAGGTGAAGCCGACACCCAATCTGGCGACGCTGTCCCATGCGGCCGAGGCATTGGCCGCAGCAGGCCGGACGAATATCGAGATCAACGCACCGGGCACCAATTCAGCAATCGTGCTCGCCGCTCTGGCGGAGGCCGGGGCCACCCAATGCGAGCCCGGCAATGCCCTGCACGGCACCACGCCGCTGCACGCGGTCGAGGATCTGCCCGAGGAGCCGGCGATGCTCTATCTCACCGAGGTGTCGCATCATCATAACGGCAACGCCTTCTGTTTTGGCGGCGGGCTCTATATCGACCCGGTCTTTCCAAAGTATGACGTGAAGGCATTGGTATCGCCGGAGCCCACCAGTTCGCGCAGCGCGCTCGCCAGTGTCGAAATTCCGGACTACTCGGCCATCGACTATTACGCGATGATCGACGCCACCGGCCCGGTCAAACCCAGCACCGGCGACAGCGTGGTGTTCGGCTTCCGGGGGCAGGCGTTTGTGACGCGGGCAAACGTGGTTGGTATCTCCGGTGTGACCCGCGGAACGCCACGGGTGACCAGCATCGAAAACAGCTTCGGCCAAGCCACGGGCTGGCCAGAAAGGCCGCTGTCATGACCCCCGAAAAGAGTGTTCTGTCGCTCAGGAACATCCACAAGTCCTTTGGCGGTATTGTCGCCATTCAGGATTTCTCGCTCGATCTCTACGCGGGCGAAATCGTTGCCCTCGTCGGCGACAACGGGGCCGGCAAGTCGACGTTGATCAAGATGGTCTCCGGCGTCTACACACCGACATCCGGCACCATCAGCCTTGACGGTGAAATCACGGCCTTCAGCGATGCCAGCTCGGCGCGCAGCAAGGGCATCGAAGTGGTCTACCAGGATCTCGCGCTGGCCGATCAACAGCCGGTTTTCATGAACATGTTTCTGGGGCGGGAGCGAACCAAACCGCCGTTCGGTCTGCTCGACAAGGCCCGGATGCGCCGCGAAACGCAAGAACTCGTCGACGAACTGGATGTTCGCATTCCCTCGGCAAGCTCGACGATCCGCGATCTCAGCGGCGGCCAGCGGCAGGGCATCGCCATCGCCCGCGCCACCCGCTGGGCCAGCAAGCTGATCCTGCTCGACGAACCGACCGCCGCGCTCGGCGTTGCTGAAACCGCCCGGGTGGAAGAGCTGATCGCCAATCTCAAGCGCAAGAACCTCGCCATCCTGATCATCAGCCACAGCCTCGATCAGGTCTTTCGCCTGTCGGACCGGATATGCGTTCTACGTCGCGGCGAGCAGATCGGCATTCGCGACACCGCGACCACCGACAAGAACGAGATCGTTTCGATGATCACCGGGGTCGCCTGAGATGGACACCGTGTTTGAAACCGTCATGGGCCGGGAAATCAACGAGATACCGGAGGTTCTTGCGCGTCAGGTCGCGGCAGGACTGGATCTGTATCTGGAGGCGGGCAGGGAGGCGGCTGCGGCACATCCGCGTGGCTTCGTCACCTGCGCCCGGGGCACGTCCGATCACGCGGCGACCTTTTTCAAATATGTCATGGAGTTGCGGACCGGACTTCCGGTCGCGTCGATCGGACCATCGGTCGCCTCGGTCTACAAGACCCGATTGAAGCTGCAAGACTTCCTGTGCCTGTCGATTTCGCAGTCCGGCGGCAGCCCGGATCTGGTGGCCTTGCAGCAGGCTGCGCGGGACGGGGGTGCACGCACCGTGGCGATCCTGAACGAAACCGACAGCCCGCTGGGCCATGGCGCCGATACGGTCTTGCCGGTGCTCGCAGGCCCGGAGAAGGCAGTGGCGGCGACCAAGTCTTTCGTCGGCTCGCTCTACGCGATCCTCGGCTTTGTCGCGGGCTTCACCCATGATGCGGCCCTCGAGGCGGCGCTGCGCCAGGTTCCCGAACAGGCACGAAACGCGCTTGGTTACGACTGGACGCGGGCCGAGCTGCCGCTCGCACGCGCCGGATCGGTCTTCATCATCGGACGCGGCCCGGGCCTCGCAATTTCTGCCGAAGCCGCGCTCAAACTCAAGGAAACCTGCCGCATCCATGCCGAGGTGTTCTCCTCGGCGGAAATGCTTCATGGCCCGGTGGTTCTGGCAGAGCGCAAATTCGCGGCGCTGGCCTTCGAGCCGGAGGATCAATCCCAGCAATCCGTAGTGGCTGCGGTGGCGGCGATGCGAGAGAAAGGCGCGGCGGTGTTTTCAATCTCGACCGGTGGAGAAACGGGCCCGGTGCTTGGGGTGCCGCCCGTGACCGACGCTCTGCTGCTGCCGTTGGTTCAGATAACCGCGTTCTACAAGTTCGTCGAGGCATTGGCCCGACACCTCGGCGAAAACGCCGACGCACCGGCCGGCCTGAACAAGGTGACGGTGACGCTCTAGCCAAACGCCGTGAGCGCAACGCGGACGCGCCTGACCGCCATGACCCGGCGCCACGCGCTTTACCGAGCGTCCCGGCGCGGGTGATCTGGCGAGCCGGCCAAGCTCCTGAACGGAGGTAACGAGCGCGTCGATTTCCATCGGGTGACCAGCGTCGAGATCCTGCCACATCGAGGTTCGGTGCGCGCCCACCGCCGCGCCGCCATCAATCCGGCGTTCAACGTCGAAGGGGAACCTCACCCCCAGCTTTTCGGCGATGTCCTGCGCCTCCAGCATCATCCCGCGCGCCACGGACCGGGTTCCGGGGTCGGTGCGCAGCACGTCGAGCGTGGCGTGTGTGAGGGCGGAGATCGGGTTGAACGACAGGTTGCCCCAGATTTTGCCCCAGATTTCGTCGCGGATGCGGGGCCGCACCGGCGCTTTCAACCCACCGATGAAAGCGCCTTCGACAAGGCGAGGGCGCGCTCGGACGTCGATCCATCCGGCTCACCGAGCGAAAATCGGTTGCCCTCGATATGCTTGATGACGCCGGGCTTCACCACCTCGGCGGCAGGGTAGACGACGCAACCGAGCACCCGGTCGGGCCCGAAACCGTCCCATTGCGCATCGCCGGGGTCGACAGAGGCCAGGCGCGTCCCGGCATAGGGGCTGTCGAGCTTGTGAAAATACCACCACGGAATGCCGTTCACACCGCTGACAATGGTGGTCTGCGGGCCGATCAGCGGCTGCATTCGGGCCACCACCGGCGGCACGGAATGCGCCTTGAGGGTGACGATCACGTAGTCCTGCTTACCAAGCTCGGCGGGGTCTTCGCTGGCGGTTACCGGCACGGTCAGCGCGTCCTTGCCCTCTTCGATCAGGGTGAGCCCGTTTTCCTGCATCGCGGCTAGATGCGGCCCCCGCGCCGAAGATGCAGATTCTCATCTCAAGCCTTCGTCAGGCCCAGCTTCTTTGCCATCCCGATGCGTTATGCGTTGGATCGTGCCGGTGGCGTCTTTCGGGATTTCATCGAGGATCACCAGCCGGCGCGGCACCTTGAAATCGGCGAGGCGCTCGGCGGCGAAGGCGCGGATGGAATGCTCGTCCAGCGTCGATCCTTCGACCAACACCGCCGCCGCCGCGATCTCTTCGCCCGGTTTGGGGTGCGCCGCCGCAAAGCAGACCACCTGCGGACCGGCGGCAAGCGAGGCCGCGACGGCGGCGATCAACCGTGGATGTGGAACAGCGGCACGACGTTCAGGCACCGGGCGTCCGGGGTGAGGGCCAGCGATGCCATGAGATTGTGCGCCGAGGCAAAGATGTTCGAGTAGTGCAAGGAAACGATCTTTTAGTGGAAGATATTGCCCAAAGAATACATGATTAGTGTAATTTCTGCTTCACCGGCGCGGAGGTGCAGCTGCCGCCCTCGATCTCGGCGGAAGGGTGGGTCCGTCGTCGTCGTCCGGCACCACCAGCGCCTTGGCCCGCAGGTCTTGCAGATAGACCTCGTATTCGTCCTGCCGGTAGGCCGGGTTCAGCGGCGCCGTTCCGGCGGTCTGGGCGATGGTGATGAAAGCGGTGGCCATGTCCGGCCCGTTGGGCAGCACGATGGCGACCCTGTCGCCGCGCCCGATGCCGAACCCGTGCAAGGCGGCGCGCGTGTCGTCGCCGAGCTTGCGCAGGGCGCCATAGCTCAACGGGGCCCGTCCGGGCACGCCGACGGCCGGCGGGTCGGCGTCATGGCGTGCGACAAGAGTGGAGATTGCCTGCGTCATGGCACACTCCCAAGGCTGCGGTCCGCCGGGTGGGGCTGATCATGCCTGCGATCGTCCGCAGGTCAGCTGACCGGGATTTCCAGGGCCCCGAGCCCGTCGGTAGTCGGCCGCATCACGTCGCCCCTGACGACAGGGCCAACGCCGGCCGGGGTGCCCGACAGGATCACGTCGCCGGACGCCAGCGACGAGACGCTGTTCGCCAACCTCGACTGGATCCAGACCAACGCCGAAGACGTGCAGGTCTTCGTCAACGCACTGCTCAGCGTATACCAGGTCATGCACGAGAACCCGACCGTGATCCGCCGCGAAACCAACCCGGATGGCCCGATCGGCCAGCTCCTGATCTCGATCGTCGGCTTCAGGGCGCTCTTCGAGCGCTACTCCTCGAACGTCCTGATGGCGCATTTCCGGGCGGTGCTGATCGTGCTCTTCGCGCTGGCCTCGCGACTGCGTGGGTATCATCATCGCATTGATCGCCCGCAATGCCAGACCAGGGCGCGCTCAGGTGCTTGCCCGCGGCGGGGGCAGGGCGGCCGCATCGCCCGCTGCGACGACCGAACGCGCGCCCTCAGCCGAAGATGGCCCAGAAGAAGCGCGCGGCGACCAGCAAGAGGAAACTGCCGAAGGCGATTTCGAGCGCTCGCCGCGAGAGGCGATGCGCGAGCGCAATGCCGAACCGCGTGGTCAGGAGCGAGGTCGGGATCGTCAGGGCAAAGGCGATGAGCGAGACAAACCCGAGCGAACCGGGCGGCAGGTCCACCTTACCGAGACCGGCGAGGATGTAGCCGATCGTGCCGGGAATGGCGATCAGGACGCCGACACCGGCAGAGGTGGATACGGCCCGGTGGATCGGCACGCCGTGAAGGGTGAGAAACAGGTTTGAGACGGCGCCGCCGCCGATCCCCATGATCGCCGACACCAGTCCGATCGCCATGCCACTCAGCCGCATCGCCAGCGCACCGGGCAGCGTTTCGCGCAACCGCCAGCCCTTGCCGCCGGTCAGCAGCTTCACCGCATTGATCAGCGCGATCACGACGAAAACCGCCTGAAACACCACCGGCGCGGCGAAACGCGCGATCACCGCGCCGAGGCCAACCCCGATCAGAACGGGAACCGCCCAGGCGCGCAGCACTTCAAGGTCGACCGTGCCACGCTTGTGATGGCCACGGGTCGAGCTGATCGATGTCGGCACGATGACGGCAAGGGAGGTGCCGACGGCGACGGGCATCGCGACTTCGGGCGGATAGCCCAGCACGCCGAAAAGCTCGTAGAAGATCGGCACCGATATGGCCCCGCCGCCGACGCCGAAGACCCCGGCGAGAAAGCCGATCATCGCCCCGGCCGCGAGCAACGCCGCCAACAGCGCGACGACGGTCATCGGATCGTTGAGAATGTCCACGTCAGTCGTCCGACAGGTATCGGGTCAGGCTGGCGCCGTCGAACCCTCCAAGACCGGCCGACAGCGCGTCGGCGTAGCTTTTCCGGGTGGCTTGCGCGAGCGGCATCGACCGGCCGGACAACGCCGCTTGCTTCATCGCCAGGTCAAGATCCTTGGCCAGCCCGGCGATGTCGAAGGTGCCGGGTTGATCGGTGCCGTTCAGCGTGTCGATCACCACCTGCGCCCGGTTTTTCAGAACTGTCGGACCGGCGGAACTGTCGGCGATCAGCGAGATCGCCATCTCGGCCGGGATGCCGGAGCCGTCCAGCATCGTCAGCGCCTCGGCCAGCGTTTTCCAGTAGATCGCCAGCGGCAGGTTCACCGCCAGTTTCATCCGCGCACCGCTGCCGACCGGGCCAAGGTGTTCGACCCGCTTGCACAGGTGGTCGAGGATGGGCCTGGCGCGGGCGAAGGCGGTTTCGGTCCCGCCTGCCATCCCGAGAAGCATCCCCTTCAGCGCCGGGCCAACCGTGCCGCCGACGGGGCATTCGACGAAGTCGGCGCCTGCGGCGACAATGCCCGCTGCAATCGCTTCGGTCTCGTCCGGCAGCAGCGTTGACAGGTCGATGACGAGCTTGCCGGCAATTCCGGCCGCGATCAGGTCGGCGCAGACCGCCTCGACCGCCGCGGCATTCGTCAGGGAAATGAGGATGATATCGGCGGCGGCAACCGCCGCGATGTCCGGCGCCACGGTCGCTCCGGCCTCGGCCGCCGCCGCCGTATGCGCCGCCGTGCGGTTCCAGACGGTAACCGGCTGGCCGACCTCGATCAGGCGCTTGGCAAATGCCGTGCCCATCCGTCCCGTGCCCACGATCGCAAGTGTCGTCATGTCGCGTCCTTCCTGTCCAATCCGAGTATCGAAAGGGTCGTTTCCCCCGCCCGCAGGCGCTCCATCATGCGGGCCTCAGCAGCCACGCGCGCCTCCCCTGCCGACAGCGCCGCATCAGCCGTATCCGCCGGCAACACCACGACGGCATCGGAATCGGCGACAACCATATCGCCGGGCGAGACCGGCACCCCGCCGAGATCGAGCGTGACATTGAGAGCGCCCCGGTCGTGCTTCGTGGTGCCGCGAATATTCAGCCCGCGTGCGAAAACCGCAAACCCCATCGCCGCGATCTGTTCGCTGTCGCGCACAGCGCCGTCAATCACCAGCCCGACGATACCACGACGCTGGCAGGCGAGGGCCATGATTTCCCCGAACGGGCCGCTTTCGGTGCTGCCGTCATAATCCACCACGAGCACATCGCCGGCGTGCGCCGGGGAGATAGCGAGGTGAAGCGCGAGGTTGTCGCCGGGCCGGCAGCGCACGGTTCTGGCCGGGCCGGCGAGCCGCATGCCCGGCGCGATCGGCCGCAGCCGAACCTTGGGCAAACGGGCATCGTCCGCCGCTTCCCACAAGGTCGCCGTGCCGAGTGCTGCAAGGCGCGCGGAGCGGGTCACGCGGCCGGAGCTCCGATCCGCACCTGCATTTCGCTGAGGCCGTCGACCGAGCAATCGAGCACATCGCCGGTCACGACCGCGCCGACACCGGCCGGGGTGCCGGTCATGATGATATCGCCGGGCTTGAGATCATATTGCTCTGACAGTTTCGAGATGATCTCGTCGATCTTCCAGATCAGAAGCGAAATGTCGGCATCCTGCCGGACCTCGCCGTTGACCTTGAGCCGGACATGGCCCGTGGTCATGATCCCGGTATCCTCGACCCGGCTGATCGGCCCGACCGGCGCCGACTGATCGAACGCCTTGGTGATTTCCCACGGAAGCCCCTTGGACATGGCGGCGGCCTGATGGTCGCGCCGGGTCATGTCGAGCCCGACCGCATAGCCGAAGATATGCGACGAGGCATCGGCCTCGGAGATGTTGTAGCCGCCCGATTTCAGCGCCACGACAAGCTCGCACTCGTAGTGGAAATTATCGCTGAACACCGGATAGGGAATTTCGCCGCCGTTGCGCACGATGGCATCGGTCGGCTTCATGAACACGACCGGCGGATCGCGCTCGTCCTGCTCCATCTCGCGGATATGGGCGATATAGTTCTTTCCGATGCAGTAGATGCGCCGGACCGGGAATTTCTCGTCCGAACCCGCGATGTCGAGATACGCCTGGGGCGGGGGGGAAACGGCATAGGCAACCATGGATGTGCTTCCTCAATCGATTCTAGTGAACGTCGTTCCGACCCGCCGGTGCGGCGACTCGCGATGACGCCAGAATTTCGTGAATCCGTCTCAATATCAAGATATGAAAACCGTTTTGGCCATCTTTAATATATTATTTGGAGATAATTAAGGAATCATATAGGCTGATTTTCGGGGAGCGCTCAACAAGACCGCCTCCGAAAATCAACTGTCGGGAAAGTCCAGGGAGGACGACCAGATGAAAACGAATACAAACGTGTCCCGCCGAAAGTTTGGCGCCATAACGTTGGGCGGGATGGCTGCGACCGCGATTGGCGCGCCGTCCATCTTGCGCGCGCAGACGGCAATCACCTTTGCCGTGCCGAACCCCTCGGCCCTGACCTGGCTGCCCTATTGGGTCGCGGTCGGAGAAGGCTATTTCGAAGAGGACGGCCTGAACATGACGCTCGAGGCCATCGACGGGTCGTCCGCCGTTCTGCAAGCCATGTCGGCGGGGCAGGCCCATATCGGCGCGCCCGGACCGGGGCCGACGCTCGGCGCCCGCGCCCGTGGTGTGGATGTGAAATTCCTCTACAATCTCTATCCGAAATCGGTTTTCGGTCTGCTGGTCAAAGACGACAGCAGCTACAATACGCCGGCCGACCTTGCCGGCACCGTCATCGGTGTGGGCACTGCCGACGGTGCGGAAGTGTCTTTCACGCGGGCAATCATGTCGGACCTCGGATTGTCCGAAGGGACCGACTACACCTATCTGCCGGTGGGGGATGGCGGCACCGCGGCGGTGGCGTTCCTGCGCGACGAGGTCAGTTCCTATGCCGGCGCCGTCTCGGACGCCGCGATCCTGGCATCGCGCGGCCTGACGCTGCGGGAGATCACGCCCGAGGCCTATCTCGGCTTCTTCGGCAACGGCATTGCCATGCTCGAAAGCCAGATGGCCGCGATGCCGGACCTCGCGCCGAAATTCGGCCGCGCGCTGGTGCGCGGAATGCGCTTTGCCTCGGATCCGGCGAACAAGGAAACGTGCCTTGCGCATTGTGCCGCGGGCAACCCGCAGGAGGGCGAACAGGATTACGCGTCGTCGCTGTTTGACGGTGTCGTGGGCCGGATGACCCCGACGGATGCCTTCATGGCCGAGGGATATGGCTACCAGCCGCCCGAGCATTGGCAGGCGATCCACGATTCCGCCGTGGCGTCCGGCGCATTGTCCGAGCCGATCGACGATCTTGCCGCCGTCTACACGAACGAGTTCGTGCCGGGCTGGAACGCCTGAACATGATGGGGGAGTTCCATCCCGTTGGACCGTTGCCGGCCGCGTCGGAGGCGCGGCCGGTCTACGAGATCGAACGATTGTCCAAGACCTATGCCCGCAACAAGCTCGTAGCCCTCGACAACGTTCATCTGACCATTCACAAAGGCGAGTTCGTGTCGGTGGTTGGCTCATCGGGCTGTGGCAAGTCTACCTTGCTCAAGATCATGGCCGGGCTGATGCCGCCGACCACGGGACGGGTGGTGCTCGAGGGCCGGCCGGTGGTTGGCCCGCGCCCCGATATCGGCATGATGTTCCAGCACGCGACGCTGTTGCGCTGGAAGACGACGATCGAGAACGTCCTGCTTCCCATCGAGATCCGGGAGGGGCGCAGCGCGGCGCAGGCGGCTCGCGAACGGGCGATGGACCTGTTGCAACTCGTCGGCCTCGGCGAGTTTGCCAATGTCTATCCCGGCGAGCTTTCCGGCGGCATGGCGCAGCGCGCCTCGATCTGCCGGATGCTCGTGTCCGATCCGGCGATGCTGCTACTGGACGAACCGTTCTCGGCGCTCGACGAATTGACCCGTGATTTCATGAACATGGAGCTTCAGCGCATCTGCATGGAGCGCGAGGCAACGACATTTCTCGTCACCCACTCGCTGGCCGAGGCGGTGATCCTGTCGGACCGGATTTTGGTGATGAAGGCCCGACCGGGCCATATCGTCGAGGATATCCGGATCGACCTGCCGCGGCCACGCACGCTTGAAATGATCAATACGCCGCGTTTCGGCGAGATCGTGGCTCATATCCGCGAGCTGCTTGGAAAGGAGGCACACGAATGACCGACACCACCCAGGTTGAAGCCATGGAGGAGAAGCGCGCCGCGACGACGAACAGCGGCGTCGATACTGTCTGGGTCGAACATGAAGCCTTGATCGACCGCATTCCGCGCAGCGTTGCAATGATCTTTCTCTTCGTTGTGGTCGTCGGCATCTGGGATCTGGTCACCCGCATGGGGTGGGTATCGGCAATTATCCTGCCCACGCCGTCCGAAACCCTGTCGGACCTGGGCTTTGTGGGGCAGAATCTGCTCTCGTCGGGCTACATGCTGGAGGCGATCTGGACGACGACGCTCACGGTTTTCTACGCCTTCCTCATCGCCATCGCGATCGGCTTTTCGCTCGGGGTGCTGGTCGGCGAGACCAAGTTCGGCGAGCGCGCGGTGATGCCCTATCTCGTCGCCATCGACACCATGCCGAAGGTGGCGTTTGCCCCGCTGTTCATCGCCTGGCTGGGCTTCGGGATCAGCTCCAAGGTGGCTCTTGCGGCGTTCATAGCGACCTTCCCGATTGTTGTCGCGACCGCTGCGGGTCTATATGCAGCCTCCGAGAACGAACGGATGCTGTTCAAGTCCATGGGAGCCTCGCGTATGCAGACACTGATCCGGCTCAAGCTGCCGACCGGGCTGCCCTATATCTTCACCGGCCTCAAGATCGCGTCGGTCGGGGTCATGGCCGGGGCGATCATGGGCGAGTTTCTTGGTGGCGGGCGCGGTTTCGGCGCACTGATCCGGCAATCGGCAAGCCAGCTCGATACGCCGCGGGTTTTTGCTCTGATCCTTTATCTCAGCCTTCTGGGCCTCGCGCTTTATTTTACCGTGGTGTGGATGCAACGTCGGCTCGTCTTCTGGGAGAAATCCGACCGACCGGGAGGTATGGCATAACATGAGCGGCGCGCCCGAATACAAGAACCTGTCCGAAGAGGCGCATGACAGGATTCGAAGCGATATCCTGAATGGCGAGTTGTTTCCCAACGAGCGGCTTCAGATCGAGGCGATCTCAGAGCGCTACGGGATCGGCGTGGTTCCGGTGCGAGAGGCGTTGAACCGTCTGTCCTCCGAGGGTCTCGTCGCGCGCAGGAGCCATCGCGGCTTCTGCGTCGCGCCGATCTCGATGGCCGAACTCGAGGAGCTCGTGAAGACCCGCATCTGGCTTGAAACGCTGGCGTTGCGCGAGTCGATGCGCAATGGCGACGATAGCTGGGAAGACGAACTCGTTGTCAGCTTTCATCGTTTCTCGCGCACGCAACGGCGGCTGCCCGAGGAGGCGGGGCGCGAGATTTCCGAACAATGGGAGAAGCGGCACAAGGACTTCCACATGCTGCTTCTCGACCGCTGCGGGTCGTCCTGGCTTCTGGGGTTCTGCTCGACATTGATGGATCAGGCCGTCCGCTACCGGAATCTCTCGATGAACACGAACCCGAACAAGCAGCGGCGCGAGGGCGCTGCGGCCGAACATGAAGCGATCCTCGGCGCCGTGCTCGATCAGGATGTCGACCGGGCCTGCGCGCTGCTTGAGGATCACTATCGGATCACCCTGGAGGGCCTGAAAACCGTGATCCCGTCCGAAACGGATGCGGCCGAAAAACGGTCGGCAGGCTGACATTCAGCCGGGTTTCCGGCGGGTGGCCAGGCCCATCACCTATGGAGTGACCGGCCTGACGCCAGAACGCGGCCGGTTCGCGCGCTGTCCGGCCCAGACCGAGCCAAGAACGATGATCGCGCCTGCCAACTGGACCGGGCTCAGGGCTTGCCCGAGCCACAGCCAGCCGAGGACGACGGCCGTCAGCGGGCTCATCATTCCCAGCATCGAAACCGCGCCGGGTTCCAGCCGCGCGACACCGCGAAACCAGAGCGCATAGGTTGCCGCCGCACCGATCAGGCCGAGCCAGACGAGGCCGGCGAGGTTCACAGCGGTGAGCGGCGGCAGCGGCGGCTCGAGAACGAGCGCGAGCGGCAGAAGGATCAACCCGCCCGCGGTCAACTGCCAGGCGGTAAAACTGAGCGCGGGCACCGGCGGTTGCCACTTGCGGCTGAGAACGGTGCCTGCCGCCATCGAGGCCGCTCCGCCAAGGCCGGCGGCGATGCCTATGGGGTCGAGCGCCGCCTCGGGACCGAGCAGCAAAAGCGCCACCCCGGCCACGCCGGTGATCGCGGCAACCACGGCGCCCGCCCGGACCTGCGTGCCGAGCCAGCCGCGCGCCATGGCGATAACCATGATCGCCTGGAGCGCGCCGAGCGTCGCCGCTACGCCGCCCGGAAGCCGGTAGGCGGCGACGAAGAGCAGCGCCCAGAACACCGCGAAGTTCAGCGCCCCGAGTGCGAAGACCCGGCCAAGCCATTGGCGCGGCGGAAGGCAGCGGGTGAAGGCGAGCAGCAGCAGCCCCGCGGGCAGCGCCCGCAGCACGGCGAGGGTGATCGGGTAACCCTCGGGCAACGCCTCGGTCGTTACCAGGTAGGTGCTGCCCCAGATCGCCGGGGCAAGCGCGGTGAGGCCGATGTCGGTCCTGCGTGTCATGACGTGTCTCCTGATCGGGGGTCACCAGAAAAAGTGTGGCGACAGCTGCGGCGGTTCGGGCCACGGGGCGAGGCCGATGTCGCGCATCTGGTGGGGCGAGAAGTCGCGCGGCACCCGACGCAGGTTGCGGCGGTGGCGGCGTTCGGAGGACGAAGAGAGGCGAAACAGCATCGGTGTCTCCTTTCAGGCAATGATGCGAAATGAGCTGCGCAACTGCGCGCGCAGGTCTTCGAGCGGTCCGTTGACGAGGCGGGCGCCGGTCTCACGGATGATGAGTGCGGGGATCGAGCGAACCTGAAGCGCGCGGGCGTGCTGCCTGTCGGCTTCCACGGCGCGCGCGGTGGCCGGATGGTCGAAAACCTCGGGAAAGGCCGCGGCCTCGAAGCCGAGATCGCGCGCGACCCGAAGCACCGTGGCGGGATCGGCGATGTCCTGCGCCTCAGTCAGATGCGCGCGCTGAAGGCGGTCGAACATATCCCAGTGCGCGGCCTGTCCGCCGAGGATTTCGGCGGCCTTGCAGGCCCGCGCGGCGCTGTGGCCGTGGGGGTAGGCGAACCCGGCCCGGCGCATGGCGTCGATGTCGATCAGCCCCGGCTGGTCGCTGACCTGTCGGCAGGCCGACCAATGCCCGAGGATCGTTTTGCGCGCCTGCGCCGGGCTGCCCCAGCGCTCGGCCATTTCCATGCGGCTTGCCTGCAAAACGAAGGTCCGGTGCCGGATGTCGAGGTCGAGTTCCTCGGCGAGCAGGCGCATCCGCGACGAGATGTTGAAGCACCAGCAGCACACCACGTCATGAAAGAAGTCGATCGTGAGCGCCGCCATCACGCCGCCTCCAGATGCAGGTTGGCCCCGGCGAGGCGCGCGGCGATCCGCGCCACATGCGCGCCCTGGAACCGGGCCCCGGCAAGGTCGGTTTCGGTCGGTGTCCGCGTTCCGTCGGCCCCGGCGATGGTGCCCGCGCCATAGGGCGCGCCGCCCACGATCGCCTCGGCCGTCGTCTGGCCAGCGAAGGTGTAGGGCATCCCGGCGATGAGCATCCCGAAGTGCTGAAGCGGGATTTGCGTCGACAGCAGCGTGGCCTCGTGGCCGCCGTGCTGGGAGCCGGTCGAGGCGAAAACGGCGGCGACCTTGCCAACCAGTGCATTGCGCGCCCAGAGCCCGCCAGCCTGGTCGAGGAAGGATTTCATCTGCCCGGCCATCATCCCGAACAGCGTCGGCGTGCCGAAGATGATGGCGTCATAGGCTTCCAGATCGGCGGGGGCGGCGACGGGCGTGTCATCCGCGGCGAAGCCGGCCTTGTGGCGGATATGGTCCGGCACGGTTTCGGGAACGCGGCGCAGATCGACCTCGGTGCCGGGCACGCTGCGCGCGCCCTCGGCCTCGGCATCCGCCAGCGCGCGGACATGGCCATAGCTGGAATAGTAAAGAACAAGAACGCGGGTCATGGGATCCTCTCGGGCTTGGGGTTTCGATGCCTGAGAGGATCGCGGAGGCGGCGGGCGGGAATAACCGGCCCGCTCTCACTTCATTCTTAACGCAGGGTAAATAATGTCAGGGCCGGAGCGCCGCTCGGAGATGGTCGAGAAAGGCGGTGACCTTGGCATCCATGCCGAGCCGTGAGGCAGTCACCGCGAAGATCTCCGGCGCGGGCAGCTCGTAATCGGGCAGCACCCGCACCAGTTCGCCGCGTGCCTCGGGGCCGTTCGAGACGAAATCCGGCAAGGTGCCGATCCCCTGTCCCGCGATCAGCAGATCGCGCAGCACCAGGCTGTTGCCGACCCTGACCGGAGGATCGAGTTCGAGCGCGCGGGTCCCGGAAGGTCCGATGAGGGTCCAGGAGGTCAGGTGATCGGCGAGGAGGAAGCCGATCACCCGGTGGCGCTTGATGTCTTCGGGCGCCTCGGGGATGCCGGCCTGCTCAAGATAGGCCGGGGCGGCAAAGATGCGTTGCCGCATGTTGCCGACCCGCCGCGCGACGAGCGCCGAATCCGGCATCGCCGCCCGGATGCGGATCGACACGTCGAATCCGCCTTCGACCATGTCGACAACCCGGTCGTCGAGCGAAAGGGTCAGCCTCAGGTCAGGGTAGGTGGCGAGAAACTCCGGAAGGAACGGCGAAATGACCATCTGCCCGAAGGAACTCGACGCATTGACCTTGAGATGACCGCTCACCGCACCCGCCCCGTCGCGGATTCGGGTCTCGACCTGGTTGACGGCATCGAGCACGCGGGTGGCCTCGTCGTAGTAGAGGCTCCCGGCATCGGTGATCGACATCGCGCGCGTCGTCCGCGTGAGCAGCGTGCAGCCAAGGCTTGCCTCGAGCAGCTTGATTTCGCGGCTAAGCAGCGCCGGGGAAACGCCGAGATCTTCCGCCGCACGCGCGAAGCTGCCGCGTTCGACGATGCGGCGGAAGGCGTGCATGACGGAAAGCTTGTCCATCTCGGCGGTGACTCGGTCAGGTCAATCGGGGCCCTCACAGCGGGCAGTTCCGATCAGATAGCATAATTTCCACGGCACCGTGAATGGCGCGTCGCGCAGGCCGCGCCAAGCCGGGCGCAACCGGGCAGGGGGGCTTGCCGGTTCATCGCCGGGCACGGGCCATTGCCGGCTGTTGGCCGACAGGCCCGGCGTTGCTGCGCCCGGCGGCCCGAACCGCCCGCAGAACGTCTTGATATGAATCATTGCGCATATGCGCCGAAGCGCATACATATGCGGCCATGCAAGAGATTCTCGCCGCCCTTTGCGATCCGACCCGCCGCGCCGCGCTGGCGCTTCTTTGGAATGGAGGCGAGCATTGCGTCTGCGAGTTGATGGCCCGCCTCGATGCGAGCCAGAGCCGGATGTCGCGGCACATGAAGGTGCTGCGCGAGGCGGGTCTCGTGCTCGACAGGCGCGACGCGCAATGGGTGCGCTATCGCCGCAACCCGGACCTTGCTCCGGAGCTGGCGCAAGTAATCGACGCGGTTCTGTTCGCGGAACACAATATTGGAACGAAAGTCGCATGAGCGTAGAAACCCACACCCCGGCGCCCCGTCGCGGCGCACCCGACTGGCTCTGGTATGCGGGTGTGCCCGCCGTGGGCCTTGTGCTGTTTCTGCTCTACGGTCAGTTGATCCCGTTCTCCGAATGGGTGACCGCGCTCTTTCCGGTCGCGCGTGACAGCCATACCGGCGAGGCCATCGCCTTCTTCGTCTATGACGTGCCCAAGGTGCTCTTGCTGCTGACCGGCATCGTCTTCGTCACCGGTGTCCTGCGCAGCTGGTTCAGCCCGGAACGGACCCGTGCGATTCTGGAGGGCAAGCGCCAGGTCTGGGGCTACCCGCTCGCCGCGCTTCTGGGCGTGCTGACGCCGTTCTGCTCCTGCTCGTCGGTGCCGCTGTTCATCGGCTTTGTCTCGGCGGGGATTCCGCTGGGCGTGACCTTCTCGTTCCTGATCGCCGGGCCAATGGTGGGGCCGGTGGGGCTTGGTCTGCTCTATGGCCTCGTCGGCTGGAAGATCGCGACGATCTACCTCGTCTTCGGGCTCACCATAGCCACCGTGGCCGGGTTCGTTCTGGGCCGCATGGGGCTTGAACGGTATTTGCAGGACTGGGTGCGCGAACTGAATGCCGGGCCGGTGGGCGCGCTGGTGCAAGAGCGGCTGACGCTGGTCGACCGGCTGAAGATCGGCCTCGAGCAGGTGCGCGAAATCGTCGGCAAGGTCTGGATCTGGGTGCTCGTCGGCATCGCCATCGGGGCGGCGATCCACGGCTATGTGCCCGAAGCGCTGATGCTGCGGGTCATGGGTGGCGAGGCGTGGTGGTCGGTGCCGGCGGCGGTGGTTCTGGGCGTGCCGATGTATACCAACGCGGCCGGAGTCATTCCGATTGTCGAAGCGCTTCTGGGCAAGGGCGCGGCCCTCGGCACCACGCTCGCCTTCATGATGTCGGTGATCGCGCTCTCGCTGCCCGAAATGATCATTCTCAAGCAGGTGCTGACCCTTCGGCTGATCGCGATCTTCATCGCCGTCGTCTCGGCGGGCATCCTCGCCACCGGCTTTCTGTTCAACGCCATTCTCTGAAAGGACACGCAAATGAAAACCGTCAAGGTCTACGGCCCCGGCTGCAAGCGCTGCGAGACGACAGAAGCGATGGTCAGGGAGGCTGCCGCGAAACTCGGCATCGAGGTTGTGGTGGAAAAGGTCACCGACGCGAAAGCCATCGCCATGGCCGGGGTGATGTCCACGCCCGGCATCTCGATTGACGGCAAGCTGGTCCATGCCGGCGGCCTGGCGGATGCCGCGAAACTCGATGGCTGGCTCACCGCCTGATCATGATACAGCAGCCTCGTCGCGGCAAGGCGAAGGGTCTGTGACACGGCTCTTTGCCCAACCCGTCGAGGATCGGGCAGTCCGGGCGTTGATTGCCTGTAGATCGGTGAACTGGGCGCCGATCTCATCGAGATGGGTGCCGGTGATCTCCTTCACATCAGCACTGGCGTGGCGAAGGAAGGTGGCTTGCGCAGGTCCGGCGTGCGACCTTTCCGATGTTGAGGCGCGCGACGTGCTCCGGGTCAGCCGGCCAGCGCCGGTTTCAGGGTCGCCGAGCCTTGCCCGCCGCCGCCGGGCGCGGCTGCGAGCGAGGTCTTGACCCAACGCAGGCGCAGGGCGTTCGACAGCACGAACACCGAGCTGAGCGCCATCGCCCCGGCGGCAAGCACCGGCGACAGCATCAGCCCGAAGGCCGGATAGAGCACGCCGGCGGCCACCGGGATCAGCAACGTGTTATACCCGAAGGCCCAGAACAGGTTCTGGCGGATGTTGCGCATGGTGCGGCCGGAAATGTCGAAGGCGTTGACCACGCCGGCCAGATCGCCCGACATCAGCACCACGTCGGCCGCCTCGATCGCCACATCGGTGCCGGTGCCGATGGCGATACCCACATCCGCGGCGGCGAGCGCCGGGGCGTCGTTGATCCCGTCGCCGACAAAGGCGAGCTTGCCCTGCGCGCGCAGGGATTCCAACGCCGCGACCTTGCCATCGGGCAACACCTCGGCAACCACGGTGTCGATCCCGAGCTCGCGGGCGATGGCGTCGGCGGTGCCCTGGTTGTCGCCGGTGATCATCGCGATCTTCAGGCCGAGCTCGTGCAGCGCGGCGATGGCGGCAGGAGTCGTCGGTTTGACCGGGTCGGCCACGCCGATCACCGCTGCGGCCTTGCCGTCAATGGCGACATAGAGCGGCGTGCGGCCCTTGCGGCCAAGCGCGGCGCCGTCCTCATGCAGCGCGCCGAGCTCGATGCCTTCGCGGGTCATCAGTCGGTCGGCCCCGACCAGCACCTCGCGCCCGGCCACTTTGGCCTGCACACCGTAGCCGGTGATCGAACCGAAATCGGTGGCTTCGGGCATCGGTGCGCCCGCCGCGATGGCGGCGCGGGTGATCGCCTCGGCGATCGGGTGTTCGGACCGTGCCTCGACCGCCGCGACGGCGCCCAGAACCTCGGTTTCGTCGAACCCGTTCGCGACCGTTAGGTCGGTCAGCTCCGGTCGTCCGGCGGTCAGCGTGCCGGTCTTGTCGACGGCGACCACGCGCGCCTCTTGCAGCATTTGCAGCGCATCGCCCTTGCGAAACAGCACACCCATTTCGGCGGCGCGGCCGGTGCCGACCATGATCGAGGTCGGTGTCGCCAGCCCCATCGCGCAGGGACAGGCGATGATCAGCACCGCCACGCCCGCAACCAGCGCCAGCCCCAGCGCCGGATCAGGGCCGAGGATCAGCCAGGCCAGCACCGTCAGCGCGGCGGCGGCCATGACGGCGGGCACGAACCAGGCGGTGATCTTGTCGACGGCGCCCTGGATCGGCAGCTTGGCGCCCTGGGCCTGTTCGACCATGGCGATGATCTGCGCCAGCATCGTGTCGGCGCCCACCTTTGTGGCGCGGAAGGTCAGTGCCCCGGCCCCGTTCACCGTGGCGCCCACCACCCCGGCGCCTTCGGTCTTCTCGACCGGCACCGGCTCGCCGGTGATCATGCTCTCGTCGACGAAGGAACTGCCGCTCAGCACCGAGCCGTCGACCGCGATCCTTTCGCCGGGACGCACATGGATCACGTCGCCGACCGCGATTTCGTCGATCGGCAGTTCGACAACGTCTCCGCCGCGCTCGACGCGGGCGGTTTTCGGTTGCAGGCCCACGAGCTTGCGGATCGCCTCGCCGGTGCGGCCCTTGGCGCGCGCTTCGAGCCAGCGGCCAAGCAGGATCAGCACCACGATGACCGCCGCGGCCTCGTAATAGACATTCGCCGTGCCTGCAGGCAGCAGCCCCGGCGCGAAGGTTGCGACCAGCGAGAAGCCATAGGCCGCGCTGGTGCCCAGAGCGACCAGCGAGTTCATATCCGGCGCGCCCTTGAACAGCAATGGAAAGCCCTTGGTGTAGAACCGCAGGCCGGGGCCGAAGAGCACAGCGGTGGTCAGCACGAACTGGATCAGCCGACTGGTTTCGATCCCGATGGTGCGCTCGATCCACATATGCATTCCGGGGATCACATGGCTGCCCATTTCGATCACGAAGACGGGCAAGGCCAGCGCGGCGGCGATCAGGGTGAGCCATCCGAGCCGGGTGATCTCGGCGGCCTTGCGGTCGGTCTTGCCGGCGTCGACGCCCGCCTTGACCCGTGCCGGGTAGCCCAGCTTGGTGGCCACGCGGGCCAGATCGGCGGGCGCAACAGCGCCTTCGACGTAGCGCACGGTTGCGGTCTCGGTGGCGAGGTTCACCGCCGCGTCGAGCACGCCGGGCGTCGCCTCCAGCGCGCGTTCGACGCGGCCGACACAGGAAGCGCAGGTCATGCTGTCGACATCGAGCGTCACCTCGGCGGTGACGGCGGGATATCCGGCCTCGTTCAGCGCGCGAGTCAGGCCGGCCAGGTCGGCGGGCGCGTCGAAACTCACGCGCGCCGTCTCGTTGGCAAGGTTCACGGCCGCGGCCGACACACCGGGCACCGCACCGAGCGTTTTTTCCACCCGCCCGACGCAGGAGGCGCATGTCATCCCTTCGATAGCGAGGTTGAGCGTGTTCCGGTCGGACATGGCGGTCTCCACTTTGACGGGTTGCGCCTTGGATGTCGGGGTTCCAGCAAGGGTAAGGTCAAGGGCAAAAATTCACAATATCTTGAGTGTTGACCTTCCCGCGCGGGAACCCCCATCTGATGTTTTCAAACAAGACAGGAGATCAGGCATGATCAAATTCAACGTGCCAGACATGAGCTGCGGCCATTGCACGGCGGCAATCGAGAAGGCCGTAACCGGCGCCGATGATACGGCCGAACTCGCTTTCGATCTCGAGGCCCGAACCGTCACGGTGACCAGTGCGCTGGACGAGACCACGCTGGCCTTGCTGCTTGAACGCGAAGGATACCCGGCCACCATAGCAGGGTAACTCAATGGTCGGCCCGGCCCTGCGCCCGAAGACGGTCCGCAAGGGGGGG
>SWCA01000228.1_pt1 | contig 26193 bp, 13 predicted proteins | sample 4692961 | NCBI WGS metagenome assembly SWCA01 (sample SAMN10267275, study PRJNA491770) | bioreactor metagenome | isolation source: DHS bioreactor inoculated with | place: Japan: off Shimokita Peninsula
ATTCCAACGAATGGATCGCACCATCAAATCCTGGGATCAAACAGCTAACCTCAAAGCGAGGACTTTTCAGGGAGCAGGTCACGCGATACGGCGACCAGATTGACCTGACACAAGTTCGGCAGCGTCAGGAGCCGTCGGGACCTCTCTCGCGGCTGCTTTGGGACTGGGCTATCGTGGTGAACCGCGTATTCGAGCACGCAGGCGCGGGCATGCAATACTCCAAGCTCGCAAAGCGTCCGAGAACATGGGATGTGGTCCGCAACGCGGAATACCCCGAACCCGCCGATTTTGTCCCGGAGTTCGGTACTATACGATTCAACCAAGGCGATCCGCGCGGAAGGGCACTTGATACGAGGGAGTTTGGTCCGTCATGGCGCTGGGTCTGAGCCAATGGAGATCGCAGGACGACCGTCGTGGCGGGAAGCTGCTAACTCGCATGGTTTCTTGAAGAAGTGGTGCCGGGGGCGGAATGGCGTTTTCGTCATATCAATATGATAAAAAAGGACATTTTTACCTTCCGGGGGTTTTGATACCCCCAAAACTACCCCCGCGAACAAACCTATCTAACTTCAAATTCTTGGGCCTTTGGTTTGGTTCCCCTTCGGAATTTGCCGGCAATTTGTCGGAATGACCAGATTGACGAACGGGAAACTCCGCCGAATCCAGTGTTGAACTCGACAACAGCTGGAAACGTCTGCGGCTCCTCAGCTTGGAAGGCCGAGGTCTTACCACTACACAATGCCCGCGCCGGAGAACTCCGCCCATTTCATTGTGGTTTTTCCGTCAAGATAGCATTCAGGTGGAAAAGACCTGAATACCGCATTGGGCTCAAAGCCACGCACGGGTCGTGCTCGCACAACCGTCCGCTCTGCAAACCAGCACATGCGCCGTATCAACAATCGAGAATTGCCGACTGCCCTCGGCTCTCGCGAAATCACAGATCGCCTTGACGTCCGCAGGTGAACTACCCTTCTATTGTTGTAGAACGTCAACCGGAATTGCAGTTCATCACCCGTTGCGTTCACTTTTTTGTTCGAGATACTCACTGCGACTCCTGCAACGTAGCTGCCGCCAAAAGCGGCGATTGAGAGCATCGGTTGGCCAACCTTAGGAATCCCACGATTGTTCCAAACCTCCCACTGAGGCAGGTAGTGTTTGTGCATGGCCTAAACGGCGAGAAAGTTTCCACTTGGACTGCTGGCAACGATGCGAAGGTGTTTTGGCCGGACTGGCTTGCCGAAGATATCGCCGGCACCTCCGTCTGGAGTCTCGGCTACGCTGCTAGCCCCACGTATTGGCAGCGAAAGGGCAGCGCGATGGCGCTGCCAGATCGCGCCGCGAATGTCCTTCCGACACTTGTGTCCGCTCTGGCGGATACTGAGGGCGACATCATCTTCGTTGGATATAGCATGGGAGGGCTTGTGACGCAGGCGGTATTGAGACGCGCCGAAGCTTCAGCCCCCCACGATGAAAGGATCGCTAGTGTCTTGAGAAGGGTTCGCGGATTGGTCCTTCTCGGAACGCCCAACACTGGTTCTGCACATGCAACAATAGGCGCTAGCTTCTTTGGTTCAATTTTGGTGCGGCCGCGGGAAACGATTCGCGATTTGACGCGAGACCAACCGTATTTGCGCGACCTGAACCACTGGTTTCGGTCGTATGTGCAAAAAAACAAGGTCAATGTTCTGGTCATCCGCGAGCAGAAGCCAGTGGGACGCATTGGTACCATTGTTTCCCCCAGCAGCGCTGATCCAGGTCTAGGCTCAGATGTAAAAGTGATCCCCGTCGATGAAGATCACATATCGCTATCTCATCCTACGTCGAGGAACAGCGAAGTCTATCTTCATGTCTCGGAATTTTTGCGCTCTCCACTCAACGGCCCTCACCCAGATACGCTATTCGCTGACGAACTGGAAAACGTGCGGGGAGCCATTGAGGAAATGCAGGCGGCCCACACAGCAGCAAACAAAGAGCTCCTCGCGGGCCAGAAGGCAGTGGAAGGCGCCCTCGCCGGAAACACGATCGAAAACTCAGTCGTAACGGCGGAAGCGATCCGTCAACTCGAACGGCTCAAGAAAGCGCGGTTCGGTATAGGCTTCGAGACAAAGGAAGCCTGCGAACAGCTCATTCGCAATGCTGAAAATGGCGACCTTTCGTCGGCCTCACCAACTGTGCGGCAGTCCATCTTTGCATGGTGCGCACGTGTACTTGCGACTGTGGACTTGGCAGCCGCACAAGAAGCTCTCACGAAAGCCGAAAAAACCGGGATTACCGAGGAAACCGTCATCGCACGCGCGTTCATACAGGCCTACCGTCCTGGGGGCGACCGTTCCGCTGCGCTGGCGTCCCTCATGCCGCTTGGATCCCCAGCATCCCGGACAGCCTCGCTCATGATAGTTTCGCACGAAATGGCTCCAGAAGTCGGGCTTGCTTGGCAAAAAAAGGCCGGTGTAGACCTGCACCAACTCGATTCCGATGGGAAGTTGCGGGTGCTGAGTCTCCAGGTTGGCTGCAACGATTGGGCCGCCGCGCTAGAGACTGCGACGGCGCTGACGGAAGCAGACCTCGCAGCAACCCCGGCACTGCTGTTCTCAGCCGCCGGTGTGTTCCTTGCCCAAGCGGTTCACCCGGATCTCCGGCATATCCTCCAACAACCGCTTCCCCAGCAACCCGCCGACTTTCCGCTGCACGAGGATGCGGGTTCCAAGAGGTATCGAGCGAAGGCTATTGCGCTCTACGAACAGGCCGAGTCGTCTTTCGCAGCGCTACAGCCCAACCATATTTCTTCCATCTCCTCGGACCGGGCGCTTTGGTTGAAACTTCTAGACCCGGCAACCAAAGCTGAGGCCGTCGAGCAACTCCAGGAAAGCATGGCAGATGAGAGTGTTCGTTTGCGCCGCATTCCTCTCGCATTGGCATTTGGACTCGAACTCAATCCCCTTGCCGTCGAAAAAGACATTGAGCGCGCTACAGCTCTTTCCAGTGGTACGTCGATCGATGCGGCCGTCGCGCGCTTCGCTTTTGCGCTTCATCGCAAGGCGCCCGAAGTCGCAGACTACATAGCGGAGCATAGAGCCCAACTCGTCATATGTTACCAACCGAACTATGTCGACTTCGTAGAGACCGAAGCGCTCGCCCGCGCCGGTCGCATAGAAGAAGCGCGATCAAAATACGCCTTGCTGGCAGCAAGAACGGATGTCGATCCGAAGGAGCTTCAGGCTCTAGAACGTGCCATCGAGGAGGCAGCCGGTGCCGCGCCCACACGCGCCAAAGAATCGGAGTACCTAGCGGAACCCACAATTGACGGTCTGATGGCCCTGGTCGATGCGCTGAAGCGCTCTCACGACTATCCGAAACTGACTCACTACACAGAAACATTGTTCCAAGAGCTTCGGGATGTGGCTAGCGCAGAGATTTTTGTCACGGCACTATTGAAAACCGATGGTGACGCCAGGATTGTCACGCTCGCGGAAGAATACCCTGAGATAGTCTCTGCATCTGGGACTCTGGGAACCGCCGTATCGTGGGCCTATTACCGCTTGGGCAAAATTGACAAAGCCAAAAGCATGTTGGCTACGCTGCGAGCGGAGCGCGATGTCCAGAATGACCGACACCTGTATATGAATATTGCCATCGCATCCGGCGACTGGAGTTCACTGGCCACGTTTGTCGAAAGTGAATGGGATCATCGAGCCACTCGGGAGCCGGTAGAGCTCTTGCGCGCAGGGCTACTTGCACAGCGCATCGGCATGCGTCCCAGATCACAAGAGCTCGTTCGCGAAGCAGCAGCAAGAGCGAATGGGGATGCCACAATACTCGCAAATGCCTATGAAATAGCGACTTCTGCCGGCTGGGAGAACGATGAAGATGTCCAAGGCTGGCTTGCGACTGCGATTGAGAGGTCGGGCGAAGATGGTCCGATTCAGCGAATAGATATAAAAGAGTTGATCGATTCACAGCCGAGTTGGAACGAGCGTCTCGATAGAACTTGGGCACTACTGGTTCGAGGTGAAACGCCGATCTTCGCTGCGGCAAAGATCGCCAATCGGACGCTGCTCGATCTCTTTCTCCGTCCCGCCCTTCATAACCTGAGGGAGCCAGACCCACGGAAGCGTTCCCTGGTATTTGCTTTCAGCGGCAGCAAACCCATCCAGCACCTACGCGGTAAGCGCCTTGCGATGGATATCACGAGTATGCTCACGCTGACCCTCACCGGCCTCTTGCGTGAAGTCATCGCGTGGAGCGAGGGCGTGCTCATTGGCCACACGACCCTATCTTGGCTCTTCGAGGAGCGCGCAAAGCTGGCGTTCCATCAGCCCAGCCAAGTACGCAAGGCAAACGACCTCAAGCAAGCGTTGGATGCGGAGCAAGTGCACCGCTTCGATGGAAGCGCAGCTTCGCCTGCCATAGAGCAAGAAGTGGGGAACGAAATCGCTCAGTACCTGGTCGCGGCACAGACAATCGACAGCGAAAATACGTCGCAAAAGATTGTGGTTCGGCCCTATCCGCTACCGAAAGCAGAGACGCTGATGGAAGTAGAAGCCGACATTTCCGGCTTCGAGGATCACTTTGCCGGATGCGCGGATGTCATCGATGCATTGAGGCGACGGGGCCAGTTAACCGATGCCGAGAAAGTCGCGGCGGAGAACTATTTGAATCGTCACGAGAAGCCCTGGCCACACCGTCCTACCGTCTCGGACGGAGCCACGCTCTATCTCGACGATGTAGCGCTGGCCTATTTCCAGCATCTGGGGCTGCTTCCGCACCTATCTCAGGCCGGATTCACGGTGTTTGTATCTGCATCTGAACTCGACCGCGCGGAACAGTTAACGCGTTTCGACGAGTCAGGAGAGGAGGCAAAAGCTGCTGTCGAAGATCTGCAAGCTACTATCCGAGATGGGATCGCCTCAGGAAAAGTGCGCCTTGGCAGGTTATTGCCCGGGGATCAAAACGACGATCAGAGCGCGCATCCGAGCCACCTGATGATTGCCGAGCATCCGGATGTCGATGCATTCTGTATCGACGATCGCTTCGTCAACAGGCACGCAACGACCGATACAACGCCTGTCGTAACTTCAGTCGACATTCTATCGACCATGGTGGAAGAAGGAGCAATATCAAAGGGCGTCCTGAATCGAGCAGTCATTCGTCTTCGTCAGTTAGGTACTGTGCTGGTCCCCAATTTAGATGGTGAGATCACAGCGCTTCTCGCCGCCGCGCCGTTCGCGAATTCGCAGTTGCAGGAGACTGCCGAACTCCGCGCGATACGCGAGTCGATGGTTCGTCTGAGAATGACTGATACGCTGCAGCTACCGGCAGAGAGCGTTTGGATGGATGGATTGATGCGGGAGTTGTTTTCTGCGCTGCGCTCTCAATGGAAGGACACCATTCCTGATGAGGAGGCTAGGGCCAAGTCAAGTTGGGTGTTGGAGCTTCTCGACACGCGGGGCTGGGCACATTGCGCCACCGCGACAGGAGTAGGCAGTCTTGAGCGCTACCGCGCTCAGATCATGTCCCTCCTGCTACTTCCCTCCGCAACCGATGCAGCTCGTAAACGATATTGGGGCTGGCTTGAAGACTTCGCGCTGGAAGAATTCCGAGATGAGTACCCGCGCGAGTATCGTGAGCTTCTGCAAGCCGTTAGGGACGTGATCGACGACCAAGTCGATCACGCGCTTCTAGATGGAGTTCGTGATGAGTGATGTATCCGATGCCACGGGCGCGTTCGCCCTTGAGCTCCTGAAACTGTTTCCACCCATCTTGCGCACCGATGTGGCAGAACAAACTGACTTCCGCCTACATTTCGGCTTGTCGGTCGACAGCACGATCAGTTTCGGCAAGTCGGGCGTTTCGCTAAGGCGATCTGTCTTCTATCCCGCAGCGCGCGCTCTCTATCGCAAAACTCAACCGTCTGTGACTATTCAGACGGCCGACGGTCAGAATGCCGTTCTCACTCTTCATGACAAGGCGAAGCCTGAGCTTTCGATTTCGATCGGAGAGCGATGCGAACAAATCCCATCGTTCTGGATGTTGTCGGACGACCGAGACGTGCGGATGTCGATGTTTGAGAAAGAAGTCGGTAGCCGCAATCTCCCTTCGAGCACGATCGGGCGCTGGAGGCAAAAGATCGAAGAACGGTCTCTATCGGACGATGAAATCGGCGAGTTCATTGAAGAACTGAGGCTCATTCCACAGGATGTCGCAGCAGCCATCCGCGAAGAATTCTTCAAGACCGAAGGCGCCGTATCCGTCCTCGTTCCGCGGACACCCAGCTACTACCGCGGACTAATCGGAGACCGGGGAGACGCGGCCAATGTTGTAGAGTATGCGACGGACACCGCGCGCAGTCAGATCGAAAGGCTCTTGAAATGGGACTTCGAGAGAGGACTTGCTCAATCCTTGTTGTTCTGTGCGAATCCTGGCCTTAGCGCGCTTGTCGACATCTCCGGCAGACCGGCCAAGGAGATAATGGCATTCTTCAGCTGGCTCGCAGCGGACGGAGATCGCTTCTCCCAGATCGCGGGCATTGAAATCGGCATACGCTTTGTCACTGAATATCCAGACCTCGAGCCAACTATCGTGAAGCTCATTGAGGAGATAAGAGACGAAGACACCGGTAGCGATGAGAGCAGGCTTGCACTCACAGCCAATCTGTTCGTGTTCGTCGACGGCGAACTTGCCAGAACACGAACCCTTGCGGATGCTCCGCCCTTTTGGAGGCGCCTTGCCGCCACTGCTCAATCCTCCATGATCGAGCGCACGCTCGTGTCGCTCGGAGGAACAGGTGAGGACTCGACCGAATGGGCAATGCTTCGCGGACAGAAATTCTTCATGCAGACGCTAGCTGACCTTCGTCAGGAACCGCGATGGAACCCCGATTTGATGACTGCAAAGCAGCTACAAGTCGAACTGCTGACGCGCGCAAGAATCGCCGGCGCAGAAATGCGTGAGATGCTGCCCGATGGCCCCCTTCGCGCGCTCCTTTTCGGAAAGGGGGCGAACCAGCTTGAATCGCTAACTTCAGTCCCTTCTGCCTACGCGCCAAGCCCAGTCGAAGGCGGGATCGAGTCACCTCGGCCTTTCCCGGAAGACTTGCTCGCCGATCTGCGCGCTAGGAAGGTAGATGGACCGCTGGAGGAAAAAGTCTTCGCGAGTGTGGTCAACTTTGCTCAAGTATTCCGTTTCGATCATGAGATCGCCGGATACATCGTCGAGCTATTGCGGAAGGCGAAGTATCGACTGTCGCTCCGACCAGACGGCGACGTAGCGTTCACGATCGTCATGGGTCTTGCGTCGATAGCTGCGTCAGCGCGTCATACCGAGCTTGCCGACGAGATACGCATACTCGCCCGAGTTCTCAAACATCGGAAAGATCTGAGCGCAAATTCCGAAACCCACATGCGTATTGCCCTTTTCGCCTGCGCTTCGAGAAGCAATCTTGAGGAATGGTGCCAGGTGGTGGGCGACTGGCTATTTGAAATCGCCAATTGGGATATCGACGCGGGGGAGGCAGCGGTTTTTCGGTCTAACTTACGACAGTTGTGCCACTCTGTGCCCGAGCTCTGGCCTCATCTATCGAAAGCAGATGCCGCTTTGGCGGCGATCCGAAGCTAGGCAGCTAGGTCGCAAATAGTTCTGTTGTCCAAGTTTCCTGCCCGTTCGCACACTGAACCGCAGTACGTTCCTGCGAAGTTCGGGCGAACAACCTACGTTCGAGGCGGCGAAGGCCGCTAGGAACTGCCACCTACTTTCGCGAGCCAAGGGCAAGACACCCGCCAAATCAAGGAAGAGTAGCTTGACGAAGGCGCCCGATTAGAGAAGCGGTCGTTTGCGTCAATCTAGGCGCAGGTCCGGTTCGAGCCCATGTTGCCCCTTAGTGCGGTCGCGACGAATGGATTTTTTCTAGCGTTCAAATGAAAATATCGCCGAAGTTTGGGTTCAGTGAACTCGCCTGAGCAAGTTCGCGTCCTTCGGACGGCAAGGCGCAACGCCTCGAATTGGACGGGCCCCAGATGCGACATCCCCAGTGAGATCTCAGTGCTTCGGAACGCATTGAAGGAGCGGCCGCAGCTCCCCTATCGGCAGAGGACCACCGCCACCATATCCGCCCTGCGCCGGATGGGCAGCTCCTCCCCACACCAAAGGCAGAACCAAGAGCTACCGTTCACGCGACGATCAATGGTCTTCACTCCTGTTTCACGGTTTCCAGCGTTGCCGTCGAAGTCGTAGGGCCAGTACCTGATGGACTATCGTTCGCCGTTTCTCTCGATCAACACGGCGTCTGGGGTTGGGGCTGGAATCGTGTCACCTACCTGCTCGTGTCTTTCAGAGACGGTTCAAAGGTTTGATATCTCCAATTGCCGCATTCGGCTTCAACTAAGGATCGCTTCTTTTCGTAGCTGCCAAGGGCTATCGCCCTTGATGCCCGATACCCCCGCTTGATGGCAATTAGTCAGCCGCAACGCAAAACGTTTTCCCGTTGATAGTGTTGCGCAAGCAGGCACCATCTTCCCCTACGAACGCTGCCCCGTCGTAGTTGATAGTTGCGCGTTTCGGCTCACCGTAGATTTCTTCTTGGATCTCTATTGTTGTCACCGACCCCGAAGGCAAAAAAAAACTGATGACGTAGCTGTTGTTTCTGTCGCCATAGTGTCCGCGCTTAGTATTCCGAGGTCCGCCATGTCGGCAGAAAGTAATAGTGAATCCGGGTGGCTGGCGTGTTCATCATGTCGACAAAAACAGTTGACGGCACACCCCATTCCTCAAGAGCATGGAAAATGTCGCCGAGAGCCTGTTGCCCTTCCGCAAGTTCATTGGAACTCGAAGCGATCTGATGCACCCCCAAGCGTCCGTTGGCTGATCGGCTGGTACCAGCAAAAAAGAGGAACGCACAGGCGGATTCGCAACTCGTTCCTTGAGGGATGTGAGTTGCAAGGCCGCGCTCGTGCACTTCGTAGGCGATAGGTACCTGTCTTTGGCCGCCGCCCCCTTTGACCTTGACAAATCCAAGTTGTGTCACTACATGCAGTGACATTAGGCATGGCAGTGTCGATAAGTGCTCTGTTCTTGAACACGGTGCTGCTCTTGATGAAAACAAGAAAAGAGGCGCAAATGCTGCGATTGACAACACTTGACCCGTCACTAAGTATGGTGACACCGACCAGTGAGGTGCCACTTGAGCAAAGCCAGTCTCGACGAGTTGTACGACAAGGCAAAAAAACAACAGCCTCTAACATTCGACGAGTTTGTGAGAATGGTGAAGTTAAGTGGATGCGAGATAACCTACGAAGGCGAAGATGGACAAATTGACTGGTTGTCGCCGAAAAGCTGGCCGGGCTCAATCTCCCCGGGGAAGAATGGGGAAGCGAGGCAAAGGCAAGTCAATGACTTCATGGATGCACTGTCAAACGGCCTTGTTTGAGCGCAACACGAATATGCTCGAAGGAGAAACTTCAATGGCATTCGACAAATATCAGGTCGAGATTGTACCCGATAACGACGAGTTCGTTGCGTATCTCCTAGAGATTCCAACACTGTCCGCCTATGGGGACACAGAAGAGGAAGCCTTACGTTCTCTTGAGGGAGTTTATGCCCGCGCCAAAAAAGCTCTGAAGGCGCGAGGACAAGATATGCCTCTTCCACTGGCAACACGAGACTACAGCGGGCGCTTCAATGTGAGAGTGCCCAGGAATCTGCACAAAAAGCTTGTAATCTCAGCTGAACGAGAGGGTGTTAGCCTGAATGCAATGGTGGCGAGCATCTTAACGGAGAGGCTTTCAAGGTTCTCAAATCACGCCACTGCATCTGAACCCAAAAAGAGCGATGACACAAATCATCGGTTAGCAATCTAGATGTTGTCGGGTCACGTAACGTGACCCGACCATAAAAAGCGACTTACTTGCGCATGCACTATGCGGGGACAATGGTTCGAGCTTGGAAGAAGCTCGTGATGTGAATTGCTCCAGACGCCAAGGCAAAAATCGCAAGAATTGACAACACAGTCGAAACCCAGACTAGAAAATACCGATTGCTAGACACACAGGGATTATAAAGCCCCTCATCAACAATCATAGGACTTTTTCCAGTGAACCTTTCAACGCGATGGTACTGGTATATCAAGTATGTGAACCAAGCTCGAACAGCACTGTTTGCCAACAGAACTAGAGAAAGAATCCAACCATACTCTCCCAGGCCGAAAAACCCAAGAGCCTCATGATTGGAATAATACCCTATGAGCAAAAGGAGGACATTAACCTCGCGTAGTGTAGTGCTCTCTGAGTTTGGCAGTTCGAATGACTGAAGCTGCCTTGCGATTTCGCCACTTGAGATAAGAGCGATCCCCTGGGCCAAAAAGGGAACCAGAACAAGAAGGGTAAGCAGGAAAACCAAGAACAACTTTGGACCGCTGAACTTCCTCACAAGATTAGTCCAAAGCTCATCAGAATCCGGCAAAACAGTCATAAATCTGGTGTGGCATTCACTCATCACAGCGTTACGCACCGACGAAAGCACAGACGCCTCAAAGTCTATATTCTCAAGACGAGCCTTGCGAAAGTCCGAGCTGAAAACTCGACATCGAAGGAATTCCGAAAACAGAAGCCTAGCTTCAACAAACGAACACTCGGAAATTCCACAGTCTTTCCAATGCGACTTGGAAAGTCGAGTGTCGTTGAAATGGCACGCTGTAATCGTGCAGTTCACAAAAGAAACCTGATCCAGCCTCTTGCCAGAGAAATCGTGGGAGCGAATGATCACATCTTGAAAGATGGCTTTCGCTCCTTGCTCCCCTTCAGTTTCAAGCCACAATTCGTGATCTCGAACTTTTTGTTCAACTTGAGCGTTGGAGAGTATCTTTGTCCCGGTCATTGTGACATCCTTACAGAACCCTGATCCACTCAGAATCGAGGTCGAGCGATTCTAGCCCGTACTTGGGACCCACCTAGCCTAGCTATCAGCAGAGGGTCTAGGTCCGCGTTTCTCAACAATGCCGCGAACTTTGAGTGATCCATCGCGACCTCCAACTGAAAGAAACTGGGTGAACAAAGGTTTTGAACTTAGTTTCATGGCATCTACGGCTTCGAAAGACAGCGCGCCATCACTCATGTTTGCTCGGCAGTGCTTGTTGGGGCAACGACAAATTCCTTTCGCTGAGCCGACATCGGAGCATCGTGCCTCGAACGGTTGCTTCCCAACCAAACTCATCTTTCTAACAGAAACACCTTTCGGGCGACGGTGACTTTGGTTCGTTTACATAATGCGCCTTCTTCGAGTGAGCGGAGGTGCAACAATCGCACCGATCCGGTGGTCATCCCGAACCGGAACTCCGATGCCCCCAAGACCGTCTACGCCGCACCGATTGGTCGGCTGAAGACGTTCTCCGGCCAAGGATAGGTTACTCCCGAGGCAACCTCTTCCAGGCGATCACCTGGGGCGTCAAAGAGGTTCACAGACCATCGTTGGCTCAATCCCTGGGACGCACACCATGCCGCGACGACCGCATCCGCCATATCGTCCGCTCGTTTCGCTGCCTTAGGGCTGTCGGACCCCTGGCATTGGATACCTTGATAGTGGGCCAATATGCTCTCTGTCGCGGCGTCATTGTTCAATGTCGTTCTGACAAACAACTTTGGATGGCTTTCGAACATTGGAGGACCGGCGATTTCGCCTCTTCTTGCAATGATTGCTCCATTTATTTTCATAGAGCTGTACAATGCATTTTGTGGGATCACCGTGGCCGCGTGGCGCGGATAGGCCTTCCGCAATGCGTTATCACAAGCGCGACCTCCGTGAGCCGACCAAGCCAGGAGAGTGTCGATCCCCAGTGCTGATGGGTCGCGATACGAGGACAACCAGTCCCAAGCAGCTTCCGCATCTTCCACGACATCGCAAATCGGGTCTGTTACTATGATCCCATCATCCGAGACTTCGATTGCCGCAACACCGTGGGTTCCTTTGCCGCCAGGGTCGTAACCAAGAACTAGCACTCATCGTTCCCCTTCTTTGGCGCTCCTACTGGGTTACGCCCAAGCTAAACCACCGATCGCGATGGCTCAATTCAGACACCGTCGCCGGCGCTTGCGGGTCCAATAGTTGGAATTGAAGTTCTACTCCAAATCCGTTCGACCGCAGTACTCGGGAAGCTCGTATCGTTGGCTCAAGTCAAACCCTTGTTCTCTGGCTTCCAGCTCGGCCTCACGGTACCGGCCATTTGAGTACTTTGGGCAATCTCGCGCAAATCCACCCAGGACCTGAATGTACCCCAGATCGGCATTGTCGACATAACACACACCAACCGGACGTTTGCTGGAAGCAGTCGTACCGTCGAGATGGCAAATCACGTACTTCCCCCAAGCAAGATCAACTAGGTTTTGCCGAGCTTCGGCCCCCCAATCTTCCCGTTTCGACCAATACTCAGGCGCAGCAATACCCTGCAATCGGACTTCGACTTCTCCGAACAGAATCCCGTCACCATCATGGACTCCTGCAATCCCGGAAATCACTGCGATCGCGCTGGGACCAATATTTTGGTCATCCGCGATCACCACTGACGGCACCAAAAGAATTGGAACCAGGAACCACAGGAATCTCATTGGTCGCCTCCGAAAGAAAGACCTAGGACAACAGACAAGCCATGTCTCAGGTCGAACAGATTTGAACCCATAGTGGCAAGCCTTTCTTATGGCAGGAATCTATCTAGTTCCGAGAACACACCAGCATCTTTCCACAGTTGGCGATTCCCAATCACGTAGAGGTGAGACTTTGCGCGAGTCACGGCCACATTCACCAAATTGGGCCTCCCCCCAGCCCATCCTCTCGCGCCGTTCTGCGAGGGTCTTTGAGCGCCAAGAACGAAGAACACAATGTCGGCATCACGCCCCTGCACGGTGTGCACCGTGCCGATGTGTTCTCGCACCCAGTTTTGGGGTTTCTCCTCCCAATCGTTCAGGACACCGCTGGCCGCAACGCGTTGCCTCAGGTTGTTTTGCACGATCACAAAAGGTGTTACGACGTAGATGTCCGGTGGCAATCCGTCCGCCTTCAGTTTCTGAAGACAATCGATCAGTGTGTTGGCTTCGTCTTCGCACCACTTGTCAGGCCCTGGCGTTCCGACAACATCAATCCATTTCGAAGCTCCAATAGAATTAGCCTTTCCTGAGGGTGCTTTGCCTTGGACCATTAGGCCGGCATAGGCGATCGCGTTTGAGATCTCGAACATTGGGCTGTCACAGCGCCTATGAACCAACAAAGGAGAACCCACCTCACGGGTACCACTCCCAGATATGAATGACGCGCAATATGGGCTCACCGCGTCCGCCAAAGTTTGGACCGATGCATCGGGTGCATTGTAGGTGACCGGATCGACGCCGAAGTGTTCACAAACCTCCTGCGTTAGTTTGTTCGGAAGAGTAACAACTGGTTCGACTTGAAGGGGGTCCCCAACGACCACCGCCTTCTTTGTCCTCAGCAACGCGCCCACGGCCGCTTGCGGCACAGCTTGACCGGCTTCATCAATGAGCAGCCAACCAAGTGAATCCGTGGGCAGCCGCGAAAACATTCTGTGCACCGACGCAAATGTAGTGGAGACCACCGGCACAACCAGGAAGAAGGTAGCCCAAAGGTCCGGAAGGAGCTTGTCTTTGGCTTCATTACCCAAAGAGCGCGTGCCAAAACTCTCGGTGAAGATCGCCAGATTCTGGCGAATTGGATCTGCAGCACAATCAATGAATGCGCGATGCAAAGCTACCGCGGCTTCGAAAACTGCATCTCTGTCTCGGTGGGTTACGCTCGAAAACCAAAGACTAGATTTCTGCTTTACGTCATGGGTCTTCTCAAAGAATTCGTCGTCCGGGATTAGCGCGCCGAGCTCGTCTCTCGCACGTTGGATGGACTCGCGAGACCCAGCGAGCTGCGCAAGGAGTTTCTCCTTCTTCCTTTCCAATTCCTCTTTTTTTTCCAACGCCAAATTGCGTGCGTTGACTGCAGCAGAACGTTCTCGTTCAGTCCGTCTCTTCCGTTCGGTTTGCGCCTTTTTCTCATTTACCAACGCTTTGTAGCGAGAACGCCACTCACGGAAGGATTTCAGTCTGAACAGCCTTGAGAAAAAGCCTGGTTTTGAGGCTTGGCATCCACGGATTTGGGTTTCCAGGTCTCCCAACTTCCATGAGTTCAAGCGAAAGGTTTCTTCAGCGCTCTCGGCCGTCTGGCCCAATGCCGAGAAGCTTTCATGTGCCGCAGCCAGGGGCCTCTCCAATTCAGCAAGCTGCGCTTCAACTGAAGGTATTGCGCCGAGCGCATCGTCAGCCTTTTGCAGTCGATCTCGATTACTCTGAGCGACGTCTTTGGCCTTCTCGAAGGCTTCCTTTGCAGCGCGCCAGCGTTTCTTGGCTTCTGACCCAGTTTCGGGCGGGTTTTCCAGCTCGACCACTTGTCTCAGGCGTCTCACGGGCGGGCCATCTTTGCGTGGCTCAGACACGAACTGGGGCGATCCGGCTGCGTGGTTCAAATAAGTCGACAGCCCGTTTTCATCGTCGCGCCAGAAAGCTTGAGCGAAATGGAAGCGATTGTGAGCGTTTCCAAGCACTGCCGCGATTGTGCCCCAAGTCTCCGTTTCGAGCACGTTGTCAGATATCGAACTGAAGTACCTGAGTTCAGACGCGTCGGATGCGATTGCCCCCAGACTCGGAAGCTCTGCGCTTACGTTTTCAACGGCTTTGTTGTTTGATGATGCGACCACCATCTCAAAGCCCTTCACCTTCGACGCCAACTTGTGCAGCCGGACCTTGGCACCTTTGCGTTGAAAAACCTCGTTTGTCTGAGAAAAGGCCGTGATCGGGTCGTTGAAGGTGGCAAGCTGTTCAGCTCGCTCTACGACTCGTGCCGCAACAATGTCTCGAAGCAGCGTCGTCTTGCCCGTACCGGGTGGGCCATTGACCGAGATGATGCCGGTTTCGTTGAGTTCGGCGCATGTACCGTTGACGGCCGCTTGCTGCAGCATTGCCAGGGGATAGCGCCCTGGCCCAGGCCATCTTCCCAATGGCGTCGCAGATGGTTTAATGGCACGCCGAAGCCCAGCGTCGTCTTTCAACAGGTTTGTGCGCCCGTCGCGGCTCTCTGCTGCGACGTAATCCTTCAGGTTCTCGGGCGCGGAAAGCCGAGAGAATAGCTCACGTGCGTGCTCCAAATCTTGGATGAAGAACGAGTTTAGAAGGCTGGGTTCTGGAGGGTTCCTACTCGCAAAGAACTCATAGCGACGAATAGCGAAGTCAGGCGGCGCGGTATCGTGATCTTCTAGCTTGAGGGTGTGCACGAGGAACTCGTACAGCCCGGCAATGGATCGACGATCGAGGGGGACGACCTCACCGGCTTTGTCATGCTTGATAAGCCTGCTCCGAAAAGCGGATCGCAGGTCGCGTTCCCTTGCCGGCCAATCGGCCAAGGCATGTAGGTCGCCCTCAAGCGCTATGGGGACACCCCAAGCGAAACTCGATATGGCAAAACACAAATCATCTTCAATCGGGCGACCATCTTTGTCGACAATGACCGATCCAATGACGGCGTGCTGATCGCTTTTTGGTTTGTCAGGGCGGTCGTCAGAATAGAGCCTCAAAAGCGCCTCGACCGAAGGCCCCTGATTGATCGTTCCTAGGATCACTTCGTAGTACAGGCGCTTGTTGGGTCGCGATTTCTCGCCTCTTTCCCATGGCAACTCACCTTGATCGAGGGAAGCTATCAGCCTTGGATCACCCGCCAAATCTGACTTACGCCGAAATCCTTGTGGGGAGAGCACCTCAAGCGCTGTCCAAGCCCTCAGCACTGATGTCGGATTGTTTGTGATTTCCGGTTTCGGGCGCGCCGGCCTCGTGTTCACTGGAATGGTGGGCGTTTTGGGTTCGACGGAGCGGTCAAACAACGAAGGTTGTGCGGGACCCGTGTTCGTTGAGTTACGCTCTGGCCTTGAGGGATTTGTCGGCTTGGATGATAGTGCTTTTTCAACCTTGGCGCGCAGGGCCCCAGCTCTGTGAGTTTTGCGATGGCCTAACTCTTCTTTGAGCGCCCATAGAACACTCTGATTGTCTTGACTGTCGAGAAACAGCTTCTCTAGATCCTGGATTCCTTTCTGAATGAACGGTCGCTTGGCCATATGCGTTTCTCGCACTCTCCCGCGGCTGGTCCGAATGCAGCTCTACCATGGCGTGACATGCCGAGGCATTCAACTACCTAATTTGTATCAATAAATCCGCATCTCTGGCACCGCGCCTCTCACACCGCCGCGCGGATCCTCAACATCACCCAATCTCCTCGGTATCAAATGGACATGGCAGTGAAAGACTGTTTGTCCAGCCGCTTCGCCAGAGTTCACACCTACGTTGAAGCCCAAAATGCTCGGGTCGTCTTTTAGCAATCCTGTCCTTGTCTCATGAAGGAGCGACTGGACCGCGTTCAGCTCTGGTTGAAACAGCTCGAAATAGTCAGCCACATGACGTTTCGGGATGATCAGCGAGTGGCCGTTGGTCACCGGAAACCTATCTCTGATGACCAATGCCAGTTCATTCTCTGATACAATTCGATCCCGTGGCAGCTCGCAGAAAACACAACCCTTTTCGCGATGGTCATAGAGTTCAGAGATCCCACGGAAATCAGTGTCGTCCCGGTCACGTTTCGTCGCATTGCAGGAGTAGCAAAGCGCTTGGAGGTTCGTTTCATCATCCGCGCCGCCCTGGTTCCGCGGGACTATGTGATCTACCTCGAGGGCCTTTTGTTCGGCAGACACGCCGCAAAGCTCACAACGAAACTTCGCACGCTTCAGCACCTCGTACTTCAATGTCCCGGAAATGTAGATCGAAGCGGTGCTCCGGTGGGACCAGATTTGATCCCCGCGCTCACCAAGGAATGCGGCAATTGCGTTGTCACAGGCTTTGATCAGCGCGTCTCGCTCCTCTTGGTTCAAGTTGGCCGAGTCCTGGAGCTCGTAGCCCGCGATGCGGCGCCCAGTTTTTTTGACTTGCGTGATCCCGTTGTTGTTCAGGACCTTTCCAACCATGTTCTTGGTCCGAAGCCCGTAATACTCGATCTGTGAAGGGTCATGAGCGAGTAGAGCGGTAGCGATCTCTTCAACGCTGGCTTCGCCGCCACGGAGTAGCAACTCTTTGATCATGACTGGTTGGTAGATATGCGACATGCGCATCTTTGTGGAAATGTAGTCTGAGAGCTTGGCGAAGGTAGTTTTGGACATGTCTAAATCGCGTGTTCGATCGTACCTGGAGCCTGCTCAGAACTTGGTTCAATGAGCTCCAATAGCTCCGCATGTATCTCTGGCCACTCGGCACTCAAATCGACCGTTGCTATCGTCAATGGTGTCCCTTGAAGGCGGTACTGCAGGCGCAAAGTCTGCCCGCCAGAAGGGTAGATGAGGAGGCCAGAAAGGTCCTTCCACGGCTCATTCGCACGAACATGAGCTAGGTAGGTGAACAGCTGGTAGAGATGCGACGATCGCACTTTCGGGTCGTAGCGGCCACCCGCGAGAATCTCCTTGTAGTACTTTGCGTCGGCCACGATCGTGCGAGATGCAGACCGTAGCGTGATGTCGGTCTTCATGATCGGGAGATAGGAGAGATCAGCGTCGTCCACAGCCTCTGCAAACCATGGCATGATCTCTGACCCTGCTGAATACCCAGGTAGCTCTGAGCGATAGAAGTTGCGTAGGAAGTCCTCGAAGAGCGCCGACATTCGTGTTTCGTCTTCCAGGATGCTCAGGAACTTCGAGCCGCCACCTTGCTCATCCGGAAGCAGCGCGTGAAACACGAGCTCGCAGACGCGCATCAGGAAGCCATATTGCAGGCTGTTTCGCGAAAGCTGAACGCGATGAAACAGGTCAGCGGAGAGGCGGATTGGGGACACACCCGCCATCCGGCGAGCGGATGTCATCAGCTCGTGTCGAAGGTCTTTCTTGACGTCCATACAGGTTGCGAGTGACAGCAAGCTCGCCTTCAGAAGCTGGTTATGCAAAACGTCCGGCGTGAGCTCATCGAGGTCGCAAACGGAAAAACCACGCAACATCGTTTGCTGTTTGGTCATCACGTCGAGACGGAGTTTTCCGCGCGGGGCGCGTGTCTCTTCGGTGACCTCGACGTAGCCGCGGTCGAGCCCACGTCGCATGAGCCGATGCGTTCCATCGTTTAGCACCTTTCCGAGAAGGTTCGGGAGGTCAGGGCTTTGATCGGCTCCGACGTCCCTCACACCACCGCTTTTGAAGTGCCCCCAGGCATAGAGGAGCAGATAGTAGATGTTGCGGACAGGAATAGACACCGATCACCTCAACAACTGGTCGCGCCACTGATCGGCCGTCTCAGGCGCATCAAACCAGTACTCCTCAAGGAGGGGATGGATCTCGGTTCCGACGACGCGACGATACCAGGCTTCTGGGTCACCAACCCGCCCGCTCGGCGTGAAGAAACTATGCCCAATCCGAAATCCGGGACCGAGGTTCGTGCGGTCCGACTCAATCGCTTGGTTGAGCTCGCCCATTCCGTTGACGATCCGAGTGATAACCGCCTCCGGAACTCCGTTTGTCTCCAAGTACGCGCGGAATTTGGGCGCCCCAAAGAGCGGCTCCATGGTCACGAAAGCAAAGCGCCGGCGGAGCGCATAGTCGACTAGCGAGAGCGAGCGGTCAGCCGTGTTCATCATTCCAAGTAGGAAGAGATTGTCCGGAAGATAGAAGTCTGGGTCGTCATCCGTTGCATAGGCCAATCGTGTCTTCCACGTAGGACCACGCTTGTCCGGTTCGATCAGCAACATCAGCTCCCCAAAGATCTTCGAGAGATTGCCTCTGTTGATCTCGTCGATGATGAAGACATAGTTGCCAGCCGGATCCCTCAGCGCCCGATCGCGAAACTCGAAAAATGTGCCGTTCTTCCGTTCAAACCCTTGGCTGCCGTTCGGTCGATAGCCTTGAACGAAGTCCTCATAACTGTAGGACTGGTGGAACTGGACCGTCTGGACTTTCCGATCGTCTTTGAAGCCAATGAGTGCATGGGCGAGACGGCGAGCTATGAAGGATTTCCCGACGCCCGGAGCGCCTTGCAGGATCAGGTTCTGCTTGTGGCGCCAGATGTCGAGGTAGTGTTCGATATCCTCGCGCTCAAGAAACAGCTCTGACAGAGCGTCATCGATACCATACGGCTCCATATCAGGTGGATCGGTCACGTCAGTATGCTCGTCTGAGTACTCGTCGCCCGTTTTTGGGGCGGTCTCGATAATGCGATCGTAGGCTTCGAGGAGTGCGCGTAGGTAGCCGTCAAGGGTGGCATCGTCGGGAATAGCGTCGCTCGGCAAAGCAACGTGGGCAATGGTTCCTGTTTCGTAGTTCTTGGCTGCCCCAGTCTCCGAGCGCAGATCGATATCATTGTCGAACTTGAACCCAGCGTTCTTGAGCTCTGGGATTTTCGGACGGGCCGCCTCTGCGACGCGGACCATCTCATCTGCCGCGCCTCGCTGACCGAGACGGTTTCGAAGCTCCGTCATGCCTTGGTTGAGTGTGAGATAGGTAACGGATAGGTCCTCGGCGATCAGAAACACGACGTATGTTCCACGCTGAGTAGTGGTTGTCTCGCGAGAGTCGAGGAGGGCGATCCAAGGTGTTTTTGTCCAACCGCCCTGGCCAACGCTGATCTTCACTTTGATGGTCGGTCGGTCGGCGACCGAAGGGACTTGTTCCAACCAGTTTCGTAGGTTGCTCATGGCCGAATGGAGCTCATCTCCCAGGCCAAAGGGCTCGGTACGCTTGGCCTCATACGCCTGTAAGAATTTCGAAAGCAGCTGCGAGAATTCAGTTGAACCTTTCAAGGCAAGCTCTTCCGACTGTGGCCGCACTACCGCCGCCGGCTGTGCCTCCTCTTCCGGGTCGTACTCAACAAACTTGAAGCCAAGCTTTTCCAGGGGTTCTTTGACGGCGTGATCGCCGCCGGAAAAGTCGTTCGAGGTTACGGGGCCATAGTCCGGGAATTGCAGCTGGTGCGCGGCGCCATAGATTGCCTTGGAGTCATATCTGCGACCATCGCGAATTAGGAAGTAGCGAAGCGCCGGACCGAAATGGTGTTTCTCCAAAAACGCTTCGCGACCGATCGAGTCAAATTCGTCCATCGCGGCCTCGACGGCGCCCTTGTCGGTTACCCTTTTGACCATCCCAACCTCGTTTTTTTTGGCTCTGTGGCTCAAGCAGTGGGTCTTGCGCACTAGTTAATTTCCCGTTTGTCTGCCCCGATGAATTGACCGCAGAAGCCAAGCCCGGTCAATCGTAGGGTGTGCGTTGTGATCGGGGGTTGCGTTGGGTGCACACCCAACGTCGCCTTTCGAAGGATTGGAGTACAAATTGGACTCAATGGAACAACCGCGAGCAGCAATCATTGCCGCGAAATTCCTAGTGGCTGGATCGTATTTTCAACACCTCACTTCCTCAGCTTTGACATCAAAACTCTATCTTTTCCAATCCCATAATGTAGGTTCGTCAGAGGCTTGAATAGTGGCAATTCTCACCCAGCCAATGGACACGGGCACGCAACTGAAAAAGTCGAACGTTCTGTCTCGGTGCGTTTCGGTCGACCTCGAAGTTGACCCCAAGACGGCCCGGCTCTTTGCGTTCGCGGCCGTCGGTGGGGGCACCGCCGGATCCGCCGTTCACCGACAGGGTCCGCTCGAACCGGCGCTGGCTCGGCTAGAAGATCTCTGCAGGGGCTTCGATCATGTCATTGGCCACAACATCCTGCGCCACGATCTGCCCCACCTTGCCGCGGCATCACCGCGGTTCGCGGCGCTGGCTGAAGCGCCGATTGACACACTTTGGGTCAATCCTCTCGCCTTCCCGCGCAATCCCTATCACCACCTGGTCAAGCACTACCAGGACGGGCGGCTCCAGTCGGGCCATGTGAACGAACCGGAGCTCGACGCCAAGCTGGTGTTTGAGGTCCTGGAAGACCAGATTGAGGCGCTCAATCACTTGAATGCCAACACGCCCGATACCCTAATCGCCTACCATTTCCTCACAACTCGCGGTCCCCGGACAGGCGGGTTCGATTGGCTCTTCGGCCAGATCCGGGGCGCCGACACGCCATCGGAAGTCCAGGCGCATGTCGCAATCCGCCGGCTCCTCGCAAGGCAGGCCTGCATCACCCAACTCGACGAGACCCTGGAGCGCCTCCAAGACCCGACCTTGGGCTGGCCGATGGCCTATGCCCTCTCCTGGATCTCGGTCGCCGGCGGGGATTCCGTCATGCCGCCCTGGGTGCGGATGCAGTTCCCCGAGGCAGCGCGGCTGGTTCGCAGCCTCAGGGAGGACGCCTGCGACGACCCTGGCTGCGCTTGGTGTCACGAACAGAACGACCCGCGGCTCGCCTTGCAACGCTGGTTCGGGTTCGAAGACTTCCGTCCGGAGCCCGCCGATGAGGAAGGCCGGCCGTTGCAGGAGAGGATCGTCGCGGAGGCGATGGCCCGAAAAAGCGCGCTGGGCATCCTCCCGACCGGTACCGGAAAATCGGTGTGCTACCAGATCCCCGCGCTATCGCGCTACGACAAGACCGGGGCACTGACCGTGGTGATCTCACCGCTCGTCGCACTCATGGCCGACCAGGTTCAGGGGCTCGCGCGCGCCGGGATCTCGTCAGCCGTGACCGTCAACGGACTCCTTTCGCTTCCGGAACGGCACGATGCTCTCGACAAGGTGCGGATGGGCGACGCCGCAATTCTGCTGATCTCGCCCGAACAGCTTCGCAGCGTCTCTGTCCGCTCGGTCTTGCAGCAACGTGAGGTAGGCCTCTGGGTGCTCGACGAGGCGCATTGCATCTCGAAATGGGGTCATGATTTCCGCCCGGATTACCGCTACGTGAGCCGGTTCATTAACGAGAGCTCTGGCGACGACCCGGCGCCGATCCTCTGCCTCACGGCCACCGCAAAACCCGAGGTGGTCCGAGATATCCGCGTTCACTTCAAGGACCGGGTTGGCCACGATCTCGTTCTTCTCGACGGCGGCGCGTCCCGCACCAACCTCAGCTTCGCGGTACGGGCGACCCAGCGCACAACCAAGCTGTCCGATATCCTCGATACCATCGAAACCGGCCTGCCGCCCGAGGGGGTGTCTGGCGCCATCGTCTATTGCGCCACCCGGAGCGCGACCGAGCGCGTGGCGGAGTTCCTCAAGCAACAAGGCCTCGCCGCCGAACGCTACCACGCCGGACTCACGCCCGATGAGAAGCGTGAGATCCAAGAGGGTTTCCGCATCGGCGAGATTCGTGTCATCGCCGCCACAAACGCTTTCGGAATGGGAATCGACAAACCTGATATCCGCCTCGTCGTCCATGGCGATGTGCCCGGTTCGCTCGAGAACTACCTCCAGGAAGCGGGACGAGCCGGGCGCGATCGGGATCCAGCCAGCTGCGTGCTGCTCTACAATAATGAAGACGTCGATCGACAGTTCAGCCTCTCCGCTCGCTCGCGCCTGGCGCGGCACGAAATCGGGGCGATCCTGAAAGCGCTCCGTCGGCTCGATACCCGCACTCGGAAGGACGGCGAGGTCATCGCCACGCCGGGAGAGATCGTGCGCGAGGAAAAAGACCACGAGTTCGAGCGCGACAGCGCGACCGATGATACGAGGGTCAAGACCGCCGTCGCCTGGCTCGAAGAGGCGACGCTGCTCACACGCGAGGAGAACCGGGTACAAGTCTTCCCCGCCTCCCTGCGTGTGCCTGACCTCGAAGCGGCATCGAAGATCCTAGACAACGCCGCGATCACCGGTACGCGGCGCACGCAGCTTCTCGACATCGTGCGCCACATCATCAACGCGCCCGCTGACGAGGGCATCAGCACCGACGAGCTTGCTGGGGTGAGCAAACTCTCGGGCGGTGCGCTTCGAAAGGCACTCACCGATCTCGAAGCGCTCGGGATTGCGAGCGACGACACCAACATTACCGTCTTTGTCCATGTCGGCGTCGAGAACGCGTCACAAGCCCGGTTCGACCAGGCAGCAGCCCTCGAAGCTGACCTGATCTACCTGATGCGGGAAGAAGCCCCAGACGCGGACGACGGCGAGCCGGTGCCGTTCAACCTCTCCCAAACCTGCCAGGCGCTACGGGAGCGGGGTCATGGAGAGGTCCGTCCCGATCTGGTCGAGGCTATCATTCGGGGCATGGCCCAGGACGGACGCGACATGGACGGCGGACGCGGCAACCTATCTGTGCGCAAGTCGGCCCGCGGCAGCCTCTTGGTGCGCCTGCAACGCGCCTGGCCGGTAGTCGACAAGACCGCAGAAATCCGTCGGCAGGGGGCACAGCGGCTTCTCACCCATCTGGCGGGGAAGGTTCCAAAGGGGACACGTGGCAAGGACCTCCAGGTCGAAACCACGCTGGGCGGCCTGCTCGCCGCGATCAGCGGCGATGCCCTCCTTCGCTCGATGGTCCACGATCCCAACCGACTCATGGACCGCGCGCTCCTCTGGCTACATGAACAGCAAGTAGTGACCCTCGGCCGGGGATTGTCGGTGTTTCGGCCGGCGTTGACGGTGCGGCTTAACCCCAAGGGTGGGAAATTCACCTTGGAGCACTTCGCGCCGCTTGAAGAACACTACACCGAACAGACGATCCAGACGCATGTCATGGCCGCCTACGCCGAGAAGGGCCTCGATAGCGTGGACGAAGCCGGGCACCTTGCCGCAGACTATTTCGCGCTCGATCAGGACGCGTTCATGCGCCGCTGGCTTCCAGGCCGTGGCTCGGAGTATCGACGCCAGGCTACCGGGGCCTCGTGGGAGGCCATCGTCGGATCCCTCGGAAACCCGGTGCAGGAGCAGATCGTCCGCGACGACCGGGAGCAGACCAATGTCCTCGTCCTCGCCGGGCCAGGCTCTGGCAAGACCCGAGTGCTGGTGCATCGCATAGCTTATCTCGTCCGGATTCGGCGCGAGGACCCCCGTGGGATTTTGGTGCTGGCCTACAATCGCCATGCCGCTGCCGAGATCCGCGAACGCCTCCGCCGGCTGATCGGCGAGGAAGCGGCCTACATCACCGTAATGACCGTCCACGCGCTTGCCATGCGCCTTGTCGGCGCCAGCTTCGCCGGAGCCCGGACCGATGCGCTGGATTTTGACGGGCTCCTGAAGGAGGCGGTGCGCCTGCTCCGGGGAGACGGTCTCGGCAAGCAGGAGGCGGAAGCCCTGCGCGAAACACTGATCCAGGGCTACCGCTGGATCCTTGTGGACGAGTATCAGGACGTAGGCCCGGGGGAATACGCTCTCATCTCCGCCGTTGCAGGGCGCAGCCTCGACGACCCTGACCAGCGCCTGAGCCTGTTCGCGGTTGGTGACGACGACCAGAACATCTATGCCTTCAATGGAGCCTCGGTCCGCTACATACGGCAGTTCGAAGAGGACTATTCTGCAAAGCCGGTTTTCCTTACCGACAACTATCGCTCGACCGGCCATATCGTCACCGCCGCCAACGCGGTGATCGCCGAGTCTGCTGTACGGATGAAGACCGGGCACGATATCACTATCGACGAGGACCGGGCCAAGGCCGACCCCGGCGGCGCGCTCTCGGAACTCGATCCCGTTGCCCAAGGTCGCGTGCAGATCCTCGCCTGCCCGCCCGGCAACGACTCCCAGGCGATGTCCGCGCTGGACGAGCTACTTCGCCTGTCCCGACTGGTCCCAGACTGGACCTGGTCGCGCAGCGCGATCATTGCCCGCGACTGGCGACGGCTTTCCCCAGTACGCGACTTCGCCGAGAGCCTGGACATCCCAGTCGAATGGGCCAGCGATCGGCTGCCTAACCTTTGGCGGATGCGCGAGGTGCAGGATTTCATTGGGGCGATCAGGGTCGATCCAACGCGGATGTTCACCATGGCGGACCTGACCGATGTGCTGAACACCATCCCGCAATCGCGCTGGACCGACCGGATTGGCGAAGGCCTCGGCCTGCTCGCTCGCGATATCGAGGCACGGTCACTCCCTGCGACCGACATCATTGAATGGTTCGCGGAATGGGCTCGCGACTCTTGGGGCGAACAGCGCGGACTAAAATTGCTCACAGCCCACCGCGCCAAAGGGCTCGAGTTCGACGACGTGGTTATCCTTGACGGTGGCTGGGAACGCCCTTCGCGCAAAGAAGACCAGGACGCACCCCGGCGGCTGTTCTATGTCGCCATGACCCGCGCCCGTCGTAGCCTCGCGGTGATGAGCAACGACAATCATGAGTATTTGCCCACCAAATCGCCCTCGATCCTGACTCGTCGTGTCACGCCAGATCTCGAAGCGTTCCCAGGGCCAAGACGGCTCTATGTTTCCGCAGAGGCGCGGATGGTCGATCTCTCCTTCGCCGGCCGTCAGCGGCACGGGCACCCGTCGATCGCGGCGATTGCCGAAGCGCGCATAGGCGATCCGGTCACGCTCGTCCGCGACCGCGAACAATGGTTTTTCAAGGACATGAAGAACCGCGTGCTCGGCCGCATGGCCAAGTCCTTTGCGCCACCTCCGGGCGCCCAATTCCTGCGCGCCGAGGTGACCGCAATACTTCGCTGGCGCAAGGAAGACGGCGACGAAGCGTACCATTACACCTTGCGACGCGATGAATGGGAGGTCGTCCTTCCCGAACTAGTGTTTGAGATTGTTTCTTGATGGTGCCCGGACTGCTTATCGTCCATTCGCGGAAATCGCTCAGGGTCCTTCGGGGCGATTCGCGGCTGCCGCGGAGGGCGCGGAGCGCGGTATTCGACAATTCTGGCTCAACCACATAGGACAGTATCCCTGACCTATTTCTGAGTCCGTGACACAAGGGATAGTGGCTGCCCGGTGACCCAGCGCTAGGACTTGATTGTCTGACCCCCTCCCAGGATCGCCCGATGACTCGAGTCCCCCTGGCGCAGGGCTCCGTGTACGCACTTTCGGTTCTAGCAGGAGCTACCGGGTTATAGCTCGACCAGGCTACATCCGTTTCCAAAGTTGAAACCGATTCAGGTTGCCAGGAAAATTTTTCGGCGCGGAAGCCCGGGCATTCCAGTTCCCGTTGCTGTCACACTGTCACACATGGCCCGGATTCATGTGTGACACCCTAAGTACATGATTTTGCATGGAAAAAGGGCTACTGTCACAGTGTCACACATGAATCCCTATTAAAGGGAAATTTGAGTGTATTTGTTCACATGCAAAAAAAA
>SWCA01002370.1_pt1 | contig 26109 bp, 15 predicted proteins | sample 4692961 | NCBI WGS metagenome assembly SWCA01 (sample SAMN10267275, study PRJNA491770) | bioreactor metagenome | isolation source: DHS bioreactor inoculated with | place: Japan: off Shimokita Peninsula
CATAGATCATGGCACCTGCCGCAAACGAAAGCGCATAAGGCAAAATTGGCTGCATCATCAGTACCGCTGCTGCACCAATTACTCCAGCAATCGGCTCCACAATGCCGGAAGCCTGGCCATACAGAAAGCTTTTCCGCCGACTGAATCCTTCGCGGCGCAGCGGAACAGAAACGGCCGCCCCTTCCGGAAAATTTTGGATGCCGATACCAATAGCCAAAGCCACTGCCCCAGCTAAAGTTGCCGCCGGAACGCCGTCAATAGGGGCACTGACAGCCACCGCGCCAAAGGCAACTCCTACTGCCAATCCTTCGGGAATATTGTGCAGGGTGATGGCCATAACAAGCAACACACTTCGGCGCCAGGTAGTTGGAACGCCTTCTGCTTCTTCGCGGGGAAAACCCAGGTGAAGGTGAGGCAGTAACTGGTCGGCCGTCCACAAAAAAGCTCCGCCTCCCAAAAAGCCGATCACGGCCGGCACCCAAGGGTAGTCGCTGGTTGCCCGGGCCATCTCAATGGCTGGGTTTAAAAGCGACCAAAAGCTGGCGGCAATCATCACACCAGCGGCAAAACCAAGCATACCATCCATCACTTTCCGGTTGATGCGCTTAAAAAAGAAAACCATGGAAGCCCCGAGAGCTGTAACGCCCCAGGTAAATAAGGTAGCCAACAACGCCTGTTTCACAGGATCTTGATCAATAAACCATGAAATCATAGTCGAATTTCGTTTTCGTTTGAAGTTTTGTTTTTCTACGGTTGAAAATACAAAAAAATAACCCATCAAAAGCCTAGTTGTTCAAAGGTTCTGCGGAAAGATTTCGTTCTGGCACAATACAAGAAATCAGCCGGATAAAATGCAAAAAGCCCCATCGTCAGATGGAGCTTGTCTATATCTTGTGTTCCCCGGCTTGTAAATTTGCCGGAGAACAGCCAATCAACTAGTAAATCGCTTTCATGGCAGCCATGGCCGCACGCAGTTCTTCGCCAATAATTTCCACATCGTGGTAACGAATTTGCGCATTCACTTCAATCAAGCGCTTGTTATCGACATGATTATCTGAACCTTCGCCATAAGTCTCGCCAATCACGTCGGTTTCAATCTTATTCATAAAATCACCCAGTAACGGCTTGCAGGCGTGATCGAACAAGTAGCAGCCATATTCGGCTGTATCCGAAATCACCCGGTTCATTTCGAACAATTTCTTCCGGGCAATGGTGTTCGCAATCAGCGGTGTTTCGTGCAACGACTCATAATAAGCTGATTCCTCTTTAATTCCTGCTTCAGTCATGGTTTCAAATGCAAGCTCAACACCCGATTTCACAAAGGCTACCAGCAACACGCCGTTGTCAAAATATTCCTGCTCGGTAATTTCCTCATCCGTAGCCGGTGTTTTTTCGAAAGCTGTTTCACCTGTTGCAGCACGCCAGGTCAGCAGGTTTTTGTCGTCGTTGGCCCAATCTTCCATCATGGTTTTGGAAAATTCGCCCGACATAATGTCGTCCATGTGTTTTTGAAACAGCGGACGCATAATGTCTTTCAATTCTTCAGCCAATTCGAACGCTTTGATTTTCGCGGGATTCGACAAACGATCCATCATATTGGTGATTCCGCCGTGCTTCAGCGCTTCGGTGATCACTTCCCATCCGTATTGAATAAGCTTAGACGCGTAACCCGCCTCAATGCCTTTTTCAATCATTTTATTGAACGACAAAATGGAACCGGTTTGCAACAAGCCACACAAAATGGTTTGCTCACCCATCAAGTCCGATTTGACTTCGGCCACAAACGACGAACGCAAGACGCCCGCTTTGTGCCCGCCGGTAGCTACTGCGTAGGCTTTGGCAATCTCAAATCCATCACCATTCGGATCATTTTCCGGGTGAACGGCAATCAGGGTAGGCACCCCGAAACCACGCTTATATTCTTCGCGTACTTCCGAACCCGGAGATTTGGGCGCAACCATAATCACGGTAATATCGTTGCGGATTTGCATGCCCTCTTCTACAATGTTAAAGCCGTGGGAATACGACAGGGTTGCTCCTTTTTTCATCAGGGGCATCACCGCTTTAATAACACTGGAGTGCTGTTTATCAGGAGTCAGATTAATGACCAAGTCAGCTGATGGCAGCATTTCTTCGTAAGTTCCTACTTTGAAATTGTTGTCGGCCGCGTTTTTGTACGACTGGCGTTTTTCCTTGATCGCTGCCTCACGCAGAGTGTAGGACACATCCAGTCCCGAGTCACGCATGTTGAGTCCCTGGTTCAATCCCTGGGCGCCGCATCCAACGATCACCACTTTTTTGCCTTCCAGCTTTTTTACGCCGTCTGCAAATTCAGCTTGATCCATGAACTCGCAGGTTCCCAATTGTTCCAATTGCAGGCGCAAAGGAAGTGTGTTAAAATAATTTGCCATTTCTTTATATGCTTTATTAAATGATTTTACAAAATTAATCCACCTGACTCAATAAGTTGTCACGCTCCATTAAGAATTCCGACAAGCGCTCAATGGGGTCACGGGTAATTGCCACGCGGCCCGAACGGATAAACTGTAGCACGCCAAACTGGTTCAAGGCTTCAAACAGCTCCTGTGTTTCTTCCTTATGCCCCGTTTTCTCAATGACCGTGTATTCGCGGGTAATTTCTAAAATGCGGGCGCCTGCCTTGCGAACCAGGCGTTCAACCTGGTCGCTGTCATACAAGGTGTCGGTTTGAACTTTGTAGAGCGCGATTTCCTGAAACACCATCTCGTCGTTGGTGTGGTAAAACGCTTTTAGCACTTCCACCACTTTTTCCAGTTGTCCAACAACTTTCTTTACCCGGTCTTCTTCTTCATTCACCACGATGGTGAATTTCGAAATCCCCCTAATAGCTGATTCAGAAACGGTTAAACTTTCGATATTCATTTTACGCTTGGTAAAATTGATCGTGATCCGGTTTAACAAACCAATGTGGTTTTCCGAATATATGGTAATAATAAATTCCTGTTTCATTTTTTCAATTTTTAACGATTAAGCTTCAAGAATAATGTCTGAAACTGATGCTCCTGACGGAACCATAGGGAATACGTTGTCTTCCTTCTCAACAACAACCTCCAGCAGATATGGACCATCGTGATCGAGCATCTTTTGAATGCCATCAGACAACTCTTCGCGTTTGGTTACTTTGTGGCCTTCCATTCCAAAACCTTTCCCAATCATGATGAAATCAGGATTTTGAAGCTCGGTAAATGAATAGCGCTTTTCGAAGAACAACTGTTGCCACTGCCGAACCATTCCCAGGAAGTTATTATTCAGGAGGATGATTTTTACCGGCAGTTTGTTTTGTACTATAGTGCCCAATTCCTGCAAGGTCATCTGGAAACCACCATCACCTACAAAGCAGCAAACCGTCCGGTCTTTTGCACCCAACTGAGCACCCAGCGATGCAGGAATCGCATAGCCCATCGTCCCCAATCCTCCGGAAGTAACATTGCTTTTTGACTGCGAGAACTTAAAGTAGCGCGATGCAATCATCTGCTGCTGACCCACATCAGTTACCAACACCGCGTTGTTGTTTGTCTTTTCCGAAGTAATGCGGACAGCCTCCCCCATGGTCAACCCAACTTTATCCGGGCGAATGTCTTTATCGATTACTTTTTCGAATTCAATTTTGTCGCAGTCCTTGAACTCCTGAACCCAAGCGTCGTGCGTGTTTTCCTTCACATTGTCGATCAGCATGGCCAGCGATTTTTTGGCATTACCCAACACAGCAACATCAGTTTTGATAATCTTATCGATTTCTGCCGGATCCACCTCCAAGTGAATAATCTTGGCATTTTTTGCGTACGAACTCACCTTGCCGGTAACCCGGTCGTCAAATCGCATGCCGACAGCAATGATCAAATCCGCCTCATTGGTTTTGATGTTTGGCCCATAGTTTCCATGCATACCTAGCATCCCGACATTCAGCGGGTGATCACTCGGCATAGCAGAAAGGCCAAGCAAGGTCCAGGCCGCAGGAATTCCGGTCTTTTCAACAAAAGCTTTCAGCTCAGCTTCGGCTTGGGCAATGATAACGCCCTGTCCGAAAAGCAGTAACGGTTTTTTAGCCTGATCAATCAGCCAGGCAGCCGCCTTCACCTTAAAGGGGTCAACCGGATGCTCCGGAATATAGGACCGGATTTTTGTACACTTTTTATAATTGAAATCTATTTCCTGAAACTGGGCATCTTTGGCAATATCCAACAATACAGGTCCCGGACGGCCGGATTGTGCAATATAGAATGCTTTTGCAATGGCCTCCGGAATTTCATCCGCATTGGTAATCTGATAATTCCATTTGGTAATTGGCATGGAAATGCCAACCACATCCGACTCCTGAAACGCATCGGTTCCGAGCAGCGGTGAAGCCACCTGTCCGGTAATGCAAACCAACGGGATGGAGTCGATCATCGCGTCAGCGATTCCGGTAATCAGGTTGGTGGCGCCAGGCCCCGAGGTGGCAAAACAAACGCCAGCCTTGCCGGTGACCTTGGCATACCCTTCGGCTGCATGCACTGCGCCTTGTTCGTGACGGGTCAGAATGTGGGTTACTTGCTTGTCAAAATCATACAGGGCGTCGTAAATGGGCATGATCGCCCCACCCGGATATCCAAAAATGGTATCTACGCCTTCTTCCAAAAGTGAAAGGATAACGGCCTTTGATCCAGTAATTCGCTTTGTTGCCATATGAATGAGTTTTTATTTGTTACTAATCTATTAATCGAATTGCACCTCTGTCAGCCGAAGAAACAAGGCTGGCATAAGCTTTCAGGGCTTTGCTTACTACCCGGTCTCTGCCGGCAGGCGTGTAGGCATCCTTGCCTTTCGCTTCTTCTGCAGATTTTCTTTTTGTCATTTCTTCATCTGAAATCAGCAAGTTGATCTTACGCTCTGGAATGCTGATCTCGATAAGGTCGCCATCTTCGATCAGTGCGATTTCACCTCCTGCTGCAGCTTCAGGCGAAACGTGCCCGATAGATAATCCGGAAGTCCCCCCGGAAAAGCGCCCATCAGTAATCAAGGCACAGGCCTTATCCAACTTCATGGATTTAATATACGATGTGGGGTACAACATTTCCTGCATACCTGGTCCGCCTTTAGGCCCTTCGTAGCGGATGACCACCACATCGCCGGCCTGCACAGAGTCGCCAAGAATTCCATTCACAGCATCATCCTGCGACTGAAATACCTTGGCAGTTCCTTTAAACGTGTAAACCGACGGATCAACACCGGCTGTTTTTATAATACATCCGTTGCGGGCAATGTTTCCAAACAAGACAGCCAATCCGCCATCTTTGCTGTAGGCATGCTCCAAATCACGGATGCATCCTTTTTCGCGATCGGTGTCCAATGCCTTGTAATAACTTTCCTGGGAGCCCATAACATTGTTACGAACTCCGGCCGGAGCCGATTTATATTTGGTGATGACCTCTTCTGAAACCTTCGGATTCATCACGTCATACTTCTTAATTGCCTCAGCGAGAGTTAAGCCATCCACCCGTGAAACAGACGTGTCCAATAAACCAGCCCGGTCCATCTCTGCCAAAATGCCCAGAATTCCACCGGCCCGGTTCACATCTTCAATATGATAGTCAGAATTGGGCGCCACTTTACACAGGTTGGGCGTGTTGCGCGACAGCTTGTCAATATCTTCCATGGTAAAATCTACGCCGGCTTCCTGCGCAATGGCCAAAATGTGCAACACCGTATTGGTTGAGCCCCCCATGGCAATGTCGAGTTTCATCGAATTTTCAAACACCGCTTTGGTAGCGATTCCACGAGGAGTTACCTTTTCATTGCCATTCTGGTAGTGATCGTAAGTAATGTCGATAATGCGGTTAGCCGCTTCAGCAAACAGTTTGTTCCGATTGGCGTGGGTAGCCACGATGGTTCCGTTTCCCGGCAAAGCCAGTCCAAGCGCCTCAGCCAAACAGTTCATAGAGTTGGCCGTAAACATACCCGAGCAGGAACCGCAGGTTGGACAAGCTTCTTGCTCGACCCGCAAAATGGTTTCATCCGACACTGAATCATCGGCTGCCATCACCATCGCATCAACCAAGTCGTACGATTTCTCATCGATCTTCCCGGCTTCCATCGGTCCGCCTGAAACAAAAATGGCCGGAATGTTCAAACGCATTGCGGCCATCATCATCCCCGGAGTAATCTTATCGCAGTTTGAGATGCAGATCATCGCGTCCGCCTTATGCCCGTTACACATGTATTCTACACTATCCGCAATCACATCGCGCGAAGGCAAGGAATACAACATCCCATCGTGTCCCATGGCGATGCCATCATCGATGGCAATGGTGTTAAACTCAGCGGCAAAACAGCCTCGCTCTTCAATCAGGGCCTTAATTTCCTGACCAATATGATGCAAGTGAACATGCCCCGGAACAAACTGGGTGAACGAGTTGACAATGGCAATCATGGGCTTTCCAAATTGCTCTTCCTTCACACCATTTGCTCGCCAAAGACTCCGGGCTCCCGCCATCTTTCGTCCTTCGGTAGTTGTGGCCGATCTTAATTTTTTCTGCATTTCAACTTGATTTTTGTTTCTTAAAAAAGCCCTTCTCAATAGAGAAAGGCTTTCGAATTTTATTTGTTCAACAATCCCTGGCCTTTCTTAGTGAAATACTAGAATGACGACTAGAAGGACCAAATGAATTGTTGCAAAATGTCTCATAAATTAATGTTCTATAAATGAAAAAAGCCATTCCCCCTGATGAGAATGGCTATCGGTTATACCAACGTACGACATCCTCACTTCGCCTGCGAAATGACCACGACTAGAAGAATAAGGACGTTGAGTATGATAGCCTGAAATTTCATTTTTAGTGTTATTAGTGGAGCAAATGTAGAAATTAATCCGTAAAGACAAAACTAATTTGTAAGTAAAAAACAGTTTTTTTCTTGAATTTCGCAGTTTTGACCCGCCTCCACAAATAAAATAGAAGAAGAATTCAGCTTGCAACTTATAAAACAACGAAGGAAAGGCTTTGAAAACCAAGCAATCAACCAAGCTTGATATCCTCGGCACACCGCTGAATGAAATTTGGCCCCACCGATGCGTAAATCACGTGTCTCCCTTAACATTCGACGGCTTCTTAATTATTTTTAACGCAATAATCTGCTGACCATCACCGGCCATATGAATCCCATCTTCTCCACAATAATCTAAGGTATTTTCCATACCAGCACCCCTGCCGTTGGAATGACCGGATTACCAATCAGAATCTCAACATTCGCAGGAAGTTCCATCGTGTAGTCCTGGTCAGCGTAATTCACGGCAATACCAAAACCATCGCGGTATTCAACAGTAACTCCCGGCGGATAATTTTTCACAGGTATATTCAGGCGATCATACACTTTGCTAAGGACAGCCATTTCCAGATCGCCCTCGTTGCTGTCGACTCCCACATAGCACACGCTTCCTTTCTTAAGCTGGAGGAAGCTCACGGCTGTTTTGCCGGCATAAAAGTCGCCGGTGTAAGTCGCCCAGCGTTCGGTGCCTTCAGCCGGGCTCAACAAATCGCCCCAACTGGTCCAGGAAAACGGCTCTCCGTCCATGATTACCGTGTCAGGATCATAGGGACGCAGCAGGTCGTAGCTTTCAATTTGGCCACCAATCAATTGGTAAATGGGTTCAGCGTGGCTTGCTTCCCAAAGATGTCCCAATTCATTCTGATGTCCGGTACGGCACGACATCACCAAATTGCCTCCAGCTTCAACATAGTGAAGTAACGTTTCGATCAGTTTCAGACTCATCTGCTGGTAGGCCGGAACCACAATCACCGGGTATTTGGAGAAATCCATGGTATCGCGAATAAAATCGACCGGAGCACCAAACGACTTCAACGCCTTATAGTATTTTAAAACATGCTGCTCGGTATCCCAAACTGTAGTTTGCTTGTTCTGGTTGATGGCAACCGTATTATCAGGATCGTAAAGGATCGCCGTTTTTCTTTTTTGATATGCTGCGGGAACTTCTCCGATCGCTGATTTTCCTCTCAACAAATTGATTTCGTCCATAAACTGCTGGAATTCCAGCCCACCGCGAGTTGGGCTTACGCCATCGGGACCTACGATCCCATAATGATATTGCTCGAAACCATAGACCGGTGCCCGGAATCGGTAAGTACAGGTAAGCTGACTGCCGCCGGCAAAAACATGCCAAAGCCACAAACGCACCGCTCCCGGAAGTGGCTGCGAGTTGATCGTACCCCAGTTCACCTGCCCCGGTTGTAATTCCATCACGCCATAAATTGGTGTCAATGGCCTGAAATAGTCGTTGGCCATGGCAATTCGTGAATATTCGCCCACTCGATAGCCTTTTATTCCGATTCCCGGGTGTTCGCCATAAACCATGTAACGGGTGTAGGTAATGAAGTCGAGTTCCTTGCTGGCTCCCGGATAGCGGGCATCGTAGTATGGAATGTAGTTGGTGGTGATCCACTGATCAGCATGGACATATTCGCGGATTGCTATCGCCTGCTCATCCAGAAACGAAGCAGTTTCCTGATCGCAAAAGCGGCTGTGATCCAACCGTTGGTACAGGTTCATTCCCCATTGTTTGTGCTGTGGAATATTGATTTCAGTAAAATCGCTGTAGGTGCCACTCCAGAAGTTGGTGCCCCAAGCGTCATTCAGGGCATCAATGCTTTGGTATTTCTCCCTGAGCCATTCCCGGAAACGTTTTTGGGCATCGTCACTAAAATCGATGTTGGTGGCTGGCTCATTGTCGAGTTGCCAGCCAATAATGCGGGAATCGTTCCCGTAATGTTTGGCCAACTCAACAATCATCTTCATGGAATATTGACGGTACACCTCGCTTGAAAAAGAAGCATGCTGCCGCGACCCATGATCCATGCGTGTTCCGTCCTCGCGCATTTTTAAGATCTCCGGGTGCTTGCGAACCAGCCAAACCGGTGGTGTAGCCGTGGAAGTGCACATAATCACTTTCAGCTTGTGCTTGGCGGCCAAAGCGACTGCTCGATCCAGCCAATCAAAATCGTACACTCCTTCTTCAGGTTCCAATTGTGCCCAGGCAAATTCGGCAAAGTGGGTAAACTCAAAACCCATTTCGGCCATCTTTTTCAGGTCACGATCCCAGTGCGCTTCATCCCAATGTTCGGGATAATAGTAAGCACCAACGGTGGTCAGGTCTTCTAAGGGAAAGTATTCATTCCTGTCCTGAGCAATACTGCAGCATGTACAAAAAACCAACAATACAATAATCAGATTTCTTTTCATCTATTTCAATTTCAATGATTCGTAATGTCTTATAAAATTGTTTGACTATTGTCAATTCGTATCCTTTTAATAGCTATTTACTCTAAAATCATACTCCCCTGAACCAATCTTATAAACAATGCAGTTGCTTTCTTCCTTGACAAAGTGTATATCTTCAACTTGCTCAACAGGCTTTCCTCCTTCTGAAACAGTTGCATTTCCCGTTACTGGCAAATAAACCAGGGCTGTTGAATTTGCCGGGATTGACAGTTTCAACTGAAAAATAGTATTCTCCAAAGTCCAGGCTGACGAAACTTTACCATAAGGGCTCATGAAATTTGCAGATGCGTTCGTAATATCACCCACCACGGTAGGTTTTATCAGTAGATTGCGGTAGGCAACAGAACCCTCTTGTTGCCGAATACCGGCTAATCCTTCGTAAAACCACTGCATCAGATGCCCCAGCATCAAGTGGTTGTTTGAAACATTTTCCAGGGCTTGCCACGATTCAGTCAACGCAGTAGCTCCTTTCTTTAATTGATAGCCGTAGCCGGGCACGTCATCCCGATTGTTCATTTCGTAAAGCAAGTTGGAGTTACCTGTTTTCATTAAAGTTTCAACCAGGAAATGAAAACCAATGTCACCCGCAGTAAGTGATTTGCCCCTGGCTACAATCGAGTCGACTAAATTTTGAAGAACCCTTTGTGTTAGCGTTTCATCAACCAACCCCAAATTTAAGGGCATTGCCATGGCTGTTTGACTTCCGCTAGCATATACAGCTGATTCCTTATTGAAGTATTTGTTGTTGAAGGCTATCTTGATTTCTTCGGCCCATTGACCATAGTAATTTATTGTTGCTTTCTTGCCAAGTATTTCCGCCATCTGCGATAAAAGCTGTAAATCATAATAATACAGTGCTGTTGCTGTAAATCCTTTCGGTGTTAATTGGGAAGCTCCGGGACGGGATGGTCCCAAATCGTACCAATCGCCTAATCCATAAACCAGGATATTGTCTTTTGACTTGCTTTTAAGATATTTCACATATCGGGTCATCATGGGCCAGGCTTTTTCCATCACAAACTGATCGCCATACCATTCATAAATCAGCCAAGGCAAAATAACCGAAGCGCTGCCCCATTCGGGTGAATCCCGAAAGTAGCCGTCCAACCATCGATCCAAGGTCACATATTCCGGAGCGATATTGGGCACAAAGCCATTTTCCAACTGTGAATCCATCATGTCGTCAACAATCTTCCGATACAGTAAATAGGTATCAAAATTGAAATTGATTGCTTTGCCCATCAAGAAGGTTTGCTCCAGCCAGCCCAGCTTTTCGCGGTGTGGACAATCGGTCAATACACTCTGAAAATTACTTTTTATCCCCCAGTTAATGAGGTCGTAAATCTGGTTGAACAGTTTGCTGGAACAATGAAATTCACCATTCAAAGGTGCCGAATTCCGGGTGTGCAGCGATTGTATTGAAACCATCTTCGGTAGCTCTTTGGTCACCGAAACCGAATCGGGACAAGCACCCTCAACCATAACATACCGAAAACCGTAATACGTAAAGCGTGGGCGCCAGCTTTCAACACCATCACCCTTTAAAGTGTAAGAAAAATAATATGGGCTTCCGGTCGCACTTTGATTGATCTCACCTTCTTTCGTAATTAACTCACCGGGAACAAGTTTTACGGTTTGTCCTGCTTTTCCTTTCAGCTGGATTTCGACCACACCCGACGAATTCTGTCCAAAATCGTATAAGTATTTATCTTCGGTAATTCTGGTAATTTTTTGTGGTGCAAAGGAATCCACAATTGCAAGAGGGTAATTCAATTCGGCAGTGAGCTTGCCTTTGGGAGGAACCGGCAACATCGAATTCTTCCACGCCGAATCATCAAAGACCGGTTGATCCCAGCCCGCCTGCTCTAGTCGGGCATCATAATCTTCGCCACCATAAATGCTGGTAAAGCTAATTGGCGACGGTGAGGTTTTCCAATCATCGCCGGATGTCAGATTCTCCTCAGTGCTATCAGTATAGCAAATTTTTAAGCGACAAATCATGGTGGGCATTCCAAACGCATTCAGGAATTTTGTGTAGCGCTCTTTATGAATGTTGTAGAAACCGCTTCCAACAATAACGCCGATCGCATTGGCACCCTGCCTGAGCGATTGGTTTACATCAAAGCTATTGTACAAAACAGTGTTATCATAGCGAGTCCATCCGGGTGTTAAAAAGCCGTTCCCTACTTTTTGGCCATTCAGGCGCGCCTCATATTGACCAAGCCCCGAGATAAAAAGTGTTGCCCGTTCAATTTCTTTGTTTAGGCTGAATTCTTTCCGAAACAATGGCGTTACCGGTTGCCGGGTCGCTTTATCGCCAAGTCCGTAGCCACTTTCGGGAGCCAATACTACGCGCATCGAATCGGGCAAATCCTCATAGCCAATCCATTGCGCTCCATCCCAGTCTGCAACTGCTTTTAAACCCATTTGCCAACTTGCCACTTCGCTCCAGTCTGATTCATTTCGGTGGTTGTCCCAAATTTTTACTTTCCAGAAATAGTTGACGGTCGACAGCAGATCCTTTCCTTCAAATTTTACAAGAATTGATTGATTGGATGTGATTTTACCACTATCCCAAATCCCTGCCTCGTTTTTGGTTAACGCTTCCTCGCTACTGGCAACTAAAATCCTGTATGCTGTTTGTTCAACATCCCGTATATCCGAACTGATTTGCCAGCTCAATCTTGGTTGCGCGGATTCAATGCCGATAGGATTAGTCAGGTTTTCACACTTGAGATTCACGATCGTAATTGGAGGCTTAGTGCAGGAAATGACACAAAAAACAATATTTACAATGACGAAGATATGACGCAAATTCCTAATCATAACTTTAAATTTTATTTTTGGGTTTCACAGTTAACAGGTGTCAATTCGTCACCATTTAAGTGGAAATCGATTTGATATTCCGGGCTCAAACTTATTTTTCTCAATGAAGCATTTACCGCTTCTTTTCCGGCAGTTTCATCGTCAAAATAAACAGGCGCGTCATCAGCCATCGGAGATAATCTCAATGATAAGGCTTGATTTTCGAGTGGAAAATGAAGCCTGTTCAAGCCGATTTCCCAACGAGCGCCGCTAAAGAAATCGTCGGCCACCAATTGGTGATTGAAGTAAATTTTACCCTTGTCGCCAGTGTAATCCAGCTGCAAATAGAGATTCGACAGTCCATCCATGTAGCCGTCAGGGAGTGTGAGCGTATATTTTTTTCCCGATTCGGAAGTGCTTAACGGGAAATCGACCTGTGAAACAATTTCGGGTTTAGAGAACCCACTGTAACCCGTTAAGAAAGAGGGGTAATTGTAAGCATCTTTGCTGATCCACGATTGATCGCTGGCAAGTGACACCCGGTCAGTGTTGAAATATTCAACTTCCAATCGGGCGGCAAATGCCTTCTCTCCAGCCGCAAACGGAAAATCGAGCAGTAGTTTGTTGTCTCCTTTTTGCACATAACCGGTCACATCGATTTTATTGATAGTTCCGACTGTGATTTCAGCATTTACCCAAGTGGCATTCAGCTGTACATTACAACCAGACTGGGATGCTATAACTAACTGAGCCCGCTTGATTTTTGAAGGATTACCGAGATTAAATTCTTTCAGAAAGAAACGATGCCGCAACTTATTTTTACTGTCGAGCTCAGCCACAGCACTGGTCTTTAACCAAACTGTATCATCCAGTGGTTCAACTTCCCGAACCTGTAGTTCCACTCTTTTCGCCGGCACCGAAAATTCAAAATCGGAGAACGCTGTTTCAGAATTCAATACAGAATTCAATTTGCTTATTTTAAACTGATTTGATAAACCGTAGGCATAAAGCCGGTCGCCATTCAAATACAAATTGGCATCAGAGATAAATAACCATTTCTGGTCACCTTCCTGAAAAAGCCAGGCTTGTTTAGCTTCCTTTTTATTGAGTATGATAATTTGCTTTTGTTCGCCATTTTTACATCGAATAGTAATGATGCAATCCAACCCGGGGTTCAATTTGGTAAGCAGATAATTTCCGTTTTCCTTTTTTATGGATCCTGTGGAACTACTAATCGACTCAATCCTTTCAGTATCGAAACAGAACTCCGGTGAGGAATGTGCATCTTCAATAAAAACCCATTTCTGCCCCAATTGGCACAGCGGTTGGGCTGTAGCATATTTTAGCCGTATATCATCCAACTTGAAATTCACCGGCCAAATAAACATTGCACTATCGTTAATGGTGACGGAACTGGACGGAAAACTGACCGTTTCCCCATTTAGTTTTACGGAAAACTGAACATCCTTTTTGGGAGTTCTCACATTGTTTCGGCAGTAGTTCAATCCAAACAAATACGCCGATTGCTTATCAGCCCGAACAACAAATTGAAAATCACCTTGCTCTTTTGGAAATACAGGCACCATGGGAGCCAATTTTGTTCCAAACTCAGCTAAAAAGTAATGCAGTTTTTTTAATTCGTAGTAAGATTGATTAAGCTTCCCTGACTCCCGAATCGCAGCCTGAAAATCGTAGGAAATCACCGGATTGGTATTCCAATAACCGCTTTCATCTTTATTCTCCTCCAGCGAGGTTAACAATCCGTGGGGATTTGAACCACCGGCAAACATATAATAGCCAGGCAAATTGCTGCCTGCACCCAGTTTGGCCATCACCAGTCCAAGCCCGTCTTTGGAGCCAATTTGTAATCGTCGATGTTCTGTGTTCATAATTCCCACCCCCATTTCGCAGGTAAAATAGGGATAGGCCGAATAATCAATATATGGCTTTTCATTGGTTTTTTTCTCGTTGCCGATGGCTTCATTGTTTCGATAAGGGGTAAATCGGAAATCGCTGCAATCCGTCTTCCTCTCAAGGTTGTCTGCCCAGGGAGCATCCGGGTAGGCGCCCCATAGAGGGATAACTTCATGGGATGGGACTGAGGCATTCCCCCAGCCAGTTACCGTGTACAAAGGCACATCCAAACCGTATTTTTGCGCTGTTTCTTTGAGCCATAAAATATGGGCTTCTCCTCCCTTTCCATACCGATATTCGTTTTCAAGCTGAATCCCAATCACAGGGCCACCATCCTTGTAAATTAAACCATACAACTGTTTTGCAACCTGTTTGTACCATGCATCAGCATAATGCTGATAAACTGGATCGTTTGAACGGTCTTTCAGGTTGGTTTTTGTTAATATCCAGTCGGGGGTTCCGCCATTTCGAACCTCGGCATGACACCAGGGACCAATTCGTGGGTAAACATACATGCCCTGTTTGGCACAAAGTTTTACGAATGAACGAAGGTCTTTATTTCCTGTCCACTCAGACTGACCTTCAATTTCTTCATGGTGATTCCAAAGAACATATGCAGCGACAATTGTAATGCCGCAAGCTTTCATCTTCAAAATCACATCTTCCCATTGTTCCCTGGGGATTCGCGTATAATGCATCTCACCCATCACCGGTATAAACGGCTTTCCACCAATAGTCAAATACTGGTTATTAACCAGTATTTCCTTTCCAGATGGCCCGGGATGCCCCATTTTTAGCTGGTTTGTTTTTACTTCGGTATTGATCGATGATGCATCAATATTACTACCTTGAGCATATACTGAAATATTGAAACTGCAAATTATTAATAGCGCTAGTAATACTTTCATGACTGACAATTAATTTTCACTTATTAATTATTCAACGTTGATCTCCAAAAGGCCTATTATTAAAACCTTTGCTTTTGCATTGAGGATAATTTAATTTAAACCACTCACATCAATCGTTTCATCAATACTAATTCGTACTGGCCCAATTAATCCGGATGGTAACAAAGGTGTGTTCGAAGTAAAAAAATCGAAAGTGCAGAACGTGACACGGTTTTTACTGGGGCGTTCCGTATTATTTATCACCCACTCAGGGATCTCTTGAAGATTACGGCCAATAACAGGCACTGGCTTAATAAGCGGAAAATCACGTATTTCCCCCCAAATACAATCATCAGGTTCATTTTTGTCGCCGATTATCCGGTTAGGCCATAAATTGGTTATATCAATTTCTATCAGGTTATCACCCGACTTGCAAAAGTTGCTTATATCAATGGTGTATGGGGTTTTCCATAATGTTCTTACTTTTTTGTTATTAATAAATACGGTTGCAATGTTTTCAACCCTACCTAAATCAAGAAGTATCCGTTTTGATTTATTTATTTGCTTTTTTTCAAACTGAAATAACTTGCTGTAACGTACAGTGCCTGAAAAATATTTAACTCCGGGAATAGGACTGTTTGTCAACGACATTAATGTGTCAAAATGAGCAGATTCAGGAGCCCCTCTATTAGCTTGAAAAGTTAAATTCCAGTCTCTGTTTAAATCCAATTTAACCGGTGGGCTATTCTGGTTTATGGAAAGAATCTCTCCATCTCTCGTTTCCAATTTATATTCACCCTGATTATTCAAAATCATTCTTGTATTCTCTTTGTTTTGATTGATATACGAATGAATTTTTACCGATTTGCCATCAATTGAAAGATTAGTAAATGCTTTATGCTCATTTTGAACTTTATTGCGAAAAACAACGAAACAAGACCCGTTTCCTTCAAGATTAATATCTACAATAGTCCTGTTGCTGTCATTCTTCCAAGACAAAGCATTATGTATCTGTCCTGTAACTGGATTCCAAATCTCAGGCTGCATATCCGAAACCCTAAAACCAATCTGATATGTTTTGTCTTCTTTTGACTGATTGGATAAAAAGTAATAATGAGAATCAGAATCTTTGCGATGTATCCACGAAAGACTCTCTTTGTTCGAAAACACTTCAACATCTTTCGAAATTTGTTCTTCAACCAAGGCCTCTTCAGGAGAATAATTACAATACAACTTACCTTTGCCCAGAAGGCGAACATTTTTTTGCTCATCAATTACTTCTGAAAACCCGAAAAGTCGTTCACTGATTGCTTTCACTTCCTCATCGCTTTCCGGATAATAGGTTAATCCTTGTGAGCCAGCAAAGCCATTGCCAACAACAATTGCACCTTCATTTACCAGTGATTCTATCTTACTTGCAAGTTCGGGCGAAACACTTGGCCGGTTCGGCAATATCAACATTTGATAACTCATGCCATCGGGTAAAATGAGTTGGTTGTCTTTTACTGCAACCCTTGTCAACAATTCTTTTTCGTTACATACGTCAGCTTTATACCCTTCAGGAATTCGAGTGTGATTTTGTCGGTATAATTGCAAGTAACATAGATCAGCAACAAACAGTCCGTTTTGTAAAAGAAGCTGACAACGTTTAAGGTATTGTATCCATTCTGTTGCTCCGTGATTCCACCAGGTCTGGGACGGTCCAAATTGTGTGCCCCACCAGCCCATTGTCACACCCGGTTTGAATTCAGGCCAGGGTTGATGTGCCGAAGCATGTAAAACAAAAAGGTTTACACCTTTGCAGAAAGCCAAATCCCCCGTTGATTTAAGGTCTTCCAAATCCAGTTGGAATGCATATTGAGGTTGCCCCGTAAAAGCCTCGGCTGCAATAATCTTTTTACCATTCAAATGTGCATTGCTCGAAACAGGCAATAGTGTTTCCCAACCCCATTCTGTAGGCTTTGTCCAGAACTCGCACATTAGCATGTCTCCAATTCCCCGGATAGCTGTTTCATCGAAATTTTTATGTCCTGTGCCGTAAGGTTCAACTAAAAACTCCATCCCCTCTGTTTTATGGATGAGCTCTTCAAGGTACTCGTAATAATTATCGGCAAACAATTCGTTAATTGTTCTTTGCCAATCTGATTTAAAGCGGTTTGATAATTCCTTAGATTCTATATCGTATCCGGCAAGAACTGGCAACCACGAATATAATTCATATCCTTTCCGGTTTTCAAACTCCAAGGCCATATTGGGGGTCCAATTCTGGTTTCCAGCTTCGTAACTATCAATTTCGAAACGTTTAAAGGTATTGCCTGCATATTTGCCTGCCAAATCAATCAGTTTTGCCGGGTACAATTTCCAAAAATGGTCAAGGGCTTTACGGCTCATTTTGTCAACTTCAAGACCCTGTCCGGATGTAGGTGCTGTTACGTTCATTTTTCCGGTTGTGGTATGCCCAAATCGAAATACAGTCCAATCGCCCTTTGGAAGTGGTTGTTTAAGTTTACCATCCTTATCAAGACCACCAATTAAAACTTTTATATCTTCTTGCTTTAAAACGGATGAATTCTCTGGAAAAAATATTACACAAATATCCTTGTAATAATTCCATTTATTATCAAGCTCAGGCTTAGAAATTATTTTATTTTTAGATTCCTTTTCATCTATAGCTGTTTTAGACCAAATTAATTTCTGCATTGAATATTGAACATCTAATCCCGGTGCTCCACTGGATGACCATCCCGGACAGTTGTGCGTACCAAAGTCCATTTCTAATCGGCTGCATTCATCAAGTGTATATCGCATTAGCTCATTCCATTTATCTTGGAGGATTGTAACACTGGTATCTGTTACGTCTGCTACGGAACCTCCAACAAGAAATTGTTGAACACTATTAATTCCAACTTTCTTAAATGCTTCTAAATCGTAAGTAATGCCTTTTTTGGTAACACAACCATTCATCCATTGCCATAAAGTGTATGGAGCAGGGCCATTAGCATTTATAAAATCTTTGGCCATTTGGGATTGTTCTCCATTTATGTTTTGTCCAGATACATTGAAACATAAAATAAACCCCAAAGCATTCAGGATCAGGAACTTTAAACCAGTTAAATTTTTCATTATTACACTTATGAGGTTATGTATTCTTGGTTGCTTACTCTTCAATCAAATTAAACATATAATTGCCCGGTATTAATTCATATCCAACTTTACCATTACTTTTATTTATAAATTCAAGTTCCTGGCGACTACAATCTTTATTGTTTTTCCAAATTATTTTTTCTCCCATGAGAATCTTTATCGAATCGGGATTAAATATCGTAACAGGGAAATACAGCACGGCCTTAGTATTGAAAGGAATCGTTACATTTAATTTTAATGTCTTACGTTCCTGTTTCCATCCACAAACGATCATACCATAAGGAGAATTAAGTAAAGTTGACACTTCATCCATGAACACTTTCGGTTCTATCTGTATTTTTTTAAAACCAGGCTCAAGTGCCGATATACCTGTTAATCCTTGATAAAACCACTTAGCGTAAGGTCCTCCAAGAAAAACATGATTATGGGAATGTCCGTCTCCATAGTGATACCTTTCCCATAATGCAGTTGCACCATTGGAAAGCATAAAACCAAGGCTTGGGAACGTAGTCTGGCCTAGCATCTTGTAAATTATTTCATGGCAATCATATTTTTGCAGCGTATTAACAACAGGCATTTGTCCAACTACTCCGGCAGATATGTGATAATCACGTTTCTGAATATCTTCAAGCAAGCGGTTTAATACTGTTCCTTCATTCATTGTATCAACAATTCCAAAATCCAGCGCAATGGCATTTGATGTTTGAGTATTTTCAGCATAATATCCCTGATTGAACCATTTTGAATTCAGTGTTTTTTTGATGTTTGCTGCAAGCTTTTCATATTTTTCATGATCATCAAACTTCTCCAAGGTTTCTGCAACCTGACTCATAATATTAGCGCACTTGAAATAATAGGCTGTGGATAAGAATGCACCATCTGTTTTTTCTTCCTGAAACGGTCTGACCCAGTCACCCCAACGATTTTTCTCTATCATGAAATCCACGGAAATGTTTGAATAATAATCCATCATCCGTTCCATTCTGAAATAGTTATCTTCAAGAAACCGCTTATCTCCATAAAACCAGTATAGTTCCCATGGCATAATGATGCTTGCAGATTGCCATACCGGATCCTGCCCATCATCTGTCCAGATGTTGGGAAAAGGAATAAGCTGATGAACTGAACCATCCGGCTGAATATCATCATCCATATCTCTAAACCATTTCTTCCAAAAATATTGCATATCAAAGTTGTAGCTAGCCGAAATGCCAATCTGCAAGGCATCTCCCAACCACCCCAAACGTTCACGATGAGGACAATCTGTTGGGAAACCCATTAGATTTCCTGTTTGCGATAATAAATATGCCGACTGAATCTTATTGATTAAAGGATTAGAGCAATTAAAAGAACCAACAGGTGTCACATCGCTGTGCGCATGTACTCCTTCAATTTTTTCTATGACTACCTTACCTTTTTTGACCACCTCAATGAACCTAAAGCCGGAATTTGAAAACTTTGGATTCCAGATTTCTTGATCGCTCCCTTTTAAAGTATATTCGAGCTTCCACTCCCGTCCTGCAGTCCTATAATTAATAGTACCATCATCATTCAGAATCTCCGCTGTACGGATAGTAACTTTACTCCCGGGCTCACCATCTACATATATTTTGGGATATCCAACTATATTTTTCCCCAAGTCATATAATATTGTATCATTACCAAATTTTTGATCCGAAATAGAATTGATCGTTTCTTTTTCTTTTATCGGTTGTAATTGAGAATACAAGGTTATATTCTTTTGGTCAATATCTTTCTCCAATGCAAATTTCCACTCACTATCATTGAATTCTGGTTCATCCCAACCTGCCACTTCCAGTCTGGCATCATATTTCTCTCCCTCATAAAGACCTGCATAAGTTATAGGCCCTCCTGTTGTAGTCATCCAGGATGAATCAGTAGTGATCCTTTTTTCTGTACCATCTTTGTAGAAAATATTTAATTGCATTAAAATATAACGGTTGTCGGACCTGTACAAATGGCCATAGGCACCTCCCGCTAAGTAAACCCCAATAGCATTTTTTACATCTTTCACATCATCAGTAATGTCATAAGTTGTATATACTAACCTTTTATTCGTATTCGTCTGAACCGGGTCAAGAACCCTATCGCCTACTTTTTGACCATTTAAATGAAATTCATATAGTCCGGTAGATGAAATATTTGCCATAACAGATTCAATTTGCTTATCAATGGAAAATTCTTTCCTAACCATTGAGACACTATTACCACCTACAAGCTTAGCAACCCATTCTGATTCTTTCTGAATACCTGTAGTAAATAGCCCAATTTTAGACCAATTACTAATACTATTTTTGTCATCCTTAATTCTAACACGCCAAAAGTACCTTCTGTTTGTTTCTAACACTTCCAGATATGAACGATAAAAGTATTTTTCATTTTGAATCCAGTCACTTTTATAAGCGATCTCTGAAAATTCTTTATCTGTAGCCACTTGTAGTTCTGAGAAAGTCTGTTTTAAAATGCTTCGTCCTTCATATTTCCATGAAAATTTCACATTTTTACCATTGATTCCTATGGGACTGGTCATGTCCTGAACCTGTAAATCGTAAAAACGATCTGTTTCAGAATTTCTAATACAACTTACTGATACTATTAATATGCAGGCAACAGCCATTATTCGTCCTACACAGCAATGAATCGCCATAAATGTTCTATAAAACATAGATTGTATTTTAGGTACTTACTTCTCTTTCCCAAATTTAAAGGAATAGGTAAGATAATATTAGAAATGGGGTTAATACATAGAAGCCATAGCTCCTAATGGCTTCTATGTATTAAATCATTATTTAACTAAAGTTTCCCACATTTATAAAACCCAATAATTGGGCATGTTAAATTTCATAATTATCCGTTCATTTGACATCTAAATATTGTATTATCAGGCTACTGCCAGGCACTCATCAGTTTTGTTGTTATTTTTGCCATTATCTTCAAATTCATCCAGTGCCCTGAGCATCACCAATAGTTGCTTGCTTGTCTGGTCGCTTTGCGTTAGTTTTTCTATCATTTCTTCCACATTAATGTTTAGTATCGAGGCCATCTGGACCAACATTTTAAAGAATACCTTGACCAACCGTTCCCACAAAGTTAGTTCGAGCAGGTGCTGCTGTGTTTCCCGGAACAGTTCGCCCATGGTTTCATAAGAACTGAACCGTTTTTGCAGGGACAATATCGTATGGGTTGCCAAAATAATCGTTGCATCTGCAATTTGTCCATCGAAATCAGTGTTCTGGCTTGCGCCTAAACGCAGGTACTGCTTACATTCTTTGAAAAGCTTATGGAGATCTCTCCATAACACTTTTTATGCGCTGCATATCGTTATGCAAAGCGATACAATAAGGTTTTCTGGTAATCAATCAAATACGTCCAACACTTTACAGTACCGCTTTGCATAATCATGTCATCATTTATTCAAGGATTTGAGCCATTCCAGCAAAGAACCATTCTTTTCCCATGATTTTTCTCTACTTGTTTCAGGAGTCACATCCACATAGGCTTTCTCAAGGGCTTCCCGTTTTTGTTTGGAATCAGCCCTGGCGTAGACCTCGGTTGTTTGGATCGACACATGTCCCAAGATGTCCCGGATCAGGACAAGATTTACTCCAGCCTGTAACAGATGCATCGCTTTTGAGCTCCGGAGCACATGGCAACTGATCCTATCGGGGATAAGTGCCGGATTGACTTTTCTGGCCATGTCCGCGTATGTTTTCAGGATATAATTGACACCCGATCGTGTCAATTTTTCACTCCAACAGTTAAAAAATAGCGGGTGCTGGTTATCGTATGGTTCCATTAGTTTATTCTCCTGCATGTATGCTTTTAGCAGCACAACCTGTTCATTCTGTAAGGGAACGATGCGTGCTTTTCTTCCTTTACCGATAAGTTTAACGATACAAGGAGGTTCAAGCCTGACAGAAGATGGTTTAAGGTCTATGAGTTCACTGACTCTTGCCGCGCTGTCATACATCAGGGCAAGCATCGCTAGGTTACGCCGACCATTTGCGGTTGCAGGATCAACCTGATCAAGGAGCAACTTTATTCCATCCAGGGTCAGGTAGTTAATGTTCTTCTTCTGGTGTTTCTGTACTTTTATAGAAAGCACCCTCTGCCACTGATAAATTCGTTCAGGACATTCATATTGCAGGTAACAGAAGAAGGAATGGATGGCTGCCAGCCTGTAATTGCGGGTGGCACAGCTGCATTTTCGTTCTTCCCTGATCCATGCGAGGAAATCAACAATGGTTTCCTTCGTCAGTGAATCCAGTTTTAAATGTTGTGCCTCAATTCCTTTTATCTTTTTCATAAAACCGATCAGTTGAACGAAAGTATCCCGGTAAGAACAGATGGTATGCGGGCTGGCCCCACGCTCCCCGACCAGGTATTTGGTAAGGAAGTTTGTCAGGTGTTTGGCAAAATCAGTTGTTTCCATCTTCTCCCGTCATTTTAATCTTAGGGAAAACATACGAGCATATTCCCCGTTGATCCTTCAACAGTTCCGGGTACATCTCTTCAGTTAGCCTGACATACTGTTCTGTTGCACCGATGGATTTGTGTCCCAAATAGGTGGACAGGATCGGTAGGGTATAATAAAGGTCATAACCAGACTTTGTCATTTTCATTAGCGAATGCACGGCAAAAGTATGTCTCAGGCTGTGTACATAAGCTCCCTGATGATTCCCAATATGTTGGATTCCACATTCTGCAAGCACTTTTCGGAACCAACAGTAGATATTCCCGGCGTGGCAGAAGTTCCCGCTTGGAGAGACAAATAAATATCCCTTGGGATCGCTCACTTTCGGGAGCGGCATCCTGTTGCGGTTTGCCTGGTATTCTTCAAGAACTTTCTGTAATGTATCGGATAACGGGGCAAGCCGTTGTTCCCCGTTTTTTGTTCTTCTCAGGATGATGCAGTGATGATCAAAATCAACATCTTCATTTTTCAGGGATAAGGCTTCACTGACGCGAATCCCGGTTCCATACATTAAGCGAACAATTGCCGGCATGATAAACAGGATTGTCGACATGTGTTTGTCGTATAACCGCTGGGAATCGCATACCCGAAAAATATCTTCCATCTGCCGGTGAGAAAAAATATAAGGCGTAAAGCTGTTTTTGCTTACAGCTTTTGGAAGCCTGGGGATATAACACTCATGGCCGAGACGACACATATATTTGCAAAGCTGTGACCAGACGGAGTACTTCGCGTAGATGGTGCGCGGCCCGTCATTGACGCGGGTTTTACGCCACTGGTCAATCAGGGTTGCCGTGATGTAAAGGTTCCGGGCCCCCATGCTGATAAAAAACTTGTCAAACTCAAGCAGTATCCATTTTGTCCGTAATACATTTACCCCCAGGTCCTGTTTCATTTTGATGAAGCTTTTAAAGTAAGGGGCATATATGCTGTTGTAGTTAAACGGCTCACTCATAAAACGTCCCTCCTTTCTGCCTGTAAAAATCTGAATCAACCATTGGAACATCCAAAGCGCATTGGCGGAGTGCATTCCTGTCAATACGCAGGTAAGTCATTGTACTTTCTGTTTTCTCGTGCCCCAATGACTCCGATATGACTGGCAAGGATACGCTGTGCTCAAGCAGCCGGCTGGCCAGGCTGTGACGCATGGCGTGGGGGCCATGTTTGCGTTGTCCGATGGATACGCCTGAAGCATCGATGATTTGTCTGACTGCATTGGAAACCGCTTTTCCTGTCATCGGCCGGTACGGGGCACGCGCAGAAAGAAAGACATTCGGGGAATCTGACTGAACACGTCCAGCCCTCAGGTAATTGATAATCGCCTCACCGATCTCGGCAAGTAGGGGAAGCTCTGTTTCCTTACCGGTTTTGTATTGATTCAGGATAATCCGGCTGTTTTCCCAGTCCAGGTTGAAAAATGACAGGAAAGCAATGTCAGAAGCCCGAAGTCCTAACCTGGTGGCAAGCAGCAATAAGGCATAATCGCGTTTACCCACTGCACTGGAACGATTTACTGAAGATTCTATCCGTTTCACTTCTTCTGCCGTGTAAACCGATGGAAGTTTTTCCCGCTTAACCCATTTGTAGTGTGCCAGCACATACGAAAGGTCTGTGTTTAATAATCTTTCTTCATACAGATAGCGGAAAAACACTCTCAGGGAGGATACCACGTTGATGTTATTGTTTGTCTGGGTGGATACAAATCCGAGAATGTGCTCTTCCCTAATCTGTTTGGGCAAGATGGTTTCATGGTCATCCAGATACTGCTGAAACCGGTGAAGGTACAACAGATGCTCGTTAATGGTCGTTTGATTGCGGCGGAGTTCTTTCAGGTGCAACAGCAGGCTTTCTATCGCCTCCCCGACAGGGCCTTTCAGTTCCCGGGTTACCGGGTGTACTGTTCTTTTAGAAACCTTACCCGTTTCCTGCATCTCGGTCAGCACACTCACGCTGCGGATCAGATCCCGCTCTGCAGGTGTTACATTTGAAGAGATCCGGGTATGAATAAACTTCTCCCCGACACAACGATTGTAGTAGGTAATGCCACTGGCCTGCATGTAGTGGCAGACCCCGTTCCTCCACATGGATTTGTATCGTTCTATTCTGAGCCTGGTATAACAATTTTGCTCAAAATAGCGGGCACAGTCCTCAAGTAGTTCATCGATTGTTTGATTTTCTCTCATGTTTATTGCTCATTAGTTTAGTGGCAATATTACCACTCAAGGATAATAAGCAATAACTTTATGGAAAGTGTTTATGAAAAGTGCATTTGATTATCAAATAATTACATTGTGTTTTATTATATCACTCTTCATAACGATATGCAGCGCATAAAACAGGACTTCAATGGTCCAACGGATTTGGTACAGTTCAACCGCCCGTATAAAAGACAGGGCCAAATCGGTTGTCAACAGCAATGTCCAGTTCTTTGCATTATTGTACCGTATGAAGAAGAGCCGGACTTTTTCACCTTTATAATCAACCACCATTGAGATGTAAACGGACTTATATTTTCGTGAATACTTACTGTTCTTCCTCTGGTTTTTGGCGATCAACTGATGAGCGTTCAATTCCTTATTGCCAACCAGGTATTTCCGCCTGTCAATTTTGCACATCCCCAGTAAATGCATAGCCCCTTTTTTAATGGAACGCACGCTTTTAATCATGTAATCGTTCACAAACCAACTGTCCATCAGAACATAACTGGCGATAAACCCATTTTTTACAGCACGTTTGAGCATCGAAACAGCAACTTCGCTTTTTTTCATATCCAATTCCTGAACCCTTTTTTGCCCGGACGATTTGCTGTCACGCTTTTTGTGGAACTGTGACTTCAACTCTTTCTTTGATAAACCGTAAGTTTCCTTTTTCCCTTTCTCCCTGTGGAGCGAAAAGTCCGTTGCAATCAAGCTCTTTCCATCCCAAAAACCAAGCAAAAGCATTTTAAAACCCAATGGATAGAGCTTGGTAACATGGTTGAAAACTCTGCCGATAAACTCAATTGTTTTGCCCGTTTTCTCAATGTCCGTATCGTCCAAAATAAAACAAGTTACTCCCGAAACAAAATCGCCCTTGGCCTTTACCTGCGAAGCAAATTGTTTGGCAAAGCCCAGCAGCAATTTACGCCAGTCCATCCACTGATTATTCATCAAACGATAAAAGGTATTGTCGTCAATGCGCTCAAGAAAATTCTTGCTCCGGTTTTGCATCCTGTGAACACTTTCGCTGCGTAACCTGAAAACTAGCAGTGAAAGTAAAAGCACAGAAACGTCGAACCCTTTGCTTTTGAAAGAATTGAAGGAGCCTAAAAAACGGCCAATCCTGAAGGCGGAAAAGAAATGAAGTATCCCCTCATTGGTTTTCTCATCATTGCAAAGAACGCTCTCTAATTCGCTTAAATTTGCTATTTTTGATGCCATAAGTAGTGGTTTTGTGAATAAATTGCTTTTTGATGTGTAACTAACTCAAATATAGCAATTTGAATTCTATTTTACCACTACTTATATATTTTTATACACCTTGCAAATCAACTATTTCCTACCTGGGAAACTTTAG
>SWCA01005062.1_pt1 | contig 26038 bp, 25 predicted proteins | sample 4692961 | NCBI WGS metagenome assembly SWCA01 (sample SAMN10267275, study PRJNA491770) | bioreactor metagenome | isolation source: DHS bioreactor inoculated with | place: Japan: off Shimokita Peninsula
TTTTTTTATAAACATCCTCTGATTCAACCTGACATCTTTATTGGTGATGCTGCTTTTGATACTATTCCTATCTACAAAGGAATTTTTTCGGATTTGAAGTTCAATAAAGCTTTTATTCCACTTAATCCTCGTTCCTCACTTAGCTGCTCTGAATACGCCCTTACTGAGAATGGCATTCCTTGTTGTCCTAATGACCCTAATCTTCCTATGAAGCCTGAGGGTAATACTTCTCATCTTCGCTGTGGCACTCCCACTTTCAAGTTTGTCTGTCCTAAGATGTCTTGGACTAAATGTGAAGATGGGAAGTATCGACGCCGGCATAGCTGTGATAATCCCTGTACTCCTTCACCTTGCGGCCGAATGGTTTATGTTTACCCTGAAAAAGACTTGCGTGCTTATCCTGGCACCATTCGTGGTACTGATGATTGAAATGAAACCTACAAAAACCGTGGTGTCGTTGAACAAACCATTAACCATTTCAAAGATAGCTTTTGTATTGCTAATCGTAGAACTCAGAATGCTAAAACATTACATGCTGATTTATTGCTTGCAGGAATCACTCAACTTGTTTCTGTTATCCTTGCTGATAAAATTCATCAACACAAATTAAAACCACTTATTGCTTAGCTAACCATTAAGCATTATTCTCTTTAAAAATTTAATCACCAATCAATTTTCTCCTCTTCTAACTATTTTTTAATTTTAGTTTCGCAATTACCTATATTTAATAATTATTCTTAAATAGAATTTATTGTAAAACTATTCAAGTCTAATAATATAGTCTTAAATGTAATTTTTTTTACTATAGATGACTTTTGTTAGCTCGTAAAACAACTGTTTTAGCAATATCAAGCGATGTATTAAGCTTATTAAATATTAAATCACTATCTTCAAATTCAAAATCATATTTTTTTTCTAACTCAACAAAAATTTGTATGTATTTTATGGAATTAATAATATATTCTTCTTGAATATTTTTTTCTTTGTCAAAATCATTATAATTTTCAATTATATTAAGATTTTTATACATTATTTTTAATTCTTCTAAAACTTGCTGTAAATTAACCATAATTATACCTCCAAATTAAATTATTATGTTAAAAGTAATTGTACCCATCTTTCCAAACCAAATCCAATACATCCTGTAACAATGTTACTATCTTTATCAAAATTAAACGCTTTACTAAAATGAGTACCATGATAATTTATTGAAGCAATCGCAATATCGGATTTATCAATAGTCACTAGTAATTCCTTTTTCATTTTGTTTGCTTTTTGTATTTTTTGTTTTATTTTATTTTCTTCAGAAGGATAAAAATGGTCATTAGCTATATTAAATCTTGAACTTTTAAAAAATGTCCTAGCATATTCTAATGCTCTCATTTCAATAGTATTAAGTTTATTCATAACATAATCTTTATTTCCAATAAAAACAATTTCTCTCACTGTAAAATCCCATAATCTTACCATTTTATAAAAGTTACCATTTTCATATCTATATACTCTTGCCCTAGTAGTAATACATTCATTATCAATGACTTTATTTTCAAACATAGGATAAACGTGAATACAAGCTGCTGGTGTAAAATACATATCTATTGTTTTTAATGAATTATTATCAATTAATTGCTTAAGTATAATATCATTAAGCTTATTTTTATTTGCTACTCCAGCAACAGTTAGATGATTCGGAAACGATTTAAAATAATCACACTTCCGAAGTACTTCTCCATCTATAAGAGCAGGTATATGAATTTCTTTATATTCTATATCAAATAGAAAATTTAAAATATCATCTTCAACTTTCTTCATAATTTTGAATCCATTTTCATTTAAACAAACATAGCCATTTTTTAATAATCCAAAACATGAGTCACACATTTTACACACCCCTTTTTAATATGCTTTTTTTTCAATATATTTTTTATTTTGAGATTGTTTAGTTAATGAGTATTTTACAATAATTAAAAACTGTAAATGTTTGATTAAATTTTTGACTTCTTTTGTTTTTACTCTTGGCAGTATCTTCAACCTCAAAAAGTAAAGTATAAGTTCAAGAGCATTTCCGTTGTAAACTGATTCTAAAATGATTGTATTTAAAAACTGTATATATATTCACATTTCAACATAATCTCTTTAATAGAGAATTATATAAGAAAAATATACTTAATAATCATCTCATTCATAACATTTACATTGATTATGTAAAGTTTTTATTGAGTTGTAAAAATATTATGAACAATTTTAACTTTTTTAGCAACATTTAATATACGTTCTTCTATATCAATAGGCCACTCTGAAATCGTAAGTTTATTTGATACATACTCATTAAATCGATATCCGCTTAAGTCTTCTGTATGAATTTTAAACGCTTTATTTAAATATGATAAATACTCTTCGCTAAATATAAGACACACAAGCGCCAATACATATTTCATTTTAAATGTACATTCATATTTTGAGCAAAATTCAACTATATAATTTATATCGTTAACTCTATTACCTACAAATATAATATCGTACAGCCTAAACAAAAGTAACTCTTTTGGATCCCCTCCATTAAACTCTCTATCTAACGCAAAAAACTTAGACTCATTGTAAAAATGACAGCACAAATGGATAAATTGTAAGTCCGTATCAAAAATAGGAAACCGCATGTCACCATATTGTATATTACTTCTTCTTTCGTATAATTCATCAAAGGGAACATCCTTCATTTGTAATCCAGCAATGCCATTCCATGAAAATTTAAAATTAACGTCTATATTGCTATAGAAATCATCATCAATTTTTTTAACCATATTATGCAATTCATGTGTGTAAGTTTTTTGAAATAAAATGTCGCTTCGTGAAGCAAGAATGACTTGTTGTTGCTTACTACTATACGATCCAAAAACATACCCCATATTTTGTAACACTATCTCAACTTTTTTTATATCTTTTACATCAATCAAAAAATCAATATCTCCAAAATAGCGATGATATATATTTTTATACTGAGAAACAATTAAAGCAATCCCTTTTAAAAATATAAGCTGGATACCATTTTTAACAAGTTCCTGATAAATCATATTTGCAATATTTAGCTGTTTAATATTTCTAATTAATATTTTGTTTTTTTTATCAATTAATGTTTCTTCCATTTCCTTAGATACAACAATTTTTGACGAAGACATATAATCAAGCAAAAACATGTCAATTTTATGATAAGTAAAATCATTTACATCTATTTGGAAGGAATTTATATTAAAACTTTCTTCTGAATTGTATTTATACAAATAGTACCTTAGCATATCATTAATTAATTCTTTAGACAACAAAAGCTTCTCCCCCTTTTTAAATATTTTTACTAACTAAATCAGCTTTGAGACTTAAGTTAAATGCGGTTTTCTGTGACTAGACAGGTTTTGTGATCTTCTGCGGAATATAGAAGCATCTTAGGGACAACAATTCTGAACATGAATTCAAGTGGTTATTAGATAACTTCACCAGGATAAAGCCCATTCTCCTCTAAATCAAAAATATGTTTACAGAAATTCCCTTGAAATATTGTATTTCAAGTTTTTTCTTTATTTATCTTCTTATTATGCTATCCTGTATTTTCGAAAACAAATGATAGTCACCTATCCCGTTTCGTGCTAAACAGGAAGAGCATCTCTTTAGGAAATTACTAATAAAAAATATAGCACTATATAAGTTGACTTGAATTTTAATACAAAAGGCATAATCTGTTAATTATTTTTGTTTTGTCTTTTGCTATCTCATTTAAAAATATCCCTACATTTTTTCTTATATCATTTATAGTATAATAAAAAACATTGTATACAACACATTCTTTTAGCCATTTCCAAAGTCCTTCGATCATATTAAGATCAGGACTGTACGGTGGTAGAAACAGTAATTCCAGTCTATCTTTATTGATTTCTAAGAAAGGCTGAATAAGTTTTGCATAATGTATTTTTGCATTATCAAGTACCATAACAATTATTCCATTCGGATTTTATCCAATATAAGATTCAAAAATTTTAAAAATATTTCTGCATCATACTTTTCTTCTTCAATACAAATTATGTCACCGGTTTCATAGTCTAAAGCTCCGATTAACTTAACTCCTCTATGTTGGCCATACGTTGGTATTAAACGTTGTTTCCCTTTTAAAAACCAATTTCGATTTATCGCTTGATAACCTCTAATCATTGACTCATTCTGGAATAATATATGGTCTATATCTCCATTAATGAGTTTTTTTTACACTCCTCAAAATCTTGTACAAACTGTTTTTGCTTTTCAGGATCTGCTTTTGCCAATGTATAAGTAGGTCGGGTATAGCTTAACCCCAACCTTTTAAGTACTATTGTCATCCCTTAATGCTATATTTTTCTGTAAACATATTCACTTATTATCTGCGCCGTCCAATTCCAATTCGCTGGAAATCCAACATCTACAGGATTTTTGTTTATTATTACCTTTTATACATTTTTATATCTGTTGCCGTTTGCATTGCATTATATGCCGATTGTACTTCCTCAAACCTACTCATTTAATCACCCTTATCTTATGTAATTGTTCTTTTTACATATATCGTCAATTACTTATACAACTTATATAGTAAAGATGCTTTACATACTACTATATAACCTTTAAAACTTATAATAACTGGTTAGATCATAGGATAACTGTGTTCACCAATCAATATACTGTGAATATTTCTCATAGTTAATTTACTCATTTTATCTATTACACTATATATTTTTACTATGTCTATTTTCTATTCATCAGCATACGTCATCATTTTTTTTCACTAAATTTTTAAAATTTTTAATATATCTGATATTTTTAAAACTTTGTATTTTGCTAAAGAGGCATCACAGTTACTTCCAAAAGCAACAACATCAATTTGGGCACAATTACTCGCCTGTAAACCAACCGTTGCATCCTCAACTACGAGAACTTTGTGTGAAGGCACTTTTAATCGATCAATCACAGTCAAAAAAATTTCTGGATCGGGCTTTGTATTGATAATATCATTACCATCAACAATGACATCAAATAAATCTATTATCTCAAGTTGCTTAAGTACTTGTTTTGCATTCTTACTTCCTGAAGCAACGGCAATTTTGTAGTGATTTTCTTTTAGAGACTGCAATGTATAGATAACATCTTTTTCGAGATCGCTTGGATTCAATTGTTTCAGCAATTGAACATATACGTCATTCTTATTTGACGCTAAGAGAACTTTTTCCTCTGTTTGATAAGTAAGATTATTCTCCCAAAGTATTATATCTACGCATTCCATACGAGAAACGCCGCGCAATTTATTATTAATATTTTCATCAAAAAACAATTTCATTCTTTCTGCAACTATTTTCCATGCACGATAATGATATTCGTCTGTCTTACAAATCACTCCATCCAAGTCAAAAATAACGCAGTTATACTTGATTTTAATCACACCTTCTTTATTTTATTTTTAATATTAAACTAAAAAAGAATTTATTATTTGAGATATCAAAATGATTTCATTATTGGTGATTTGAGAATTGCATGGTAATGATAAAATTTCATTTGCACGTTGCTCTGTTTGCTCTAAAGTTAATCTCCCATACTTACTTACATAAACAGGCTGCTGATGTAATGGAATAGAGTAATGAATTCTGACATCAATTCCATTCGTTAGTAAATGATGTTTCAATAAATCGCGATAAGGACTTCGTATCATATATGAAAAATAGGAAGATTTATAACCGCCTTCATTTTGGGGAACAATAACATGTTTACTAATAATAGATTTACTGTATAGATCAGCAATTGCTCTACGACGTGCTATATCTTCTTCAAGTGTTACAAATTTCTCATTTAGAATAGCCGCTTGTATTTCATCAAGACGAGAGTTTTCTCCCCATACTATACATTCTTCTCTATTTTTCAAACCATGATTGCGTAGTAACCTTATTGATTCATAAATATCGTCACGATTTGTTGTAATTATACCAGCATCACCGCAAGCTCCTAATACTTTTGTGGGATGTAAACTAAAGCATCCAACATCTGACATACTTCCAGTTTTTTTGCTTAAAATTTCAGCACCTATAGATTGAGCAGCATCCTCAACTACAGCCAAATTATATCTTTCAGCTATTTTATTTATTACATTCATCTTACAAGGATTTCCTGATAAATGTACTGGTAAAATACATTTTGATCTTGGAGTAATAGATTGTTCGATTAATTCTGGATTAACATTTCCATCATCACTGATATCTACAAAAACTGGCTTTGCCCCAACTGCTTCAATAGCAGCAACAGTTGCAACAAAGGTATTAGAAACAGTAATTATTTCATCTCCAGGTTTTATAGATAAAGCTTTTAATGCTAAAAATAAAGCTGAATACCCTGAATTAACTCCTATTGCATATTTTGTACCAACATACTTCGCAAAAGTGTATTCGAAAGTTTTAAGTTCTTCGCCAAGAATAAACTGCCCACTACTAACAACTTTCTGTATCCTTTGATTAATTCGATTAAGCAAATCTCCTTGGATAGATAAATCTAAATATGGAATCTCCATTAAGTTACACCTCACAATATTTTATATTAACTCAAGATTTACACTATCTCCTTTTTTAATAGTAATAATTTTATTACTATTGATGATTGAAATAGTATTACTAATAACTACTTTTGCAGTTACGCTCACTTTTCTATGACTACTCTCAATCAATAATTTATTACCACGAAATTTTAGTAAAAAGGTTATATTGAATTTATTTTCATTTTTTTTAGGCGAAATTTCTAAATCATTATTGTGTATTGATACACCTAGAATACCATATATAAAAATAAGCCAAGCTCCTGAATAAGCAGCAAGATGAAGTCCATTGTTATACTTTACTTTTGGATCGAAATCCAAATTAAACCTTGAAGACATAAATGCATATTTCCATGCCAATTCCATATTTCCAGTATTTCCAGCTAAGATTCCTGCATGTGTTAAACTAAGAGAAGATTCATGGATCGTACGCTTCTCGTAAAAGTCTAAATTGGCTTTTTTGTCATCATGGGAAAATTCTTGTAAAAACATTGACAATAACATAACAACATCACTTTGCTTTATTATTTTAAAATCAATGTTTGAGAATTTGAATATTTTTTCTACAAGTTCTGAATTAATTAATGGGAAACCATTTTTTCTCCATGCAGAAATTGTACAGTCACTTAAGTTAAAATAACCATCAAATTGTTCAATAACATTATCCTTGTTTTTACTACATATTTTAATATTGTAAGCCAAATCACTCCAATGATTTACTTCATCTTCATCTAGATTTATTTTGTACTTTCTTGATACTTCAACAGCATATTTCATTGTCCACCGCACAATATAATTGGTATAAAAGTTATTATTAACTCCAATATGATATTCATCTGGTCCAATAACATCGTGTATCTCGTACTGCTTAGCTGTACTATTGTACTGAGAAATGCTGGAATAGTATCTTGCACATTCAAATATTAGGTGTACTGCTTCTCTTTCAAAAATATAGTCACCAGAAATTGACACGTATTGATGAATAGCATAGCACACATCAGCAGGTATATGTTTTACTAATCTGCCTGTATACTCATTAAATTTTTCCCCAGAGATAAAATCGCATACAATAGTTGGTCCTGCTGGATATCCTAAACGATCAGATTCTTCTGACCAAAAGGCGCCTTTTAATCCAAGAGTTTGGGCAGTTTTACAGGCAACTTCTAATGTATTAAGTCTATAATAGAGCAACGATTTGGCAAACTCTGGTTCTGTCCAAGCATAAAAGGGGACCATATATAATTCTGTATTGAAAAAGAAATGACCATGATGATATTCACTGCTGAGTCCCCTTGGTGGGATATTAGTACCGATTGGAAGAGAACTATTAATTAATGATAATAATTGGTATGAAGAAAATAATAATCCTTGCCTTAGTTCTATATTTTCGGTTTCAATCGAAATTAAAAGCGAATCCCACTTTTTATACCAATCCTCTTTGTGGCTATTTAAAAGGTTATTATACGTAAGAAATGTGACATCATTAAAGTGATCATCAATTTTGTCTTTTAAAATAGATATATCGTCTGAAACATCCATGGTTGTTATCTTATGAAATGATATCATCTCATTTTTTTCTGCGCTTAAAACAAATTTTACTCCTAATCGATTGCGTTCGATTAATTGAAGATAATCTACATTACTACACTCTGTTATACTTTTTATTTTAATATACTTTTGTGTTTTTTTTGTTTTAAAACAAACATCAACCATTCCACCAAGAATATTAAAGTCTTTAATGTCAAAATGATAACTTCTTACGTCCTGACCAAGATACCCACCATGATAATTATTTGTAACTGAAAAATCTATACAGCTTTGTATTGTTATATTACCTTTATAATTAATTGGTGTAATAATATAATGAACTAGATGAATATTGTCTTTATTCAAAAATTCTTCCCTCTGCAGTACGGTTATCCTATTTCTCTTATCCTTAAATCGTATTTTTGTTTTCAAGACAGATGTTTTCATGTCTAATATTCTTGAAAAATCAAGTATTTCAACAAAGTCCAGATTAATATTCTCATTTTCAATCATAATTGATATATCAAGCCAGTTAGGAACATTAACTAATTGATCCGCTACTGAAATTGCATAATCGTATAATCCCGAGAAAAAGATACCCGGACGGCAATCTCTACTATTATAATCCAATGTAGCTCTAATACCTATGAGTCCATTGGTTAAAGAAAATATAGTTTCATAAAATGCTACCTCACTGCCTTCATAACTATTTTGAGTTATCTCCCAAGGATTCATAAAATAATCTCTCCTTAAATGAAATTCTGGTGTAGTTGTCCATTTTTTAGCTTCCATAAATACTCATTTATAGGATCCAATCGGCAGGACTTTCTGCAAGTAGTAATATCCATACAACACATATCATTTACTATTTCCATATGCCTTTTTCCTTCAAATACATCATCAACAGTTTGTATCAGTAGATTACCATATCGATATTTTTCAACGCCAATATATGCAAGACATGGCCATACATTGAATTGTGAATCTATGTATGCCCAAAATGGAATCCCTAAACATCTTTTATACTGCTTTGCTTCTAAAATATGGTCAATAGAGTTTTTCCTTATAATTACGTTATATGAGTCATTACTCAATGCATTTATTTTTTGATAATCTGTACTAAAGTTATTGAAATCATAAGGTTCAACATCTGCCTTTGAAAGTGGATGAATAGAATAAGGTTTTATAGAAAAATAATCCACACCAATATTCTTTAGTTGCGTAACAAGAGTCAACAAACCATCAAGATCACTATTTTCAGAAATTAAAACATACTGTACTCCAATTGTAACAGGTAAATTAGAGTTCTTTTTAACATTCACAGCATTTTGGATATTTTCTAATACTTTAGAAAAATCATTTATATCAGAGCATTTATGTACTGTTTGATACATAGTAGGATTAGAAGCATTTAAACTTATTCTGATCCATGATAAATATGGTAGAATGGCCTCACTTACATTCTTTGTCATTAAAACAGCATTTGTCGACATTGCAACATCCATATGAGCTTTTTGGTTTATCTCAAAAACCATTTGGCTTATTTGTGGATTTAACAGGGGTTCTCCTTCTCCAGCCATCACAATGCTTTTAACACCTTTGTCTTTCAAATTTTGGAGAATAGGCATAAGTAAATTTAAATCCAAAAATTGCCGTTTATACCCTAAATAAGATTGAGAACAAAATCTACATCTATGATTACATGCTCCAGATGGAGATATTTCCAAACTCACAGGATAAATTACCTTTCCTTCATTCCAATCTGCTACTATCTTTGGATGATAATACAGTTTATGTGAATCTAAATTAAATCTATCACTCATAAGTACCTCCAAGCTAGAAATTTTATAAAACTTATAATTTATAGTTTTCGTGCATAAACAAGAAAATGATCTCCTTCTCCCCAGTAATCTAGTAGTTCTCCTTCCCTTATATATCCCCTTTTCTCATAGAAGTATATAGCATCAGCGTGTTCACCAGCATCTCCTACATCAAAATAAATCTTGCGGCCACCACGACTTTTAATATCCAACTCCAAATGTTTCCATAATTCTGTCGCAATACCAATGTTTCGGTAATCTATATGTACATAACCCCATTCTGCCCAATAAATACCTTTTGCTCCCCTCAAATCTGGCGTATAGCCTAGATGTCCAACCACTTTCCCATCTATTTCACATACAAAATAGCGAGCTCCATCTATTCCCCAATGAGAAGGTAATTCTTCCGCAGCCATTTTCATATGTTCGATAGAAAACGTTCCGATAGATTCAAGTACATCCTCAAAGTCTTTATCCTCAAATTCTCTTATAACCCTCATAATATTTACCTCGTATCTTCACTTAGATTGTTTTATAATATCTTCAAATATGTTAAGTGTTTGATCTATGTCTTCAAAGGTATGCGATGGTGTAATACAAAGTGGTTCTGGACATACTAACAGTGGTAGCAAAAAAGCATACAACCCATTAGCCATTGTTTTTTCATAACATTTTAAATGGAACTTCTTATCCCATGTAGTAACTGTATCTCTAAAATTATGTATGGGATTATCTGTTCCAAAATGAATAACAGTACGTCCACCATATGATTGAATTACTCCTTTTATTCCATTTCGGGTTAATATTTCAGTTGCCGAATCATCAAATCTCTTTGAAAGTTTTCGGAGTTTTTCATAGCATTCTTGATGGTTTTTTAGATAACTCAACGCATAGTAAGAACCCATCATAGTTAATAAGCGACCTGTATTAGTTCCACTAGCTACACTTGGTCCAATAGGTGCAAGCACATCCATATATTGAGTCTTTCCTGCGATTGCAGCTATAGACATACCACAGCCTAATACTTTTCCAAATGTTGCTATGTCAGGAATAACATCAAGCGTTTTTTGAGCACCTCCAATATTCTCACGGAATCCGGACATAACCTCATCAAAAATCAGTAAAATTCCAAATTGATTACACGCTTCCCTTATAAAATTAATAAACTCTTTGTCAGGGAGAATGACGGCAGATGCTAGGCAGATTGGCTCCATAATAATACCCGCTATCTCACCTTTATAATACTCAAGAACTTGTTCTAATGCGTTAATATCGTTATAAGGCAATGTAATCGTGACATCCTTTATAAATCCCGGTATACCTGAAGAACCCGGTATAGATTCAAACGCTCCAGACTCCAATTTCTTGCCGAGACGTGATGATGTATCCATTGAATATAATAGGTAATCATGAACGCCATGAAAATGCCCCTCGAATTTAATTATTTTCTCACGACCAGTTATGCTTCTTGCCATTCTGATTGCAAATTGAGTTGCTTCAGTACCAGAATTTGCAAATCTTACCTTTTCGGCACATGGAACTATTTCTATTATTAATTCAGCTAGCTTTATGCTATATTCTGTTTCATACTGAAATCCAAAACCTATGTTAAATGCATGATCAAATGCCTCTCGAATAAACTGTGGTTGATGGCCCATGAATAATGATCCCCAACCCATGCAGTAATCTATATATTCTTTACCATCAATATCTTTAATGTGAGCTCCAGTTGCCCCACTAAAATGCTTTGCACCAAATATTTCAAAATTATTCCATGCAGAGGTTACACCACCAACTAAAACTTTCTCTGCTCTTACCCTTAATGCATTTTCATTCATCATTTATCACCGTCCATTAAATTTATCTTTGATGAACCCAACCCACAATCAATTGTTCTCCAAGTTAAAATGTCTTATAGCATTTAAATATTTATTTGAATTATCAATTTGGTATTTATAAAATACATTATTTAGCAATAAAAAATTTTCCATAAAATTAGGCTGTGTTATACTGTCATTAAATATCTCAAACTCAATTTCATTTAGAACTTTAGATCTATTCATACAAGAAAATTTTGACTCATCAAAAAACAATACTCCAACTAAAAATCTTCTTTCTTTTTTATTGAATAATAAATATACATCTCTAGTAGTTTGTACTTCTAGAACTTTAATCAATTTTGATGAAACATTATAATTTAAATAATTATTTAACATTTTGTTTGCATAACAGTCACTTTTCAAAATTTCATTTTCATCGTAATTGTGAAATTTGGACATATACTCTATTCTTGAAGAAAATAATTCTTTATCTTCCAATGGAATCTTAAAAAAAAGATTTCTATTTTTATTATGATTAGTTTTCCTTATTCGGTATGATAAATTATTACTAAGTAGCAAATTGCTATAATCAAAATATTCATCTTCAATTAAACTAAGGCCTTCATGTTCAATAAAAAAATCTTTCTCTAATTCCTTTAATATGTTATCCCTAATACTATTTTCAGGATTTTTAATTTTTAATTCGAGTTCAATATTTTTGTTATTAAAAAAATATTTTGCATCGAATTTTTCAAAGAAATTAGAATAACAATTAGAATTAATTGTATCCAAATAATTTGATATACCCATAATATCTATAATACCATTTAAATTTACTTTCTTTTCTAAAATACCAATGAAAAATTTAGATTCTGTAATAAATTCTAAATTAAATTTATCTATAATTTCATTAAAAGAAATATGGGAATTTTCGTATTCTATTTCACAAAAGAAAAATGGAGTTCCTTGTTTTCTCATATTTATTGGATCAACTGAAACTACCTTATCAAAACATATTTTAAATCTACTTTGCCTATATTCTATGATCATTCGTTCTTTATATAAAATAGATATAATATTATCAAAACTAAGAGTCTTATCATCGTAATATTCTGTTTTTTCAGTCATTTCAATATTGAAAAATTTCTCGAATTCTTGTACATTTACTTTTTGTACTTCATTTAATATGAACTTTCCTCGATTATCTTTGAATTTATAAACATCCTTTTCATTATTGTCTGTTTCAAAGTAAAAATGAATAGCAGGTGAAATTTTCACCTTATTTACTATGTGCCTTACATTATTAATCATAAAATTTGGACTTAAAACAAAATTAATTATTTCGCTAATTTTCTCTTCATTAATAGTGAAAGTTAATTCTTTTTCGTAATTGATTTTCATATATATTATCCTTTCTACATAAATTAATTAGGCGTTTGCGAAACGCCGCAATCCGCATTATTGCGGGACTTTTCTTAATATAAAAAATATAACTCCTCACCAGATTGTGGTAAAATTGAATTGACAGAAACAAATTCACCCAACCCGAAAGGAGTTATATATGCCTATTTTATCACATAAACAGCTTTCTTTGGCTGAAATTTATTCCGATTGTGCCAATTATTTTGAAAATGATAAACATTACTTTCTTTCTCTTTTAAAAGAAAACCTTAATCTTGATGAGTTAATCCCTCTTTCTTTTTATCGTAATTACTATTCATCTACTGGTAGACCTAGAGAATATCATCTTATTTCTATGATCTGGGCTTTGCTTTTGCAGCGAATTTTCTCTATTCCAACAGATATGTTACTGCTTACTTTTCTACAGTTTTCTAAGGAACTTAGAGATTTCTGTGGCTTCATCAATGTTCCTGATGCTTCTAGATTTACTAGATTCAAGCAAGAGTTCTTACCGGATTTGCAATCATTCTTTGATCATCTTGTGGATGTCACTGAACCCATTTGCCAAGCTATTGATCCGCTTAAGGCTTCTATGTCTATTTTTGATACTTCTGAATTGAAGCTTTTGATTCTGAAAATAATCCTAAATACGCCAATAAAATTATTAAACAGCTTAAAGCTTTTAAAAAGGCTCATAGCCTTGATGATTCCTATGATCCATATAAAGCAGCTTATGGCTCCATGCCTTCTCATGCGGCTGCTAATCCTCAGATCAAGCAGCTTTTTATCAATGGTCATTTTTGTTATGTCTATAAATTTGGTATGATCACCAATGGTCTTGGTATTGTTCGTGATATTACTTTTTATGACCATGATTTTATGAATGCTCATCCTGACATTGTTGTTCTGAAAAAGTCTGATTCTCCTGATGAGGATAAATCTCTTGGTGATGCAAGCTTTTTACCAGTTTTGTCTGACTTTTTTTATAAACATCCTCTGATTCAACCTGACATCTTTATTGGTGATGCTGCTTTTGATACTATTCCTATCTACAAAGGAATTTTTTCGGATTTGAAGTTCAATAAAGCTTTTATTCCACTTAATCCTCGTTCCTCACTTAGCTGCTCTGAATACGCCCTTACTGAGAATGGCATTCCTTGTTGTCCTAATGACCCTAATCTTCCTATGAAGCCTGAGGGTAATACTTCTCATCTTCGCTGTGGCACTCCCACTTTCAAGTTTGTCTGTCCTAAGATGTCTTGGACTAAATGTGAAGATGGGAAGTATCGACGCCGGCATAGCTGTGATAATCCCTGTACTCCTTCACCTTGCGGCCGAATGGTTTATGTTTACCCTGAAAAAGACTTGCGTGCTTATCCTGGCACCATTCGTGGTACTGATGATTGAAATGAAACCTACAAAAACCGTGGTGTCGTTGAACAAACCATTAACCATTTCAAAGATAGCTTTTGTATTGCTAATCGTAGAACTCAGAATGCTAAAACATTACATGCTGATTTATTGCTTGCAGGAATCACTCAACTTGTTTCTGTTATCCTTGCTGATAAAATTCATCAACACAAATTAAAACCACTTATTGCTTAGCTAACCATTAAGCATTATTCTCTTTAAAAATTTAATCACCAATCAATTTTCTCCTCTTCTAACTTTTTTTTAAATTTAGTTTCGTAATTACCTATAAATTAATAAATCAATAAATAAATGTATTCTTTAATAATTTATATTTTGATATTTTTTGTGGTAATAAATCGAACCGCCTCAGGAATAATGCAGAAACATCCTGAAAATCTTTATCTACTTTCAATTCTAAAATACATTTATTAGGTAAAAGAATATTATTTAATGATTTTAAACCTTTATCAATTGTTGCTCTAAATCTTAAGTTGTCATATTCAACCGTGTATGCAATTCTGGAATATTCTACTTCCAATTTATCAAAATCAGAGATAAAACTTAATGGTTTCGAAAACTCAAAATTATTTAATTTATTAAATCTTTCAATCTGGCTTAATTTGTTAAAATTCATAAGCAATTTTTTCTTTTCTTGATCAATAAGATATCTTATCTTATAAACACGATTTCGTATTTTATACTTTTCCTCAAGAAAAATATTATCATTATAAGGATAACTTCTTATTCGTAAATGACCATGATTTTTCGCCGTCCTAGTAAATGAGTTCCATGAAGAAATATAGTTTGTATTTATTTTGTATATTCCATTCTTATCTGAATAATCATCTATTGTTCCAAATTCATTTAAAAAACTTAATATTTTATCAAGAAACCCACAATCAATCACATATTTAATTTCAACTCTATCATTGTAAAAATTCAATTAATACACCTCCTAAAATTTTTTTAAAAATATCCTTTTTCGATCAACGTCGTAGAAGAATACTTTTTAGTTTCAGTATATATTAATTTGCCTCCAATTTTATCTATCTCTTTTTTTTCTAATAGAAAGCCATAATTAGAACTATGTTTATAGTCTATTCCTTTAACAAAATAATCGGGTTTTGTCCTTCTTATAGTTTCCACTGCATTTTCCCACAAATTTACTGCACACATATTTACAAATTTTATTGATGAAATCATATACTTTCTTTTATAATGATTAAAATACGGCCTATTAATGCCTTTTTTTATAAAACTATCAGCAGTTATTGTAACAATAACGATATCAGCTATTTTACTCGCTTCTTCAAAATGTATTATATGACCGTAATGAAGTGGATCAAAACACCCATGACATAATGCTATTTTTTTACCAAGTAATTTTTGATGTTTTATATAATTACATAATACTGAGAAAGTATCTATGATGTCTGAAGTAATATGATTTTTCACTTTATCATCCATACTATTTTACACCTACTTTTTAATTTATATATTGTAATGTATACTAAAGTTGTAACACCTCAGTCGAATAAATGACTTAAACTTCGCAGATTAATTTCAAACTATGATCTTTGAAAATTCAATAGTTTTTGACAATAAAAAAGCATGAAGCCTCTTAGTTTTGGTATAATTGAATCACCACAAAACAAATCAACCAAACGGAGGTTCATGCTATGAAAAGTATAACACAAAATTACGTCGGTGATAAGTATGTGAATTCATCCATAATAAATTTCTTTAAGCAATACAAGGTAGCGGCCGTCCTGAGAAACTCAAATGCACGCAAACAGAAGGGTGTACCTGCTGTAGCACTGTTCCAGTATATTTTTAAGCTGATTTTCCTTAATCGAAGTATGTATATGAGTATGCTAACAGGAAAACATACTGAGGGCTTTGCAAAGGATACTATCTACAGATTCCTAAACTCTATCTCTATCAATTGGATCAGGTTTACTTCCTTGCTTTGTGCTTGGGTCGTGTCTACAACAATAGAAAAACTTACTAATGATGATAGAGTAAATGTGCTGATCCTTGATGATACTATGTTTGAACGCAACAATTCCAAGAAGGTGGAACTGCTGTCCAAAATGTATGACCATGCCAAGAAATCATATAAATTGGGGTTCCGCCTTTTAACTCTCGGCTGGTCTGACGGCAATACATTCCTTCCCGTTAATGGCTGTCTCTTGTCCTCAGAAAATATAAAAAATAGAATTGTAGATGCTAAACCTCTTGATAAAAGAACCGCCGGTTACTCCAGAAGGCGTCTAGCCCAGACAAAAGCAACTTCTGTCATGCTGGAGTTGATAGATCAGGCAAAGTCAGCGGGCTTGCCGGTATCATATGTGCTATTTGACACCTGGTTTTGTTTCCCGGCTTCAATTATTCAAATCAAGAAAAGAGCACTTGATGTCATTGCTATGGTAAAGAAAACTCCAAAAATGCACTTTCTCTATAATGGGAAAATGCAGCCAATCACTGAAATCTATAAACAAAACAGAAAACGCAGAGGACGTTCCAAGTACCTTCTATCCATTGAAGTTACTGTTGTTAAAGATGACAAAACAGTACCAGCTAGAATAATCTATGTCAGAAACAAGAATAAGAAGAAAGACTATCTGGCACTTATTACGATGGATATGTCAATCACCGAAGAAGAAGTCATCAGAATCTATGGAAAACGCTGGGACATTGAAGTTTTCTTCAAGGTTTGCAAGTCATACCTCAAGCTTGGTAGAGAATGCAACTCCCTATCCTATGATGCAATGACCGCTCATGCAGCAGTTGTTTTTACAAGATACATGATGTTAGCTATTGAAAACAGACAGACCTTGGATAATCGGACCTTGGGTGAAATCTTTTACCTTCTTACTGATGAACTTGCTGATATCACGTGGATTCAAGCATTCCAGATTCTAATGCAGGTGTTTATCAACGCATTTTCGGATAAATTGTCATTATCGATAGATCAAATAGAGGAACTTATGAATGCATTTTTAACATCCCTGCCTAACGGGTTGAAAGAAAGGCTTACTTTGTGTACATAGAGCCAGTTATCTTATTGTCAAATGTTGAATTTTCAAAGATCATAGAGCTGTTTTTATATGCGAAGTTTAAGTAAATGATATAATTTATCTCAGAAAAGAGGGATTGTAACAATAACAAAACGAAGATATGAACCAGAATTTAAAAACAGAATAATACCCCTTCATTTTGAAGAAGTCCTTACACTTTCCAGTCTCTGAAAAGAGTATGGAGTCAATAAAGTGAGTATTTAAAACCTTAGAGTTAGCATTAAAGCATAAACCAGCAAAGAAAGGCTAAATTCTATACAGCGTTCAAGGAAGCCAGTATACATCCAAAGAGTTTACGGAGTTTTGCCAGGGAAAGACGATCATTTAAAGCATGAGTAAAGCAGGATGCCCATCCGATAATGCTCCCATGGAAAGATACTTCTTTAAAAATGAGTTGATTCATCTCTTCTATTTCAAGAATGATAATCTACTAAATAGAGCTGTATATGATTATGCTTATAGCTGGTACAACCATCTGAAACCTCATTCTTTTATCGAAGGATTAACTCCGTTCGAGGTCGGTATAGTGCATAAAGATATTAGACTTAAGTGTTACAATTTTGCGTAACCAGAACAGACCTTAAATATTTCTACGTATCAAATTCTAAGGAGGTAACAACAAAGGTCAAGCTAAGTAGTAGTTTTCCCCACGGCTGTACAATCTTACAGATCACACAGAGCTCACCTTTCATCTAACCGGTTAATAATAGAAGGTATGTAAAGCATATGGATCTTAAATAGTCTGAAGTATAAAGTACTTTAAACCTTCAGCAGCAGTTCAATATATTTTTGTATTTTTGTAATTAATACAGACCAACCGGCGGTACATCTAAAAGAAGGTTGTCGAAAACGAGATTGAAGCAAATAGATAAAGAAGTAGAAGAAACTGGTAATTTCATCCTAGTAGCAAGAAAGTATTACCTGTAGGTACTTAACTAGATTGATTAGGGAATTTAAAAAGGATAATAAGAATAATAATTCCTAAAGTTAATTTATGCATCTTCATTAGAGCAAGAAAATGGCCAGTTCAAGGATTCTTAGAGAAAAAGATAGCAGTTCCTATGCCTGTTTTAAAAAAACAACCAACAAATAAAAGGTGCGAAAATTGAGTTGTAATTAATAGTATTTAAATATAAATATCAAAGCTGATAGAATATAACTTTAACAGTGTTTATTATTATAAAAAGAGATTTTATATTTTAATAGTTATATTGTGTTATGCATTTATTTGTCAGTAATTTAGTTTTATAAGCAATTGACGTCACATTTTACCAAAACTATAACATATTAATTTTGCAAAATCTGACGAATTTTGTAAATTAATTATTACATTTTTTTAATATTCTAAATTCAAAATTAATATTTTATACCTTATACATTCATGTCTGTCTATTACACTTAGTGAAATTTCCTAAATACTGTCGGTTTTAGAAGAAATTATGTAATATAACTTAAACTTCGCAGATTAATTTCAAACTATGATCTTTGAAAATTCAATAGTTTTTGACAATAAAAAAGCATGAAGCCTCTTAGTTTTGGTATAATTGAATCACCACAAAACAAATCAACCAAACGGAGGTTCATGCTATGAAAAGTATAACATGGATTGTCAACACTAAATTAGACAGTTTTTATAAGGTTATGATTTTTAAACTGGTTAGGACTTAAATAGCCTAGTGTTGAGTGGATTCTGAAATTATTAAACCAATTTACATAGTCTACTAGCTTTAGCTCCAGCTCTTCAAGACTCTCAAAGTGAGCGTTCTTTGTAAACTCAGTCTTAATTATTTTGAAGGTAGCTTCAGCCACAGCGTTATCATAGGGACAGCCCTTCATGCTTAGAGAGCGCTTGATTTTAAATGTATCTAAGACCTCATCAATTAATTTGTTTTTGAATTCATTGCCACGATCCGTATGGAACAAGTTGATGTAATGTAAGTTAGTTTTGACTCTGGAAAAAGCTTTGTAAACTAGATTAGCATCTTTATTAGGACCAGCGCTATAGCCAATGATCCCTCTATTAAAAAGATCAATTAATAGACATATGTAATTCCAGGTATTATTAACCCTAACATATGTCAAATCACTTACTACAGCTGCATAAGGGGTCTCTGTATTAAATTCTCTATTTAACTCGTTTGCAGTCTTCGATTCATTACATTTACTTACATTTGGCTTATATTGGGCGACGGTATAATTAGATACAAGACCATTAATTTTCATGATTTTACCGATTTTTCTTCTAGACACTATAAACCCTAGCTTCTTAAGCTCTATCTTGATTTTTCTAGTTCCATAGTTGTTTCTGCTAGCCTTAAAAATGTCTATTACTTTGGGTGTGATATCATCTGTCACTACCGTAGCTTTTGATTCATAATAGTAAGTACTTCTAGGAACTTGTAGGACTTTACACATTGCTGATACACTGTACTTGTGGACATTGTTCTTTATCACATTTACTTTCGTCCTAATATCAGCGCTGCTTGCTTTAAAATATCATTCTCCATCTTAAGCTTTTGGTTTTCTTTCCTTAGTTTAACCAGCTCAAGCTCTTCAGGAGAGAGATTATCCTTTTCCTTAAAGGAACCTGTTGATTGACTTCTTTTTATCCAGGTATTAAAAGCAGTTGGCGTTAGATCATATTCTTTCATTATTTCATGCTTGGGTTTACCACTTTCATAAAGCTTTACCATTTGAGCTTTAAATTCGTCAGTATAGGTTCTTCTATCTCTTTTAGTCATCTAAACAGGTCTCCTTTTATTATATTAGTTAAAGTTTACATGACCTTATTTTTATTGTCTAGTTAATTGTAGCCGATCCACCTACGGACAATGGGGTGAGGTGTTCGGAGATCATGTGGTGGCAACAGCCATCCTTGATCGACTCCTCCACCACTCCACAACCATCAATATCAAAGGAGACAGCTATCGAATCAGAGAAAAGAAAAAAGCTGGATTCTATGATTCCAGCAAGATTAGTGAACAACGGAAACGATAAAAAAGGGAATTTTCGACCGATGATTTAAAGGAATTTTAAAACGTAATTGACAATAGACTATTTACAATTTATATTGCGCTTTTATTACGTATCACACTTTTCAAGCAGGCAAGCTTATATAATTTGTTTGCTGCCATAGGTACAAGTGAAAGAAGTATTAATATAATTCCTCTTGTACCAATTTATAAAATGATAAGTAATAACATATCAACAGGGCGAATATTGGAGATAGTTCTCGGAAACATCATTATTTTCATTCCCCTGGGACTACTACTGCCCGTTATATTAAAAAGAAAAAGCAGCAGGGATATTTTTTTAGGCGGCTTCCTTTTAAGTGCATCTATCGAAACAGTTCAGTTTATCTTTGGTTTGGGAAACACTGATATTAATGATCTAATTCTCAATACCCTTGGAACTATAATCGGTTATCTGCTATTTAAGTTTATAAAGGAAAAGTCAAAATCAAGCTTATCTTTTCTGACTTCTATGGTAATCTTGGTAACTGTCTGCGGAACCATCGCCTTAGTGTTTTACTCGTTACTAATACTGATTTGTTTGTGCTGTTTCAAAAAAAGAGAGTGTAAAATAAATGGTGTAAACTTCGAGGTTGATATAAAATAAAAATATCACTAAGGAGGGTACACCATTATGTCATTTAAAGGATTAATCGACAAATCAAAAGTTAGGGAACTCATGAAAGAAGGTAAACTCAAGGATATTTCTGATGTTCAGTCTTTACTTAAGGAACAGTTTAAGGACTTAATTGAAGAAATGCTTGAAGCTGAGCTGGATCATGAACTTGGATATAGCAAATATGATTTTAAGAATAAAGATACTGATAACGCTCGAAACGGTAAACGTTCTAAAAAGGTACGCTCTGATTATGGAGAAGTTGAAATCGAAGTTCCCCGTGATCGGATCGGTGAATTTGAACCTACTATCGTAAAAAAGAATCAGCGGGATGTTTCAAGCATCGATGACCAAGTAATCAGTATGTATGCCAAAGGCATGACTGTACGAGATATTCAGGATCATCTTCAAAATCTTTATGGAATAGACGTTTCTCCTGCAATGATTTCTCAAATCACTGAGAAAATCATGCCTATTATCAAAGAATGGCAGCAGCGCCCTCTTAAGCCAATCTATGCCCATCTTGTTATGGATGCAATCCACTACAAAGTCCGTCAGGACGGGAAGATCGTTAGCAAAGCGGTCTATATCATCATAGGCATTGATTTGGATGGCATGAAGGATGTCATTGGTATGTGGGTTGGTGAGAACGAGAGCAGTAAATTCTGGCTTAAGGTACTTAGTGATATGCAGCATCGAGGTGTAGAAGATATTCTAATCGCTTCTATTGATGGCTTAGTAGGCTTTAAGGAAGCTATTGAAGCTACTTTTCCCCAAACTGAAGTACAGCGATGCATTGTTCATATGATTAGAAATTCAACAAGATATCTATCATTTAAAGATAGAAAAGCCTTTATTAAGGATTTGAACCCCATATATACGGCTATTGATGAAGCAACCGCCCTGGATGCCCTAGATAAGCTAGATAAGAAATGGGGCGAAAAATACTACATTGCTATTAAACCCTGGCGGGATCATTGGAATGAAGTTTCTACAATGTTTAAGTATCCGAAGGAAATTAGAAGGCTTATCTATACAACAAACGCCATCGAGAGCTTTAACCGACAACTCCGCAAAGTTACGAAGTCAAAGAGCATTTTTCCTACGGATGATTCTCTCCTAAAAATGCTCTATCTTTCTATGATTGATATCACTAAGAAATGGACGATGCGGACTAGGGATTGGGCTAAGATTATCGGTCAGTTAAGCATACATTTTGAGGGGAGATTCTAATCCCCCCTCGTTCTTAATCGTATATATGAACTTCGGAATGTTTACACCAATTTCTTGACAGACTCAAAAAACATTGTGGAAAATGGAGAACTTGCTCAGGCGTTTATTGAAACACCAAATTATGTTAGCAGAAAGCTTGTTGAGGCTTAAGTACAGATTCTTTTATACTACTAAAGGAACCTTCCTATTGATGACTCTATTTCATTATAGAATTTATAACCTACACTATTGTAAACTGACATGGCTCTAGTGTTCGCACTCCATACCTCTAGTCTCGAATCATTAACATTGATGGCTTTTAATTCTTCTAATGCCTTAAGGATTAAGTTCTTTGCAATGCCCTTTTTTCTCCATTCACTGGAAACAAATAAATCATCTACCCATCCATACTTTGTATTAGATTCATCTTCTTTTATAACGATCAGTATGTTACCTACAATTTCATCTTGGTGTTTAGCAGCAATGCTCAACCACTGGTTTTGGCTTTTTATTTCCTTCAAATCTTCAACTGAGTATCCAGAAACAAAAACCTTATTTTGTTTTTCTACTAATTGTTTTAGCTCGTCTTCGTTTTCAAAATCAAGATTAACAATGTCAATCCCATCAATATCTACAATATCAAAGTTTTCCTCAGTAATCTCTTTTCTTATTATATGCATACCTTCATCATGCTTAAAGCCTTCTTTACCAGAAAAATATGCAATATTTTCTTTGTTATCTGGAAAGCAACAATGATAAACTCTTACATCAATGTCTTTATTCTCATCCTTTACAGCTCTAGCCCTCCTAATTAATTCGTCGAACATCTGATCTCTTAATTCATCTTTATTTGCAACATCCGTAACCCTAATATCAATATAAATATTTAACCTAGGTCGTTCAAATATGTCTGAAGGTTTAAACGGAGAAAACACAGCATCTCCTACTAGGTTATTCTCTTGGTCATATGCCTCTATAATATGTTCTTTTGCACCATTTTTAATTATGTACATCTTATTTCCCCCTTATAAGTAATTATTTTAATTTAACTTTCATTCCAATTATAACTTACTACGTCTAGTATATAATTTTAAGTACATTTTGTAATGGAGTGGTATAGCCTAGCTGGACACGAATAAATATACTTTACTCCTGTTTTCTTAAAATTGCTAACTCAATAAACTTTTCTTTAATTAATCACTTTATTAAAGTACCATATAATCCTTGTCCAAGTATTTTTTACCATTGAATATCGGCAGTTAACTCAAATTAGTAGAGGAATACCTTAAATAAATATTTCCAACAACCGTGTGCTATTCACATTGAGCCTCTGTGGTTATGGTTTCATTCTCTTGTGGCCGTCTTATTAATTAAAAAGTTTGGCCTTATCAATCCTACCATACCCGCTCTCAATATCAATAGTTCGCTTCTCCAAACTAATTATGCTGCTTCTAAAGCTTAATTTTGCCTATGATATTGCTTATATTACATGGGTGACATATAGTCTAGGCTACTATGACTCCTTTTAGGATTATACCAGGTTTCTATATAGCTAATAATAGCTATTTTAGCCTCTTCGCGGGTTATAGCTTGATCAATTGCCTTTAGGGTTAATTGCTTAGTCATTCTGCTGTCTATTGCCCACCTTTTTACGTGTCCAGCAAATCTAATACACTCTAAAGCATTCCATAGGCTGATTCAGGTGTCATTAACGCATTTTGAGACAAATTGTCATTGTCGATAGATCAAATAGAGGAGCTTATTAATGCATTTTTAACAACCTTTAACAACCCTGCCTAACGGGTTGAAAGAAAGGCTTGCTTTGTGTGCATAGAGCCAATTATCTTATTGTAAAATATTGAATTTTCAAATAACATTTAAATGATTGTCAAAAATAAAGTTGGATCTATCTTCAATAATCTTGGATAGAGTGGAAATGGACGGATTTAAAATAATATCTTCTGTTGTTATGCTATTAGGATACATATCTTCAATACGACTCTTCATATGGACTAAACTAAAGGAATTACCACCTATTTCAAAGAAATTATCTTGCTTTCTTATATCACCGCGACCAAGAACTTCCTTCCAAATTTGATAAAGGGTTCCCATTATTTCATTATCATTAAGATCGGTATCCTCTGTTGCTAAATCCATAAACTGAGGTAAATTATTTCTATCAACTTTTCCATTTATAGTTAAAGGAAACTTATCTAGACCCATATAATTTGTTGGAACCATATACTCTGATAGCTCTTTAAGTAGGTGTTCTCTTATATCATTAACCTTTAACTCTTGTTTTGAAACATAGTATGCTTGTAATGAAGGGCTACCTAAAGTTTCATTTTTATAGATTACAATGGCATCATTTATCGCTTCATGTCTGACGAGTTGAGCTTCTATTTCCCCCAGTTCTACTCTAAATCCTCTTATTTTTATCTGAAGATCATCTCTTCCTAAGAACTCGATATTACCATCAGTTAGCCATCTAGCTATATCTCCTGTTTTATACATTCTACTTCCTTGCATAAATGGATTCTCTATAAATTTTTCTTTTGTCAAGTCTTCACGATTCAGATAACCCCTTGCAACCCCTACTCCTGAAATATATAATTCCCCTTTCATGCCTATTGGTACGGGTTTAAGATTTTTGTCTACTATATAAGCCTTATAATTTGGTAATGGCTTACCTATCGGGACTATACGTTGTTCGTTATGATTGGTACAACAATATACTATAGCATTAATTGTTGCTTCCGTTGGACCATAGGCATTTATATATAGGTTTGAATCAAAGAAGCTAATCATCTTTTCACTTTGCTTGGGGGATAGTGCTTCTCCTCCTACGAAAATACAGTTAAATCTATGATCTATTTTTTGTTTATTTCTGAGAAAATATCAACTAAACCTGGTACAATGTCTATTACTGTAATTTGTTTTTCAACGATATAATCTAATAGCCTAACAGGGTCTTTTCTTATAGGATCTTTAATAATGTGTAGGTTACCACCTGTTAATAGAGCTAAGAATATATGCATTATAGCAACATCGAAGGTATAAGGGGCTAGAAGCAAGTACTTGTCATCTGGTGTAAATTTAAACTCATTAACAAGTCCATTTATTTGGTTAACTAGGCTATAATGTTCAACCATAACACCCTTTGGTTTTCCCGTTGTTCCTGATGTATAGATTATATAGGCTAAGTCTTTTACATCATTTTCTCGTTTTGGATTGTCTACTTCCTTGTATCGGAACTTAGCAGCGAATATGGCGTATCGGCTCCACAAGTCCTTAATAAAACTAATATGTCCTCGATGTGGTATAAAGTTAAGATAAGGGTACTTTGAACCAAAATATATTCTGCTAGATAGAAAAAGTAACTATAGCATTAAGTTAAAAATAGTGACTCTACAAAATTGAATCAATGCCCTTTATCTAAAGGACTCCCTGATAGAGGTGCAATAAGTATCCCCCTGCTATGGATGTAATTTCTCCCTCGAAACGTATCCATCAAATAGCACCCATATGGAGTCCATATTAATATCATGA
>SWCA01008993.1_pt2 | contig 25973 bp, 11 predicted proteins | sample 4692961 | NCBI WGS metagenome assembly SWCA01 (sample SAMN10267275, study PRJNA491770) | bioreactor metagenome | isolation source: DHS bioreactor inoculated with | place: Japan: off Shimokita Peninsula
TCATACGCGATGCCAGGTGGATTACTCAGCGCAATACAATTGAAACCTGGATTGTCCGCTTTGACTGTTTCCCATACCTGCAGGCCTCTTTTGGTTGCACCGCATAGTACCAATGGCCAATTATCCGCTGAGACTACATCCTTAACGCCCCAAATTACATTATCAAATTCTTCATCGGTCCAAATGGCTTTCAGGTTGGGATATCGTTTCATGAAGGCACGCACATCCGCCTCCATGACAGTATGATCATGGGTATAATCATCAAAACGGGCTTCAACCAGTTTGATGCCTGGGTACTTTGTTAGCATTGCTTCGATGACTGCCTTATGGTTGTTATAAGTTTGGAAATTGAAGAATGCGAAGTCACCTTTTCCACCGATGCTATCAAACATCCATTCCAGGCTTTTGGCAGCCCATTTATCATGGTCGATGGTGATGTAATAAGCACCATCTGTGATATTTTCTGCATCCAGTACAATGACTGGAATTCCTTTATCTCTGGCGGTAAGTATGGATGGATGGGAACCTTTGATGACGTCATTTCTCGAATTGAGGACGATAGCACTGACTCTCTGGTTGATCAATTCATCCATTTCACCCTGTACACACTTTACGCCCAGTTCCTGGCAGGCTCTGTAGAAATTATCCTTGCGTTGCGATTGCCAGGGATTATCCCCGGCATAGCCAAGAACAATTTCACCCGAATCAGCGGATGATTGCTGATCCAGTTCCTCGTCCTGTTCCTGGTCTGGGTTACTCTGTTGTATTAAAACTCCCGGACCACACAGGGCTGGCCAGGTCGGGTTGCGATCATCCGCCGGGTGATTGGTCAGGTTGAAGAAGATATCCGGGAACATTTCGCCTAGCAGATAAACTTCCTCATTGTTGCCATCCAGGTTTACGGAAAAACACTCCACACGATTACCATCCCAGGTCCAGAATGGCAGATATTTTTGCATTTCACCTTTCCCGCCAGCTTCCATGATATCGGAACCATCCGGGTTCATTACAAAATTGCAGCAACCCTGATCACCTCTATCCCAACCACCCACCACGATGCGACCATCCTCGGACCAATCGATCCCAATCTCACCGCCTTCGGAGGTTAATTGTTGTGGTTGGCTGCCATCTAAATCCATTATAAAAACATTCCAGTTTTGGGTACCACCGGACAAGAAGGCGATTTTCTGGTTATCCGGCGAAATAACAGGAAAACCATCCTCTTCGGGGCTGTTGGTAAGGTTAACGGGATCCGCTGAACCATCCGCTGGCACAATGAAAATATCTCGATCGCCTGAAAAAGTAATCCATTCACTGTCACTTGACCAATCAGGAGAATTAACCCCAATACACTTACTGAGCCGCTTTGGATCTGTGCCATCCACACTCATAACATATAGAGATTGGCCGGCACACTCTTCCGTTTCACGGTTGGAGATGAACGCAATATGTTTACCATCACCCGATAAGGCAGGCTGCATATCATCGGCGGGGTGGTTGGTCAGATTGCGGAGATTTTTACCATCCGGGCCCATGTGATAAATTTCCCAGTTGCCATCGCGGTTGCTTTCAAATGCGATTGTACACGCGATCGGTTCCGGTGTTTCAGTAGGTAGGGGAATTTCGGTTGGAATGATTTCCTCTGTTGGCTTGAGGTCGACAGCAGGTTCAACAATGACGGCTTCTGTTGGTGGCATAACTTCCGTATCGGTAGTGCTGGCTGCCGAGTTACAGCCAGCCAGGATAAGTGAAAAAATGCACAAAATGAAGATGAAGGTGAAATGGATCGGTTTCATAATAGACCTTTCAATGATGTGATGGTGTAAATTAAAATTCACCGCTCAGTAGTATAACGGTGCAATTGCTCCAGTTGATTATTTCTTTGCTGATATTCTTTTTTGGCTTGTTCTAATTCATTCTGGATCATCAGAATTTGGGGCTGACGATTTGCTTTCTTCTTCATGATTCTGATTCCACTGCTGGCAAGAACAAATAAAATGACTGCTCCTATTGCAACAAAAATGACCTCTTTGGGAGGGGGTTCACTAAATATTGTTCCGATCATAACAATCAGGATGAATAGTGAACTTAAAACGGTTAGGATGTACAGAATGAATTTCAGTAATGTGCTTGGTTTTTTCCTGACTTCACGATTGTACTTTTCCTGCAAGCTTTTAACACGAATTTCAAATTCAGGCATTTCAATTTTCAGTCTTTGAATCGTCTGTTCAGCGGCCATACGGTCAGAGCTATTAAAGATTTGTTCAAACTTTCCCTCAACTCGTTTTATGCTCTCCACAACCGGTGTCAGAATTACTTCACTTCCTGTTTGTCGTACTAAATGCTCCAAGCCACAGTACTGACAGGTTAATTGGTCTGACTCCCTTTCCACCTGCAATTTACCCCCACATTTTGGGCAGAGCAGGGTGATGAAATCAGAACCACTTGCTTTAAGCCAGGGCTGCTCCAATTCGGGAAGTTTTCCCCCACATTTATAACAAAACCTGGCTTCTGTTTGATTGGCTGCGCCACAGGACGGACAATATATCTGATTTGCTACCATGCTCCCACTCCACAGTATAAATTAAAACAATTATACGCCTGGAATGTAAAAATACATGAAAAATTTGTGAGGAATAATGTGAAATTTCACAAGTAGGGACGCAGGATTGCAGTGAAAATCGCCTATTGGAAAGCGCTCATTATTCTCCAATCCTTCGTCCTTAATGGCAGTGAAGACAGTTTTTGGCGATACGTCATCCTGAAAGTATTGCTAGCTTCTCACTTTGGTAGCAATCTCAGCCAGGTGTTCAGGGCTGGTCCCACAGCAGCCGCCCACCAGACGGGCACCTTCAGCGATCCAGGTTTTAGCCTGGTCTCCCATCATCTGCGGGGAGACATCATAACTGGTGCTGCCATCCGGGTTGGCAGTGGGCAGGCCGGCATTCGGTTTGAACCAGATGGGTTTGCTGGTGTTCTCTTTAAGGGTTTTCAACACCGCCAGATTATCATCCAGGCTCTTGCCGCAGTTGATTCCAAGCGCATCCACTGCCATTTCGTTAAAAATCTCTGCCATCTGGGCAGGTTTGACACCCATCATGGTCCGAACCCCGCGGTCATAACTGAACGAACACACCAGGGCAATTTCCGAATCGAGTGAACGTACAGCCCGTACAGCTGCCTGGGCTTCAGTGAGGTCAAATTGGGTCTCAATGACCAGCAAATCAACGCCTGCATTCAATAAAATCTTAGCCTGTTCAGCGTAAATTTCGAAGACCTGCTCTTCACTCATGGTGCCAAAGGGCTGCATCATCTCACCGGTCGGGCCTAGTGATCCGGCAATCAGAACATTTTTGTCTTTGATTACTTCCTTTGCCAATTGGACTGCTGTTTGGTTACCTTCAACGATTTTCTCTGCCAGATTGGCATGTGCCAACCGGGTGCGATTTCCGCCAAAAGTACAGGTCAGGATAATGTCCGAACCGGCCTTTACAAAATCGCTGTAAAGTTGGGAAATTCCGATTGGATTATCGAAGAGCCAGGTCTCCGGGGCAGTTCCAACAGGTAATCCACGTTTTTGCAGATTGGTGCCGGTAGCACCATCCAGGACGAGCGTCTGTTTTTGTTCGAGCAGGGAGAGGAAGTGAGATGTTTTCATGGTTGCCTTTCGAGTAGTGAGATGAGTTAATTGTATCGCAAGATTTAGGATTCAGAATTCAGTGTTGAGGTTTCAGGATTCAGGATTCGGTGACCCGTCCTGATATAGGTTTACAGATATTAATACCTGAGTCTCTCAAATTAGTGACCTGAATTCAGGTGATTTGAGCCTGAAATTACCCTTTTTTAGAAAATGAGAACATAAGGTGCCAGACACAAACCGGATAAAACCGGTTCCAATCCCAACCTGTTTGAACAGGTTTGCATCTGACAGCCTGTGGGTTTTAACCACAGGCGACATCCACCACAAGCGACGTTGCTACAGGCGCTATTGACACAAAAAAACCATCTCCATAGTTGTAATCTGAGGTTTGGGTTCAACCCCGCCACAGGTTAAAACCTGTGTCTGCCAGATTCAAACCGGATAAATCCGGTTCCAATCCGAACCTGTTTGAACAGGTAAGAATCTGACAGCCTGTCGGTTTTAACCACAGGCGACATCCACCAAAGGCGACGTCCACCATACGTGACGTCCACCACAGGCGGCGTCCACCACAGGCGGCGTCCACCACAGGCGGCGTCCACCACAGGCGACGATGCTAAAGGCGACATTGCCACAAATAACCATCTCCACAGTTGCAATCTGAGGTTCGGGTTTAACCCCGCCACAGGTTAAAACCTGTGTCTGCCAGACTCAAACTGGATAAAACCGGTTCCAATCCCAACCTGTTTGAACAGGTTTGAATCTGACAGCCTGTGGGTTTTAACCACAGGCGACATCCACCACAGGCGGCGTCCACCGCAGGCGACGTTGCTACAGGCGACATTGCCACAAATAACCATTTCCACAGTTGCAATCTGAGGTTTGGGTTCAACCCCGCCACAGGTTAAAACCTGTGTCTGCCAGACTCAAACCGGATAAAACCGGTTCCAATCCGAACCTGTTTGAACAGGTTTGATTCTGACAGCCTGTCGGTTTTAACCACAGGCGACATCCACCACAGGCAACGTTGCTGAAGGCGACATCCACCACAGGCGACGTCCCCCACAGGCGACGTCCACCACAGGCAACGTTGCTACAGGCGACATTGCCACAAAAAACCATCTCCACAGTTGCAATCTGAGGTTTGGGTTCAACCCCGCCACAGGTTTTAACCTGTGTCTGCCAGACTCAAACCGGATAAAACCGGTTCCAATCCGAACCTGTTTGAACAGGTTTGAATCTGACAGCCTGTCGGTTTTAACCACAGGCGACATCCACCACAGGCGACGTCCACCACAGGCGACATCCACCACAGGCGACATCCACCATACGTGACGTCAACCACAAGCGACGTCCACCACAGGCAACGTTGCTACAGCCGACATTGCCTCAAAAAACCTCCTGATTTCTCAAATTAGTGAGCTGAATTCAGGTGATTTGGGCGTGAAATTACCCCTTTTTTAGAAAATTAAGAAACTCAGGAGGATTCACACAGTGTGACACTATCGAGCAGACCGTGGTGTTGGAGAGTGCGCTTTATGCGTGCGGGAGATTGTGGCTATCCAGAGGCAGCCAGAGTACGAAACAACTGCCTTGGCCTGGTTCACTGGTAAAGTTCAGACGACCCTGATGCGCCAGCACCAGATCACGGGAAATTGCCAGGCCCAAGCCCATGCCTTCCGGTAAGCGTTGGGCAGCTTTACCGCGCTGATAGGGTTCGAAGATGCGTTCAGCTTCTTCTGCAGCGATGCCGGGTCCATTATCTTGCAAGGTGATTTGCCAGCCATTATCTTTCGCTGAAACCTGCAAGGAGATGTGCCCACCCGGAGGGGTGTAACGGATGGCATTGCTGAAGAGATTTTCCAATACCTGGGCCATGCGGTCGGGGTCGAATTGGGCTTCTTGCGGCGTGGATGGGTCAAATTCGTTTTCCCAGGTGAGATGTTTGTCGACTGCCAGACGTTGCCAGGTAGGCAGAAGCGATTCAATCCAGTCCTGTACCCGGACAGGCTGGATCTCCAGGTCCAGGCTACCCAGCACCTGCTCGTGTAAATGAGCCAGCTCGTTTAATAGCCCCTGCAAGCGCACCAATTCATCATCCATGCCTTGTACCAGTTCCTGACGCAATTGCGGGTCATCACCGGCACCACTCAGGAGCGCCTGGGAGGCAGATCGCAACGCACCCAGGGGTCGCCCTAATTCATGCACCAGGTTGGCCAGCAAGCGCTTGCGGCTGGTTTCAAGGGTCTGCAAACGTTCCACCAGTGTATTGAAAGCCCGTTGCAGCACTCTGGTTTCCTCCAAGCCAGCTTCAGGGAGTGGCTGGGGGTTGCGTCCACTGGCCAGACGATACGCTGCGTCGGTGGTCTGTCGAATCGGTCGTTCCAGGTCACGGGCCAGCAGCCAACTGAGCAATAAACCGAGGATAAGACCGCCAGCCAGAACGAAAATCATCACCTGGCGCAGGGTTTGCGAGCGTTCGTATATTCCAGCGAGTGGATTGACCAGGCGCACAAAGCCGATCAGGCTGACATCGCGGCTGGAATACACGGGCACGATGATATCGGTGACTTTGCGTTCTGCCAGGGTGACTTCGGCTTGCAGTTCCTGGGCAGATAGGATTTCAGCATCCGGGACATCGAATATCTGCCCGATTAAAAAGGAATCTTCCGGGTCGGAGGAGACGATCAACCTGCCGACTGGATCCAGTAACATGACTTTGGCTGTCAGACGTGGGCTGATGCGGGTCACGAATGCCTGTGCCCGCACCGGATCCTGCCAAATTTCCAGGTATGCACTGGCAGTATCTGCAACCAGCACCGCCTGACGGGTTAACTCGTTGGTGATATTTCCTAAAAATATTTGCGTTTCCAGCAGATACGTGATCAAAATTCCCATGACCGGAATAATCACCAGCAAAGGGATGATCGTGTTCAGCATCAGCCGGGTGCGCAAAGTCCTGATCAACTGGACACCTCGGGTTGGTATTTATAGCCCACACCGCGTACGGTTAAGATGCGTTGGGGACGATTTGGGTCCTCCTCCAGCTTCTCACGCAGCCAGCGGATGTGGACATACACCACCTGCGGCTGACCGTTAAATTCGGCACCCCACACACGGGCGAGGATTTCATCGGTGGAGAGCACCTGGGCGGCAGAACGTGCCAGGGTATAAAGCAAATCGAACTCCCGCGGGGAAAGCTCAAGCTCTCTTCCATTATATAGGCAGGTATGGGCATCCGGGTCAATTCGCAGGTTACCGGTTTCAACGATTTCTGTTGAAGCAGGTTGGTTTTCGGTTTTTCTCTGTGAGCGGCGCAGGACAGCTTTGACGTGTGCCAGCAGGACGCTGAAATCAAAGGGCTTGGTGACGTAATCATCCGCGCCTAACTCCAGACCGAGCACCTCATCCAGTTCCCGACGACGGGCGGTCAGCATGATGACCGGGATGTGGAACTGATCATTGAACTGTTTGAGAGCATCCAGTCCATCCATACCGGGCAGATTGATATCCAGCAGTACCAGATCAGGCTTCTTTTGTTCAGCCAGTGCCAGACCATCTTCAGCATTGGCAGCGGTATGGGTCTCATAGCCAGCTTGTTGCAAATTGAAAGCCAGGCTGCGCCGTAAGAGGGCATCATCATCGATTAACAAAATCTGCTTGGCCATGATCAAAACTATACAATAAAAATGGTAAAAAAGGTAGTGTATTGTAGCTTTTCAAATCGGTAAAATCAAAAATCTATACAGTTCTTTGTGATTCTGGTTCAATCTCTGTAGACTTAAAATCATGTTCAAGCACTTATCAAATTTCTATAAGACCAGCATGCATCCGGAGCTGTATCATGGAGAGGTCATGTCAGCGCCATTTTTTGAAGGCTGGTATTTTAAGGTGGTGGATGCCAGTGGTGAGCAACGGTTTGCCTTTATTCCTGGGGTGTTTGTGGGCAAAACGGCAGCGGATAGCCACGCTTTTGTGCAGGTATTAGAAGGAGCCAGCAGCCGGGTAGCGTACCATCGCTATCCGATCGATGAATTCGAGGTGGCAGATGATCCTTTTGAATTGCGCATAGGCCAAAATGTCTTTCGTTTGGATAGCATACAATTGAATATTGCTGGCTCAGAACAATCTGTGCGCGGGGAGTTGAAATTTCAGAAACCGGTGGGTTGGCCAGTTCGGTTGGTTTCACCAGGAATCATGGGTTGGTATGCCTGGGTGCCGAAAATGGAGTGTTATCACGGAGTTCTGGGGTTTGATCATGAAGTGCGAGGAGCCATCAAAGTAGATGGTAATTGTCTCAATTTTGATGGTGGTAAAGGGTATATTGAAAAAGATTGGGGCAAAGCTTTTCCTCAAGCCTGGGTCTGGATGCAATCCAATCATTTTTCCCATCCCCGCACCTGCCTGACTGCCTCGGTTGCGATCATTCCCTGGCTGAGCAATGCTTTTGCTGGTTTCATTGTAGGACTCTGGCAGGATGGGAAATTGCACCGTTTTGCTACGTACGCTAACAGCCGCATTCAGGGGTTGGAAGTGAATGATCAGGAGGTACGCTGGCAGATGAGCAATCGCACACATCGACTGGAAATTGTTGCCACGCAGGCGGAAGGCGGGTTGTTACAAGCCCCGACGCCGGAAGGGATGGGGCGTAGAATTGCTGAGACGCTGAACGCCAGCATCTTTGTGCGGCTGATTAATCGCAAGACCGGGCTGGTCGAGTTTGAAGATCAGGGTAAATACGCCGGCCTGGAAGCGGTGGGGGATTTGGATCAGTTGATTCGGATGGCGGTGGGATAGCCATGTCACCAAAAAAAGCATTCAAAAGTTGAGAATTATTATAGAGAAGTCGATTATTCTGTACTATTCATGACAAGATCAACAATAACCAGTATAAATGTTCTTAAAGTAAATAATATTGTTTACATTAAGAAATAAAAATGAAATTCAGAGAATTCCAAAGAAAATTAAGAACCTGCCGGTTTTTAAATTGAATGATATCCGGAAAATAGATCCTGGTTTCCACCGCCAGCAATCGACTCTATGAACCCTCTTATATCAGTCTGGAATCAGCGCTGGCATCTAATCAAATTATCTCAGAAACAGTATTGGGGGTAACCAGTGTGAGTTCGAGAAAAACTGCTCGATTCCAAAGTGATTACGGAATTCTCAGTTATAAAAGTATTCAACCCGCTTATTTTTTTGGTTATCAAATCAATGAACCAGAGAAGTCATTTAAATATAAAATAGCAAATTTTGAAAAAGCTGTTTTGGATTATTTGTATTTCCATCCGGAAATCTGAAGTTAAAAATTAGGGAACACCAAAAATTTACATAAAATCTTTTAAAACGGGTTGACCATCAGTGAGCCTTTGTGGATGCACTGCACTTCAATTGGGGAGGAAACACAAATTTCAGTTGGTGGCTGGTTCGTTAAAATTGGATCATTTTCCTTTCACAAACTTCTCAACCTTATATGAAACATCATTCAAAAATTTGCATTTTTATAATTTATTTGGATAATTTTTATATAATTTATCCACTAATTTTATGTTACTTTTGAGGCAAAAATGAACAAAAAATTATTTATGGTTGCACCATTCCTAATATTTATGCTTCTGATAGGCATGCTTTCATCAAGATCATCTTCGGATGTGAATGCTCAAATCATTATCACTTTCCCTTTCAATACACCTACCCGCACCCCCACACCAATCACCCTTGGTGACTTTGTCTGGGATGATTTGGATAAGGACGGTCGCCAGGATGCAGGCGAGCCAGGAATTTCTGGGGTAACCGTACAATTGTGGAATTCTACGAAAACGCAGCTCATCGATAGCGATGTTACCAATGGTTCCGGCAACTACACTGTGGTTGCGCCTACGTCAGGCAACTATCGTATTCGGGTGGTATTACCCGGGATGTTGGACTCATTTTCTCCCAAAGACCAGGCCGGGGGTAATAACAACCTGGATAGTGATATTAACCCCAGTGGTGGTGATACTGGCTTTACCGATGTGATTTCCATCGCTAGTAACGTAATCAGTATGATAAATATCGATGCTGGGATTTTCCTATTCCGCACACCGACTGCCACCCGCACCCCCTCACCAATCAACATTGGTAACTTAGTCTGGCATGATCTGGATCAGGATGGTATTCAGGACGCAGGCGAGCCAGGTATTCCCGGAATCACCGTACAATTATGGGACGCTGCCAAGACCACATTGATCCACAGCACCACCACCAATAATAGCGGGATTTATACCCTGGTTGCTCCATTTTCCGGGGATTACCGCGTGCGGGTTGTCCCATTTCCTGGCTCCAGTTTTTCTGACAAGGATCAAGGTATAGATGATACCAAAGACAGTGATATTAATCACATCATTATTTCACCCAATTATCAATATACCGACATCATTTCAATTGCCAGTAATGTCATCTCGATGACCTTTATCGATGCAGGATTGAGAACGGTTGGCGCAACCTCCACTCCTACCTTAGGAATCATCCAGACTGCTACACCATCGGAAACCCCCACATTACAATTTTCAGCGACTCCACTACCTGATTATCCTAACAAGATTTTTCTGCCGTTCTTATCGAAAGGATCGTGAAGATATTTATTTTCGCATGTTCTAAGTATCTGAATGGATTGCCCTTCCACTGAGTTCGAAACAACTAACTTCGATGATTCACCCATGATCTTCATTCGTTATCGTTACATACCCCATCTTTTACAGGTGAAGAAATTGTGGAATTACTGTTATTAGGAATGAAAAATAGTATGCCCGCATCGTTGATTTTATTCACAATAATCCACACAAATACATAAATGATCGACATACAGGAAGGGGCAAGGACAAGGTTCGGGGCAAGGACAAGGTTTGGGGCAAGGACAAGGTTCGGGGCAAGGACAAGCCATTGCCCCTACAAATTTCATTAATAGCTAATATTCATTCATCTTGCGGGTTTTGCCAGAAGTTCCACATGCGATTTATGATCATGGCTAATAACATGTGGACCGAAAAAATAAACAAACGTATAATGACGTCACGATTTCTTTTTCGTGGTCTGATTTCCTCTAAGCGAGGTTTCTCACATTAGGCTTCATAAATTACCTGAAAGGTTTCCAGAATTTGTTTTTTCCGGTAAGGGTTTCTTAAAGCTTCTTTTTCAAGGATATCAACCGGACGTTTGAAGAATTCTTCCAACTCAATTTTCATTTGAGCGATATCGAAAAGGCTGATGCCAATACCTTTTTCAAATGAAACCAATACATCAATATCACTATTTTGATTGAAATCTTTTCTCAAAACAGATCCGAACAATCCAAATTCCCTTATACCCCAATGTTGGCAAAAGTTCTTAATCTGGATGAAAGGGATTTCAATTTGAAAAGTTATCATAATTAAATTATAGCATTGAACCTTTTAATTCAGTAACCATCCTTTGCATCCTGTGTTAATAGATGTGACCGACACTCTATAACCTTTTAAAGGATATTAAATGAATCAAAGTTTGCAATACACCTTAGTGACCTCACAGAAAGCTCCATTTCAGCAGCTACCCTGGATTGGCGATCACGAACATCTTATCAATCAACCAGAAAATTTTATAAATCTTTTGCAAACGTATAACCAGGCACTCTGGGTGCTCAGGTATGATAATAACATTTTTCTAACATCTCAAGACGGCATTTCTAAAGCAATTTCTAATGGAGATGTACAGGCTGAAAGATTGGCATATGTACCTCCCATGCCCATCGAATCGTTTGGAGACCCATCCTTCATGCGCACTTATGGCACTCAATATCCTTATTATGCCGGGGCGATGGCAAATGGAATCTCATCAGTGGAGATGGTGGCGGCGTTGGGAAATGCCGGTTTTATGGGGTCATTCGGTTCGGCAGGCTTATCCCCCGCCAGAATTGAAGCTGCCATCAAAGCCATCCAACAGGAATTGCCGGATGGTCCTTTTGCGGTCAATTTGATTCACAGTCCGAATGAGCCTCTGCTGGAACGCAAATTAGCCGAATTGTATCTACAACTGGGTGTGCGGCTGATCGAAGCCTCTGCCTACATGGATCTGACCTACGCCCTGGTGCATTTTCGTGTAGCCGGATTATCTCAGGCAGCCGATGGCAGCATTCTAATCAAAAATAAAATCATTGCCAAGATCTCTCGCCGGGAAGTGGCAAGAAAATTCATGCTGCCCGCACCGGAGGATTTGCTGAAACAATTGCTGGCTGATGGAAAAATCACAGCGGATCAGGCGGAGCTCGCCCGGCGGGTACCAATGGCGGATGACATCACTGTGGAAGCCGACTCAGGTGGTCATACCGATAATCGACCACTGGTAGCTCTGATCCCGACCATGCTGGCTGTGCGCGATGAGGTGCAGGCGCGGATGAATTATCCACAATCCGTGCGGGTCGGAGCTGGCGGGGGGATCGGAACACCGGCGTCGGCGCTGGCTGCTTTTATGATGGGCGCGGCGTATGTGGTGACTGGCTCGATCAACCAGGCTTGCGTGGAAGCGGCAGCCTCTGACCACACCCGTCGTCTCTTAGCCCAGGCGGACATGACAGAGGTGATCATGGCACCGGCGGCTGATATGTTTGAGATGGGCGTGCGTGTCCAGGTGCTGAAACGGGGAACGATGTTTGCCATGCGTGCCGCGCGTTTATATGAGTTGTACAACCGCTATAATGCTGTTGAAGAAATACCGCCTGCGGATCGTGAAAAAATTGAAAAAACCATCTTCCGGCGCAATCTGGATGAAATCTGGGAGGAAACCCAGGCATTTTTCCGTGAGCGCGATCAAAAAAACCTGGAGCGTGCTTACGCTGACCCGCATCATAAGCTGGCCTTGATCTTCCGCTGGTATCTGGGCTTGACCTCGCGTTGGTCAGTGGTGGGTGAACCTGGCCGGGAAATGGACTACCAAATCTGGTGCGGTCCGGCCATGGGTGCATTTAATCAATGGGTAAAAGGGACGGTATTAGAACCTGTGGAAAATCGCAAGGTGGTGGAAGTCGCACATCAACTATTAATCGGTGCCGCCTATCTGGCACGTGTGCGCAGCTTGAACACCCAGGGGGTTTTCCTTTCGGAAGATTTGCAACAGTATTATCCTCCCAGACAGCAATGAAAACTCGCGCCCCGGGAAAAACCCGGGTCTGCTAATTTCAAACCGGCTTAAAACCGATTCAACCTGTTTTACCAGGTATGCTCTGGGAGCCTGTGGTTTTAACCACAGGCAACCTGCATCATTAAATCAATGACGAAAAAAAATTATCCATCGAGTTCTTTCACCCAAGGTGCAATGCACTTCTGGTAAATTTGATCACCCAACTAATACCCCATGATGAGTGTGGGTTTTTGATCCCCAAGTGCAATGCACCATATGTTCATCAAGACAGATTCAAGCACAATCCCACCCTGATTTATCCGGTTTGAAAATTTGTACCTGAATTTCGCAAATTAGTGACTTGAATCCAATTGATTTGGGCGTTAAATTATCCTTTATTTAGAAAAGTTAGACTCTCAGGTGAAAATGCTGTTGGTTCGCAAGCGTACGGGCGGGTTCTGAACCCGCCCGTACGACCAATCAGCCAAAGGGCATGGGGCATTGAACTGGTGTATGCATTGTGAGAATAGCAGACCCGGGTTTTTATGCGGGGTTTGAAGAATAAATTTGAAAACTAAGTTTCAAGAATTAGTACCTGGGTTTCTCAAATTAGTTACCTGAAATCAGATGATTTGAGCGTGAAAGCACCCCACTTATAGAAAATGAGAACCTAAGGAGCTAGACTCAAACCGGATTAAACCGGTTCCAATCCGAACCTGTTTGAACAGGTTTGAATCTGACAGCCTGTGGGTTTCAAACACAGGCGACATTGCCACAAATAACCTCCTGAATTTCGCAAATTAGTGAAATGAATCCAATTGATTTGGGCGTTAAATTATCCTTTATTTAGAAAAGTTAGACTCTCAGGTGAAAATGCTGTTGGTTCGCAAGCGTACGGGCGGGTTCTGAACCCGCCCGTACGACCAATCAGCCAAAGGGCATGGGGCATTGAACTGGTGTATGCATTGTGAGAATAGCAGACCCGGGTTTTTATGCGGGGTTTGAAGAATAAATTTGAAAACTAAGTTTCAAGAATTAGTACCTGGGTTTCTCAAATTAGTTACCTGAAATCAGATGATTTGAGCGTGAAAGCACCCCACTTATAGAAAATGAGAACCTAAGGAGCTAGACTCAAACCGGATTAAACCGGTTCCAATCCGAACCTGTTTGAACAGGTTTGAATCTGACAGCCTGTGGGTTTCAAACACAGGCGACATTGCCACAAATAACCTCCTGAATTTCGCAAATTAGTGAAATGAATCCAATTGATTTGGGCGTTAAATTATCCTTTATTTAGAAAAGTTAGACTCTCAGGTGAAAATGCTGTTTGTTCGCAATGGTACGGGTCGCAATGGTACGGGCGGGTTCCGAACCCGCGCGTACGGCCAATCAGCCACAGGGCACGGAGGCATTGAACCGGTGTATGCATTGTGAGAATAGCAGACCGGAGTTTTTCTGCATTTAGAAAAGTGAGAAACTCAGGTGAATGTGGGCTTTTGATCCACAGGTGCAGTGCAGCAAATGTTCATCAAGACAGATTCAAGCACATTCCCAACCGGATTTATCCGGTTTGAACATTCGTAGCCATGGACTTTAGTCCATGGTGGCTCATTCCCATATGTCTCTCGATGACCGATTCTCTGGCGTAGAATTCGAAGATGATTACAGGACCTGGATCAAACGATCAGGAGAGATGTCAGGCTCCGGGTATTTATGGTTTATGGCCAGGGTGAGAACAGCTTGATCTACCCTCTTCCAGAATAATTGCAGGTGAGCTGCTTCCGGTGGGCATTGTCTGATTTTAAGTGGCTGCCAATCATCCTTCGCGTGCAGATCTGGAATTCCCAATGCGATCTGGCGCGTATCTATCCGCAGACCCAACTGCAGGGCTTTCAGCAGTGCTTCTTTGCCGCTCCATAAAAGTGAAGCGGCTAATGCTTGTTGCTGAGCCGAGAGGCTAAATATCCAGTCAGCTTCCTGTGCGGTGAAATAATCCTCTACAAAGCCCTGGGATTTAGGTTCGATCAATTCAAGATCGATCCCGATGCTCGTGTCCGGGTCATAGCAGTAGGCAGCCACTGCGTATTCTCCGCGATGGCTGATGGATAATGATCCTGGTTTTCGCTTTCCCTGCCATTCAACAAACGGGGCACCACTGGCTTCATTTAAAATGGAGAGTTCGCTTAATTCATAAGGTGCATTCCCAAACAAAATCCCAGCTACCAGCGATTTGGCTGCCCAACGTCCGGACAGCCAATCCAGAGCCCGTTTTGGAAAACGGTATTGCTGCAAGCGGGTTTGTTCCGGGCTGGATAACCAGGTCAGGTCTTCAGGCACTGTCTCGAGCCAGAGCATGTTCCAGTAGACAGGTGAGGTAGATTTCATGAAGAAGAAAGGCAGAGACCATTCATGAAATGGTCTCTGCCGGTCCGTTTATTTTAATAAAGCTTTGATGGGTGTCAGCAATTCCTGCTCAACCGTATATGGCAAGGGAGCGGTGCGATAATTCTCAATCTCCAGATACACCTGTCCTTTACTGTCAATCACACGAGCATCAAAGTATTGTTCACCTGCGCTGGAGGTACCAGGTTGCACTTCTGCATAGATGGGCAACCCATTAACCTTGTTCTCAAACAAACGCAGCGTCCCGATTGATTTTGGCAGGCTCAGGCTGCCACCATTGCCAACATCCCACATTCCGGCGGTCTGGAAACACAGTTCAACCAGAATCGGCACACTCAGCAGGCTCTTTTCCTGTTGAGAGATGGGCGGGATCTGGCGATTCAGTTTTCCCATAACCAGATCCCCGTTCATTTGCACGCCTTCCAGAACCTGAAATGCCGGACCGTGGAAATAAAGTTTGTAGATATCCTTTGCCAGCAGGGTGTAGGCACCATTCCAATGTGGCACTTTGCCTTCCGTTTTTAGCAGAGGCTGATTGGATGGCACAAGGTATACCTGACCGGAGAAGTGCAACAGATGATCGGTACGTTGATGTGCACGCGCTAAATCCGATTCGAGGGTTACGTTGGCGACCAGACCATTTTCCTGATGAACCACCTGTGCTTTCCAGGTGATGCGGCGTGGTTCATCGCGATAGAATTTGAAGGGAGTCAAAAATTCAATATTGGATAAGCCTTCCACCCGGAACCCAGCTTTGGCTGAGCCGATGCTGGAGGCGATATGCTGTGCTGCCACTGCAAAGCCTTCAATACCCATGACACCCGGTAAAAGTGGAATACCATTCAGGCTATGATCCTTCAGGAAGGCCTCCTGACTGGGATCCAATTCTGATTCCAGTAAGATGCCATCCTGCAGACTGACGCCACTGACACGGCTGAGCATGACATGAATGGGTTGACCGCTGGTGAGCGCCAGGTTGGCTTTTTCAATGTCCAACCCGCCGTTCGGATCTGTTTGGGTTTCCAATAGCCCCAGGGATCCGGCCAGAACGACTTCACCACGCGAACCGGCTTCCAATTCCTGCCGGACGCAGGCAGCTGCCTGTTGGGGATGGATCATTTCAATCCCGGCGCGTTTCATCAGCTCGGGGATATGACCACGGCTGGCCATACCGACTTCTGCCCAGGCTCCCCAATCGATGGTAACGACCTGCATTTCAGGGTATTGCTGACGAAAAGCAGAGGTTAGCCGGCAGAGCAGGTCATTGGCGGCACTGTAATCGGTTTGACCGGAATTTCCAAAGCGGCCTGCCACAGAACTAAAATTGACGATCGCTTTTGGCAATTTGTAGGCATCTTCGAGGGCTTTGACCAGGTTGAAAAATCCTGTGGCTTTCACATTGATGATCTGCCTGAATTCTTCTTCACTCTTGGATTCCAGTTTACGGCTTTTCTCCACACCGGCAGCATGAATGAGTACATCCACCCGCTCTTCTTTTTGAAGAATTTGATCAACCACGTCCTTGACTGCCTTTGCATCACTGACATCGCAAGGCAGGTACACCGCCCGGCCACCGAATTGCTGAATGGTTTCCATGGTTTTCAAGGTGGCAGCAGCCCGTTCCAGTGCAGCGATTTCCTGGTTGATAATGGCTGGGGTCGCTTTCTGTCCGTTTTTGGATAAGCGTTGTAAGATCGCGAACTTCAGTTGTTCGGGATCGTTCGTTAGTAATGCCAGTTCGGGATTTTCTTTCTCAGGTAATTTGCTGCGGGCTAAAAGGTAGAAATGTCCCTGGGTATGCTGCGCCAGATCTGTGAGGATGGGTGCGGTAATGCCACCGGTACCACCGCTGACGAGGAAAACAGCTCCCTGGGGGAGTGGATGGGTTGGCTTGCTCTCGATGTCTGCATCCTGCAGCACCAGGGTGAAGCGCTGATCCCCATCCCAACCTACTTCCATCACTGCCGGGTCCAACAGCGTTTCATCCACCAGCTTGCTGGCCAGGCTGGCTGGTTTTTCCTTGCTGGAAAAATCGACCACTTTCACAAAAATGTTGTCACGTTCGCGGGCGATGGCTTTGGTAAAACCAGCGGCTGCACCTGCTAAGGGGTTGTCGGCACCATGGGTTGAAAGACCCTGTAAGCCGTCCATGCGGGTTGCCACCACCAGGAATTTGAGATCTGGCAATTCCCGCATGACGGTCACCAGATCGTAAAGTTTGGTCTCAAGCGCTTTTTGCCAATCTGCATCATCCATTTTACTGAAGGGTAGTTCCTTGTCCAGGGTGGACAAGAAATACAAACCATCCACTGTGCCAGCTTCGGACCAATGCTTGATCTTGCTGATCAAATCTTCCTGGTTGGAAACCTGAATTGACAGAACTGCCACCTGGCGATCTTTCAATTTCTTTTCCAGTGACGTGGCAACCTTTCCGTTGTCCTGAATGATGATCACCCGTGAGCCCTCTTGCAGCACAATCCCCGAAGGTGTGCAAAGATCCAGTCGCGGTCTTAAGACGGCTACCGGTACTCGACGCCGGATGTTTGAACCTGATTCAGTTGCCTCCGTTGATGCAGGCTCTTCTACGCTCTCAGCATCTGGCTCATTGTTGCTGTTCGCTGGTATGCGGCTATCCACCACAAACTGCACCACTTTTTGAAGGGTGTTGTAGTCAGACAGGCGTAAATCTTCGCGGCGGGGGATGCCAAAATTCTCACGGATGCTGGCAAATAATTCAGCCTGCTTGACCGTGTCAATTCCCAGATCGGCTTCCAGATCGAGCTCCATATCCAGCATTTCCACCGGATAGCCGGTTTTCTCACTGACCTTCTCCAACACCACCTGCGCAACCTCATCATTTTGCGGTGCGAAGGTAGATACTGCAACGACTGCCTGCACCGGTTCAACAACCGGTTCAGGTTCTGGGAATGTGGTGGTGGGCTTATTTGCTTCCACCTGGGCTGGCAGTGCGGGTTCATCACTGGCCCAGCCTTGCGGTCCCTGGCCAAATTGCCAGGTGGAGATGCTGGGTTTACCTGTGGGCGCGCCAGTATGTTTGATGCGTAAATTGTGCTGGACGACTTCCAATTCGGGTTGTTGATAACCGGAAACGGATGCCAGCCAGTGTTGGTATTGTTGTTGATTGACCCGTTCTCCGACACCAGCGACCTTGCGCAGCAGTGTCATGGCGATTTGTGAGCCGAAACCAGCTCCTAGCCGCAATGAGTACTGCACCGGATACTTTCCACCATGCGAGAGATTGAGATCTCCCAGCTCGGGGTCAGGTTCAAAGTCTTTGTCGTAATGAGCGATGGGAGGTACGATGCCAAATTCAAGCGCTTTGACTGCGATCACATCTTCCACACCAACCCCCATAGTATGACCGGTGAAGCCCTTGGTGTTGGCAATGATGACTTTGTTGGCCTGGTCACCAAATGTAGCGCGCAAAGCATGTATTTCAGCAGCGGCGCTGCCACCACGTGCGGGTGTATAGGTCTCATGCGAGACGAATACAGTCTGGGCAGCGATCTCTTTCCGTTGGATGCCGAAGCGCTGTTCAGCCTGCGCAACGACCCGCTGCATAACCTCACTGACATGGGGAACATCCAGGCGGGTGCCATGGAAAGCAGAATTGGCAATCTGACTGGAGAGAAGTTCACAAATTCCGCGCATACCACGCTCACGCACGGCATCCTCGGCTTCTATCACCAGAGCTGCAGCACCCATCCCCATGATCATGCCATTACGGCGGCGGTCAAAGGGCAGGGCTGCCATGCGCACATTTCCTTCGGTCGTGGCAGCCCCGCTGGCCATCAAGCCGGTACCAATCCAGTTGACCAGATTGCCACTGGTGACATCATCACCGGCAACCACGATCACCCGGCGGCATCGGCCTGAGCGAATCCAATCTTCTGCAATCGAGATGGCATGTGTGGTCGTTGCACAGGCAGCATTGACATGCGTGTTCGGACCACGCGCACCGATGTGTTCGGCGAATTGGGAATGTCCCATCGCCAGCACCCGAAAGACAAAATGACGGTTGAAATGATAGTCATTAGCTTGCAGTTGCTCTTCAACTTGCTTTAATTTTTCCTGGATGGTCTGGGCGGCTTTGTTATCAGTGCCATTCAACATTTGGATGACATCCAATAATTGTTGTTTTTGTGCCAGTAAATTTTGAAAAGTGTAATACCGGTCAGCTTCATCCGCCATGCGGTCCAAACCTGGAAAAGCGGAACCAAATATCACACCGGTTTCCTCCTGCAGAGCTTCCGGTAACATCCAGCGGTTGGGCAGCAATGTGCCTTTACTGGTGGTGCGATAATTCATAACCAGTGGAATACCAGCATCCCGTAAGGCATCAATCCCGGCTGCAATCGCCAGTTGGGTGCTGATATCGGTGGCATCCACGCGATCCTCCGGAATACCAAATTCTTCGCTTGGGTCAAAGGCGCCACTCTGGCCGGCCAGCTTTACCGTAGCTTCCAGATCGTCAATATCGACCATCATTGCTCCGGCTGCATGTTTAACCAGGCGGGTGACGCGTTTATCGAGCATGTTCTCACGTGTTTTTTGTGGAAAAGACTCGATTAATACCTCCCCGTTCAGCAACCTTTGCACATTATCTTCTGCGAAAACCATTCCATTCTTTCCGGGAAGTCCCAACCCAGCCCCGCTGATCACCACCGATCCCGTTAAGGGGACGCGACCATCCGACACAGCAGGTTGAGGGCTGGTGTGGGATGTGGCCGGTTGGAATGTGGTCGCCGGATCAGATTTCGTTGCTGTCGGTAAACCAGCCGCATACAGAGCGCACAGGGCCTCATTGAAGGAGGGTAAGGCACCCTTGCGGGGATGGTTGGTTGCCAGAAGCGTGACTGCGGCATTGTCTTTGAAAATATCGCTGGTGAGCGCATTTAATACGCGTTTCGGCCCCACCTCCACAAAAATCCGTGCACCATTTTCATATAATTTAGTGGCACCTTTGATGAATTGCACCGGAGAAGCAACCTGATCCGCCAGGAGATTGAGAATTTCTTCACGACCGGATGGATACCAATCCCCGGTGACATTAGCAGCCACCGGTATTCTGGGGGCTTGCAAGTCCATGCGTTCGATGACCTTGCGCAAGGGCAGGCTGGCTGGTGCCACAATTTTAGTGTGAAAAGCATGGGAAACCGGGATTTTGACCGCCTGGAAATTGGCAGACATGAAGGCCTGAATGGCAAGATCGATGCCTCTGGTTGACCCGGCAATGACCGATTGCAAGGGGCTGTTGATATTTGCCAGCACAACATAATCTTCAATCGTACCCAGAATGCGTTCCACCTCTTGCAATGGGGCGGATACGGCCGCCATGCAGCCATTATCCTCCATAGCAACTTTCACCATTTCGCGACCACGGGCACTGACCACTTCCAGGGCTTCATCAAAGCGTAAGACACCGGCAGCTACCAGTGCCGCATATTCCCCCAGGCTATGACCAATGACCATATCCGGCTCGAATCCGTATTTTTGCAATAAGCGCAGTAAGGCTACATTGGCGGTCAACACGGCTGGCTGGGTGATGGTGGTGTCTTTTAATTTCTGTTCTGCTTCTTTAAGACTGGCTTCATCCCCATCGGCGTAAATATAATCGGTGAGTGGCTTCCCTAACAGGGGTTCCATCACGCGGTCTGCTTCTACAAAGACTGCATCCACCACTGGCTCAATGGCGCGTAATTCCTTCAACATATTCACATATTGTGAACCCTGCCCCGGGAAGAGAAAGGCCACCTTGCCAGGTGTTCCGCTACCGCGATAGACACCTTGCGCCGTCATCGCTTGCCACATGGCTGGGTTTTCAGAGTCGAAGGCTTTTAAGGCTTTTTCTGCGCGTTTGATGAACTCATCGCGATCACCATAATCAATCGCTAACCGTTCGGTTGCGCTCAGCTGATCAGGGGAGGGGATTTGAGAAGGGGCGAGAGCGCCCTGTTGCGCCTGCGCTAATGAATTCTGTAGCTTACCTTTTAATTCTGCGGTGGTATTGGCGGAGAGAAAGTGCAAACCGCGGAAATGTTCTGATGCTGGAGCGGCAGGGGAGCTGGCAGGTGCGCTGGAATCAGCTACTACATTATTTGTAGGAGCTGATGCCGGTTGACCACCGGCGTTTTCTTTGAAGAAATTGATCACTTTTGCCAGGGTGTTGTAATCGGATAAGCGCAAATCTTCCCGGCGCGCGACGCCATAATGGCCGCGAATAGCAGCGAAAAGCTCTGCCTGTTTGACGGTATCGACACCTAAATCGGCTTCCAGATCGAGATCCAGATCAAGCATTTCAGCGGGGTAACCGGTTTTTTCTGCCACCTGTTGAATCACAAATTGGGTGATCTCCGCATCGGATGCTTTACCAGCGCTTTCGTCCGCACCTGCGTTAACGGCAACCGGTTCAGTAACGACTGGTTGGGGGGCAAAATCCATCTGCGTGGACTGATCGGAAGTGGCTGCATTGTCCATGACAAAGCCGATCACTTTTTCGAGGGTATTGTAGTCCGATAAACGTAAATCCTCACGGCGGGGAATCCCGAAATGTTCACGGATACTGCGGAAGAGCTCGGCTTGTTTGACGGTATCGACTCCCAAATCAGCCTCCAGGTCCAGCTCCACGTCCAGCATTTCCACCGGATAGCCTGTTTTTTCACTCACGGCCGCCAATACGAAATCTCTGACGGCCTGGTTTTCAACGTGCTGGCCGGAAGTGACCGCAATGGCAGGTGAGGTGATTACCTGATCCACTTGCCTGGCAGCCACAGCCGGAACACTGTAGACGGGCTGTCGATCTTCATGCAGCCCGGGCACGTATTCCTCCACTACGACATGGAAATTGGTGCCACCGAAGCCAAAGGAACTGACCCCAGCCCGGCGAATTTCAGCGACTGGCTTTTCCCAAGGTTTTGCCTGGGTATTGACGTAAAAAGGCATGTGCTCAAAATCAATATTGGGGTTTGGTTTATGAAAATTGACAGAAGGGGGTAGCATTTTCTGATCCAGCGCCATGGCTACTTTTGCCAGACCGGCAGCACCGGCAGCACTTTTGAGATGGCCAATATTGGATTTGACGGATCCTAATGCGATGCTGTGAACCGGGATGCCGAACTTGCCAAATATTTCATTCAGGCTGTTGACTTCGACCACATCACCGACCCGGGTGGATGTGCCATGCCCTTCCACCAATCCGGCACTGGCGGGGGTAACACCTGCGTTTTTCCAGGCGCGTTCAATCGCACGCTGTTGCCCGATTGGGTTGGGGGCGGTGATGCCCTTGCCTTTACCATCCGAACTGGAACCGATCCCGCGGATGACAGCATAGATCTTATCGCCATCGCGTTCAGCATCTGCCAGCCGTTTGAGCAAAAAGATAGCGGTGCCTTCGCCCATCACAAAGCCATTCGCACCGTCTGCATACGGGCGCGATCCATCGGCACTGAGTGCGCCGATTTTCGAGAATTTGACATAGGACTCGGGTCCCATATTGCGATCCACTCCGCCTGTTAGAGCTGTATCGTATTGAAAACTGTTTAAACCCTGAACGGCTGCCTGCACAGCGGCCAGAGAGGATGCACAGGCGGCATCGGTGACGAAATTCGGCCCGCTGAAATTGAACACATTCGCAATGCGACCGGCAATGATATTGGATAACTCCCCAGACATTGTGTCTTCGGTGATATCCGGAATTTGGGAGCGAATATTCGTTTGAAAGCCCTCAATCAATTGTTGTTGAACCGCAGCAGGCAGGTTTCTGAATGCTTCGGAACCTTCCAGGGCCTGCACATATTCCGGCAGCAGAATACGCATCGTGGTGCGATAATGGCGTTCTCCGGCATTAGAATTCCCGAGAATCACAGCCATTCTTTCCGGGTCGAGCGTGCGTTCGGGATATCCATAATCGCTGAGCGCCTGGTGGCTGGCGGCAATTCCCCATTGCTGGGTGTAATCCATTTGTGCCAGCACAGTCGGTGGAATGGGGATGCGCATCTTGATGGGGTTGAACTCAAAATTTGTTACCCAGGACCCAATTTTGCTATAAGACTTATCCGGCACTTTTGGATCATGATCGTAGTAAAGATTGGTATCCCAACGGTCAGCCGGAACATCCTTAACCGAATAATGCCCTTTGAGAATGTTTTCCCAGAAAATCCTGGCATTGACAGCATCGGGCATAATTGCCCCGATCCCCACGATGGCTACTGGTTTTTGTTCATGCATAATTTTAACCTCCAATAAATAACATTGATCACCTGAAACCGAAAAATGATAGAGAATTGACCTGTTCAGGGTTTGATTTTTTTCTAAACAGGCTGCGAAGTGCAATGGATTGTCCGGGTGTTGGCAACATCCAACACGATTTCGCAATTTAAAGACAGCTCAACAGGTGATTGTCTAATTTGCAGAAACACTTGATTAAAAAAAGAGTTACGGAAATATTCGTTTTGATGACATTATTTTTCCATAATTGAATTGGAGATTAAAAATCTGTATACTTAGGAATATCGATTCATCATCGTTCCCAACTTGCCCTGAAAATGAATCTCCAGGTGATCATGAAAGGATAGGTCAATCATGAAGCAAACCAGCTGGATTGGTCAGACTTTAAATAAGCGTTATCAAATACAGGAACTGCTTGGGCAAGGGGGGATGTCAGCAGTATATAAAGCATTCGACCCGAATTTAAGGAGAACTGTAGCGATTAAGATGGTTCATCCTCACCTGAGTAGCGATGAATCATTTATCAAACGATTCATGGAGGAGGCAGCGGCTATTGCTTCTTTGCGTCATCCGAATATTGTACAGGTATTTGATTTTAATTCGGATGAAGACATTAATTACATGGTGATGGAATACTTGCCAGGGGAAACCCTCCAGGCGCGTTTGCAACGGTTGAACAAAAACCAGAGAAAAATGACCATCGATGAAGCTGTTCAAATCACTATGAACGTTTGTGATGGTTTGAATTATGCGCATAAGCGGGGGATGGTCCATCGAGATATAAAACCAGCCAATATCATGCTTGATATCAACAATCAGGCGATCCTGATGGATTTTGGGATTGTAAAAATTGTAGGGAGTGCAGCTCACACCTTGACAGGAGCAGTTATTGGCACAGCAAATTATATGGCACCGGAGATCATCCGTTCAGAACCTGCTGACCAAAGATCAGATATTTATTCTTTGGGAATTACATGTTATGAAATGTTGGGTGGATCACCGCCTTTCGAGGCAGATTCTGCCATGACGATCATGATGATGCATTTGAATGATCCTATTCCAAATTTGGAACAAATCCGTGATGATTTACCCAAAGATTTGGTAAATATTGTTTACAAGATGCTGACCAAAGACCGCAAGGATCGCTATCAAACTGTAGATGAATTATCCGATGATCTGAGAAAATTAACCCAAAAGATCACCACAAATGAATTGGAAACTCCCGAGTCAGAAAGGTCACAATCCGATCAAGCTGAAATTAACATTTCCACGCAGATTATTTCTCCACCGGGAGATGCTAACAATTATGCCACTTTGGTTGAAACCCCGGAAAATACAAAAAGAGTGGATGAAATTCCGGCAACACTGATTGAAATTCCAGAGAAGACACAGATTAAGGAAAGAATTGGAAAGAAGAAGCGCATAAATTGGGGGGTAGTAGGACTTATTTCAGGGCTATTGGTCATTACGGCAATCGTCATCATTGGCATTTCTACATCCTGGTTTGGATTTTCAGAGCAAATCGGGGTTGTGAAGCCAGGTTCGACAGCTACATCGCAAATCATGGGTGAAGAACCCACTAATAAACAAAATACTTTGGTTACCCAGGCAACAATCCATCCAGAAGATGGAGACAACTTAAAAGCAACTGAGTTGGCTGAACAAATGGAAAAAGAAAAATTTTTAGTTTGTCTCCTGACCGATACCGGTTCATTGGCTGGCTCTCCTTTTCTCGAAAATGCATTTATGGGCATAAAAAGAGCACAGGATGAATTGGGAGTGAGGGGTGAATATCTGGAATCGAACGATGAGTCCCAATACGAAATGCATTTAAATCAATTTATTGAGATGAGATGTGGATTGATCATTTCTGCTGGTTATATGTTGGGAGATATAACCATTCGATATGCCGAGATGCATCCTGATACCAAATTTTCGATCCTTGATTTTGCAGAAAACGGTGGTTTACCGAATTTAATGAATTCGGTCTATCAAATTGACCAAGCTTCGTTTATGGCTGGTTACTTAGCAGCTGCCATGACAAAAACACAAACCGTTGCCACCTATGGTGGTATGCCAATCCCACCCGTAGAAATGTTCATGGATGGCTTCGCCAGAGGTGTTCAATTTTACAATGAAGCAAAAGGGAAAAATGTTCGGGTGATCGGGTGGAATATGGAAAATCAGGGAGGGAGGATTTTTATTGATTCATTTGATAATCAGGGTCTTGGGGAAGAAATCGCGAATGAATTTCTCTCTCAATCAGCAGATATTATTTACCCGGTGGCTGGTTCTGCAGGGTTAGGTTCAGCAGCTGCTGTAATGAACCATGGGTCAGGATACATAATTGGGGTGGATAGCGATTGGGCTGAGAAATATCCTGAATTTGCACCCATTTTACTGACCTCTTCCATAAAAAGGATGGATCAAACAATTTTTGCTTTAATTCAAGTAACAATGGAAGGGAATTTTGGTGGAGAAAGATATGTCGGTAATTTAGAAAATGAAGGGGTTGGGTTAGCGCCATTTCACGATTCTGAGGCAACGATCCCTG
>SWCA01007645.1_pt1 | contig 25834 bp, 28 predicted proteins | sample 4692961 | NCBI WGS metagenome assembly SWCA01 (sample SAMN10267275, study PRJNA491770) | bioreactor metagenome | isolation source: DHS bioreactor inoculated with | place: Japan: off Shimokita Peninsula
TCTCTTCTGTCTAAATGAATTGCACGGTTATTCAAGTTTTCTTCACGTTGTGTAACTTTGTTTTCTAAGTTAACAACAACTTGACGACGCTCGCGCATGTCATTTTCGAAATCTTTTCTTAACGCAAAAATTTCTTGTTTTGCTTCTAAAACACTTTCTCGTTTCGCTTTTTCAGCTTCTTTTTTTCCATCTTCAACAATTTTTTCAGCCATGGCTCTAGTTTCTTTGATACTCTTTTCGTGATGCCAAACACGAATGAAATATCCAACGACTATGCCTACGATTATGGCTAGCAAAATGGAGATGACTGTCTCTACTACTGTGAGTGCTATGGGAAATAGCATTCTAACACCTCCATTTATTTTTTATTAGATTGATAAATATTTAAACAATTATTGATTAATTGTTAGATTCACAATACTATCTTATTATAACTTATTTTTTATACTGAAGTCAATGTAATAACCACGAAGATTTTCATGAACCTTTTAATTTTGATTTTTTTGTGTATAATAGAAAATGTACATACAAAAAGGGGTTATAGCTTATGAACAAAAAAAAGAATACGAAATTAAATTTAATATTGAAATGGATTCATAATCATAGAATAAAAGTTGGGGTTTGGTTATTCTTAGTGATCTTACCAATTTCTTTGATAATTACAGCTTATGTAGGCAGTTACACTTCAAATAAATCAGTTTATTTTGAACAAGAAATAACTGAAGAATCAGAAAAAATTAGAAATTTTGTTTCGGCAGATGAACTTAAAGCAATCACTTTAGATATTGAGTGGGATGCCCTTAAAAAGCCTGTTGAAAACAATGATGGCATATTGGTTCAAGGTTATTACCGTTTTGATGTCAGATATTTTGCTAATGGAAATTTTGATATAGTTAATGTGAAAATTACACCTGTCTTAAAAACTGATTGGAAAAATCTTAGTTCCGTTGGTGTAGAAAGACCAATTTCTACAAATTTTACAACATTTGCTATCGATTTTAATTATGATCTTCCGATTACACCATTATTATTTGTTAAAGTCGAAGAGCCTAATCTTTATTTAAAAGTTGAATACACTTATACAAGTGCAGGTCAAGATGTGACTGAAGTAGAATATGTGAAATTTCCGTTGGAAGATTTAAATCCTGACATTGTTATTCCAAATTAAAAAAAGCACCGAAGTGCTTTCGATAAGAGACTAAGTTTATTGCTTAGTCTTTTTTTTGTTTATTTTTATGGATATCCAAATGGATACGTCCATCTTTAATTTCGATAATCCGGTCTGCCTTTTCTGCAATATGTCTATCGTGTGTAATCACAATAAACGTCGTTTTATAGGTTTGATTAATCTTCCTTAAGAGCTCATAAACTTGATCTGTAGTATCACTATCAAGATTACCTGTCGGTTCATCAGCAAGAATAATTTTAGGATTATTGATTAAAGATCTTGCGATTGCAACTCTTTGCTGTTGACCTCCTGATAAATTTAAGGCTAGATTGTTTTTTCTATCAGTTAATCCAACGATATCAAGTAATTCATTTGCTCGATCAATGATTTCTTGCGTGATTGGTTTTTTTGTAATCTTGTATGGTAACAATACATTTTCTAGTGCCGTAAATTCAGGTAATAAATAATGAAATTGAAAAATAAAACCGATAGACTCATTTCGTAATTGAGCAATTTCATCTTTCTTCATTTTTTGCGTATTAATACCATTCATATAGACTTCTCCTGAAGTTGCTTTATCTAGAGTTCCAAGAATGTTTAATAAAGTTGATTTACCGCTCCCCGATTGTCCTATAATTGAGTTAAATGTTGAAGCTTCAAACGATAAACTCAAATCGAATAAAACTTGTGTCGGGTTCGGTGTATTTTCACCATAAATTTTATTGATTTGTTTAAGTTCTACGATATTATGCATTTCTAATCACCTCAATCACTGTCATTTTAGAAGATCTTCTTGCAGGTAATAAAGCCGATAAAATAGATGCAAACAATGCAACGAAAGCTGATAATGCAATAAATCCAGGATCAATATTGAGTGGAACGACAGGTTCACCTGTTGTTTGATCGATTGCGAATGTAACAAACATAACTGATAGACCAACACCTAAAATAACACCTACAATTGCACCAAATATGCCCAATATTGCTCCTTCAGATAAGAACACAAATGAGGCATCTTTATCTTTTAATCCCATTGCTTTTAAAATACCGATTTGCTTTGATTTTTGTAAAACAGTGATTGCTAAGGTTGATGAAATCCCCAACACAACAGCAACAATTACAAATACTTGAATCATAAGTGATGAAATTGATTGTCCTTCTAACCCTGATAATAAAGATGCTTGTTCATCCATCCAATTGGTTATTTCATATGTATCTCCAAGTTCATTTTCTATTTGTGTTGCAAGTTCCTTCGCTAAAAACGGATCAGAAACTTGCATCTCTATTGAAGAAATATAATAATCATCAATGCCATAAATAGATCTTGCAGCTTCAATCGTTCCAATACCCCAAGCGTTATTTAAGGCTTTAACACCTAAATCAAAGAATCCAACAACTTTAAAATTAATGAGTTCATTACTTCCTTGTCTTCTTACCTCTACAGTAATCGGGTTGGTTTCATTGAAAAGCTCAATATCGTTTTCTTGATATTCAGTATAAAAATCAATACCTAAGATCATTTCATCAGCTTGTTTTGGCATGCGGCCATAAACAAGTTTCTCATCCGTCTCTAACTTATAGATACCTTCTGCCTGTTCTAAATCAAACCCTCTAAAAACAACTTGTTTTTCGATGCCATCTTTTTCAACAAAACCAATGACATCAAGTGTCTCAGTGACATAAATCAAGTCTTCAGAAAGATTACTGATTGATGAAGAAATGCTATCATCAGTTATCACAGGCAATGATATTTCTCCAGGATTTAGATCAATTGTACGATCGATATCGGATGAAACTGTTATTTGTGTGGTTGATCCGACTGCCGTATCAATCAAATCGACTTGAAGTCCTGAAATCAACGAACCAATAAATACTTGCACAGATACACCCACAGCAATCCCTAAGACAATCACAATGGTTTGTTTCTTTGCAGACATCAAAAAGCGCCAAGCAATACTAAACGCTAACTTCATACGCTCACCTCATCTGCAAACTGCTTGATTGCATCAAAATCAGATAATAAGTAATCGTATTTTACACTACTTAATGCTGCTTGATCATTAAATGCTTGTCCACCTAAAATGATTTTTATTTCTGGGAAGAATTTTTTGATTTCATCGCATATTTGTTGTGTCACGACAATATTATAAGGATTCGTCACACTAAGTGCAATATAATCTGGATGATAAGCTCTAAGCGCTGATATGATATCTTGCTTAGGTGTATTCGCACCTATATAAGTAGCATCAAATCCTTGTAATACCATCAAATGACTAACCATAATAGCACCAATTTCATGATATTCAAAAGCTGGTGTTAAAACGACTACTTTCTTTCCAATAGGTTTGATTTTTTCGAGTCTTTTGACAATATATGGATAAACAGCTTCAATGATGGTTCTAATAATTGAAGTTCTCGTATGCTCTTTCCATATGCAAATATCTTCATCATTGACATCACACTCGAAAAAAATGAGCGAAGGCGCTAAAATATGTTTATATAAATCTTCGATGCTTAACTTTTCTTCTTCTAGTAAGCTTAAGGCAAACAAGACACTTTGTTTCTTATCTTCTTTTTTTAAGTATGTTAAAAAATGATCATAAATGTTCTCGTGATTCATATACATTACCCCATTTCTACGTTTAACTACATATATTATATCAAATTATTATTTTTCTAATAAGAGTTTGCTTAAAAAAAGTAAAGCTAAGCTTTACCTTTCAATAACATTAACAAATCTATATAAAACAAGTTCCTGCCCGTTGATATCTTTAACAGTATAAGTAATGACATATTCACCAGGGGTATTGATATCCACAAATCCCGTTACTTCTACATCTATGTCTTCATCACTAAAGACACCTTGATCAATCCAAGTTTCCCCTTGATAAATAGTATCTAATCCAGGATTTAGTGTGACAATCGGCAACATTTCATCAACGACAGTTACTTTTCTCGTCAAGGTTTTCTTAAAGTCAAGATAAGTTACATAATAGACAATTTCATATTCACCTATTTTTGATGTGTCTACATTATTTGATAAAACTTCAACATCAAGTGTTCTAAAACCATAAGTAGCTTTTGCACCTTCATCCACATGTTCTGTATAAAGTTCAATTGTATCTATGCCTGGATTTAAATTAAATTTAAGTCGATCAATCGATGGTTCAGCACAAGCTACTAAGCTCAATGATAATACCATTATAATCATGAAAAATATTGTTTTTCTCATAAAACCCACTCCTTTTTTTGAGGAATGATGTAAAGCGTTTCTGGTGATTCATAAACTGGAGCTTCTAAAACATAGACGTATTTTGATTTCGTATAAACTTTTTGCTGATAAGTCACTGAATACGTAATGACATAAGTACCTATAGTTGTTGTATCAACAACTCCATTTGATTGAACAGATCCAACATTTGAAATCGCACCTTGATCAACATATGGTTCCCCAACAAAAATAGTTGTCACATCAGGATTTAATGTAATCATAACTTGTGGTTCAACGACATTTACATATCTATCAATAGTATCGATGATTTCTCCATCATAATAAATAACATATGAGATGATATATCTTCCGGCTGTTTGCGTATCTACACTTCCTGTGACTTCATATGATAACAAACTATCAAGTACACTAATTCCAGCATCTGTCCATGTCTCATAAAGATTTACTGTATCTAGTCCTGATCGTAATCTTATCGAACGATTGTCATAAGTAACTTCATATTCTGGATAAATTGATAAATCAGATGACACATCTAATCCATCATCACTCCATCCAATAAACTCAAACTCAAGAGAAGGTGTAGATGGTTTTTTTGGACCTTCTGGAATGATTGCATCATGTCCTTCACTCACATATTGGATGATATAAACTGTTGTTTGATCACTATCATAATAGGTCACAACAAACCTACCATCATCAAAACGCGCATATAAATTAAGATCAGATGTTGGAACCTCATCTTGATATAAAGTAATAAATGTAGGCTCTAAATACCAACCTATAAACTCACTGTCTCCACTTGGAATATATAATGCTAATGAAGTACCGATTTCAACAAACCGAGTTTGATCAAGCACGTCATCAATATAAAAGTTGATGATATAATCTGTTTTAACAAATTTAGCATATAAGGTAAAACTACTGGTTACAGGTTCACTTACATATTTAATCGTGAAATTTTGATCCAAATACCAGCCTTCTAATGCAAATCCATCTTTTTCTGAGGATGGCAAAATAAAGGTTTGGTTATAAGTTGTAATAATATCATCAACTGGTGTACCATCTGTAACAAATGAAATAGTATACTGGATTGCAATAAACTTAGCATATAAAGTCGTATCCACACTCAATGTATCTACACCAATAATAAATGGCAGTGTAAATGCTTCATCCAAATACCAACCATCAAATATATATCCATCAATTTGTGGAGCTGTAATCGTGAATGGTTGATTTTTTTCTACTTCAATTGGTGCAATTGCTAGAGCATTGTAGGTTTCAAATGTAATAGTGATTGGATCTAACAACATTGCTTGATATGCATTAATCACACCCCATCCATAGTAATCATCTTTTCCAACACTTCCCTGGTCAAGTGTAGTCTGATAAATTCTATCGATGATTTGTTGATCAGTTAGCTCTGGTAAATATGATTGTAATAAAGCGATGACTCCTGTCACTTGAGGTGCTGAAAAAGATGTCCCAGATGCAGATACATAAGTATCTCCAATATGTGTCGTAACGATACCAGTTCCTGGAGCACTAATATCAACATCACTGTTAAAATTAGAATATGCTGCGATGTTTAAACTTGAATCTACAGCGCCCACAGATATGACATGGTTATATGATGCTGGATATAGCGTATCATTAGTCCCATCATTTCCACTTGAAGCAACAATAATCACACCTGCTGCATATGCATCATTTATCGCATTTTGAACCAAGTTATTATATCCTGATCCACCCAAACTCATATTGATAATGTCAGCTCCATGTTCAGTTGCATATCGGATTGCTTCTACTAATGAAGAATCTTTAAAAGAATCTGATTCATCTTGATCTGGAGTCGATGGATCATCAATTTCATTTGCTTTAATGACAAGTAAAATACTGTTTTGGACAATTCCGGCAATACCTTCACCGTTATCTTTGTTAGCTCCAATCACACCAGCGACATTAGTTCCATGGCCGTTTGTATCTTCAACAGCAGGAAGTCCTACTGTTTTAGTAACCGCGTTGTAAGAATTAGCTGATATACGATTCGTAAACTCGACGTGGTCAGTATCGATACCTGTATCAACGATTGCAATCACATATGTTGGATCGCCCAATTCCAAAGACCAAGCGTCATCTACTTCCATGATCGGTATTGCATATTGATCGGTATAAAATGGATCGGTGCCGTTATTATCAAAAATCGGATTTTTTGCTGTTTGATATGTTCCATTTATCTCAAATCCTATGTCAATGAGGTCATTAAGTTGTTTGTTTTGATTCGTCTGAAAAATCGCAAAACCATAATCATTAAACTCGAGGAGTTCCAACTCATATGTATTTGCTATCTTGTTAGCTTCACTGATAGAGCTTACTTCATACATTAATTCAATCGGTTCATCAACTTGTTCTTGTTGCATGAAGAAAAAAATAGAAATTGTTATCCATATGAATATGTATGAAATTTTTTTAAAAAATTCTATTTTCATATCATCATGCCTTCTTTTGTTTTGTATACTTATTATACATTTTAATGTATAACTTTATTGGTATTTTATACCTAAATCATTCATAATTAATGATTTTTGCTTAAAAAGAAAACACTATGTGAAATAGTGTTTCATGTTTAATAAGTAATATGATAATGCTCTAATACTTTTTTATACACATCATCATAAACATCTTTGTGATCTAACAAATATTGTTTTGCGTTTTCTCTACCTTGACCAATTTTATTGTTGTTATAAGCATACCAAGCACCACTCTTGTTGATGATATCTAGATCTGAAGCTAAATCAATCAATTCGCCCACTTTAGATATACCTTCACCATAAATGATATCAACACTAACAACTTTAAATGGTGGTGCAACCTTGTTTTTAACAACTTTAATATTTGCTTTATTACCAATGATATCCGAACCATTTTTCAAGGCTTCGCTACGTCTGATTTCTAGTCTTACAGATGAATAGAACTTAAGTGCTCTACCACCTGGAGTCGTTTCTGGATTACCAAACATGATCCCGACTTTTTCACGAATTTGGTTAATGAAAATTGCTGTAGTGTTTGTTTTTGAAATGGCACCTGATAATTTTCTCATTGCTTGACTCATCAGTCTTGCTTGGAGTCCTACATGAGAATCACCCATTTCCCCATTAATTTCTGCTTCCGGAACTAATGCAGCAACGCTATCAACAACAATCGTGTCGACAGAACCACTTCTGATTAAAGCTTCAGCAATCTCTAAAGCCTGTTCACCAGTATCTGGTTGGGATAATATCAAATTATCAACATCTACACCTAGTGCACGTGCATATTTAGGGTCAAGCGCATGTTCTGCATCAATAAATGCTACATATCCGCCTGCCTTTTGAACTTCTGCGATGGCATGAAGTGCTAACGTTGTTTTCCCTGAACTTTCTGGGCCATAAATTTCTATAATTCTTCCCTTAGGATAACCACCGATTCCAAGGGCAATATCTAAACCTAATGATCCCGATGGGTTTGCGGCAACATGACGATCTGCCTCGTCACCTAAACGCATCACTGAACCTTTACCATATTGTTTTTCAATTTGTTTCATTGCAGCCTCTAAGGCTTGTGCTCTTTTATCTTTATCCATTGTGCACCTCCATATTATTGTACATAGAATAATTGTTTTTTACTTTAAATGCTTTCAAATACTACCTTTTTGTTTTTTAACAAATAATCAACACCGCTAATGACTGTAAATAGAATTGCTATATAGAAAATAATATTTCCAATCCATGGCGTTAACCCAAAATCATTAAACAGCATTAAGACTAACGCAACCATTGTAGATGCTGTTTTGAACTTACCATAAGGTGATGCAGCAATCACTGATCCTTTATCCACTGCTAGCAATCTAATGCCCGTGACCATAAACTCTCTCATGATGATAATCATGACTGCCCATATAGGTACACGAACAGGGTCTAACACCATTAAATATAGAAGTGCCACTAAAACTAATACTTTATCTGCGATAGGATCTAAAAATTTACCGAAAGTTGTGATCTGATTAAATTTTCTTGCGATATAACCATCAAGTAAGTCTGTCAGTGATGCTATCACAAATAAAACTGCAAAAATAAACTGTGCGATACTTAAATTTAGAAATCCTATTTCCTTTTCTAACGCTTCGATATAAAGAAACGCAATCATCACAGGAATCATGATGACTCTTAAAATGGTTAATTTGTTAGCTGTTGTCATTGATATAGTTTCCTTTTTACTGAATATACCTCTATTTTAACATATTTATGTGTTTACTGTTGTTTTTTTAATTTGGTTTTGATATAATTAATTGTGCGTAATTAGGAGGTGAAATTGTGGCAAATATCAAACAACAAATTAAAAGAAATAAGACAAACGAAAAACGTCGTTTACGTAATCAATCATTTAAATCATCTGTGAAGTCAGCAATCAAAGCTGTTGAAGTTGCAGCTCATGATCATGATAAAGAAAAGGCGACTCAAGCATTATCTTTCGCTCATAAGAAATTAGACAAAGGTCAAGCTAAAGGTATCTATCATAAAAACTTTGTAGCTAGACATAAATCTCAATTAACTAAATTGGTGAATAGCCTTTAAAAAAAGTTGCATCGTAGGATGCTTCTTTTTTTTTATAGTCGTTCTATTTCTCTTTGACCACCATATTGAGCAACGTATTTAACATGCGGAAGTTTAATACCACTAACACCATATTTTTTGTTAAACCCAATGACGTTAACATATTTTCTTATATTAGGTAATTCTTCATTCATTTTAATTAACACATCAAAGGTTGCTCTAATATCATCGATTGCTCTATGTGTATTTTTTACGTTGGCACGATATACCTCAACCGCTCGGTCTAAGCGGTGAGGATATCTGTGTCTATCTTTGTATATTGCCATTACGTCTAGGATGTCATTTTTAATTTCATAATTTTTATCAAAATATCTTCTTAAAAAGAAATGTAAGAATGATATATCAAACTGAATATTATATGCAACAAGTAAAGGGTTACCTTCTAGCATTTGTAAAAACTTTTGACATGCAATTTCTTGTTCAATACCCTCTCTAAGTAACATTTCATCAGTAATATGTGTGATTTCGATTATTTTTGGAGACAACGGTTTATCTGCTAATAACAATTGATCAAATGCATCAATTTCAACATATGCACCGTCTTGTTTTTCCATAAGAACAGCACCAATTTCAATGATTTGCTCTTTTTCTGGATATAGTCCTGTTGTTTCAAAATCAAATAATAAAACTCTTTTGTGATCTAACATGTTCACGCTCCTAACAGATATAATTCAAGACCCAGTTTTTTATCAATCTTACCACTCTTGATATCATAATCAAGTTTACTTAATTTTTTCAAATGTGTCTCTAAAATATTGAAGTCAGCTTTTTGAGCGTTCTTGACTAAATAATACGCTCTACCACTTTTAATATTAAAGTGATCAGCAATCTCATCTTGGCGATAGCCTTTATCAATGAGTAATTTTGCATGAATGAGTTCTCTGACTTTATTGACGATGAAATTTAAGATACGTAGTGGATCTTCGTTTCTAGCAACTAAATCATAAAAGATTTCAATGGTCTTTGCTTGATCTTTAGCAAGCAGTGCATTGGTAAGTTCAAAAATATTTTCCTCTAGATTTCTACTCACAAGTAATATGACTTCTTTTTCGTGAATCTCTTTGCTATCATAAGAAAACAGCATCAACTTTTCAGCTTCTTGAGATAATAGGTTAAAATCAAAATTAGTTCGCTCTAATAAAGCGTTAACAGCATCTTCAGTAATTGAATAATTGAACTTCTTAAACATATTTTTAACAAAATCTGGATACTCTTCTTTTTTCATATCATCGATTTTTTCGATATATGCATGTTTCATTAAAAGTTCACTTGTCTGACTGTTTTTTGGTAATACTTCTAACTGTTCAACAATGACATAAACATCCGGATTTGGTTTTTCGAAGTATTGTACCCATTTTTTAAATACGTCATCTGTTTCTTTATCTAATAATTGAATGTTCTTAATTACAATGATTTTTTGTTCTGAAAAAAATGAAATTGTTTGCATATCTTCTAAGATATCTTCACTCTTACTTTCAAGTAAATCATAACGCATGATGTTAAATGGATCTACATTTAATTTTTTGATCTTTTCTTCAACACTATGATGTAATAAATATTCGTTCTGACTTTGAAAAACATATATTGCTTCAGCCATAATCATGCCTCCTTATACACTATTTCTATTATACTAAAAAACGCTCTAAATTGATAGATTAACCGACCATTTTTCTTTTCGCTTTTTTCCATCATAAATGATTGTTCCATGTTGGTCTGTGCGATAGATTGTAACGTCTTTGTTGATATATCTGACTAGTACATCTTCTGATGGAAAATTATACCTGTTTGGTGTTTTAAGGGAAATAACTGCAAAGTTTGGATTCACATGATCTAAAAAATCGATACTTGATGAGGTTAAAGACCCATGATGTGGTACTTTAATGACATCACTTCTAAGATTTTCTTTGTATGTATGTACTAAGTCACTTTCTGCTTCTTTTTCTATGTCACCTGTAAATAAAAAAACTTTGTAATCATATTCAAATTTCATGACAATCGAGTTATTATTGTTTACTTCATATGATTTTAATGGTCCTAAAATATTTAAAGAAAGACTACCGCACATGATTTTATCATGCGCTTTTACACGAATTGCTTTTTGATTAAAGTCTGGATAATTATTATCATATTCACTGATTAACACTTGATTAACATCAATGGTTTTCATAATATCTTTAGCTTCTCGTATATGATCTTCATCACTGTGTGTTAAGATAAGATAATCCAAACGAGATATCCCATGATGCTTTAAATAGGATAATGTTCCATAAAAACTATCAATTACCATGACGCATTCATCTGCTTGAACAATGGTAGTATCTCCTTGACCTACATCAAGAAACACAATACGTTCTTGATAACTATTTAGTTGGTAAACAAGTAGCAATATCATTACAACAGATCCATAAAAAAGTCTTTTAAACACATTAAGCTTATACCTACCAAAACAAATCCAAATCAATAAAGCATAATATATAAGTGTTAAGTATACATTTAGTTTAGGGATAAAAAAACTCATTTGGTGATGCGATAGCAGCGTAATTAGTTTTTCAAATATCTTTGTGATTTCTTGAAATATAATATAAAAATTTACGGATATAACTGATAAAATAGATAACGGATAAATAACATAGATCACTATCATTATAATGATGGGTAGACATAAAATCTGTAAGAGATGAATTTCAGAAAAAAATGGAACTAAAACTATAGTAATTAGAGTTGTTATGATGAGTGGTTTTATGTATAGTCCAAACGATTGATATAAAGGGTGTAAAAGTTCTATCGTAATAAGAATGATAAAGGTCATTAAAAATCCTTGATGAAATATGAAATGAATATTAAATAACAACATCAAATAAAACGCAATACAAATAAGATCTAAATGTTGGAAAGCCAATTTATACTTCTTATTCCATATTTTTAACAAGTAAATCATGACAACTCTTAATACAGCATAATGGAACTGATTCAGTATACATAAAAAGAGTATAAGCAAAATAATAACCATATGCTGATAATTCTCTCTAAAATTTAAATAGAACATCATTTTTTTTAGTAATAAAACTAAAACATAAATATGCATTCCCGATATGGTGAATAAATATATAATATTAAAATCTTCGTAAATTGATTTTATATGTTCGTCCTTAATATGCTCACCAAATAAGAATGCATTCAGATAACTTGATTCATATGCTTTAACACCCTGCATAAGATGATCTCTAAGTTGGTTGATATGAAATTTGTGTCCAACGATCAATATGTTTTCGTACTCAATTTCCCCATATATACCATGTCCTAAAAAATATGTTTTTGCGTCGAATCCATAGAGTGTGGTTTTTCCTTTATATAAGTTTAACTCACCATTAAGATATACTTCATCACCTATGTGATAGGTGTCTTGATATGTGTATAGATGAAATTTCTTTAAACCTTTTTTTACAGTTAATCTTTGATAAGCATCATAATCATCCATATCAACAACCATAAATATATCTTCTATATGTTCATCAATTGGTTGATTTATATGTACATAAGGCAAGTAGATACATAAGAAAAGAAAACAAAGAAAAAGGATATTGATTTGTTTTCTTAATATGTATACATATACTATTAAACCAAAAAATAACCACAGATGAAAAAGACATAAAATGGCTATAAATAGACCTATACCATACTTATAGAATGTGTCAAGTTGTAATGTATGGCTTAAGTTTTTCAAGCGTTGCTGCTCCTATATACTTAACATGAATCAACTCTTCGATAGATGCAAAGAGTCCATGGGCTTCTCGATAAATAATAATCGATGCAGCTTGTCTTTCTTGCATCCCTGGAATTTCTAGTAAAGTTTGGAAATTGGCTTCATTGATATTTATTCTTTCGTAGTTTGGTATCTCTTGCTCTTTACTTGGTATATATATGGTTGTGTTACTGTCATATCTTTTTTCGAGATTAAGTTGGTCTAAATCTGCATCATCTTTCACATAAGTGGATAACTGGATAATCTCTCTTAATGTTAAAGACTCAAAAAAGGTATAACTTCCTGGCTGATAAACTGCACCTTCTATAGTGATTGTATAAGTATACATATCTTCTTTCTCATGAGTAACAAACGTATAAGTTTCCGGTTTTGGAAAAAAGATAATCATCAACACTAATGTGATGATACAAACCATAATCATTATTTCTTTCATCATATCCCTCCATTAAATATTAGATATGAATGAATGATTTTACTTTTTAAAAAAAACATCGCTATAAACTAGCGATGATATAGTGTTTTCTTTCATCTGGGCCACTGATGATTTTATAGTTTTTAAAACCAACATCTTCTAATATTTTTGTATAGTAAGATATCGGTCTTATATACTGTGTTAAATGATGATGATAACCATCAAACTTAACTTCGTGTATAAGTCGTTCTTTTGAAGTATTCATTTGCCAATCATAATGGATTGGATCATCTTCTGTCTCATGATATCCATCATAACGTTCTAAAACATCATACCGATAAACATCAAATATAAATATTCCATCTTTATTTAATGCATTTTTGATTTGCATGATGACTTGTTTAACACCCTTAAAATAGTTCATAACATCAAACAAACTGATAACCACATCTACTTTCATGTGCATTGGTCTTCTTAAATCATGATAATAAAGTGGAGCTATTAAATGATTGGACATTAACTTCTCTTGAGCGATTGCTAACATTTCATCATCGATATCAATACCGATTGCATCATACCCGTTTTCAATCAATGCCTTTAAAAGATAGCCAGTACCACATCCAGCATCAATAATCGTACTGTCTTTTTTGATGTATGGTTTGATTAGTAATAATAACGCATCATAGTCAACATCTGACATGAGTAAGTCATAAATCTTGGCGAACATACTTATCTAATTCTTTTGATATCTAAAAGTCTTTGATCAAATCCATAGAATGCTCGGTCATCTTCGCTAAATAAATGAACAATAACTTCATGACAATCGATTAACACCCATGAACCACCTTTACCCTCAATGTGTCTAATTTCATCTGCTTCTAATGCTTTTTTTAAATGATTGATTGCGGCTGAACCTTGTCTTTCATTTGTTGTACAAATAATAAAATAGTCATAGAAAGGTGATGCTTTTTCAAAATCATAAACTTTTAAATCTTTTACCTTTAAGCCTTCTAATGCATCAATAATTTTGTTTAGTTTTTCCACTAGTTACCTCCATATAATATTGATATGCTTCCATTTGTTCTACATTTGGAACAATGTTTTCTTTTATTAAATAATCTATCGTTATTTTCATACAAACACAAACTGCTTGATCGATATCTTTAAGTGCAAGATCATAGATCTCATGAGGATTAAAAAATGTACGATTTGGCTCAGCGTAGTCTGAAATAAAAATAACTTTTTCATATAAATTCATGTTTGACTTTCCCCAAACATGATATCTTATTGGGTTCAATATATCTAGGTCATGTACGTGATATGTTTCTTCTAATAAGGAAGCTGCACTTAAGGCATGATACATGACGGGATATTTTTTATATTTGACGATTTCTGCTTTTGTTAACCATTTGATTTGATCGCTTAAATCATCATATTTCGTATAGTCATGAAATAATGCTGCTATCGCTATTTTTTCTTGATCTAGACTGTAGTGTTTAGCAAGTTTTATTGCTGTTTCATAAACACCAAGGACATGTAATAAACGATTAGGGTGAGTTTTTAGTTTTTCTTCTACCCTTTTTTTGATCAAATCTATCATTTGAATAACGCCTCTGTTAACGTGATATGCATCCCTTTAGGATGTTTAACACTGATTGTGTTAGGTCCATCAATATGTATAAAACCAATGTCTGCAAAAGTGATCTGTGTTTTACCTACAGGTATTTTAAAAGATTTTTCTTCATAAACATCCACATAAATATCAAACATCTCTGATTTTTTATCCAGTAAATCTTTAATGCGATTCATATTCGTTTTATGGATGTTAATATCTTTGTGAAGATATAATACAATTGTTTGATCATCTTGTTTTATCGTTATCGCTATGAGTCCTTCTATAAATAAACTCTGATGTTTCTTCATTTGATAAATCTTTGGATTGATTCTTTGTGTAGGAATCAACTTTTTATACGTTTCATATGGTAAAAATCGATGAATATATCCTTCTTGATAAAGACCTGGCATATCCCAGATGACATGTGATCCTAATTGCTTCATCATCGCCTCTTGTGTAAGCCCTGCTTTAGTAAATGATAACGCATGAGGGTCTTTAGTCAAGGCTTTAAAAATCGTTGTTTTCCCTGAGTTTTGAACACCTATTAAATAAATATTTTTTTCTTTAAAACCCATCATATAATGATGTAGGTTTTCGATATCATAAGGATTTTTAGCAGACATCATAATGATATCGACATATGGAATTCGATTTGATTTTGCCTTGTCAGTAATCCGAGCCAACATTTCATCAAGATTCGTGCTATCTGGTAATAAATCGATTTGATTAATTAAATAAACATACTTTAAATCAGGTTCATAACGATACACAGGATATTCAAATAGCATATCTAAATGCATGACTGAACTTACCATGAATACGACAGCATCTTTATTGAAAGATGGTAGGTCTTCAGGATGAAAGTGTGCTTCCACCTCACCATAATGTAGTAATTTGTAACATGACATACAGTAATCATGGTTTATAGATTTAGCATAACCAACTTTTTTAGAATCTTCGGTTTGAAGTGTTGCGCCACAACCTTTACATTTGGTGATCGCTGACATATTTTTCAAGCCTTTCAATATATAACTTTGGATATTTTTTTTCGATTTTTCTTAACATAAATTTTTCGATTTTGCGATTAAACTGTGTAATCTTTCGATCAGATTTTCTTTTGACACTTCTAATCAAACAAGCTTTAAATCCCATACGGTTTGCACCTAAAATATCAGTCATCAGTTGATCACCAATCACGATGATTTCTTCTTTTTTAGCATGCACCTTCTTAAGTGCTTTTTTAAACCCTATTTTTGTTGGTTTTGCTGAATGGTATACGTAAGGAAATGTTGTTTGACTAAGCGCTTTAGATACACGTTTAAAACCGCTATTTGATAGAACAACAATTTGAAATATTTTACTTAGCTCTAATAAGAAGTTAATTTGTTCATCATTAAGTTCATCTTCATCATAACTAATAATCGTGTTATCTAAGTCAAAAAACAAGGTATTTATCCCTTGCTCTTGTAGTTTCTTATATGGAATTTCTAATATCGATTCATAATAAAAATCTGGTATACATTTTTTATATAGACTCATTAAATAATTTCCAATATTTGAATTTGAAAGATTCTTCCAGTTTCTGTTTTCACATTAACAATGCTTCCGACAACATTTTTATCGTCAGCTTCTTCTTTCTTCTTAGCGAAATCAATTAAAGCTTTACCAATTGCTGATTCAACAGAAATTTTGTTTGCTTTAGGATCAACTTCTAAACTACCTACTAGATGAAATGTTTTTTCTTCTTCTTTTTCTACAAATAAAACTTTAACAGATTTACCGATATCAATTTTATCTACTGAAGATTTTCTTATTAACTTAACATTTTTAATAATGGTTTCAATTTCTTGAATTCTAGCTTCAATACGCGCTTGTTCATTTCTTGCTGCATCATAATCAGCATTTTCTGATAAGTCACCCTGTGCTCTCGCATCTTTTAAAGCTTCTATATTCTCAGGTCTTTTAACTTCTTTTAGGTATTGAAGTTCATTTTTTAACTTATCAACACCTTCTTGAGTTAATTGATATTGTTGTTGTTTTAAAGCCATGATATTCCTCCTTAAATTACTTATTCATTATACATGATTTTTTATATTATTTCCATTTTTTTCAGTGTTTTCTGTATCTTTTTGTGATTTATCATCATTTGGTCTAACACATCATAAAAAGCTTTGGAATGATTAAAGACTTTATGATGTGCATATTCGTGATAAATTACATATTCTAAATACATTGGATCGATGGTTGCTAAAAAAGTATTAAGCGTAATTTCTAAATGTCTACGATGATAAGATCCAAACTTAGATTTTAAGTATTTATACTTATAAGTAAGTTCATGAATTCCAACTTGATGAAGTGTGTTTAAAATTTGTGGTCTTAGATATTCAACCATCATTTTGATTTCTTTTTTGTAAATCGCTTTTTTTGCTTCAATGGTATTTAATTTTGGATACTTGCAATAAACATGATTTCCATCAATTTCATACTCAAATTTTCCAGGTTCAAGATGAAACTGATATGTTTGTTGCCATAATCTAATCTCATGATCTTTGATGACTTGTTTTTTGGATAGTTTTTGATATAAATCATCAAATCTTTCGTTTAACAAGTTTAGAATAAGATGCTCTTTGATTTTAGAGTTAGTAGATATGTGAATATAATCGTCTTTAACGCGAACATAAGTGTGCTTAATCTTTTTTCTTTCGATATGATACTTAATGGATTTTCCATTTTTTTCTAAAATATTCATACAATTTTTCTGATCATTGCGTATGGTTCAACAGCTTCTGGAACATGTAATTTTAAGATTTGTTTTGGATGTCTTGCAACATCTAGAGCTTCACCTTTTTCATCAAAGAGATCACTTACTTTACATGTGAATCTTTTCCCACTTGGATTAAACACTTCAATTTCCGATCCTATTTTAAAATAGTTTCTTTGTTCAATCGTCGCAATCTTTGTTTCAGGTTCATAATCAACACCAAGTCCGATAAATAACTGCGAAGGTTTTTCACTTCTTTGATGATAAAGCTGTTGTTCAACACCAGGAAGTCCTTCTAAATATCCATGTGATGCCAATCTGTTTTCTGCTTTAGTGAGTTCCTCGTAATAAGGGGCAAAATCAGGGATTTCTTTATCTTTTAAATATGTATCAATCAAACTACGATATGTTGAAACAACAGTTGCAATATAATGTAGAGATTTCATGCGCCCTTCAATTTTTAGTGATTTTACATTGGCATCAATTAAAAATGGAATATGTTCTAAAGCTTCTAAATCCTTACTTGACATTGAAAATGTCTTATCAGAAACAGGATTTCCATCTTCAACAAGGTCATAGTTCCATCTGCATGAATGCGCACATCCACCGCGATTTGCATCTCTTCCAGTCATATTATCGGATAAACTACATCTACCTGAAAAACTCATACACATACCTCCATGAATAAACACTTCGATATCAGCTTTAGTTTTTTCAGTTAAATCTTTTATTTGATGTTTATCAAGTTCTCTAGCAAGAACTACTCTTTTAACGCCTTTATCATACCAATAGTTAACTGTATGCGTATTATAAGCTGATTGTTGTGTCGATAAATGGACTTCAAGGTTTGTATGATTTAATGCTTGGTCGATGATATAAGGTGATGCTGATATAATCGCATCCACCTTAGCTTCTTCTAATGCCTTTAAGTATTCTAAAACACCCTTTAAATCTTCATTATGAGGAATGATGTTTGTTGTAATGTATACTTTTTTCCCTCTTTCGTGTGCAAATGTACATGCTTCTTTAATATCATCAATCGTAAAATTTGATGCTCTTGCTCTTAAAGAAAAGTTTTGTCCACCAATGAAAACTGCATCTGCACCATACATCAAGGCAATCTTAAGTTTTTCTAAATCTCCTGCTGGAGCTAATAATTCAATCATATTTAAGACTCCTTTGTCTTATAAATCGTCTTGGTGTTGAAGAATCCTTCATCCCATGATTCGTTATATTGAACTTGTACATCGTTAATGATTTTTTTATCTTTTTGTTTGTTCTTATATAAAGAGCCGATTTGCAAAGCATATTTGTCATCTTTAAAAATAGAATCTATAACTAAGTAATCTACAACTTTTTCTAAATCATCTAAATGATTGAGAGCTGAAAAAACATGAGATCTAAATACATGTGTTCCAGCTTTATCTTCTAATATTGGATAAGGTTCTTCTTTTCTTTGTTCTTCAATAATCTTTAAATTTTGTTTGTTATGGTAAATATTATCTTGTTCTGAAAAGTCCATAAAATTATGAATCAATTGTCGTTTAGAGTAAAACATATTTAAGTGCCCGTGTCCAACCATAAAGAGTTTAATCGCTTTTGTTTTTCCGATCTCTAATACATCATCAAGCGTTATTTCTTTAGCAACAAACGAACCTAAAATCCCTTCTTTAGCTAAAAAATTAAAGTCATATGAGTTTGTTAATAGTGTTTCTGGATGGTATATTGCTTTATCCGCTAAATTTTTAGATTTAAGAAGCATGATAGCACCCAAATCACCAACAATGATGCCTGTAAGATGGTTAACGTCAATACGATCAATGAACATACCTAATGCTTCAATCAAGTTGTCATCTAGCATTTGATTTGCTTGCAAAAAGATCTCCTTATGCTTTTTTTTAGCATAATCAATGGCTACATTGATTTCATCAATAGAAAAACTATTTGTAAGTCTAGCGCCAAATTGATCGTTTCCAATGATAAAACCATCGAAATTTGAAATCAAATCTTCCATGTGTTTAATATCATATAAAGTTGTTAATAATTTCATGTTAATCAGCTCTTTTCGTAATACTCATCCCATCACCAACATCATAAAATGTCGTCTCATAATTTGGATGAATTTCTAAATATGTTTTAAATTTTTGAAGTTTCTGAATGAGTTGTCTAGTGCTTCTACTCACTTTTTTAATATCTAAGTGATGAAAACTTAAATTATCACAAACAACTATGCCACCTTCTTTTAAATATGGTGTATACTTTTCAAAAAACTTTTGGTATTGTGCTTTTGCTGCATCGATAAAAATCATATCATAAACACCTAAATCCCCATCAAAAAGAAGTGCATCTTCAGCAATTAACTTGATTTGATCTTTATAAGGTTCAATATGTTTTTTAGCAAGTTCAATCATGTTTCTATCTCTTTCAAAGGTAGTAACTTCACAGCCTTCTAAAGCCATAAAAATAGAACTATACCCAATAGCTGTTCCTATTTCTAGTACTGATTTTACTTGATATTGTTTAATTGTTTTTTTTAAAAACAAAAGCCCATCATCACAAATAATGGGGACATTATGGTCTTTTGCATATTGTTTTAAATCGTTTAGCATTATTCTTCTTCTTCATCCTCTAATTCGTCAAAGAACTTGTCTAATACACCATCAAGCATTTCCCATTCTTCATCTGTTTCGATGTCTTTGAATGTGCCTTCTGATGGGTTATTTTTATCTTCTACATATTCTGCAGCAGAAATTTCATGTGTATCCATAAATTCAAATATCACATAGTTCTTTCCATTGTGCTCATGCGTTAAAATAATTTCGCATACCGTTTCTTTCCCGTCTTCTGAAACTAAAGTTAATTTGTTATCATCCATATTAATGATCTCCTTTGTAATCTAAATAGTTTTGCAGTATCAGTACTGCAGCTAATTCGTCTTTTTTTTGTTTTTGCTTACTTCTACGTTCATTTCCTTTGATCATGGCAGATATCGCAGATTTCGTCGATAATCTTTCATCCCATAATACAATATTAACATCTTTTTTCTCTAAAAGCATTTCTTTGAACGTTTCACTTATTTTACCACGAATGCCAACATCATTGTTCATGTGTTTTGGATAACCTATGATAACATCAGTAATTTGATATTCATCGATAACACCAACAATGATGTTAGCTGCCTCGTTATAATCATCTTCTTTAAATCTATATGTCGTTAAACTATGTGCGATAATACCAGATTCACTCATGGATAACCCTAAAGTTTTACTTCCTAAATCAATACCTAAATATTTTTTCATAGCATCTCTTTTACTTTTTTAATCATCTCATCAACTTGATCAAGTTCTTGGGTTCCACCTTGAGCCATTTGTCCTCGTCCACCACCAGAACCATTGGTAAGTTTTGTAGCCTCTTTAATGATAACATTTGCGTTATCCAAGTTAGATTTACAGATAAATGTTGCCTTTTCAGGTGTTATATTGATCATTAATAGTACTTCAGCTTTTATTTTATCAAATAACGCATCAGTGAGTTGTTTTAATACTTTAGAATCAACATCATGTGTCACAATGACCTGACGTTTATCATTTGGATCTTTGATAAATGCATCTAAATTTGATAATACATCTTGTTGTTTTTTGAGTTGAAGTTCTTTTTCAAGGTTTTTTGCAAATAGTTTTAAGTCTTCAATGTAACCACGATAGTTGATAATATCTTGATAACTTCCTAGTATTTCAGGTCTTTGTGGCAAGAGAACTTTTTCATCTAATTTATTGATTTTTTCTTCAATTAAATGAATCTCGTTAAATAAGTTTTCCATAAAGGATTTAACTTGTGATTTAAGCTCAACACCTGTAACACCTTCCATACGGTATATCCCAGAACCAATAGATTCATATGAACAAATTGCAAAATCAATGATCTCTTTTGTGTTAGAAACGTGCGTTCCACCACATAACTCTTTGCTCCAGTCCATATCAACCACACGAACGATATCACCATATTTTTCACCAAATAGAGCCATTGCTCCTATTTTTCTAGCTTCATCTATAGGCATTTCTCTAATGACAACATCTAGCGGTTTTTCGATGATATAATGTTTAACTAGTTTTTCAATCTCAAGAATTTTCTCATCAGATTCAGATTCAAAATGATTAAAGTCAAATCTCCAGCTTTTTGGTGATACTTGCGAGCCTTGTTGGTTTGCATGTTTCCCAAAAATCTCTTTGATCGCTTGATGGAATAAATGTGCTGCACTATGATTTCTAATCGTTTTTAAACGTTTTTTTGCATCAACGATTGCGAGCACTTCATCGCCTTCTTCAAACTCTCCTTCAACTTTGTGTAAGAACTGTCCATGAGGAAGTTTCATGACATCAATCACTTGATATCCATTAATCGTACCTTCATCATGAACTTGTCCACCAGAAGTCGCATAAAATGGTGTTTGATCAAGTACAATACCTTCTTCAAATACTTTAATCACTTTTGATTCAGATTGTAAATAATCATATCCTATAAATTTTGATTTTTCAGTAAATTTCAAATAAGCTTCTTCTTGAGCTTTCATCGATCCCGATTTGCCTCTAGCTTGTCTAGAACGTTCTTTTTGCATCATTAAAGCCTTTTTAAAGCCTTCAATATCAATGACAACTCCATGTTCTTCTGCATATTCTAAAGTCAGCTCAATAGGGAACCCGTAAGTATCATAGAGTTTGAATGCTGTTTCGCCTGAAATCTCTTTACCCTCTTTTTCAATTGCTTCCATTAAGTGTTTTTCACCATCACTAATGGTTTCTAAGAATTTTTCTTCTTCTTTTAAAATCAATTTTTTAACGATGTCTTGTGTTTCATATAACCCTTCATAAAAAACACCCATCATAGAGACAACATCATCAACTAGTTCATATAAGAATGGTTTTGTTAATCCAAGTTTTCTTCCGTACTTCACAGCTCTTCTAAGCAATCGTCTAAGCACATAACCTCTACCTTCATTAGATAACATCGCACCATCGCTAATCGCAAATACCAATGCTTTAATGTGATCTGCGATCACTTTAAAAGCCATTTGGCCATTGTATTTCACGTTTGATAATATTTCGATATGTTTAATCACTGGAAAAAACAAGTCTGTTTCAAAGTTTGTTTCTGTTTGTTGGATGACACATGCAAATCTTTCTAGTCCTGCACCTGTATCGATGTTTTTACTTGGTAACTCTTTATAGTTTTGTCTTTCAATACCTTCTTTTGCGTTAAATTGTGAAAACACTATGTTCCAAATTTCTATATATCTTTCATTTTCGATATCTTCTTCAATCAGTTCAACGCCTCTTTGATCATATGAAGGACCACGATCATAATAGATTTCCGTATCGGGACCACAAGGACCAGATCCAATTTCCCAAAAATTATCTGCTCTAGGAATCAAATGAGAAGGTTCTATACCAAGAGATAACCATATATTTCTTGCATCTTCATCTTCTGGATAATATGTGATATAGAGTTTATCTTGTTCAAATCCAAACCATTTTGGATCTGTCAATAACTCAAACCCCCATTTAATCGCATCTTCTTTGAAATAATCACCAATAGAAAAATTACCAAGCATCTCAAAAAATGTATGGTGTCTTGCGGTCTTACCAACATTATCAATATCATTGGTTCTAATACATTTTTGAACATTGGTCAATCTTGGATTGGTTGGTTTTTCTGAACCATCAAAATACTTTTTAAGTGGGGCTACCCCAGCATTAATCCAAAGTAGTGTTGGATCGTTTTGTGGAACAAGTGAGGCTGATTGTTCAACCTTGTGTCCTTTAGATTCAAAAAAGTTTAACCAAGTCTCTCTAATCTCTTTTGCAGTCATGTAATTCATAAATATCCTCCTAAAAATAAATAAAAACGCCCATAGATTTCTCTAAGGACGTAAAATTACGCGGTACCACCTTAGTTCTAGATTAATATCTAGCCCTCATAAGTCGTTACGGCCGACATACCTATGCTCCCAAATAGCTTCATAAGGTTTCTTCTTCGTTTTCACCAAACACGAAGTCTCTAATAAAGAAATGACTTATTACTCGTTTTGTTCATCGCGTATTTATATTATCATAATTTAATTTTTTTTACAATATATATAGTTATTTATTATTACAAAGCATCTCTATATGAAGAATGCCTTCTTCAATATAAGGATCAGTCACTGTTTTAAAACCTAGCATTTTATAATAATCTTCGAGATATGCTTGAGCAGATATTCTAATGGCTTCACCTTTAAGATCTTTTTTTACTTCTTCTATAAGGAGCGTTGCCAATCCTTTTTTTCTATAGTTAGCATCTGTGACGACTCTTCCCATGGAGTACTCCTCATATTTCAATCCTTTAGGGATGAGTCTTAAGTAAGATATGATTTTACCTTCTTTATTTTTAACAAAGTAATGCATACATTTTTGATCTTTATAATCCGTATCGACATAAATGATCTTTTGTTCCATCATAAAGACAGTATATCTTAAATCTAAGATATCGTATAACTCTTCATTTGATAATTCATCAAACGATTTTTTAATGATTGTTTTTAAAGACATATTTGAACATATAAGGTGCACCAAGTGCAGCCCATCCTCCAATCATTAAGTATCTTATGAAATCAAAGATTAAAATGTCTGGAAAAATAAGTTTAAGTCCTTCTTTAATTGCGAGTGCAATGATGATACCTAATAAGACTTTTAATACTTGAGTTATAGGTTTAGCTTCAACACTATACTTGATATATCTTTTTTCTAAAAAGTATCCAAGTGCAAACCCAATAAATCCACCAGCTGCAATATATAAATCATGATTTTGAACAAATATCATAAGTATCAAAAAGAAAGGTATTGCATAAAGCGTATAAATCTCTTCTTTATCATTCATTTTATCAATCAATTTAAACATATAGATTGAGATGATGATACTTAAAAGTAAACCAACAATCACATCAGATAGGTAGTGTTGTGCCAAATACACTCTAGATAATGGAACAACAATCACAATGAAAAGGGCTACCCATTTAAACCAACTCAATTTAGTTTTCTTAGATAAGTCATAAAATGTATACCCTAATACCCCTGCTGCTTGTGAGTGACCACTTGGAAATGAATACCCATGCGTTTCATATCCAAATGGTGGTTCTATACCATCAACTGTATAAGGTCTTGGTCTTTGGATTAACTCTTTTAATCCAGTATTGATGATTGCGCTTGCCATAAAAGTTAAAGCAAACTTATGCGCATATTTCTTATCAAACGTCCAGTACAATACAGCAGCAACCAATATAAATGCATATTGATCCCCTAAGTTTGTCGTGATATAGAAAAACCAGTCTAATGCTGGATTTCTAATCAATCCCATAAATTCAATAATCCTTAAGTCCATAATGCTTTGACCTCATCTCTTATTGGTTTTTCTGTTTCTTTTGTCATAGAAACATAAGTGAACTCATCTTTTATATGCCATTCGTTTTTGTCATCAAGTATCTTTTCTTCTCTTAATTTTTTAATAAGCGCATATCCCATTTTTTCGCCATATAGTGCTTTTTTCTTAATATCTTCAGTTTTAAAATCTAAGATATCATAAGGAATGAGTTTAAATAAGTAATGGGTTTCAAAATTGACTAGTAAAATTGAATGATTCTTAAACTTTCTTCTACTAAACATACCATCAATGGGTATCGTTAAAATCACTTTACACCCTGCATCAACTAAAGGTTGAATTGGACAATTATCTAAAGTTCCACCATCCACATAAGCTTCATCATCGATCTCTGTTGTCCCAAACAAAATAGGAATGGATGCACTCGCTAAAACTGCCTTTAATGGATCTTTAAAATCATTCAAATAGAAAACTTCTTTTTCCATTCTATGGATTAAAACTTGATCAAGTAGACTACCTTTTTTTAGTTTTGCAGCTGTAGCATATCCATGAATTTTGCTTTCTCTAATTTCACTTAATGTGACCTCTTTTGAAAGCTTTTCAAAGACATCCTGCAAACTAAAAAGACCTTGTTTATCAAACTTAAATTTGTCAAACTTCTTACCATAAATATCTCTGTTTTCAATTTTTTCCCAAGTCTCTAACATGCGTTCATAGCTAAAATTAGCCATGACCATCATGGTATTGATGGCTCCAATGGATGTCCCAGAAACATGTTTAATATCTTTGAGTAATCCTTCTTGTCTAAATGCTTCTAATACACC
>SWCA01001549.1_pt1 | contig 25444 bp, 22 predicted proteins | sample 4692961 | NCBI WGS metagenome assembly SWCA01 (sample SAMN10267275, study PRJNA491770) | bioreactor metagenome | isolation source: DHS bioreactor inoculated with | place: Japan: off Shimokita Peninsula
CGCTCGCCTTCGGCGCCTTCGTCTACTGGTCGCAGGAATACCGCTACTATGCGCAGGTCTCGGCCGAGGACGCGCAGCTGACGATGGTCAACATCGCCACCGGCCAGCCCGAGCCGGTGCTGATCGACGGTTTCGAGGGGATCGACGGCTCGTCGTCGCCGATCCGCTTTCGCGCCTGCTTCACCCTGCCGCTGCGCACCGCGACGCTCACCGAGACCTATCAGCCCTATGCCACCCCTACCCCGCTGATCGCCCCGAGCTGGTTCGACTGCTTCGACGCGGTGGAGATCGGCACGGCGCTGGAGCGTGGCGAGGCGCTGGCCTTCCTGTCGCAGCGCGAGATCCATGACGGCGTCGACCGCGTGATCGCCGTTTTCCCCGATGGCCGGGCCTTCGCCTGGAATCAACTCAACGAAAAATATCAGGACTGAGCCCATGGCCGATCTGCTGATCGAACTCTTCTCGGAAGAAATCCCGGCGCGGATGCAGGCCCGCGCGGGCGAAGACCTGAAAAAGCTCGTCACCAACGGGCTGGTGGAGGCCGGGCTGACCTATTCCGCCGCCGCCGCCTTTACCACGCCGCGCCGCCTCGCGCTTGCCGTCGAGGGCCTGCCGGCGATGAGCCCCGACACCCGCGAAGAGCGCAAGGGGCCGCGCACCGACGCGCCGGAGAAGGCGCTTGAGGGCTTCCTGCGCGCCACCGGCCTGCGCAGGGACCAGCTCGAGGCGCGGCCCGACAAGAAGGGCGATGTCTGGTTTGCGGTGATCGCGCACAAGGGCCGCCCCGCCGCCGAGATCGTGGCCGAGGTGCTTGAGGGCGCGGTGCGCAATTTCCCCTGGCCGAAGTCGATGCGCTGGGGCAATGGCACCCTGCGCTGGGTCCGCCCGCTGCATGGCATCCTGTGCATCCTCAGCGATGAGCATGGCGCGGCGGTGGTGCCGCTGGAGATTGACGGGCTGCGCGCGGGCGATACCACCCATGGCCATCGGTTCATGGCGCCCGACGCGATCAGGGTGACGGGGTTCGAGGACTACGCCGCCAAGCTCAGAGCCGCCAAGGTGGTGCTCGACCCCGCCGAGCGGGCCGAAACCATCCGCCACGACGCGGCGCAAAAGGCCTTTGCCCTTGGCTTCGAGCTGGTCGAGGATACCGGGCTGCTCGCCGAGGTCGCGGGCCTCGTCGAATGGCCGGTGGTGCTGCTTGGCGACATTGCCGACGATTTCATCGCGCTGCCGCCGGAGGTGCTGCAAACCTCGATGAAGGAGCACCAGAAGTTCTTCTCGGTGCGCAATCCCGGCACCGGGCGGATCGAGAAATTCGTCACCGTCGCCAACCGCGAGACCGCCGACGACGGCGCCACGATCCTTGCCGGCAACCAGAAAGTGCTCGCCGCGCGATTGTCGGATGCCAAGTTCTTCTGGGAAAACGACCTGCGCCGGGTCAAGACCGATGGCATGAGCGCGATGTCGGAGAGCCTCGCCAATGTCACCTTCCACCGCGAGCTGGGCAGCCAGGCGGCGCGGATCGAGCGCATCGCCAGGCTCGCCGCGCAGATCGCGCCCAAGGTCGGCGCCGAGGCCAGGGAGGCCAAGCAGGCGGCGCGGGTGATGAAGGCCGACCTCGCCTCCGAAATGGTTTACGAATTCCCCGAACTTCAGGGGATCATGGGGCGCTATTATGCCAAGGCGGCGGGCCTGTCGGACGCCGTGGCCGAGGCCTGCGAAATGCATTATGCCCCGCTCGGCCCCTCCGACGACGTGCCCACCGGCCCGGTCTCGATCGCGGTGGCACTGGCCGACAAGCTCGATACGCTCACCGGGTTCTGGCTGATCGACGAAAAGCCCACCGGCTCGAAAGACCCCTACGCGCTGCGCCGCGCGGCGCTCGGGATCATCCGCATCGTGCTGGCCAACGGGCTGAGACTGCGGCTCGACCGCTTCATCGACAGCCAGCTCCTCAAGCACGAGATCGCCCGCGCCCGCGACGGAGAAGCCGACGAGGCCGAGATTTCCGCGCTGGAGCAGACGCTGGACGAGATCGCCGATCGTGGCGTGTTCGGCGCGGCGCTGGAGGCGGTGCTGACGGCGCTGCGGGCCGAGAAGAAAGCCCCCGCCACCGGCGAAGGCAGCTACCTCGCCCGGATCGGCCGCAAGGTGCCGGATGTGTCGGACGACCTGCTGGCCTTCTTCCACGACCGGCTCAAGGTGCACCTCAAGGGCGAGGGCCTGCGCCACGACGTGATCGACGCCTGCCTCAACATGCCCGCCAACGACGACCTCACCTTGCTGGTGATGCGCGCGCAGGCGCTGCAATCGGTGCTCGATACCGACGATGGCGCCAACCTGATCCAGGGCTTCAAGCGGGTCGACAACATCCTGAGCCAGGCCGAGGCTGCCGACGGGGTGGAATATTCCTACGGGCCGGATGCGAAATTCGCCGAGGACGACACCGAGCGGGCGCTGTTTGCCGCACTCGACACGGCCGAGGCGCGGATCGGCCCGGCAATGATCGCCGAGGATTTCGAAGCGGCGATGGCCGCCATGGCCGGTCTGCGCGGCCCGATTGACGCATTTTTCGAGGCGGTGCAGATCAACACCGACAACCAGGTGCTGCGCCGCAACCGGCTGAACCTGCTGGCGCGTATCCGCGATATCTGCCTGCGGGTGGCCGATCTGACCCGGATCGAGGGCTGAGAGGCCGGGGGCGCTGCCCCCGGACCCCCGGGATATTTGCGGCAAGATGAAAGCACCGGCCGGGCTTGCCAGAATTCGTTCGCACGCTATCTTGCGGGCAGGAGGATGCTGCGGTGCAGAATATGTCAGGCTTGTCGGAGATTACCGGGTTCACCGAGATCACGCCCACCGCGCGGATCGCGGCCGAGCGCCATGGCGGGCGGGCGAAATGCCTGCAACGGCTGATCCGGCTCGACATGCCGGTGCCGCCAACGGTGGCGCTGGATTTTGACGCCGTGCACGCGCTGTCGACCGGCGACATGCCCGATCTCGACGCGATGCTCGCCTTTTTCGGACCCGACCCGCTGCTTTCGGTGCGACCCTCCTCGGAAGACCCCGACTGGGGCGGACCCGGCGCGATCCTGAATATCGGCATGAACGATGCGCTCCATGCCCGGCTGGTCGAGAGCCATGGCGAGCCCTCGGCCAATGCGCTCTACCTGCGGTTCATCCAATCCTACGCCGTGCATGTCGCGCGCGCCGATCCCGACGAGTTCGAGGGCGGCACCGCCCCCACCGCCGCGGCGCTGGCCCATGCGCTGCGCGCCTATGAAGACGAGACCGACGAGCCGTTTCCGCAAGACGTGAAGGCGCAGCTCAGCGAGGTGCTGCGCTCGATGGCGCGGGCCTGGGAAGGCACCACCGCCCGGCTCCTGCGCGAGGCCAAGGGCGCGCCCGCCGATGCCGGGCTGGGTCTTGTGGTGCAGAGCATGGCGCTGGGTGTGGGCCGGGGCATTTCCGGCTCCGGCGTGATCCAGTTTGTCAGCGGCCAGAGCGGGCGGGCCGAAATTCGCGGCCGCTACATGTGCCAGGCGCAGGGGCGCGACGCGCTCACCGCCAAGGACGGCGCGGGCGATATCCTGTATCTGAAGCAAGATCCGCGCGGCCGCTCGATCGAGACGGTTCTGCCGCGGGTCTGGGCCGACCTGATGCGCTACGGCGAGCTGACCCGCAAGCGCCTGCGCGAAGAGATGCAGATCGAGTTCACCGTCGAGAACGAGCATCTCTATATCCTCGATGCGGTGCGGGTGCCGCGCAGCCCGCGCGCCAATCTGCGCATTGCGGTGGCGCTGGCCAAGGACGGGATCATTTCGCAGGACGAAGCCGTGCTGCGGGTGCCGCCGCATTCGCTGCCCGAGCTTCTGCACCACCAGGTCGATCCGCAGGGCAAGCGCGACGTGATCGGCACCGGCATTGCCGCCTCGCCCGGTGCGGCCACCGGCCGGATCGTGTTTACCGCCCGCGCGGCGCAGGCCGTGGCGGCGCAGGACGAGGCCTGCGTTCTGGTGCGCCGCGAGACCACGCCCGAAGACATTCGCGGGATGCACGCCGCCAAGGCGGTGCTGACCGAGCGCGGCGGCGTCACCAGCCATGCCGCGGTGATCGCGCGCGGCCTTGGCGTGCCCTGCGTCGTCGGCGCGACGAACCTTGTGCTCGATCTCAAGGCCGGCACCCTGACCGCGCCCGATGGCCGGGTCTTCCGCGAGGGCGATACGATCACCATCGACGGCAGCCATGGCCAGGTGATCGCCGGATCGGCGCCGATGCTGGCCCCGGCGCTTGGCGACAATTTCCGCACCCTGCTGGCCTGGGCCGACGCGGCCCGCGATATCGGCGTGCGCGCCAATGCCGACACCCCGGAGGATGCCCGCAAGGCGCTGATGTTCGAGGCCGAGGGGATCGGGTTGTGCCGCACCGAGCACATGTTTTTCGCCGAAGACCGGCTGTTGGCGATGCGCGAGATGATCTTTGCCGACGATGCGGTTGACCGGCGCTCGATCCTCGACCGGATCGGGCCGATGCTTCGGGCCGACTTCATCGAGCTGTTCAGCATCATGAAGGGCCGCCCGGTGACGATCCGGCTGTTCGACCTGCCCTTGCACGAATTTCTGCCGCAAAACCGCGAGGGCCTGCGCGAGCTGGCCGAGGCGCTTGACCTGCCGCTGTCGGATGTCACCCGCCGCGCCGAGGCGCTGACCGAGTTCAACCCGATGCTGGGAATGCGCGGTGTGCGCCTCGGCCTCACCGTGCCCGAAATCTACGACACCCAGGCCCGCGCGATCTTCGAGGCCGTGGTCGAGACCGCCCGCGCCGGGGCGGCGGTGGTGCCCGAGATCATGATCCCGCTGGTCTCGGCCAAGCGTGAGGTCGAGATCGTCAAGGGCCGGGTCGATGCCGTTGCCGCCGCCGTCCGCATCGCCAAGGGGATAGATTTCAATTACCGGCTCGGCGTCATGGTCGAAACCCCGCGCGCCGCGCTGCGGGCGGGCGAGATCGCGCCGCATTCGGCGTTTCTGAGCTTCGGCACCAATGACCTGACGCAGATGACCTATGGTCTCTCGCGCGACGATGCCGGGCGGTTCATGAGCCAATATGTGAGCCAGGGCGTCTACGACGAAGACCCGTTTCACGTGCTCGACGCCGAGGGTGTCGGCGAACTGCTGACGCTTGGCGCCGAGCGCGGCCGCAAGACCAATCCCGGCATCACCCTGTCGATCTGTGGCGAGCATGGCGGCAACCCCGAATCCATCGCGTTCTGCCGTGCGGCGGGGTTCGACTATGTGTCGTGCTCGCCATTCCGGGTGCCGGTTGCGCGGCTCGCAGCGGCGCATCTGGCGATTGCCGAGCGCGGTGCAGAGCGGCCGCCACGGATGTATTGACGCTGCCGGTTAGCGCCAACACAGCCACGAGATATATCGAGACAACACAACATATAGTGGTTCACGCCCGCTGAGGCACAAGGTGTATCTCAATCCGTAGACAAATCCGCCAAATAGCGGTATACCCGCGCTCGGGAAAACGGGCCTCGGGCCCGGCCACTTGGGACGTGGGGGAAAGATGAAACACCTGGTCATGCCCATTGCGATGGGCTTGTCGCTGCTGGCGTCGTCAGCGCTTGGCGATGCGAGCGGCTCACCCGAAACGCTGATCTCTAAACTGCTGGGAAGCGAGCGCATGGCCCGCGCCGATATTGGCCATGGCCGCATCGCCCGGCTCGCATCGGTCGCCCCCCTGCCCGGCACGGTGCAGCATTCCGAAGGCTGGCTGGCGGCGCAGCCCGTGGCCGAGGGCGGCACGCAATGGCAATGCCTCTCCGAAGCGCTCTATTTCGAGGCGCGTGGCGAGAGCGCCACAGGGGTTTTCGCCGTGGCCGAAGTGATCCTCAACCGGGTCGACAGCGCCCGCTATCCCGGCACTGTCTGCGACGTGGTCAAGCAGGGCACCGGGCAGCGCTATGCCTGCCAGTTCACCTTCACCTGCGACGGCCATCCCGAAGACATCCGCGATGCCTCGGCCTGGGCGCGGGTGGGCAAGGTGGCCCGCGCGATGCTCGACGGTGCCCCGCGCAACCTGACCGATGGCGCGCTTTTCTACCACACCCAGGCCGTCGCGCCGCGCTGGTCGCGCCAGCTTGACCGCACCGCTTCGATCGGGGTGCATCACTTCTACCGCTGAGGTCGCCCGATGCAGCGGTGACGGGCTGGCAATCCGCTGTCCTATGGCGCATTCTGCGCGCCGACAGGGAGACCGATATGAGTTCCGACACCCGCCTCGCTTTCGAGCACCCCATCGCCCGCGCCGAGGCGTCGGGCCAACCCAGCGCGCCGCCCGACCGGATTTCGCTGCGCGACCACGTGGTCGAGGCCGATATCGGCGCGTTCCAGTCCGAGCGCGGCAAGCGCCAGCGGTTGAACTTCAATATCGTCGTCGAGGTCACCCCGCCCAGCGGGCCGGTGGAAGACGATGTCGACAGAATCCTGTCCTATGACACGATCACCGAGGCGATTGCCTTCGAACTGGCCGAGGAGCGGCTGAACCTGCTCGAAACCCTCGCCGAGCGGATCGCCGATAGGGTGCTGCACGCGCCGCAGGCGCTGCGCATCTTCGTGCGGATCGAAAAGCTCGACCGCGGGCCGGGCGCGCTCGGCGTCGAGATCGTGCGGGCGCGCGGCCAGACCCCGCCCGCCGCCACCGATGCCGGCGAGGTGCCACATCCGCGCGTGGTCTATCTGTCGAACGCGGCGATTGCCGGGCCGGAGCTGGGCGCGCTGATCGACGTGCTCGCCGCCGGCACGCAACCGGCGATTCTCTGCGTCGGCGCGGGCGAGAGCCCGGCCCCGCAAACCGGCCACATGATGACCCAGCGGCGGATCGACCTGCTGGCAATCGAACAAAACGCCTGGGTGCTGGCGGCGCGCGATCCGCGCTGCGTGGTGGTCGCCACCCGCACCGAGCTCGACTGGGCGATGAAGCACGGCCAGATCAGCGTCTGGGCGCCATCGAAGATCGTGCTCGACGCGGTTGACAGCCCCGCCGCCACCCCGCGCGACGCCACCGCGCTGGCAGCCTGGTTCGCGGCGCTGATGCAGGCGACCGAATTGCTGGTGGTGGGCGAGGACGCGCCCGAGACCAGCCTGCCCACGCGCCGCCTCGCGCCGGGCGAATTGCCGTGAGCCCCCGCCTGCGCCCGATCCCGCGCCTCGGGCCACATACCGGCGGCCATGGCGGCAGCCTGCCGCTCGCGGGCAGCCGGGCGGCGTGGTTCAACACCGTCGAGCGGCGCGCGGAAGACGGCGCGACCAAGGTGATCTCGCCCGCCGGGCTGGACGGGGCGGGCCGTGCCCGGCTGAGCGCGCCCCGGCCCGATCTGTGCGGCCTCAGCCTCGACCGGCCACGGGTGATAGGCATTCTCAACACCACGCCCGACAGCTTCTCCGACGGCGGCGACTATGCCCGCGTCGAGGCCGCCGTAGCGCGGGCACGGGCGATGGTGGCGGAGGGCGTCGACATCATCGACATCGGCGGTGAAAGCACCCGTCCCGGCGCCGAGGAAGTGCCGCTGGCCGACGAAATCGCCCGCACCGCCCCGGTGATCCGCGCGATCCGCGAGTCCGGGATCGCCACCCCGATTTCGATCGACACCCGCAAGGCGCCGGTGGCGGAGGCGGCGCTGGATGCCGGGGCCGATATCATCAACGACGTGGCCGCCTTCAGCTTCGATCCCGACCTTGCCGCGCTCGCCGCTGCGCGCCAGGTGCCGGTGGTGCTGATGCACGCCAAGGGCCTGCCCGCCGACATGCAGGCCAACCCGTCCTATGGCGACGTTGTCGAGGAGGTGCTGGCCTTTCTCGAAGAGCGGATCGGCTTCGCTACGGCTCAGGGCATCGCCCGTGAGCGGATCATCACCGATCCCGGTATCGGCTTTGGCAAGACCCAGGGCCACAACCTCGCCCTCTTGGCAAATCTCTCAGGATTTCATGACCTTGGCCTGCCGGTGCTGCTCGGCGCATCGCGCAAACGCTTCATCGGCGCGATCGGCAAGGCGGAGGTGGCGAAGGACAGGCTCGGCGGATCGCTCGCCGTGGCGCTGCATGGCGCCGCGCAAGGGGTGCACATTCTGCGCGTCCATGATACAGCCGAAACAGTTCAGGCGATGCGGCTCTTCGCGGCGCTGAACATGGCGCAAACGGTCGACGAGTGAACGCATGAGCAGAAAGATCTTTGGCACCGATGGTGTGCGCGGGCTGGCCAACACCCCGCCGATGACGGCGGAGATGGCCTTGCGGCTGGGCATGGCGGCGGGGCGCTTCTTCCGGCGCAACGGCGACAACAACCACCGGGTGGTGATCGGCAAGGACACGCGGCTGTCTGGCTACATGCTGGAAAACGCGCTGACGGCGGGGCTGACCTCGACGGGGATGAACGTGTTGCTGCTCGGCCCGGTGCCGACCCCGGCGGTCGGCCGGCTGACCCATTCGATGCGGGCCGATCTGGGCATCATGATCTCGGCCTCGCACAACCCGTTCCACGACAATGGCATCAAGCTGTTCGGCCCCGACGGCTTCAAGCTCTCGGACGAGGACGAAGCCGCGATCGAGGCGATCATGGCGGGCGAGATCGAGCTTTCGAAGCCCGCCAATATCGGCCGCGCCAAGCGCGTCGATGAAGGCCGCCAGCGCTATGTCGAATTCGTCAAGACCACCTTCCCGGTGGGCAAGCGGCTCGACGGGCTGAAAGTGGTGATCGATTGCGCCAACGGCGCCGCCTACAAGGCCGCCCCCGAGGCGCTTTGGGAGCTTGGCGCCGACGTGATCGCCATGGGGGTCTCGCCGGACGGGATCAACATCAACGATGGTGTCGGCTCGACCGCGCCGCAGGCCGCCGCCGAGCGGGTGGTGGCCGAGGGCGCCGATCTGGGCATCTGCCTCGACGGCGACGCCGACCGGGTGATGATCATCGACGAAACCGGCCGGATCGCCGACGGCGACCAGATCATGGCGCTGTTCGCCAAGCACTGGGCCGATGTCGGCCGACTGAACAATGGCACGCTGGTTGCGACGGTAATGTCAAACCTCGGGCTTGAGCGATTTCTCGGCGGCCAGGGGCTCAGCCTGCTGCGCACCCCGGTCGGCGACCGCTACGTGGTCGAGGCGATGCGCGCCGGCGGCTACAATCTCGGCGGCGAGCAGTCCGGTCATATCGTGATGACCGATTATGCCACCACCGGCGACGGGCTGCTGGCGGGGCTGCACTTCCTTGCCGAGATGGTCACCACCGGCCTGCCCGCCTCGGGGCTCACGACGGTGTTCGAGACGATCCCGCAGATGTTGAAAAATGTGCGATTTTCGGCTGGAAACACGCCTCTTGACGACGAAAATGTTCGAAAAGTGATATTGGATGCCGAAGCAAAGCTGGCCGGAACCGGCCGGTTGCTGATCCGCAAATCGGGCACCGAACCGCTGATCCGGGTGATGGCGGAATGCGAGAACGAGGGCCTGATGCACGACGTGGTCGACCAGATCGTGGCCGAGGTCACCCGCGTCGCGGGCTGACCGGCACGCGCAGCCCCGCCTCAGCGCCCCAGCAGCCGCCGCAGCACCGCCCATTGGCTCAGGCCCATCCCGGCCAGAACCAGCCCCAGCGCCAGCACGAAGGTGGGCGGCACCGGTTCGGCGAGCACCGCCGCGCCGACGATCACCGAAACCACCGGCACGATGTAGTTCACCAGGCTCATGAAGCTGGCACCGGCGCTGCGGATGATCGTCACCCGCAGCAGTGTGGCCGCCGCCGTGGGCAGCAGCCCAAGCACCGCGAGCGCGCCGAGCGTCGGGGCGTCGGGCATTGCCGGCACGCCTTCGACGAGCAGCGCGGTGGGGATCACCACCGCCGAACCGAACAGAAGTTGCACCGCCGCAAGGCCGATCGGGTCCATCGGCGGCATGCGTTGCATCTGCACCGACGACAACGCGTAGCAGGCCGCCGCCGCAAGGCAGGCGAGGCGCCCGGCGGTCTCACCCTCGATGCCGGAACTGGCGAAGGCCCCCGGCCCGACCAGCGCCACCACCCCGGCAAAGCCGATGCCGAAGCCCAGCACCTTCACCGGGGTCAGCCGTTCGCCCGGCACCAGCAGCCGCGCCAGCGGCAGCACCATGATCGCCACCGTCGCCATCGACACCCCGGCAAAGCCCGAGGTCACGGTTTTCTGCCCCCAGCTCAGCAGCATGAATGGCACGGCGGTGGAAAAGACGCCGATGAAGGCGAGCATGGCCCAGTCGGCAAGGCCGGCGCGCGCATGGAACAGCCGCGCGCCGCGCAGCAGCCAGACCGCCACCAGCAACGCGCTGGCAAATCCGATCCGCGCCGCCGCGACCCAGAACGGGGTGATGCCGCGCAGGGCGATCTCGATCACCATGAAGGTCGCGCCCCAGGTCAAGCCAAGGGCGAGCAGCATGGCCCAGGACCGGGGCGTGATCTGTGACGTGGTCATGCTTTCACCTGCCACGCAAACCTCTGCGCTGCAACGAAAAAGGGCGCCCTTTCGGACGCCCTTTCCTGCTACTCCCAAGCGGGATCAGTTCTTCGATCTGTCGACCATCTTGCCGGCCGAGATCCACGGCATCATCGCGCGCAGCTTTTCGCCGGTGGCCTCGATCTGGTGCTCGTCGTTGATCCGGCGGGTGGCCTTGAAATAGGGCTGGCCGACGGCGTTTTCCTGCATGAAGTCACGCACGAACTTGCCGGTCTGGATGTCGGTCAGGATCTCTTTCATCGCCTTCTTGGTCTGCTCGTAGGGCAGCACCCGCGGGCCGGAGACGTATTCGCCGTATTCGGCGGTGTTCGAGATCGAGTAGTTCATGTTGGCGATGCCGCCTTCATAGATCAAATCGACGATCAGCTTCACCTCGTGCAGGGTCTCGAAATAGGCCATCTCGGGGGCGTAGCCGCCCTCGACCAGCGTCTCGAACCCGGCGCGGATGAGTTCCACGAGGCCGCCGCACAGCACCGCCTGCTCGCCGAACAGGTCGGTTTCGCATTCCTCGCGGAAGTTGGTCTCGATGATGCCCGAGCGCCCGCCGCCGATGGCGGAGCAGTAGCTCAGCCCGATGTCGAGCGCCTTGCCCGAGGCGTCGTTGTCGACGGCCACGAGGCAGGGCACGCCGCCGCCCTTGACGTATTCACCGCGCACGGTGTGGCCGGGGCCCTTCGGCGCCATCATGATCACGTCGACGCCCTCTTTCGGCTCAATCAAGCCGAAATGCACGTTGAGGCCGTGGGCGAAGGCGATCGCCGCGCCTTCGCGCAGGTTGTCGTGGACGTATTTCTTGTAGGTTTCGGCCTGAAGTTCATCGGGCATGGTGAACATGATCAGGTCGCACCAGGCGGCGGCTTCGGCGATGCCCATCACCTTGAGGCCTTCGGCTTCGGCCTTCCGGGCGCTCGGCGAGCCGTCGCGCAACGCGACGACAACGTTCTTGACGCCCGAATCGCGCAGGTTCAGCGCATGGGCATGGCCCTGGCTGCCATAGCCGAGGATCGCCACGTTCTTGTCTTTGATCAGGTTGATATCGCAGTCGCGATCATAATAGACGCGCATCGGCGTGCTCCTAGCTGCTGGTGTATGTTCACGGTGCAGCATAGTCGGTTTGGCGCCAATTTCCGTTCAATTCTCACGACTTTCAGATAGTTTGTGAGATTATCATTTATCAAATTAGCAAGAGACGGATATTTCATTCGTGAAACCCGGCAGCTAACGAGCAAGTCCGGCACCTTGGCGGGCACTACCCCTCCTACGCACCAAAGCCCGGATCCGCCGCGCGTGGCTGCGGCAAGATGGGGTGGTCGGGCGAAGCCCTGCGAGCGCCGGTATAGCCCGGCGCGCCCGCTGCGATGTGCTGTTGTGCTTTGGATCGAAATCGGTGATCGTGGGATGAACATGCATCAAAACGCAAAATTCTGGCGCATTCATGCTCTCTGACACCGACAGACGCATTCTGCGCCACCTGCAAACCGATCCTGCCCTGACCAGCGCCGAGCTGGCCGAGCGCTGCGGGTTGTCGGCCTCGTCGTGCTGGCGGCGGCTCGAACAGATGCGCGAGCGCGGGATTCTGCGTGGACAGCACGCGGTGATCGACTGGGCGGCGCTCGGCTGGGAGGTCGAGGTGAGCCTGCGCTTTACCCTCGACAAGACCAACCCGCGCGCCTTCGATGAATTTCTCGCCGCCGCGCGGGCGGTGCGCGAGGTGACCGAGATCCAGACCTTTCTCGGCCGGGTCGATGTGCGGCTGCACGTGATCGCGCGCGACATGGCGCATTACCAGCAGATCTACCGCGAAAAGATTCTCACCCTGCCCCATATCGCCGATATCGAGGCGCTGATGCAGGTGGCGGTGATCGCCGAAGACGGGGCCTTGCCGCTATGATCCGGATCGACGAGACCGACCGCGCCATCCTGCGCGCGCTGGCCGGGGATGCGACGCTGTCGGCGGGCGAGCTGGGGCGGCGGCTGGGCCTGTCGCAGCCCGCGACCTGGCGCCGGGTGAAACGGCTCTACGACGAGGGCGCGATCCGGGGGCGGCGGCTCGATCTCGACCATGAGGCACTCGGCTTCGGGGTGACGGTGTTTCTCGGGATCAAGCTTGCCGCCAAGGGACGGGTGAGCCTGGAGGATTTCGAGCGCGCGGTGCGGGCGATCCCCGAGGTTCAACTCGTCCACCACGTGCTTGGGCTTTACGATTACCGGCTGCGCGTCGTCGCCCGCGATCTCGCCGATTTCGAGCGAATCCTGCGGCGCCGGATCATGACCCTGCCGGGGGCGGGCGAGGTCGAGGCCAACGTGCTGCTCAGCGAAGAGCGCCGGCCGGGGCCGCTCTGAACGCCCCGAAGGCGCGCCGCTTCTTGACACCGCGCGCAGGCCCGGCCAACGCTGCGCCCATGATCGACCCGCGCCCCATCGTCTACGTCATCGGCCTCGTGGTGGCCGTTCTCGGCGCGACGATGTTCGTGCCGATGGCGGTCGATCTCTACTATGGCAGCGCCGATTGGGCGGTGTTTCTGTCGAGCGCAGTGATCTCGCTGGTGGTGGGCAGCTCGATGGCGCTGGCCACCGCCAACACCGCCGGGCACGGGCTGACCATCCAGCAGACCTTTCTGCTCACCACCCTGATCTGGATCGCGTTGCCGTTCTTCGGCGCCCTGCCCTTCGTGCTCGGCGAGATCGAGGCACGCCCGGTCGATGCCTTCTTTGAGGCGATGTCGGGGATGACAACCACCGGCTCGACGGTGTTTTCCGGGCTCGATGCGCTGCCCGAGGGGCTGCTGCTCTGGCGCTCTATGCTGCAATGGTTCGGCGGCATCGGCATCATCGTCGTCGCCATGGTATTCCTGCCGGAACTGCGCGTCGGCGGGATGCAGGTGTTTCGCTCCGAGGCCTTCGACACCATGGGCAAGGTGCTGCCGCGCGCGGTCGAGATCGCCGGCCGGATCACCTGGATCTATCTCGGGCTGACGCTGGCCAACGTGCTTGCCTATCTCGCCGTGGGAATGACCCCGTTCGACGCCATAAACCATGCCTTCACCACGGTTTCGACAGGCGGATTCTCGACCCACGATGCCAGCTTCGGCGCCTATCAGGGCGCGCCGGAATACGTGGCCGCGATGTTCATGCTGCTCGGCTCTCTGCCCTTCGTGCGCTACATCCAGATCGTGCAGGGCACCGCCCGGCCGCTGTTCACCGATCCGCAGGTGCGCGGCTATCTCAGCGTGATTCTGACGGTGACACTGGCAATGACCTTTTTCCGGCTGGTCTTCAACGGCGACCATTTCGAGCACGGCTTCCGCGAAGGTATCTTCAACGTCACCTCGATCATCTCCGGCACCGGCTATGCCAGCGTCGACTACCAGCTCTGGGGCACCTTCCCGGTGGTCACCTTCTTCTTTCTCGGCCTTGTCGGCGGCTGCGCCGGCTCCACCGCCTGCTCGGTCAAGATCTTCCGCTACCAATTGCTGTTCGCCTCGGTCAAGGCGCAGATCCGTGCCATTCACAGCCCGCACGGGGTGTTTACCCCGCGCTATGCCGGCCGGTCGGTGGGCGAAGACGTGCTGTCATCGGTGATGGCGTTCTTCGTGATGTTCGTGGTCTCGCTCGGTGTGCTTTCGGTGGCACTGAGCCTGACCGGGCTCGATACCGTCACTGCCGTATCCGGCGCGGCGACGGCGCTGGCCAATGTCGGGCCGGGGCTGGGCACCACGATCGGGCCGTCAGGCAATTTCGCCACGCTGAACGACACCGCGAAGTGGCTGCTTTCGGCGGCGATGCTGGTGGGGCGGCTGGAAGTGCTGTCGGTGTTCGTGCTGTTCACCCGCCGGTTCTGGAGCGATTGAGGAGGCACCATGGCCGACACCCCCCACACACCCGACGCCGCCCGGCTGCTGCATCTTGGCACCGAGGGTTTGCAGAAGGGCGACCCGCTGGCGCTCACGATCACGCCGGCCTCGATGTTTCACCTGCCCGGCGAGCCGGAGCCGGGGCTGGCATTCTACGGCCGCGACAACAACCCGACATGGCAGGCCACCGAAGCCGCACTCGGGCTGCTCGAAGATGCCCCGGCGCTGCTGTTTCCCTCCGGCATGGCGGCGATCACGGCGGCGCTGATGGCCACGCTCAAGGCCGGTGACCGGCTGCTGCTGCCCGCCGATGGCTACTATACCGCGCGGGTGCTGGCCGAAAACTTCCTGACCGGCTTTGGCGTGATCGTTGAAACCCGCCCCACAGCACGCTTTGCCGAGGGCGGCTTCGAGGGCCTGCGCGCCGCGCTGATCGAAAGTCCGGCCAATCCCGGCCTCGATCTGGTCGATATCGCCGCCGTGGCGAAAGCCCTGCGCGATGCCGGGGCGGTGTCGATCGTCGACAACACCACGATGACGCCGTTCGGCCAGCGCCCGCTCGATCTGGGCGCCGACATTCTCGTCGCCTCCGACACCAAGGCACCGGGCGGGCATTCCGATCTGGTTCTCGGCCATGTCGCCAGCCGCGATCCGGCGCTGCTGGCGCGGATGCGCGACTGGCGCACGCGTTCGGGCAGCATTCCCGGCCCGTTCGAGGCCTGGCTGCTGCACCGCTCGCTGCAAACGCTGGAGCTGCGCTTTGCCCGGATGTGCGACAGCGCCGATGCCATCGCCCCGCGTCTCGCCGCGCACCCCAAGGTGCGGGCGCTGCGATTTCCGGGGCTTGGCGATGATCCCGCGCGGGCGCTGGCCCGGCGACAGATGCAGCGCAACGGCTTCCTGATCGGGATGGAGCTGGAAAGCGCCGACGCGGCCGAGCGCTTCATCGCCGCCTGCCCGCTGATCGAGGCGGCCACCTCGTTCGGCGGGGTTCATACCAGCGCCGAACGCCGCGCCCGCTGGGGCGATGCCGTCGCGCCGGGCTATGTCCGGCTCTCGGTCGGCACCGAACCGCTGGCCGCGCTCTGGCCGGCAATCGAGGCGGCGCTCGACCAGGGCCATCACCGAAACTGCTGACGCGGCAGTCAGCTTGGCCACGCGACCGGGACCGGTAACGCCCTGCTAAGAAATGAACAAGCGATTAACGCGGCAGGCTGACCAACGGTCTGATTTCACGCGGTATTCCAGATTTCTACTTCCCTAGGGCCCTAGGATCCTAGGGGCGTAGAATCCCATCGTCGGACCAAAGCCAAGCGCCGTCGCGCGTCAGTGGGGCAGGCCCCCGGCAGGGACCCGCCTACAGCACAAGCCGGGCCGGGTCAGGCAGCGTGCAGGCCGGCCTCAGCCGGTGTGGATCAGCGTCGAGAACAGGCGCGGATCAAGCGATTGCTGCTTGAAGGTTTCGCCTTCGGTCAGGATCGACACCGCGTCATGGCTGTGCAGGCTCTCCTGGTGGCTGGCGATCACCCGGAAATCGCCGATCCGTTCGTCGCGCTTGAGCTGCTCGGTAAACAGCCGGGCGGCATCTTCGACGAAGATCGGATTGGCGGCGTTGAGCTCGGCAAAAGCCTGCTCGTCCTCGCGTTTCACCATCACCTGCGTTTCGGTCGGCACCGCGGCACGGGCCATCTCGATCAGGTCTTCGAACCACAGGCAGGGATGATCGCACAGCACCTCGACCGAGACCCGCGCCACCGAGCGCTGGCTGTGCGGCGTGGCAAGCTGGCCACGCACCTGGCGGGCATGTTCGGCGAGTTCCAGCGAGCACGGGCAGGTCGAGGAGTAGACGTAGTCGAGATGCACGAACTTGCGCCGCACCCCGCCCTCTTCGACCAGCTCGAGCGCGATATCGTAATATTGGTAGCCGACAAGTCCGGAGCGCAGGCTCGGGATCTTCATCGGGAAGGAAAACCGCATCTCGATCCGGGCATCGAGACTGTCGAGATCGGTCTTGTAATCGTCGAGCGCCGCCTCGATCACCTGAAAGCTGAAGGTTTTCTCGGCATGGGCATAGAACGAGCGCATGATGCGGCTCATGTTGATGCCCTTCTTCTCGGCCTCGAGGCTGACCGTGCCGGTCACCGAGGTTTCCAGCGTCAGATCGCCGTTGTCGCGGGTGTGATAGCCGATCGGCAGGCGGAAATTGGATATCCCGACATGCTGGATCAACTGCTTTTCGCCCTGGATCAGGCTGGCCGGGCCGTTTTGCAGGTCCGGCATCTGCGCCTTGTAGGCGGCATCTGGCACGAAATCATGCGGATAATCGCGCTTCAGGTCGGGGTAATTGCCCAAGGGGCGTTCGGGCAGCAGCCGCGAAATGGCCGGGTCGAGCCGGGCCACCTCCGCCGGATCGGCGCCACGCGCCCAGTCGCGCAGCGTGTCGAGCGCGCGTTTCGCTTCGTCCATGTCCGGCGCTACGGTCATCGTCGGGGTTACATGGTTCATCCGGCCACCCTCCCAGGTCAAACGGACCCTGAATATAGGGCCATCTTCACGAATTCCCAAGTGTTACGCTCAGGAATGCCGGTCAGATCAGTGCCAGCGCCTGTTCGATATCGGCGATAAGGTCGCCCGCATCCTCGAGCCCGACCGAGAAGCGCACCAGCCCCGGCGTGATCCCCAACAGGTGTTTTTGCTCATCCGGCAGGCGCTGATGGGTGGTCGTGGCCGGGTGGGTGGCGATGGATTTGGCGTCGCCGAGGTTGTTCGAGATCACGGGGATGTGAAGCGCATTGAGAAAGCGGAATGCCGCCGCCTTGCCGCCGGCGAGGTCGAGCGCCAGCATCGTGCCGCCATGATCCATCTGTCGCGCGGCGATCCGGTGCTGCGGATGATCGGCGCGACCGGGATAGATCATCCGGGCAAAGGCCTCGTGCCCGGCCAGCGCCTCGGCGATCCGCGCCGCGCTTTCGGCCATTGCCCGCACCCGCAGATCGAGGGTTTCGAGCCCCTTGAGATGCATCCAGGCATTGAACGGGCTGAGCGCCGCGCCGGTATGCTTGGCGTAGGGCTCATAGGTGCCACGAATGAAGTCTTCGCTGCCCAGCACCACGCCGCCAAGGCCGCGCCCGCCGCCGTCGATATGCTTGGTGCTGGAATAGATCACCACGTCCGCCCCCGCCGCCGCCGCACTTGCGCCGACCGGGGTGGCAAAGGTGTTGTCGACCACGAACAGCGCGCCCGCCGCCTGCGCCAGCCCCGCCACCAGCGCGAGGTCGATCACCTCCAGCGTCGGGTTGGAGATGGTCTCGACAAAGACAAGGCTGGTCCCGTCGGTCACCGCCGCGCGCCAGGCCTCGGGGTCGGTGCCGTCGACCAGCACCACCTCGACGCCGAAGCCGCGCATCCACTCGAGGATGTAAAGGCAGGAGCCGAACAGCGCCCGCGCCGCCACGATCCGCCCGCCGGGCTTGACCGCGCTCATCAGCACCGCGTTCACCGCCGCCATGCCGCTGGCGGCGGCAAAGCCGTCCTCGGTGCCCTCGATCCCGGCCAGGCGCTGTTCGAACATCCGCACCGTGGGATTGCCATAGCGGGCATAGATGAACTCGTCCGGCCCGCTCTCGACAAAGCGCGCCTCGGCCTGCTCGGCACTGTCATAGACGAAGCCCTGGGTCAGAAAGACCGCCTCGCTGACCTCGCCCCACTGGCTGCGCCGCACCCCGCCATGAACGGCCTTGGTTCTCGGTTTCCAGTCAGCCATGCGCGCCTCCCGCACAAAAAAGCCCCCGAGCCGGAAGCCGGGGGCGCTACGTCCTCGACCTCTTTAGCGGTATGTTTAACGAGGCCCGCAATCCGGTGGACAAATCGCCTCGCGGTCTCGCTAGCGTGACTTGCGCCCTGCGTCAAGCCGACGCAGTCTGGGGCGACGCAAACCGGAGTCCCAGATGCCTGCAATCGAGCTATTCTACTGGCCCACGCCGAACGGCTGGAAAATCACCATCGCGCTGGAAGAGATGGGCCTGCCCTACGAGGTGCGTTACATCAATATCGGCAAGGGCGAGCAATTCGCGCCCGATTTCCTGCGCATCGCCCCCAACAACCGGATGCCCGCGATCATCGACCCCGACGGGCCCGATGGCGCGCCGATCAGCGTTTTCGAAAGCGGGGCGATCCTGCAATACCTCGCCCGCAAGACCGGCCGGTTCCACGGCGAGACCGAGCGCGCGCGGGTGGCGGTGGATGAATGGCTGTTCTGGCAGGTCGGTGGCCTCGGGCCGATGGCCGGACAGGCGCATCACTTCCTGAAATACGCGCCCCGCCTCGATCCGCCGCAAGATCTGCCCTACGCCAAGGACCGCTACCGCACCGAAACCGCGCGGCTTTACGGCGTGATGGACCGCCGCCTGGCCGAGCACCGGTTCCTCGCCGGTGACGCCTACAGCATCGCCGACATGGCCAGCTATGGCTGGGCCTCGCTGTGGGAAGGCCAAGAGCAGAGGCTCGACGACAAGCCGCATCTCGCGCGCTGGCTCGACGAGCTTGCCGCCCGCCCCGCGGTGCAGCGCGGCATGGCGGTCGGGCGCGAGCTGCGGTCGACGAACGTGGCCGATGACAAGGATGCCGCCAAGGTCTTGTTCAAACGCTGAGCGGCACCTTTTTCTTGGGTCAAATACTCAAGATCCCGCACCCGCCACACAAAGCCCGGTTGGCGTTTGCGGACCGGGCGCGCGGCGCGCGTCAGCTTTCTTTTTCTTCTTCGGCGGTGCCGTATTTCGAGAACAATCCCGATTGCGCCATGAAGAAGGCGAAGATCGACAGCGGCAGGCCGAAGGTCTTGAAGCTCACCCAGGCATCGGTGCTCATCGTCCGCCAGATCGCCTCGTTGGCGATGGCCAGCGCGAGGAAGAACAGTGCCAGCCGCTTGGTGAGCTTCATCCAGCCCGCGCGCTCCAGCGGCAGGGCCTGGTCCATCACCGCTTCGAGGTAGGACTGGCCGCGCATGAGGCCAAAGCCGAGAATGCCCGCGAACAGCAGGTAGATGATCGTCGGCTTCATCTTGAAGAAGCGCTCGTCGTTGAACCAGATCGAGAGGCCGCCAAACACCACCACCAGCACCAGCGTGGCGATCTGCATCTTCGACAGGTGCCCCGACAGCCGCCATTGCAGGAAGGTGGCCACCGCGAGAATCGGGATGAACAGCGCCGTCACCGCCACGAAGCCGGAATACTCGGTGCCGCCGATCATGAACACGCGGTCCTTCAGCAGCACATAGCCGACGAAGAACGCAATGATCGGGCCGTATTCCAGCGCCAGCTTCACGCCCGGCCTGATGGTCTTTGCTGTCATCTCTACCCCCTAACCTGCGGCTTCCACTATCACAGCCCCCAGCGCGATCAAAGCCATCAGCGCAATCCGGCGCGGACCTGCTTTCTCGCCCAGCACCAGCCAGCCGATCAGGGCGGCGAACACCGTCGAGGTTTCACGCAGCACCGCCGCCTCGCCGACAGCATCGAGCCGGGTCGCCAGCATGATCGCGCCGAACGACAAGAAGCCCACCACCGCGCCGATCAGCCCGCGCAGCGCGAGCGGTCCGAGTGCCGGCCGGTCGGCCATCCGCAGCCAGCGCCGGGCGGCGAGGACGGGAAAGAAGAACCCGTCGATCATGAAGAACCATGCCAGGAAGGTGAACGGATCGGGCGTGGCGCGGATGCCCCAGGCGTCAATCGTGGTGTAGAGCGCGACGAAACCGCCGGTGACCACCGCCATCGCCAGCGCCGGTTTGAGCTTGTCACGGCCAAACTGCCAGTGCCGCAGGTTGTAAAGGCCAAGGCCATAGATCCCGGTGACCAGAACCGCCACGCCCGCCAATTGGCCAGCGGTGAAACGCTCGCCAAACAGCAGCCCCGCCCCGATCACCGCAAACAACGGCCCGGTGCCGCGCACCACCGGATAGACCACGGTGTAGGAGCCGAGCGTGTAGGTGTAGGCCTGCGCCAGCTTGTAGCCGACATGGATCAGCCAGACGAGCCCGAAGAACGGGATCAGCGCAGGATCGGGCCAGGGCACGACAAACAGCGCCACCGGGGCGGCCATCAGCCCGTAGGACAGATCAATCGCCCCGCGCGACAGCCACGGATCATGGCGGCCCTTTTGCAGCGCGCCGAACAGGGCGTGCAGGAAGGCGGCCATCAGCGCCAGGCCGAGGGCGGCGTGGTGCCCGGCCTCGGTGCCCTCGATCGCCAGGACCCATGCGCTCACGCCCGGATGTCTCTCGGCAGGCGCGGAATGCCCTCGGGTGCGCGCCCGGCGCGGCGCTGGCGGCGCGCCGACATCATCCCCGGCGGCGGCGGGATCTCGATCCGGCCGATCGGCACCGGCATCGCCGCCTTGTCCATCACCCGGTTGGCGCGGCGGCGGGCAACGAAATCGGCAACGAGCATCGGCATCCGAAAGGCGTCTTCGATCACCTCGGTTTCGGCAAGGTCATGGGCCGCGTCGGCCAGCAGCCGCAGCGTGATCCGCCGCGCGAACTCGTCGGAGCGGAAGGCGGGCATCAGCCCGAGCTCGACGATCCGCGTCACCGACCCCGCCCGCACCAGCGCCCCGGCCCCGACGACTTCCCAGTCGGCGAAAAGCACGGCCCGCGCCAGCACGTCGGCCAGCGACGAATAGCCCGGCTGGCCGCCCTGCGGATAGGGATGCGCGATCGCCAACCGCCGCGCCTCGGCCACGAACGACATCGCGGTGCGGGTGCCCTTGAGCAGCATCTGGGTTTCTGGCGTGATCCGGTTCATGGCACGGTTGGTCCGGCGTTTTCTGCTCGTCGAGTCGCGACGACTATCCCAAACCCCGGTTAACAATACAAATATGGCATCGTCATGCCCCGGTCAGGGCACGCGCGAAGTCTTCCGGATCGAACGGGGCAAGATCGTCGATCTGCTCGCCCACACCGATGGCGTGAATCGGCAGGCCGAAGCGGTCGGCCAGCGCCACCAGCACGCCGCCCTTGGCGGTGCCGTCGAGCTTGGTCATCACCAGCCCCGACACATCGGCCAGTTTCTGGAAGGTCTCGACCTGGCTGAGCGCGTTCTGGCCGGTGGTGGCGTCGAGCACCAGCAGGGTATTGTGTGGCGCGCTGTCGTCCTTCTTGCGGATCACCCGGACGATCTTTGACAGCTCTTCCATCAGGTCGGCACGGTTCTGCAACCGCCCGGCGGTGTCGATCATCAACAGATCGGCGCCCTCGGCCTCGGCCCGGGTCATCGCGTCGAAAGCGAGCGAGGCCGGATCGGAGCCTTCGGGCGCGGTCATCACCGGCACCCCGGCGCGCTCGCCCCAGACCTGCAATTGCTCCACCGCGGCGGCGCGGAAGGTATCGCCCGCGGCGATGATCACGCTCTTGCCGGCGGCGCGAAACTGGCTGGCGAGCTTGCCGATTGTGGTGGTCTTGCCCGACCCGTTGACGCCGACCACCAGCACCACCTGCGGGGTCTTGGCGTAGAGCGGCATCGGCCGGGCCACCGGCTCCATGATCCGGGTGATCTCGGCCGCCATCAGCGCCTTGATCTCGTCGACCGAGAGCTTCTTGCCCAGCCGCCCTTCGGCGATATTCGCCGTCACCCGCAGCGCGGTATCGACCCCCATGTCGGAGGCGATCATCAGCTCTTCGAGGCTTTCGAGCATGGCGTCGTCAAGCACCCGGCGCACGACGCTGCGCTTTTCGCGCCGTCCGAACATGCGGCCGATGAAGCCGGGCTTTTCGGCCAGCTCGACATCGGGGGCAAGCATCGTCGCCGTCATCCCGCCCGCCAGTTCCGAGGGCGGCATTTCCGGGAACGGGTCATAGGGCTGCGGCGCTTCGGTGGGTGTTTCGAAAGGCGTCTCGGGCAGGTCGGGCACGATCTCGGGCGGGGTCTCGTCCGGCATCTCGTCCGGCGTGGACGCGGGAATTTCCGGCGCATCCGGCTCGGGCTGCGTGTCTGGCTGCGGCTCCTCCTCCGGCTCGGGTTGCGGGATCGGAACGGGTTCCGGCTCGGGCTCGGGCTCCGGGGTCGGCTCAGGCTCCGGTTCCGGTGCGGGCTCAGGCTCCGGCGCGGGGATCGGCGTTGGTTCCGGGGCGGGCGCCGGGTCAGGCTCGGGCGCCTGCGCCTGCGCGACGGCTTCCGCAGCCTCGTCTTCCTCGACGCCGCCTTCTTCCACGATCGCCTCCAGCCCCTCTTCGAGCTTCGACGAAGAGCGGGTCAGGCGATCCTTGAGCTTTTTGAAAAACGACATGGACCCTCCGATGTTGCCTTTCACCTAATGCCGAACCGCCCGCAAGGGAAGGCCCCAGTCTAGACCGCGGCGGCGAGAATCAGCGCCTGCCCGGTGATGTAGAACCACCAGACGAGCCAGCCGGCGGGCCCCGAGAGCGGGTTGTCGGCGCCAAGGCGGAAGAGCTGGAGCGCCAGCAGAACGTCGGAGGCGATGAACAAGGTCGCCCCCAGCGTGACCACGCCGAGTGGCAGGGTGAGCGCGGCAAGCCCCATCAGGATGATCGCCACCACGTAGAGGCGCACCGGCCAGCGCAGCCCGCCGACATAGGGGATCAGCCAGATCTCGGCGGAGAGGCCGACCCCGGCGAGAAACAGCGCCAGCACCGGCTGCGCCGCGAAGGCCGCCCAGAGCGGGGCGCCGGAGAAACCCAGAAACAGGATGATATAGACGACATGGGCGAGCGCGAAACTGGCAAGGCCGTAGAGAAAGGCCGCCTTGCCCGGGCGCGACAGGGCAAAATCGCCCAACGCCGAAAACATCAGTGCCGCGACCAGCCAGGGTGCGCCCCCGGCGGTGGCGGCGGCCAGTGCGAAGGCGATCAGCGGCACGGTCTTGATCGCGCTGCGCGGCCAGCTTGACGTGGTGCCGGTCATCGGCAGATAGACCAGCGCGACGGCAAGGCCGAACCAGAGCAGGATGGGGGATGTCATGGCGCCTCCTTGGCCCCACGTTCCGCCCGCAGGACGGCGCGGTCAAGATGGCGATTGTCCCCCCTGGGCACGCTCGGCCCTTGTGCCCCGCCCACAGCATCGTATCCTGCGCGGGACACGCGCCAAGGGAGACACCCATGCACCCAGTTCGCGCCTTTGCAGCCGCCTCGCTCACCCCCGTCGCTCTGATCGCGCTTGCCGCGCTGTTTGGCGGCGGCTGGATCTGGGCGGCGCTCGTCTACATGACGCTGTTTGCCTTCTCGCTCGACCAGCTCGTCGCCCGGATCGATCCGCCCGCCGATCCGACGCGCGACTTGCCCGAGGCCGACTGGCTGTCGGCGTCGCTGGCGGTGGCGCATTTCGGGCTGCTGGCGCTGGTGATCGGCGCCCTCGCCACCGGTGGCCTGCCGCTCGCGCGCTGGATCGCGCTCTACATCGCCGCCGCGCTGTTCTTCGGGCAGGTGTCCAATTCCAACGCCCATGAGCTGATCCATCGCGGCAACCGCTGGCTCTTCAACCTTGGCAAATGGGTCTATATCAGCCTGCTCTTCGGCCATCACACCTCGGCGCACAACAAGGTGCATCATCGCTTTGCCGCCTCCGACGACGACCCCAATACCGCCCGGCCCGGCGAGAGCTTCTACGCCTTCGCGCCGCGCGCCTGGGTCGGCAGCTTCGTCAAGGGCTGGCAGATGGAGGAGGCCGACCGTGCCCGCTCGGCCAGCGGCGGGCGCAACCCCTACCCGGTCTATGTCGGCGGCGCGCTGGCGCTGCTGGCGCTGTCGGGGCTGGCCTTCGGCTGGGCCGGTATCGCGGTGCACCTCGCCCTCGCCGCCTATGCCCAGATCCAGCTTCTGCTGTCGGATTACGTCCAGCATTACGGTCTGCGCCGCGCCCGGCGCGCGGATGGCAAGCTTGAGCCGATCGGCCCGGCGCATAGCTGGAACAGCCGCCACTGGTTCACCTCGCACATGATGCTGAACGCATCGCGCCATTCCGACCATCACGCCCACCCGGCCCGGCCCTATCCGCAGCTCCGGCTGCATGGGCGCGGCGAAGCCCCGATCCTGCCCTCGACGCTGCCGGTGATGGGGATGCTGGCGCTGCTGCCGCATCTGTGGCGGCGGGTGATGGGCCGGGCGCTGGCGCGCTGGCAGGCCCGGCGGGAGATGGCGACATGAAGGCCGTCCTCGCCGCCATCGCCGTTGTCCTCGCCGGCCCCGCACTGGCACAGGAACCGATGACCGGGGCCGAGTTCGAGGCCTATACCACCGGCAAGACGCTGCATTACGGCACCAATGGCCGGATCTATGGCGGCGAGGACTACCTGCCGGGGCGCAAGGTGCGCTGGTCGTTCCTCGACGGCAAGTGCCTCGACGGCGAATGGTATGCCGCCAACAGCCAGATCTGCTTTGTCTATGTCGACGATCCCACGCCGGTCTGCTGGACGTTTTTCGAAACCCCCGGCGGGCTCGTGGCCAATCTTCGCGGTGACGAGATGCAAACGCTCTACCAGATCGGCGACGCGGCAGAGCCACTGTTCTGCCTCGGACCGGAGGTGGGGGCCTGAGGCGCGCGGCCCCCCTAGAACAGCGTGCCCTGTTCCGGCGGCGGCGTGCCCTTGGGCTTCTTCGGCGCGGGCTTTGGCCCTGACGCGCCCACTGCAAGGCGGCCATCGGCGAATTCGATCTCCAGCGCTCCGGCCGTTTCGGCGGCCGCCCTGGTGGTGACTACGCCCGCCTCTCCGCGCACCACGGCATAGCCGCGCTTGAGGGTTTCGGTATAACCCAGCGTCTGGCGGGTGCGGTCGAGCGCGGCCAGCCGGTCTTGCCAGCCACGGATCTGCGCCGTGGCCGCACGGCTGAGCCGGGCCGCGAGCGCATCGAGATCGCGGCCTCCGCGCGCCTGCGCTTCGGCGATCCGGGTCACATCAAGGCGACGCGCGACTGCGTTGAAAGCGCGGCGTTTTTCGGCCGCAGGCCGGGCAAGCGCCGCATCGAGCCGGGCGGCGCGAGTGGCGAGCCGTTCACGCTGGTGCGCGATCCGGGTGGTGAGCAGGCTGGGCCGCAGCCCGCCCC
>SWCA01005198.1_pt1 | contig 25386 bp, 25 predicted proteins | sample 4692961 | NCBI WGS metagenome assembly SWCA01 (sample SAMN10267275, study PRJNA491770) | bioreactor metagenome | isolation source: DHS bioreactor inoculated with | place: Japan: off Shimokita Peninsula
TAACTTATTTTTAAGAAATTGTGTCCAACTCTATGTGAACATTATAAAGATATATAGATAAGTATGGTCAAGTACCTATTCAAGGAGATACTCAAAAGCATAATAAACAAAAAGAAAGATGCAAATTTACTTATACTGAAAAGGATTTAAATAATGAAATAGAAAATTTAACTAATAAAACAAAAAATAAGCAGAGTACAAAGCTAGAAAAAGAAGAAATAAAAGATAATACAATCATAAATATAACAGAAGAAAAAAAGGAAGCTCTATCTGAAAATAAAACTACTGTAGATGCTTTGCAAAACCTATCATTAGAGTGTAATTTAGAACTTCAAAAACTTGTAAGAATTCAATTCAAATCACAGAGCACCTTTAACCAAATGATTCTTTTAAAGGAAGAAGGAGAGTATTATTTGGCAGCAAGAGTAGAAGGACTAAGATTAGATGGCTATTGTATTTTCTTGAAAAATCAAATTAAAACTTTATCTTATTGCGCAGATTTTTACAATGAGCTACTTCAAAAAGAATATTATTTTAAATTAAATGCAATACATTATATTGACCTTAAAAAATGGGAGACGATTTTTAATAGTTATCAAGTAAAAAATTATTTTGTAGAAATAAAAACTCTAAATAAAAACTATAAGGGAAAACTTAAAGAAATATCAGAAGAAAAAATAGTATTAAATGCATTTAAAATAAAAGATAAAGGTACCTTTGAATCTGTATCCATCGATTTAAACTCAATTACTTTGAGTTCTTTTGAAACTTCGGAATTAATGCTTTTAGAAAAATATAGTTCTTCAATATGAAAAAAAGATGTATTTAAGTATAATTTGATACAGCCAAAAATCGCGGATATACTGTGTGAGCTGAACCGTATCAATCTTAACTTATGTAACTTCTAATTATCCATATTTTATAAAGTGAAGAGAAAGGTAGCCTAATTTAAAATCTTCCATTAGATTACCTTGTAAGCGTTTGAAATCAAATACAAGAGGTTAATTAATTGATGAAACGGAATTGTTTATTGGAACCTTAGAAAAATACTCAATACCCTATGAAGAAGAAAAAGATATTTTTATTATTTATGGATACAAAAAATTATAGACTTATTGACAAATTAACCAAATATATTCTATAATCAGTGTATGTTTATTCTGAAATTTTAATATTTAACTAAATAATGAATTGATATAGCTATGAAGGCTACGTTGTTTGCGAACAAACAATGTAGCCTTTATTTTTTTGTTATGAATAGTATTGAAATTTCTAATAAATATGAATGTATATGCAAAATGAAAAAGGGGGACAAGGAGAATGGAAAAAATAGTAGAGAATATAATGCAGTATTGGGATGAACACTCATCACATTTTGATGAAGATCATGATACTGAGGATAAATCATTGTGGAAATCTGTTTTAAAAGAACACCTAGGAAATAATGAAAACATAACAGTGGTAGATTTAGGAACAGGAACAGGATTTTTAGCAAATATGACCTCTGAACTTGGATATAATACTATGGGATTTGATATGTCAAAAGAAATGCTTACCATAGCAAAGCGATATGCAAAGGAGAAAAAATTGAATGTTAATTATGAGATAGGATCTGTTGAAAATCTTGGACTTGGAGATAATTCAATAGATGCAATAATGAATTGTCGTTTAGTCTGGACATTAACAGACCCTCAAAAAGCCTTTAAAGAGTGGAATAGAGTATTAAAGGTAGGTGGAAAAGTTCTGAATTTTATAAGGATAGGTCAGGAAAATGAAATACAAATAAAAGAGGTATATGGAAAAGAAATAGACAATAAACTTCCACTAAAAAATGCATCTAAAAAAATGCTTATAGAAGAACTTGAAAAAGCAAATTTTACAAATATAGAGGCAGTAGAATTGCCACAAAGGCTAACTATAAAAGGTGATTATGATCCATGGTTTGTAATAAAAGGGATAAAGAGAGGGGATAAAATATGAAAATTAGATTGGTGAATATATTTATAGCTATTTTATGTATGGCTTTAATGCTTACAGGTTGCGGAGTTAATGAAGAAAAGGTTTCAGATGAGAATAAGAGCAAAAACAAAAAAGAATTGGTTATAGGTGAACTTTGGGAAATAGACAATGTTGATCCTATATTAGATGGAACATTGGTTAAAGAAAAAGCTCTAATTACAGAAACACTTACAGAAATAGATGAAAATTTTAAATTAGTACCATCACTTGCAATAGAATGGAAAAGATTAGATAAAAACTTATGGGAAATAAAACTTAGAGAAAATGTAAAGTTTCATGATGGAAATAGTTTAGATGCAGAAACAGTTAAGTGGTCAATAAGCCGTGCACTAGAAAATAATCCTTCAATACAAACGCTAGCAAAAATATCAAATATAAAGGTAGTAGATCCTCTTACTTTGCAAATAGAGACTTCAGAACCTAATGGAGATATGGCTGAAATACTACACTATTCTAATCTCTCTATAATAGCAAAAAGTTCTTTAGATGAAAAAGGTAACTTTAAGGCTCCTATAGGAACAGGACCGTTTAAATATAAAAATTTTGATAAATCATCTGGCGTTTTGACAATGGTAAGAAATGATGATTACTATGGGGAAAAAGCTAAGATTGAAAAATTAACTATAAGACCTTTACCAGATCCAAATACAAGAGCTTTGTCAATAGAAAATGGGGAAATAGATTTTACATGCGATCCTCCATTAAATGATTTAAAGAGACTTTCAGAAATAAAAGGTCTTAAATTAAAGACATTTACTACTCCAAGAGTGTATATAATGAAATTAAATATGAGTAAAGGACCTCTAAGTGATATAAATGTAAGAAAAGCATTATCTTATGGTATAGATAGAAAGACTATTGTTGAGCACGCACTACATAATGTGGGAAAAGCTGCAAAAGGTCCTTTTTCAGATGACATGGCATGGGTAAATAAGGATTTAAAAGGATATCCATATGATGTAGAAAAAGCTAAAAAACTATTAGCTGATTCAGGATATAAAGATACAGATGGAGATGGAATTTTAGATAAAAATGGTAAACTATTAGAATTAACTTTTCTAACATATCCAGAAAGACCCGGTCTACCTGTCATAGCTCAAGCTTTACAAGGTCAATATGCAGAAATTGGGGTAAAGTTAAATATAGAAATAATGAATAATTCTGCTATAAAGCAGAGAATGGACGAAGGTACTTGGGATATATCCATGTCTGCCAATGCTACTGCTATGATTCCTACACCAAGTTATTATCTGAACAATTTGTATCATTCATCAAATTGTACTGCAACAGGGTATTCTAATCCGCAAATGGACAAGCTTTTAGAAGCATGTAAAGCAACAGATAATACTGAAGAAAAATATGAAATAGCAAAACAAATACAACAATTAGCAGAAGATGAACTTCCAATAATCAATATAGCACAATATGGTGTTGGAATTGTAATGAAAGATGGTATACAGAATTTTAAATTTAATCCAACTGCTCATGATTATATGCTTAATACAGATATAACGATAGATAACAAGGAGTGATTTTGATGCATACATATGTTATCCGAAGGTTAGCAGAGACACTATTTGTCGCATTGGGAGTATCTCTTCTTACATTCGTTATGGCAAATTTAACACCAGGAGACACAGCAGAAACTATAGCACGTCATGTGTTTGTAGGTTTTGATGAGGTTGTTGTGCAGGAAGATGTAGATGCTGTAAGAGATATGTATTTATTAGATCGACCTTTAATTATACAATATACAGAGTGGCTTTCGGGTGTACTGAAAGGAGATTTGAAAGAATCTTATATGTTCAAAGAACCAGTATTAAAAATGTTAGAGTTAAAGCTTCCCAATACTATAAAATTGGGAGGTTTAGCTTTAATGATAGGTATAATAATTGGTATACCTATGGGTATTATATCAGCTTTAAACCATAATAAAACGATCGATTATTTAAATCGATTTTTATCACTGTTCTTAGTAAGTTTTCCAATGTTTTGGCTTGGGCTTTTACTTATAATAGTGTTTTCTTTGAAATTAAAAATTTTTCCTGTATCTGGAATGCAAGGGATAAAAAGCATAATACTTCCATCTGTAACATTAAGTATTGGAATGATACCCGTTATATCTCAAATGACTAGGACAAGTATGCTGGAAATAATCAATCAAGATTATATGAAAATAGCCAAAGCTAAAGGAATAAAGCCTTTTGGAATAATTTTAAAACATGGGCTTAAGAATACGCTAGCTCCTGTAATAACAGTTATTGGCATACAAGCAGGTCATATATTCGCAGGGTCTATTGTAATTGAAAGTATATTTGCATGGCCTGGAGTAGGAAAATTATTAATCGATTCTATAAATGCAAAAGACATGCCTATGCTTCAGGGATGCGTTTTAGTAATGGCAATTAGTTATACTATAATAAATCTTTTAGTAGATTTAATCTATGCATATATAGATACTAGAGTTCATTATGGGGGGTAAATAACTATGGAAAAAATGCTGGATTTAAATCATAATAAAAATTTTAAGACTTTAAGACAACGCTTTAAAATAACCAAAAAGAATAGATTGTTTATAGTTGGATGCATCATGGTTTTCATCTTGCTACTTATAACTATATTTGAAGGGTATTTCAAATTAAATGACCCTAATAAAATAAACTTAACACACAAAGCAGCTTTACCTTCCAGCCAGTATCCTTTTGGAACGGATGCAATGGGAAGATGTTTACTTAGTAGAATAATTAAAGCATCAACTGTGACATTGAGTATATCCTTTTCTGTAGTTCTTTTAAGTTCAACTGTAGGAATTACATTTGGAACTATATCTGGATATATGGGAGGGATATTAGATCATATATTAATGAGAATTACAGATATAATCATGTCTTTTCCAGGAACGATATTTGCCCTAGTTATACTTGCATTGCTAGGACCTGGCTATAAAAATGCAATATTATCCTTGGCATTTATAAGCTGGACTGGATATGCAAGGCTTGCCAGAGGAGAAGTCTTGTCTATAAAAAATTCAGAGTATATAGAGGCAGCTAAAGCTATAGGGAATGACACTATACAAATAGTGATCAAATATATATTACCTAGTATAGTGAATAAGATAATTGTAATGGCAACGCTAGATATAAGTAAAATAATAATGTCTAGCGCAGCTTTAAGTTTTCTTGGGTTAGGAGTACAGCCTCCAACGCCTGAATGGGGCTCAATGCTTAATGAAGGTAGAACATTTATTCAAACAGCACCACATATAACCATATTTACAGGATCAGCAATTTTACTATCAGCACTTTCTTTTAACATTCTTGGTGATGGAATAAGAGATTTATTAGATCCTTCCTTAAGGGATGGGGTGATTGAATGATAAATGATAATATACTAGAAGTTAATAATCTAAAAGTAGAGTTTTGTGTAGATGATATAGTTATAAAAGCTGTAGATAATGTGAATTTTACTCTAAAAAAAGGAGAAGTATTAGCGATTCTTGGAGAATCTGGATGTGGTAAATCCGTTATGGCATCAGCAATATTGAAGTTGCTACCAGAGAACACAAAGGTTTATGGAGATGTATTTTATAATGGAGAAAATATAACAAAATTAAAAGAAAAAGAATTTAGAAAATTTAGAGGAAGAGAGATATCAATAATACCTCAAAGCGCAGGAACATCATTAAATCCTTTGATAAAAGTTGGAAATCAGGTTAGTGAAAGTCTTTTGATTCATGAAAAACATAAGAAAAAAGAGGTTATTGAAAGAGTGAAAGATGTCTTTAGAAAATTAGAGCTTCCTAGAATAGATAAAATAGTAAAGAACTATCCACACGAATTAAGTGGAGGGATGAAGCAAAGAGTATTAGTTGCCATGGGGTCTATATCTAAACCAAATTTTATAGTTGTAGATGAACCGACAAAAGGACTAGATTTTACTTCAAAGCAAGAAGTTATAAAGCTGTTAAAACAGCTAAAAGAAGAAACAAAATGTAGCTTATTACTTATAACACATGATATAAGTGTTGCAAAGGAGCTAGCAGAAAAGGTAGCTATAATGTATGCAGGAGAAATAATAGAAATAGGAAAAATAAAGGATATATTTAATTCACCAAAACATCCATATACTAATGGGTTATTAAACTCTCTTCCCCAAAATGGGTTGAAGGCTATTAAAGGATTTAGCCCAAGTATGAGTAACTTGCCAAGTGGATGTTATTTCAATCCAAGATGCATGGAAGCTACAGAAAAATGCTCTTTAATACATCCAGTATTTGATTCTAAAAATTTAGTGAGGTGTCACAATGCTACTTCAAGCGTATAATATCTCAAAAGAATACAAAATGGGAATTTGGTCTAATAAAAAGATAAAGGCTGTTGATAATTTCAGCATAGAAGTAAAAAATAGTGAAAGTATAGGGCTTATAGGTCAAAGTGGATGCGGAAAATCAACTGTAGCAAGAATAATTACTAAGCTTATAAATCCTACTAAAGGTGAAATATTATTTAATGGGAAAAATATCGTATCTTTAAATAAAAGAGAAATTTTCAATCTAAGAAAAGATTTACAAATTATATTTCAAAATCCACAGCAGACTTTTAATCCTAGAACTAAAATATATAACATCATAGCTGAACCCCTTAGGCTACATTCTTTAGTAAAAAATAAAGAAGAAGAAAAGAAAAAAATATTAGAGATTATAGATATTGTTGGGATAACAAAAGATCAATTAGATAGATATCCACATGAAATAAGTGGCGGACAAGCACAAAGAATAGCTATATCCAGGGTATTAGCCCTAAATCCAAAATTAGTAGTTGCAGATGAACCTACCTCTATGTTAGATGTTTCAGTTCAAGCCCAAATATTATCTTTATTTAAAGAAATAAAAAAAGAAAGAAATATGGCTATGATTTTTATCTCTCATGATCTAGATGTAGTTAAAGAAATGTGTGAAAATGTTATTGTTATGAAAGAAGGTAAGATAATAGAAGAATGTAGTTCTAGAAGCATTTATAACTATCCCGTATATATGTAAATAAAAATATAATTGGTTATCTAAAAATAAAAGGAATCTCAAATATAAAATTTAAAGTATGGGATGAGTATGGTAAAGTATATACTGCTAGAAATATAAAAATGTAATATATACTTCCTAAGCAATTTTATAAAAATACCTGTGTATATAAAAGGCGCAGGTATTTTTATAAAATAATTCTTTTCATATAAAAACCATCAAAAAACACTAAAATTAATCTCTGCAGTAGAGTATAAAGCTGCTTTACCACTCAGTTTTACCCTATCTCCCTCATATTCACAATATAATGTACCGCCTCTTGGGGATGCTTGATAGGCAATTAAATTATTTTTTCCTAATCTGTTGGCCCAAAATGGAACTATGTGGCAATGACCTGAACCACACACTGGATCTTCTGGAATATTACATTTAGGTGCAAACGATCTGGATACACAGTCAAATTCTTTACCTTGAGCTGTGACTTGCAAAAGCAATCCATCTAATACATTTACCTTTTCTTGATTTGGATTCAAATTTCTAACTTCTTCTTCAGATTCAAGAATACAAAGCAAATCTCTTCCTATATATGCTTCTAATGGCTTAACTCCTATAGCTTCTACCATTGCTTCTGTCACATCTACTTTTTTTAAGTCATAAGATGGAAAATTCATCTCAAGAAGATCGCCTTTTTTTACAACGACTAGTAGTCCGCTAATCGTTTGAAAATGAACTTCTTTTATCTTAGGCTCAATAAATTTTGTTATAATATATGCCGTTGCAAGAGTAGCATGTCCACATAAATCAATTTCACCACCAGGAGTGAACCATCTTAATTTATAATCGGATCCTTCTTTTACAGCGAAAGCTGTCTCAGATAGATTGTTTTCTCTTGTTATCTTCATCATGATTTCATCAGAAATCCATTTATCCATAACGCATACTGCCGCAGGGTTTCCTCCAAATACTTTATCTGAAAAAGCATCCACTACATATTGTCTCATTTTAATTTCCTCCTTTTTAATTAATAAAATCCTTCTTAGATGCATACAATCCATATGTTAAGGAAATTATAACATTGAAAACGTATGCTTTCAATGTTATAATTGTATGCAATACAATTATAGGAGGCTCGATATGCCAGTAAATTCTTTTGAAAATTATATCATGACATGGAAACCTAATAGGGATCAACTTACAACTCCACTATACCTTTCCATTGCAAATTTGTTAGAATACGATATCATAAATGGGTATCTTGCACCAAACACAAAATTACCACCTCAACGAGAGTTGGCGGATTATCTTGATATCAATCTTAGCACAGTAACAAGAGCATTCAAAATATGTGAATTAAAGGGATTGATTTATGCTACAACTGGCAAAGGAACTTTTGTTGCACCGAATGCAGGAGCGGCTATCTCTATAACAGATGGTGAAATAAAAGAAAATTACATAGAAATGGGAATTAATAAGCCACTTGATCAAACAAATTTTCTTGTTGCAGAAATAGCAAAAAATATTTTATCAAAGGGGTATATGGAAAAGTTGCTAAACTACAATTATCCCTTGGGTTCACCATATCATAAAATATCTGCTGTAAAATGGTTGCAAAAATATAATATGGATGTAAATATAAAAAACATTGCTATTACATCGGGTGCACAGAATTCTCTTACGCTCACCTTGATTGCTCTTTTCCGTTCAGGTGATAAGATTGCAGTTGATATGTACACTTATACCAATTTTATTCAATTGGCTAATATGCTAAATATTCGATTGATTCCAATAGAAGGAGATATTTATGGAATGAAACCAAACACCTTGGATATGCAGTGTAAATTAAATAATATACAAGGTGTATATTTGGTACCTTCTTGTAGTAATCCTACATCCATTTTGATGAATATGGAACGTAGAAAGGAAATAGCGCAAATTATAAGAAAGAATAGTCTTATTTTAATAGAGGATGATATATATTCTTTTCTTGCTCCGCAGAATTATATGCCTATTACTAGTTTTGTACCTGAACAGTCTATTTATATCAACAGCACATCAAAGTCTTTATGCTCAGGAATGCGTGTAGCTTTTATAGTATATCCTGAAAAACATTCCTCGAGTATAATCCGTGGAATCTATAATATAAATATAAAAACCTCCGGATTAAATGCAGAAATTATTGCCGAAATGATTAATACTGGAATAGCAGATAAAATAGTTGATGAGAAAAAATCTATCTCAAAAGAAAGAAATCAAATCTACAAAAAACATTTTAAAATAGAAAATCCAAATGAAAATCCTATCAGCTTTTTCCGTTGGCTTCCGCTAAATCAAAAATTTAATGCAGATCAATTCGAAAAATATGCTCTATCAAAGGGAATTCGCATTTATCATTCAAATAGATTTTTAGTTGGAGTTAGTGAGGAAAATGAATTTTTACGTGTATCTTTGTCATCTGTAACGGATTCTAGTGAATTAGAAAAAGGTTTATGTATACTGAAAAATATTTTATCTGAATCTTCTAATAAAATAAATACAGATTTGTTAATAATATAGATAAATTATATTGTTTATATAAATGCATAGGGGAATACAATCATACAAAGGTTTTTAAAAAATGTCTTACATACAATTCTTCCATTGAAATCGTACAATTGAGATGCTAAAATCATAATTAAAAGAAGAATTTCTTTAAAAAAATAAAAAATGCATACTAATATATAATTGGTGCAACTGATCTAGATTATAAATTAAAATATCTGGATAGCGTAGATTTGCTAACGTTGAAATTTAGTTTAAAAATAAAATTTATTATAAAAGGAGGAAGATTTATGAAAAAAAGCGTAAATATCAATTGGAGTGAATTGGGTTTTAATTATATTAAGACAGATTATCGTTATATTTCAACATGGAAAGATGGAATGTGGGATGAAGGAAAATTAGTTGAAGATAATAAACTTGCAATAAGTGAAGCATCTACAGCTCTTCATTATGGGCAGCAATGTTTTGAAGGATTAAAAGCTTATCGCAAAAAGGATGGAACAATTCAACTTTTTAGACCTGATCAAAACGCAAAACGTATGAATGAGAGTGCTAGACGTCTTTTGATGCCGGAGGTTCCAAAAGACAAATTTATAGATGCATGTATTAAAGTTGTTAAAGAAAATGAACATTATGTTCCTCCATATGGAACTGGGGCAACCCTTTATCTTAGACCTATGCTTATAGGTGTTGGGGATACTATTGGAGTTAAGCCCGCTTTAGAATATATATTTTGTGTATTTTGTATTCCTGTAGGACCTTATTTTAAAGGGGGAATGTCTCCTGTAAACTTTACTATTTTAGACTATGATAGAGCTGCTCCATGGGGAACAGGAGCTGTAAAAGTTGGAGGAAATTATGCTGCAAGCCTTTATCCACACGAGCTGGCTGTAAAAAAAGGATTTGCAGATTGTATATATCTTGATCCCATGACGCATAGCAAAATAGAAGAGGTTGGAGCTGCTAATTTTTTTGGAATAACATATGATAATAAATTTGTTACCCCAAAGTCCCCATCAATTCTTCCAAGTATAACTAAATATTCCCTACTACATATAGCAAAGGAATATTTAGGAATGGAAGTAGAAGAAAGAGATGTGTTTGTTGATAAATTAAATGAATTCAAGGAAGCAGGTGCTTGTGGCACTGCAGCGGTAATAACTCCAATTGGTGGAATCGAATATAAAGGAAATCTTCATGTATTCCATAGCGAAACAGAAGTTGGGCCTGTAACTAAAAAACTTTATGATACTCTATATGAAATTCAATTTGGAAATATAGATGCGCCTAAAGGATGGATTGTAGAAATTCAATAATATTCTTGATTAACATTAGTTTGGTAGATCATATCAAAATGAAATGCAGTTTTAGACATATATTCTAAAAATTAATACAAAGAAAAAAATCTCCATGTGTTCTGATGTCTTAATACATGGAGATTTTCCATTTATATAATAATAATCTGTATATCTATAACAGTTTCAATGTGTACCTATTTAGATGATTATGAGACAGAATCATATGAGCAAGCAGTGACTACCAAGAAAAATGAACTAAAAAGATAGGAAATCATAAATGACATTCTTTTTATTCTCAGCCCCAATTAAATAATATAAAGAGTTTTTAGGACAATTAATATTTAATTTGGGAAAAGTACAAAATCATTGGGTTTTATTTGTATTATCTATAAAGGTATAGATTAGTAAAAATAGAATTAATTATAAGGACTGTTATAATTAATTATTAATTTGAAAGGAGAAGATTAAATGGAGAGTAAAACATTGCGAGCTAACATACTCTTATTAATTACAGCTGCAATATGGGGATTTGCATTTGTTGCACAAAGAATAGGTGCTCAGTATGTAGGTGCATTTACTTTTAATGGAATAAGATTTGCTATTGGAAGTCTTTCTTTAGTGCCATTAATTCTTTATTTTGATAAAAAAAAGAAGAATGAGGAAATCAATGAGAATAATATTGAAATGAAAAATAGGAAAACAATTATATCAGGAGCATTAGTAGGATTAATGCTTTATTTAGCTGCAACGCTTCAACAAGTTGGTATTAACTATACAACTGCTGGAAAAGCAAGCTTTATTACCGGTCTTTACATGGTTATTGTTCCACTTATAGGAATACTTTTAAAGCAAAAAGTTGAAAAAAGCGCATGGGTTGGAGTGGCTCTTGCTGTTGTTGGACTATATCTCTTAAGCATAAATGAAAATTTCAGTATAAGCTTTGGAGACTTACTTGAGCTTATAGGAGCTGTTTTCTGGGCTTTTCATATTTTAACAATAGACCATTTTTCTAATAAGGTTGATCCTTTAAAGTTATCATGTATTCAATTTGCAACATGCTCAATGTTAAGTCTTATATCAGCTTTAATCTTTGAACATATTACTGTTAGTGGTATATCAAGTGCTTTAATTCCAATACTTTATGGTGGTCTTTTATCAGTTGGTATCGCCTATACTCTTCAAGTAGTAGCACAAAAAGATGCGAAGCCATCTCATGCAGCTATAATTCTAAGTATGGAATCTGTATTTGGGGCTATAGGTGGTGCGATTATGCTTGGAGAAAGTATGAGTTCTAGGGGGTATATAGGGTGTATTCTTATACTTGGAGGAATGCTTATATCACAGATTAAATTTCCTGAAAAGGAAGATATAAAAGGTAAATGAGGAGATAAATATTGTAATATAGAAAATCTCAAACAAATTTTAGAAGAAATAGAAGAAGAACAAAGAACAATCCTATTTATATTTAAATCTGCTGCTTCTTTCATAATTTCAAAACCTAAGCGGGAATTAATACATAAATCAATGACATCAATTTTTTTTTCCTACTTCCTGCAGGGAATTATAAACTTCAGGATTTTCAGTTCTAGGATCTATTTAAAATACATTATATTCACTTTTAATCAATCTGTTTTTTATAATAATATTTATAGAACACAAGATTCTTATTACCTTTTTACATTACAGAGAAAAGGGCAAAAATAGAGTGATTATATTATAGCTAAGGGGGATTATCATGAAAAGATTGGTAAAAAAATTTTTATACGCTTGTTTGATTTTCAATTTATGTTTAATCAGTGTTTATTCGAATAATAGCGAGGAACAAGAAACAGTTTATCTAGAAAAGCAGGTTGAAGAAGATATTGAATTTATGATAAAAACAATGGAGAATGTGCATCCTAATCTATATTTTAATGTTTCCAAGGAAGAAATAAAAAAAGAGATAGATGAAAAGCTAAAAGAAATAGACGAACCTATAAGTAGTATAGAGATTTACAGAAAGTTTGCGCCTATTATAGCCAAACTTAAAGATGGACATACTGACATGTACCTTCCTCAAGACTATATAGAAAAAATTAAAGAATCTGATAAGGTAATGTATATGCATGTTGAAGTAAAAGATGAAAAGATATATATAAAAGATACGTATAGGAAAGAATATGAGAAATATAAAGGGTGGATGATTGAATCAATAAACGATAAAGATGCCTCAAAAATATATAATGAAATGTCAAAATACATAAGTGGTCCTCTTAAACCTTTTAAAGAATGTTGTATGGAAAATAATTTTATATTGAATTATTATATAGATAATGAACTAAAGGATGAATATATTATTAAAATTAAAAAAGATACAAAAGAAGAAGTTATAAAATTAGAAGGAACTAGTAGGGAACAAGCAAGTAAGATGAATCCTAAAAACACAGATAATACAGATTATTACAGTTATAAGAAGTTGAATGATCATACAGGACTCATTATTTTTGATGCATTTGCAGATTTGGATAAGTTTGAAGGGTTTTTAGATGAAACCTTTGAAAAAATAAATAAGGATAATATAAATAATCTTATAGTTGACTTAAGACGTAATGGAGGAGGAAATTCTCAGCTAGGAGATTTATTAATAGAATATATTTATGATGGTAACTATACCCAGATAAATCGATGTGATATAAAAATAAGCAATGAAATAATAAAATATTATTCTGATTTAGAGAAAGAGGAAGGAGCAAGTGAAGAAGAAATAAAAAAGCTAAAAGAAGAATATTCTAAAATGCTTGGACAGATAGACACACAAAAACCAGCGGCTTCAAGATATTATTTAGATAAACCTAAATTTAAAGGAGATGTATATTTTTTAATAGGAAGAAATACTTTTTCTAGTGCAGTGATGTTATCTTCAACTGTTAAGGATTATAAAATAGGATATTTAATAGGGGAAGAGACTGGTGGACTTGCTACAAATTATGGAGATATATATAGATTTAAACTTCCCAATACAGGATTAAATACCATAGTATCTCATAAATATTTTGTAAGGCCAAATGGACTGGATACAGGAAGAGGGGTTATTCCTGATTATGATATTAAGGATTTGGGAGGGAAGGATGCTTTAGAGGTAGCTTTAGAGATAATAAAAAATAAATTAGGAAAATGATGCTTAGCCCTTGGAGAATTCATATAAATGTAACGTTTCTTTTTTAGGTGAAGTATATTTAGTAAACTTAAAGCTGAACATCGAACCCCTTTGGGTAGTAGACTGTTTCCTGAATCCTTGCACCCGTTATAGTGCTAGAGTATAAATAAAGTAATCTTTGTCGTACTTGAATAGGTTGATACTGTGAGGTGTCGATAAAAATAGGTGGAACCACGTGAATAAAACTCTCATCCTATAGCGAATAGCTATTGGCGAGAGTTTTTTATTTGTAAAGAAAAATTAAGTGTGTATAATTAAAATTTTAAGGAGGATATAGTATGAATAATAAAGTTAAACCAAGCATATTACGGGAATTCATGGAATTATTGCCAAGAGAGCAATTAATCTTCAACGATATGTTATTAAAAATTATCAAAGTTTATAAACAAAAGGGATTTATGCCTATGGATACGCCTGTAATAGAAAAGGAAAAAGTTTTATTAGCTAAGGCAGGAGGAGAAAAGGAAAAGCAGATATATAGATTTAATAAAGGAAATACGGCGCTAGCTTTAAGATTTGACTTAACTGTTCCGCTAGCAAGATCTGTTGCACAATACATGGTAAATTTAAATATATTTTGAAGAAGGAAAATTAAAAAAGAAGTTATCCTATGCAAACAATCTTAATATTAGAAATATAATAATAATTGGAGAAGATGAGTACAATAATGGAAATGTTATATATAAAAATATGGTTAGTGGTATTCAAGAAATAGTAGAATTAGAAGATCTACTTTTAAAGTTTTAATTTTAACAAAAATATGATAAAAAAGTGACATGTGGCATTTTTTTAAATTTGTAATTTTGTTATAATTGTGGGTAAGCTAATATTATCATAATAGTTATGTGTAATTTTATATCAAATACTTTTACAGATGAGGAGTTTATATGTCCATTGAGTGTTTTATAAACAATAAAACTTATCTATCCAATTTATTAAAAGGAATGCCTGATGAAATAAGAAAGAGATGTATAGTACAGAAATTTGATGCCAAGACTATTTTAGTAAAAAAGGATGAAGAACCTAAATTTGTTTATATTATTTGCGCAGGCATGTTAAGGATTTTTAACGAATTTGAAAATGGGAAAATACTTCAAACCGCAAAGGTAAAGGATATGGATGTTGTTGGGATATTAGAAGTATTGTCATCAGAAGATAAAATTGCAGCTACCGTTGAAGCAGTAACTGAATGTATAGCTTTAAGAATTTCGAAAGAAGATTTTCTGGAGTGGATAGAGAATGATCATCATTTAGCGGTTATAATAGCAAAAAAAATTGCAAGTGATTTTTATAATACTACATATTCCAATGGGAGATTATTATTAAATTCAACAATGTATACCTTAGTATCCTTTATTATTGAAACGATAAAGAAGGATGTAGAACAAAATAAAAAAGGATTTATTCATAAAAAACGTCAAGAAATAGCGGATGAATTAGGTGTTAGCTTAAGAACGGTTCAAAGAAATATCAGAAAATTAAAAGATGCAGGATTAATTACAGTTAATACTGGAAAAATTCATGTTGATAGTAATCAATATAATAAGTTAATACATAAGTTGAATGAATTAGTATAATGATTAAGTAGATTTATATTTTAAATATAAATAGTACAATAAGGAGGGTTTAATATGATACCAACAGCGCATATTGAAGTAAAAGAGCAAGGAATTATTGCAAAAACAGTATTAATGCCAGGAGATCCATTACGTGCAAAATTTATTGCGGATACATTTTTAGAGAATGTTGAAAAATTCAATAATGTACGTAATATATTTGGATATACAGGAACTTATAAAGGACGTAGGATTTCTGTAATGGCTAGTGGTATGGGAATGCCTAGCATTGGTATTTATTCATATGAATTATTTAAGTTTTATGAAGTAGAAAATATTATTCGTATTGGTTCCTGTGGAGCTTATACTGCTGATTTGAATTTGTATGATGTAATATTAGCAAGTGAAGCTTGGAGTGAATCTACATATGCAAAAATTCAAGGTGGATATGAGAAGAATGTAATTGATGCATCTCCTACGTTAAACAGCGAGTTAGAAAAAATTGCAGGGGATTTAGGAATTAAAATACATAAAGAGAGAATTCACTCCTCTGATGTATTCTATCGTGAGAATTTTGAGGAGTATAAAGACATTTATAAAAATTATGGATGTACTGTAGTAGAAATGGAAGCATTTGCTCTATTTCATAATGCAAAAGTATTGGGAAAAAATGCGGCTTGTTTATTAACAGTTTCAGATAATCTAGTAACTCATGAATTAACAACATCTGAAGAGAGACAAGAAGCTTTTACAAATATGATGAAAATTGCTTTAGAAATGGCTGAATAATGAAGGAAAAAGGTAGCTTAGAAAATTAAACACAAGATTTTTATTAATATAATCAAAAATACAAAGATAATCTATAATTTCCTAGTAGAAAAATATGATAAACAAAAAAAGATCCAATATAAGAATATAGAAAAAATATTTGTATAAACAAAAAAATATGTTATAATGTCGTATATCATATAAAAAAGATCGTATATTATACAAAAAACTCGTATATCCTCGGTGATATGGTCCGAAAGTTTCTACCTGCTAGCCGTAAATTAGCAGACTACGAGGTCTTGTGTTTTGAGTAATTAGATATCTATATCTATTTATTTCAAGTTCAACACCTCAATTTTAATTGAGGTGTTTTTTGTTGCTATTTTATTTAAAATACTTTTTTGTATGATAAATATTAAAAATATAGAGGAGAGCTAGATGGAATCAGTGACACAAAATCAGACAGGCACGGAGTTAATCTACAAGGTTGATGATAAACCTCAAATATTAACACAAATTTTATTAGGTTTACAGCATATCTTTGCAGCTTTTGGTGGAATTATAGTTGTGCCAATAGTTATTTCAGCTGCATTAGGATTTGATACAACCACATCGACTGGATTAATTAGCAGCGCTATTTTAGCAGCAGGTGTTGCTACTTTTATTCAATCAAAAGGAGTTGGACCCATTGGAGCACGTGTTGCGTGTATTATGGGAACTGATTTTACATTTGTTGCACCAGCAATTGCAGTTGGATCAAAATTTGGATTGTCAGGTATTTTTGGTGCAACAATTTTAGGTGCATTTGTAGTAATTATTTTAAGTTTTTTTGTTAAACCTTTAATGAAACTTTTCCCACCTGTTGTAACTGGAATAGTTGTGTGTTTAATAGGATTAACATTATTGCCAGTTTCAATAGATTGGGCAGCGGGTGGTGTTGGAACAGCTTACTACGGTAGTTTAAAAAATATTGCGATTGCCTTAATTATAATGATGGTTACATTAATGTTAAATCATTATGGAAAAGGGTTGGTAAGTAGTGCTTCTATTTTAATTGGTATGGCATTTGGATATATACTTTGTATTCCGTTAGGAATGGTTGATTTTGCATCCGTTAGTCAAGCAAAATGGTTATCCTTGCCTAAAATTTTAGGATATGGTATAACTTTTAAATTAAAAGTTTTGTTACCTTTTGTTCCAGCGTATTTTGTTACAATAATTGGAACAGTGGGATGTCTAAAAGCTATTAATGAAGTTTCAGAAATTGAGTCAGATGAAAAACGCATTGGTGCAGGTGTATTATCAGATGGTATAGGAAGCATGTTAGCAGGAGTTTTTGGAGCATTACCTAATACATCATTTAGTCAAAATGTTGGACTAATTCCATTGACAAAAGTAGCTAGTAGATATGTGACAATGATGGCAGGAATATTATTAATTGTATTAGGATTATTTCCAAAATTTGCAGCATTAATTAATATCATGCCACAGCCAGTACTTGGAGGGGTAGGAATTGTCATGTTTGGAACAGTAGCTGCTGCTGGAATTCAAACTTTAAGCCGTGTAAAATTAAATAATCGTAATTTATTAATAATTGCCACCTCTATTGGATTAGGATTAGGCGTTACATTTCGTCCTGAATTCATAGCTAAATTACCAGAGGGTTTAAAGATGATTTTTTCATCAGGAATTTCAACAGGAACAATTGTAGCTTTACTGCTAAATATATTATTAAAAGAAAAAGAATAAAATTTTTATGAGGTGGTATAAATGAAAACTTTACATGAACGTATTTTAGAAGATGGAGCAGCTCTAGATAAAAACATACTAAAGGTTGATTCTTTTTTGAATCATCAAGTAGATCCACATTTGATGTATGAAATAGGAACTTATTTTAAAGATTATTTTAAAAAGCGTGGTATCACAAAAATATTTACAATTGAAAGCTCAGGAATTAGTCCGGCTGTTATGACTGCAATGCAAATGAATCTACCAATGGTTATATTAAAGAAGCAAGCATCAAAAATTTTAAATGCAGATGTTTATCAAACAACAGTGTATTCATTTACAAAAGGAGCAAATTATGAGTTAACTTTATCCCCAAAATATATTAAAGAAGAAGATTGTATTTTAATTATAGATGATTTTTTAGCAAATGGGGAAGCTGCATTAGGTGCTGCTCGTCTAGTTGAAGAATCAGGAGCAAAAGTTGGAGGAATTGGAATTGTTATTGAAAAATCATTTCAACCAGGACGCCAAAGTTTAGAAGATAAAGGATATGAAGTATATTCATTAGCACGTATTGCTAAGTTAGAAAGAAATTCAATTGAATTCTTAAAATAACAAAAATATTTTATGAAAATTTATTAATATAGTATTATGATCCGGAAATGTAAAGATATTTTTATAAAAATATTATAAGAATAGATGCATTTATTATGCAAAGGGGATTGTCATGAAAAATAGGTGATGATGACAATGCAAAAAAAACATACAAGAAGATATTGAGGAACAAGCAGATTCTGCAACGCAAAAGCTGCTCGAATATAAAAATGATAAGGAGTATGAGAAAGTAATTGAAAGTGTTAATAATTTCCTAGTAGAAAAAATGAATTTATAAAAAAACATGAAATAAAAAACACTCAAGAAATAAAAAAAGATACAACAGAATTTACTGGACCACCAAGCGAAATGATATTTACAATAATTACACTGATTTTATCTATTATAATTTAAAATCTATTGTAAGCCCTATTCAAAGGGTTACAGAAAAGTTAAAGGAAATTTCAAATAGTAGTGGTTATTTGACTCAAAGAATGGGATATAAAAGTACAGATGAAATAGGAGCGCTAAGCAGTAGTTTTGATTTATTTATTGATAGGCTTCAGAACATTATAAAAGAAGTAACTCTTTCTTCAGAAATTATAGCTTCTTCGAGTGTACAGCTCAGTACAGCGATAGGGGAGACGACTAAATCTTTAGAACAGATTTCAAATACCGTTGTTGAAATGGCTTCTGCTACTTCATCAGAAGCCATAGTTCTAGAAGAAATCACAGCAAGTCTTGCAGAGGCAACAAGTTTTTCTGAAGCAACTTCTCTTGCGAGCAGAGATACTACTGTAAATGGTAAGAACGCTAAAGATGGAGCCAAGGATGGGACTAAGCAGATATCGGCAGTGGTATCTTCCACAACAGGTATTGATTCTTCATCAAAAGAAGTATCTTTTATAGTAAAGGAATTGGATACATCTTCAAGAAAGATAGAGGAGACCATTCAAATAATCACTTCCATATCTGAGCAAACCAACTTATTAGCATTAAACGCTGCTATTGAAGCTGCACGTGCGGGAGCGGCTGGTAAAGGATTTAATGTAGTGGCTGAGGAAATTAGAAAATTGGCAGATGAAAGCAAAAATGCGGCTGTAGAATAGAGTATATTCATGATGCAAATGAAAAGCAGGTCCAAAATACCAAAGAAATAGAGAAAGCAATTCAAAATATGGTTGTAACTTCAAATGAAATAGCAGAAGGCACTGAAAACATAAGTGCCAGTATAAAACAACAGCTTAGTATGATGGTTGAAATAGAAAGTACTACAGGACAACTATCAGAGATGGCGAAGCGATTATGGGAATCAACATCAGGATTTAAAGTATAAAGCTCTAGAATATAAAAATTAAAGTTTGCACAAATTTATACGTCATAGATATTCCCATCTTTTACATGTACAATTCTGTTTGCATATTTCGCAATTTCTAAATCGTGGGTAATTAAAACAATTGTATTTCCTTCTTCATTCAATTTCAAAAACATATCCATTATCTCTGCTCCTGATTTAGAATCTAGTGCTCCTGTTGGTTCATCTGCAAGTAAAATTTTTGGTTCTCCGACTAGAGCTCTTGCTATAGAAACTCTCTGTTGTTGACCTCCAGATAATTCTAAAGGTTTATAGCTTAATTTATCTCCAAGTCCCACTTGCTCGAGAATCATTTTTGATTTTTCATAAGTCTTGTTTCTTTCCATTCTTCTTAATAACAGAGGAAACTGAACATTTTCAATCGCTGTGTATTTACTAAAAAGATTGTATTTTTGAAAAACAAATCCGATTTCTTTATTTCGAATATCTGCCAATTCATCTTCCGTTCTATTTCCCATATCTGTTCCATTTAATACATATTCTCCTGAATCTGCAGTGTCAATACATCCTATAATATTCATAAGTGTTGATTTTCCTGAACCTGAAGGCCCTAGCACTGCAACAAACTCACCTTTTTTCACCTCTAAAGATACTTTTTTCAGTACTTCTACTTTACTTGTTCCCATTTGATATGATTTTACAATATCTTTCATATATAAAACTGTATCTCTTTCCATTATTATGACCTACCTTGCATTACGCGAACTGATTTTACGGTTCCATCTTTATTTAACCATATTTGTAAAATAACATCGATATATATATCCCCTATATCTAATTGAGTTTCACTGCCTTGTTTAAATGAAGTGATAGGAATGCCAACTGGAATAATAATAGTCTGTGTTTCTCCAGTTAATTTTAAAGAGGTTTCCGTCCTTTTTGTTTTTTGTTCTGGATTCATATTTTCCATTTGCTGCTTCATTTTTTCTCTTTCTTCTGGAGTCATATTTTTTCTATCTGGTCTTTCAGGCATCTCTGCTAATTGTAAAGTCACTTCATTTCCTATAATTTTGCTTACCTTACCATATAAATCTGGTTTTGTAAAATTAAGTTTTCCTTCTTCTGAACCTGATCCCTGAGGAATATTTGATGCTTCCTCTTTTTTAGCTGCACAACCAGTACATAGTAAAAGTATACTCAATATAATTAAAATATTTTTATACGTTTTTTTCATAGTAGTAAACTCCCCTTTTTATATTGAATTCCTAATCATAATTTAATGCATCTATTGGTTTTAAAGAAGATGCTTTTAAGGCTGGGTAATAGCCAAAAAATGTACCTGTTCCAATAGAAAAAAGTAGTGCCATAATATATCCATATGCAGAAGATACTACCGTTAAAGTTGTATATTTCATAAGGGGCATAATAATCATGCTTAAAAATATTCCTATTACCCCTCCAGATGCACTAATAATTATTGCTTCTAAAAGAAATTGAAGTAATATATCTTTTCTTCTTGCTCCTATTGCTTTTAATATCCCAATTTCCTTCGTTCGTTCTTGTACCGAAACAAACAAAACATTCATAATTCCTATTCCTCCAACCGCAAGTACAATTGTACCAATAGCCATTAGCAATAATGACATTGTTTTAGCAGAATCCTGTGCTGCTGTAAGCATACTGCCAGCATTTCTTATCATAAAACTATCTGACTTTCCTTTATATTCTTTTTGTAGTATTTTTGTTATTTCTTCCATGGCAAGTTCAACACTATCTACATCTTTTGCTGTAACTGTAATTCTTGGCTTTGAACGTTTTCCCACTACATATTTTTGTGCCGTTTTATAGGGCACGATGACGCTTTCATCTGAATTAAATCCTGGCATAGAGGATCCTATACGCTTCAATATTCCTACAATTTCATACTTTTTTCCTTTTATGATGATATTCTGACCTATAGCATCTGTTTTTTCTTCACCAAATAATTCATTTGCGACATCATAACCAACAACAACAACTTTTTTTCTTCTTTCATTATCGTATTCAGTAATAAAATTTCCATATTCTATATTTAGATTAGATGTCTCTTTATAATTTTCCATGGCACCTAAAACAGATGATGAAAAACTATTTCCATTATAGCTCGCCTCTCCATTTCCATTAATTGATATTGTAACATCCTTTACGGCAGTAGTTTCTTGTTTTAATATATTCACAAGAGATTCATCTAAAGATGGAGACGAAGGCTCTCTTCCTGACATAATATCTATATTTTCTGCACTCAAGGCTTTAAATTGTTCTCTTACTTTAGCTTCACTTCCTTTGCCAATTGCGATGACTAACACGATGGTTAAAGCCCCTACAATAATTCCAAGAGAGGTAAGAAATACCTTAAATTTATTTTCTCTTATGTTAATAAAAATAGTTCTTAATATTTCTATAAGACTCATAATAGAACACCTACTTCTGATTTTTTTCCTCTATAATAATAACTTCTCCCACCTTAAGTCCCTGTGTTACCTCTACATTACTTCCATCTGTTAAACCTGTTTTTATTTCTCTTTTTTCGGTTTCTCCATCTTTATTTTTAATTTGTACAAACTGCTTTCCATTTTCTACTTTTACAGCTTTATTGGCAATAATAATAACATCTTTTGTTTGCTTTAGAACAAATGAAACAGAGCAAGTCATACCAGATTTTATTTTACTTTCTTTTTCATCTAATTCTATGACCGCTTCATATGTAACAACACCATTACTATCTATGGATGGCAACGAATCTATAGATACAACTTTTCCTGTCAAGATTTCTCCTTCGAATGCTTCAAATTCTATTTCTACATTTTGACCTATAGATACATTTTCTAAATCTAATTCAGAAACAGGAACATTAATTCTTACTTTATCTGATTCCGTTATGACGATAAAATGATTTGTTGAAGAAGTTGTATTATCACTGTCTATTGTTGTTGATATTGTTTCACCTGGCTTATATGCAATGTTTAAAATCCTACCATCTGTAGGAGCAGTTAATACCGTTTTCTTTAAATTATTTTGTGCTGTTTCTAATGCTATTTGGGCAACATCTACATTGGATTTTTGCAAGTCAACATCCGTACTTTTATTGGATATAATATTATATCTTTCAAGCTGAGCTTCATAAGCGTTTTTTGCATTTTCATATTCAGATTTTTTTAGATCTAAGGCTTCTTTTGAGTATACCTCTTGAATCTTAAGCATAGGAAGATATTCTGTACTGATCTGATCAAGTTTAGATTTTAATGTATTTAAGCTTTGTTTTTCAGATATAAGATTTAATTCTTTATCCTGCTTTGTTTGTTCTAGATTGGAAACTGCTTTTTGATAATCCACTTGGGTAGTTTTTAACTTATTTATGTAATCACTATCATCTAATTTCCCAACCATATCTCCCTTTTTTATTTCCTCTCCTTCTTTAACATACAATTCTTTCAATTTGCCCCCAATTTCAAAATCAACATTTACAGCAGATATTTCCGCTTCTCCATCTCCATCAAAAGCAATCTTTATATCGCCTTTAGAAACTCTGTATTCTTTATTTACAACTTCTTGCTTTTCTTGACTAAATTTTTTTACACTATATCCATATATACTGTATCCTGCTCCTAGAATTAAAAGTATTACAATTGAAATAGTTATTTTTTTATTTTGCAAAAACTTTTTTATCAAATTTTATTACCTCCTTATTCCATTCCTATACTTTCTTTAAAAGTAATTACGGACATATTGTAATCTAATATAGCATTCGCTAATGATAGCTTTTGAGATTCTAAATTTATTTGTGCTGTTTGTACATCTATTAAAATAGATTTTCCTAAATCATAAGTTAATACAGTAACATCTAACTGTTTTTTTGCAAGCTCAACAGCTTTTTCAATAGATTTTATAGAAGCTTCTTTTTCTATCGCTTGTAAATATTTAGTGTTTATGTCTAGTTTTGTTTTATTTTTAACATTTTGAAAATTTTGCTCCGATTCTTTTAACGTAGCTTCTTTTTCTCTATATGCAAAAACAATATCTGGATAAGTACTTGCTACAATATCCATGTCTATTTTTGCACTTTCATATGCCATTTTAGCATTTAATACCTCTACACTATTTTCTACAGCTGCATCTAATAAAGATGTAATATCTACATTTTCAAATGCCTTATACGCTAAGCTTCCTTTTAAAGTCACTTCAAGATCTAAATCATATCCTAATAGATTGTTAAAATTCATTTTTTCTAATTTAAGCGTATTTTTAGATAATCCTAAATCTTTTTTTGCTTTTTCATAATTTAATTCACTAGAAGTTACATCTAGTTGTGCTACTTTTCCAACACTAAATTCTTTTTTCGTTTTTTCATAAAGATTTTCTGCTAAAACTAAGCTTTCTTCATAAACCTCTACTTCCTTTTGTGCATGAAGAACTTTATAATATTGTTTTTCTACTATTTGCTTTTCTTCATTTACTAGTTTTTCATATTCTCTTTGCGCTATCTCCCAATTTAAATCGTTAGTCCTTTTAATTTTAGAAACATTCTCTAAATACGCTATGGAGTTATCGTTATAACTTTTTTTATTTTTTTGTGCAGTATAGTTATTCTTTTCATAAGTTACCTTACTTTCATCTAGTTTTAATTTTGCATTTTTTATATTTGGATTATTTTCTACTGCAACAGATATCGCTTCTTGCAAACTTAATTCTTTTATTTTCTGTTTTTCCTGTGCAATATTTTGCTCCGTATCAGCAAAACTAAAATTATTAGCTGTTATAAGCGAAAAAAGAAGTATTGCCAATATATACATTTTTTTGTTCATATATTTTATCACCCCCCTTTTTATTTAATTCCTTTATTATCAATATACAGATTAATTGTGATGTAATTATGATTGTACTTAGAAATTTTTATGAATATTTTAATAAAAAAAGCCCTCAACTGAGGGCTTTTTCTATTTCTATCCAAATCATAGTACCTTTATTTAATTCACTTTCTATTCCATATTGGAACTTATGTATTTCAAGGATATTTTTTACAATAGCCATTCCAAGTCCTGTTCCGCTATCATTTCTTTTTCTTGATTTATCTACTTTGTAAAATCTATCCCAAATATAAGGCATCTCTTCATTTGAAATTCCTATTCCATGATCTATAATTTTTATTTTTATCTTTTCTTTTTCATCTAAAGCACAAACTTTAATCGTACTACCTTCATAGGAATGTGTAATTGCATTATTAATCAAATTAAAAAATACTTGATACAATTTGTCTTCATCTGCATATATTTGAATATCTGCATTCTCTATTTCCAACACGATGTTTATATTTTTTTTTT
>SWCA01004807.1_pt1 | contig 25284 bp, 28 predicted proteins | sample 4692961 | NCBI WGS metagenome assembly SWCA01 (sample SAMN10267275, study PRJNA491770) | bioreactor metagenome | isolation source: DHS bioreactor inoculated with | place: Japan: off Shimokita Peninsula
ACTAGGGAACTAGGGAACTAGGGAACTAGGGAACTAGGGAACTAGGGAATCTGACCCTTTCATCCCCAGCAGCAAAGCTTTTTTCTGCCGTCAAATCAGTGTCGCGGCGCGACTGACGCACCAGCTCCTAGCGTTGCCGGATACGCCGCAACACAGCCTGCCAGCCGCCAGGGCTGACAAGGAAGGCCAGCCCGAACCCGGCGGCGAAGCCAGAAAGATCGGCCACCCAGGTCTGTCCGCCACCGAACAGCAGGCCAAACACAAGCTGGATGCCCATCAGGAACGCGATCAGCGTGAAGGCCTGCAGCCCGGTGGCCCGACCGGCGAGCCCGGCCCAGAGGATGAAGGTAAAGCCCCCGACCAGCCCGTAAGCGCCGGGATAGCCGCCAAAAAGCATCACCCGAGTATCCCAGACCAGACCGTAGACCAGCGCACCCAGCACGGTGGCGCCGAAGAAGATCACCAGCACCGCCCAATCGGCCAGAACCTCGCCCACCAGCTTGCCCATCGCCAGCAGGAAGACGAGCACGAAGAGCGCATGGGTGAAGGTGCCGTGGACGAAGGGGTAGGTCAGGAACCGCAGCATGTAATCCCAGCGGATCAAATGGTTCTCGATCATCCAGTTCATCAGCGGCTCGTAAAAGCCGAAACGTTCGATCGCCGCCAGCCGCCAGCCGGTGCCCGCCGGACCGCCGACAAAGCCCGCCCCCGCCGCCGTCAGCACCACTTCGACGGCAAAGATCGCCAGGGCAAGCAAGACCACGCTCACCGGAAGCGGGTTGACCGGGGGCGCATTATGGTCCTGATCCTGAGGCAGAGGGAAGACGGGTTTCATGGAGGTTTCCTTGACGCATGGCCCCCGCATGGGTAAGCGAGCCGGGCAGAGAAATCCAGACGGAGTTCGACCATGGCCGACAGCGCCTTCACCCCCCGCGTCTTTTCCGGGATCAAGCCCTCCGGTGGGCTGACCCTCGGCAACTATCTCGGCGCGATCAAGCGCTGGGTCGATATGCAGGGACCGGACTTCGAAACCGTCTATTGCGTGGTCGATCTGCACGCCATCACCGTCTGGCAGGATCCGGCCGTGCTGAAGCAGGCCACCCGCGAGGTGGCGGCCGGGATGCTGGCCAGCGGTATCGACCCCGACAAGTCCATTCTCTTCAACCAGGCCCAGGTGCCGGCCCATGCCGAGCTGGCCTGGCTGTTCAACTGCGTCACCCGCCTTGGCTGGATGAACCGGATGACCCAGTTCAAGGAAAAGGCGGGCAAGAACGCCGAAAAGCAGAGCCTCGGGCTCTACGCCTATCCGTCGCTGATGGCTGCCGATATTCTTGCCTACCACGCCACCCACGTGCCGGTGGGCGAGGACCAGAAGCAGCATGTCGAGCTCACCCGCGACATCGCCCAGAAGTTCAATCACGATTACGGCGTCGACTTCTTTCCGCTCACCGAACCGGTGATCGAAGGCCCGGCGATGCGGGTGATGAACCTGCGCGACGGGGCGAAGAAGATGTCGAAATCGGGCGACAGCGACATGGAGCGGATCAACATGCTCGACGACGCCGACACGATTGCGAAGAAGTTCAAGAAGGCGCGCACAGATCCCGAGCCGCTGCCGGTCACCTTCGACGGGCTGAAAAACCGCGCCGAGGCCAGGAACCTTGTTGAGATCTACGCCGCTCTTGCCGATATCACCCCGGAATCGGTGCTGAACGAATACGGCGGCGAGGGTTGGGGCAAGTTCAAGCCGGCGCTCGCCGATCTGGCGGTCGACAAGCTCGCGCCGATCTCGGGAGAGATGAAGCGCCTGCTCGATGCGCCCGACGAGATCGACGCGATCCTCGCGCGCGGCGCCGAAAAGGCGGAGGCCATCGCAGACCCGATCCTCGAACGCACCTTCGAGATCATGGGCTTCGTGCGCTCGCGGCGGCGCTGAGCAGTTTCGCCGCGCCGATCGCGCGGCGACCCGGCGGGGGGCGCTGCCCCCCACACCCCCCGAGGTATTTCGAGACCCAAGAAGTGACAGGGGCCCGCGCCTTTCTGTCACGAAACGCGTTCCGGGCTCGGTGTTGCTTTCAACCAAGCGCCGCCCCGCCTTCGCGAGCCGCGCCTTTTTGGCCGCTGGACTGTCGCCGGTGCGGCCCCTAGTCTCGCGCCGAAACCAAGGAGACGACGATGGCAGCCGGAACCAATCTGCGCACCTATTTCGAAGGGACATGGCACGACGGCGATGTGCCGGTGATGCGGGCGGGCGATCACGGCTCGTGGCTCGGCTCGACGGTGTTTGACGGCGCGCGCTATGTCGAGGGCATCGCGCCCGATCTTGACCGCCACCTTGAGCGCGTCAACCGCTCGGCGGAGGCGCTGATGATCACACCCACCGTGAGCGTCGAGGACATGTTCGAGATCGTCTGGGAGGGCTTGCGCCTCTACCCCGACGGCACCCCGGTCTATATCCGGCCGATGTACTGGGCGATCGATTCCGGCGCGCTCGGCATCCTGCCCAGCCCCGACGCCACCGGCTTTGCCGTCTGCCTCGAAGAGATTCCCATCGCCGCCCCCGACGCCACCACCACGCTGACCACCACGCGGTTCCGTCGCCCGGTGCTCGACGATGCGGTCGTCAACGCCAAGGCCGGCGCCCTTTATCCCAACAACGCGCGGATGATCGCCGAGGCCAAAGCCAAGGGCTACGGCAACGCGCTGGTGGCCGACGCGCTCGGCAACGTCGCCGAAAGTGCCTCTGCCAACGTTTTCATGGTCAAGGATGGCGAGGTTTTCACCCCCATCGCCAACAGCACCTTCCTGTCGGGGATCACCCGGGCGCGCCATATTTCCAACCTGCGCGCCGACGGGGTGCACGTGCACGAAACCGTGCTTGGCTTCGACGATTTCCGCGCCGCCGACGAGGTTTTCCTCTCCGGCAACATGCACAAGGTCACGCCCGTCACCGAGTTTGACGGCACGCACTACGAATACGGCCCGATGACCAAACGGACGCGCGCCCTATATTGGGACTGGGCGCATTCTGACGCAGCCAAGACCGCTTGATCCGGCCCGCGCCGTCCGACAGAATGCCGCGGACCCACAGGGAGAAACCGAATGCGCAAGTTCCTCGTCGTCCTCGACGATAGTAAAGAATGCCTCAACGCGATGCGGTTTGCCGCGATGCGCGCCGAACATACCGGCGGCGAGGTGGAGATTCTGGCGGTGATTCCGCCGGAGGAATTCAATCATTGGATCGGCGTCGGCTCGATCATGCGCGAAGAAGCCAAGGAACGGATTCACGCGCATTTCGAGGTTTTCGCCAAATGGATGCGCGACAAGCACGATATTGATCCGCGGCTGGTGATCCGCGAGGGCAGCGTGGTCGAGGAAGTGCTCAAACGCATTGATGAACGTGCCGATATCGGCGTTCTGGTGCTCGGGGCCGCGTCCGGCCGCGGCGGGCCGGGGCCGATCATCAGCCAGCTCATGCGCCAGTCCGGCACCCTGCCGGTGCCGATGACGATCGTGCCCGGCGAGATGTCGAAGGAACGGCTTCAGGATATCACCTGACGGCGCTCACGCCTCGGGCGGGGTCTCCTCGCCCGAGGGCAAGGGCTGCGATATCGAGGTGCCGGGCGCCACGCGCACGCGGCGGCGTTGAACCAGAGCGACAGCGTTTGAGACCGCAAGCGCACCGAGCACCAGAGCGCCGCCGACAAGCGCCCAGCGGCCCGGATTCTCGCCCAGAACGGCCCAGGCGAGAAGGGGCGCCAGCACGCTTTCGAGCAGGATCAGCAGGGCCACTTCCGCCGACGGCAGGTAGCGCGGGCCGAGCGATATGAAGGCGGTTGCCCCGGCGATGAACACCCCGCCATGCAGCGCAACATAGCCCCAATCGTCGGCGTGCACCGCCATCGGCTCGGTGACGAAAAACAGCACAAACGCGGCGCCCAGAAGGCCCACCGAGGTCGCCGGCACCATCGACGCGGACTTGAGCCGGCGCGCCGTGGTCAGGGCCACAGCAAAAACAAGTGCCACCGACAGCGCCACAAGGTCGCCCGCCAGCGAGCCGTTTTCGGTCTCGCCGGAGCCGAAGGCAATGATTGCGATCCCCACCATGACCGCGATGATCGTCAACCCGGTGCGGCGGGACGGGCGCTCGCCAAGCGCAACCCAGCTCAGCAGCGCGGCAAAGGCAGGCATCGCGGCGATGATGAAAACCACGTTGGCGACCGAGGTCAACGACACCGCCAGCACGAACAGAAACCCGTTGAGCCCGATCGCAACGGTGTAAAGCCAGACTGCGGGCCCGAGTCGAAACACGGCGCGAAACGCACCGGGGCCGTTCACCACGATCACCCCCAACCCGATCACGACCGCCGCAAGCAGCGACCGCCAGAAAGAAATCGTGTAAACGTCGGCCGCGATCAGCCGCACGAACAGCGAGTCCGGCACGATCATGAGCACGCCAAGCGCGGTAATCAGCAGGCCTTTGAGTTGATCCGACATGGCTGGAGGAAGCGTGAAAGCTGCCCGCTTGTCCAGCCCCGATCCGCCCCGTCGCTTGACATGTGCCGTCTGCGACCGCATATCAATTCCTGACAGAAAAGGTGTGCCAAATGTTCATCCAGACCGAATCCACGCCGAACCCGGCGACGCTGAAATTCCTGCCCGGTCAGGCCGTGCTTGACGCGGGCACCGCTGATTTTCCCAATGCCGAGGCGGCCGCGAAGTCTCCGCTCGCCCGGCGGGTGTTTGATGTCGATGGCGTGACCGGGGCTTTCTTCGGCACCGATTTCGTGACCGTCACCAAGTCTGACGCGGTGGAATGGGACCATATCAAGCCCGCGCTTCTTGGCGCGATCATGGAGCATTTCCAGTCCGGCGAGCCGGCCATCGAGGGCGCGCAGGCCGGCGGCCACGAAGCTGGCGACGGCGAGAATGCCGAGCTTGTCGCCCAGATCAAGGAGTTGCTCGACACCCGCGTGCGCCCCGCCGTGGCGCAGGATGGCGGCGACATCACCTTCCACGGCTTTGACCGCGGGGTGGTCTACCTGCACCTGCAAGGCGCCTGCGCCGGCTGCCCGTCATCGACGCTGACGCTGAAGATGGGCATCGAGAACCTGCTCAAGCATTACCTGCCGGAAGTCCTCGAGGTGCGGGCCGTTGCGCTCTGAGCCAACGATTCTGGCGTTTGATACATCGGCCGCGCACTGCGCGGCCGCTTTGCTTATGGGCGGCAAGATCGTTGCGCAGCGCATCGAAGAGATGGCCCGTGGGCAGGCCGAGCGGCTGATGCCGCTGCTCGACGAGGTGCTGGCCGAGGCCGCAATCGGTTGGCACGATCTCGATGCCGTCGCGTGGGTGTCGGCCCCGGCAATTTCACCGGTATCCGCATCGGCGTGAGCGCCGCGCGCGGTCTGGCGCTCGGTCTTGGCAAACCGGCGGTCGGGGTGTCGACCCTTGAGGCACAGGCCGACGCGATCGCCCGCCCCTGCCTGTCGTTGCACGATGCGCGCCGGGGCATGACCTTCGTGCAGGTGTTTGGCAGCGATGGCCCCGGCGCACCCGAGATCGTGCTGGACAGCGCCACGCTCCACCCCGATCTGCCGCGCGCGCCCATCGCCGATCCGGCGAGCCTGCCGGCCGCGATGGCGCAGATCGCCGCCCGGCGGCTTGCTGCGGGCGGGCCGATCGCGCGCCCTGCCCCGCTCTACATCAGCGGTGCCGACGCCGCCCCGCCCAAAGATCCTGCCCCGGTGATCCTGCCATGACCCCGCAAGACATGGCCGCACTCCACGCCAGCGCCTTCGCCGACAGCCGGGCCTGGGACGCCGACGAGATCGCCACGCTGATCGCCGGTCCCGGCGGCTTCGTGGTGTCGCGTCCCGGCGGCTTCGTCGTCGGCCGGTCGATCGCCGGCGAGGCGGAGCTGATCACCATCGCCGTCAGCCCGGCCGCCCGGCGCAAGGGCACCGGGCGCGATCTGCTCGCCGCTTTCGAGGCCGAGGCCGCCGCGCGGGGCGCCGAAACCGCTTTTCTCGAAGTCGCCGCCGACAACCTCGCCGCCCTTGGCCTTTACCGGAGCGCAGGCTGGCAGGAAACCGGGCGCCGTCCCGGCTACTACACCCGGCCGGGCCAGAGCGCCGACGCGGTGACGATGGCAAAGCCGCTGGCCCCGAACACCGGCGCGCGCTAGGCTCACCGGCAGACCAATCAGTTGCCGGAGCCCGCCATGACCGACGTTGCCACGCTCGCCCGGATCATCCAGGACGCCGCCGGGCCGGAACCCGTAGCGCTCGGGCTGATTCTCGGGTCGGGCCTTGGCCACCTTGCCGACAAGGTTACCGGCGTTGCGATCGATTACGCCGATCTGCCCGGTTTTCCGCGCGCCTCGGTGTCTGGCCACACTCCCAGGCTGGTGATCGGCACCCTGTTCGGCACCCGCGTGGCGCTGTTCGGCGCCCGCGAGCATTATTATGAGCACGGCCGCGCCGACGCGATGCGGCTGCCACTGGAAACCCTCAAGGCCCTTGGCGCCGACCGGCTGATCCTGACCAACGCCGCCGGCTCGATGCGGGCCGACATCCCGCCGGGCGAGCTGATGCTGATCGAGGACCACATCAACTTTTCCGGTCTCAACCCGCTGATCGGCGAGCCGACCGATGCCCGCTTCGTGCCGATGAAGGACGCCTACGATCCCGCCCTGCGCGCCAGCTTCGCGCAAGCGGCGCAGGCGGAGGGGATCGCGCTCACCCCAGGCGTCTACGCCTGGTATTCCGGCCCGTCCTTCGAGACCCCCGCCGAGATCCGCGCAATCCGCATGCTCGGCGCCGACGCGGTCGGCATGTCGACCGTGCCCGAGGTGATCCTGGCCCGCTTTCTCGGCCTGCGTGCCGTCGCGGTCTCGGCGATCACCAACATGGCCGCCGGGCTGTCGGACGAGGCGATCAGCCACGACCACACCAAGGCGATGGCGCCGCTGGGGGCGCAGAAGCTCGAGCGGCTGCTGGCGCGGGTGCTCACGCAGGCGTGACCGCGGAAAACCGGCATCGCTCCGAAGTGTCGCACCCATTCCCCCTTTCGCTCGCCGCGGTCTGGGGGTAGGCAGCAGCGTATATTCGGGAATCCAAATATGCACAGCTACCTGCCCATAGCGGAAATCTCCGCCTCCGTCCCGGTCCTGCTCGGGCTGGGTCTGGCCGTGGGTGTGCTTTCGGGGCTGTTCGGGGTCGGTGGCGGCTTCATCCTCACGCCATTGCTGTTCATGATCGGCATCCCGGCGGCCATCGCCGTCGGCACCCAGGGCAACCTGATCGTCGGCTCGTCCTTCTCCGGCCTGCTCGCCCACCTGCGGCGCAAGACCGTCGATTTCCCGATGGGTCTTGCCCTGCTGGCGGGCGGCATCGGCGGCTCTTTCCTCGGCGTGCAGCTCTTTCGCTGGCTCACCGCGCTCGGTCAGGTCGACCTGGCGATCAAGCTCGCCTATGTCGGCCTGCTCGGCACCATCGGCGCGCTGATGATGATCGAAGCGGTGATCGCGCTCAGGCGGCGCAGGCATGGCGGTAAGGTCACGCTCAAGCGCAAGCATCACAACTGGATCCAGCGCCTGCCACTCCGGATGCGGTTTCGCACCTCCGGGCTCTACATCTCGGTGATTCCGCCGGTGGCCGTGGGCGCGCTCGTCGGCGTCATGGCCGCGATCATGGGCGTGGGTGGCGGCTTCATCATGGTGCCGGCGATGATCTACCTGCTCAACATGCCGACCAAGACGGTGATCGGCACCTCGCTGTTCCAGATCACCATCCTCGCCGGGTTCACCACGTTGATGCATGCGACCGAGAACCAGACCGTCGATTTCGTCCTCGCGTTCTACCTGCTGATCGGCGGTGTGGTCGGGGCTCAGATCGGCACCCGACTCGGCTCGAAACTCGACGCCGAGACCCTGCGCGTGCTACTCGCTGGTCTGGTGCTGGCCGTGAGCGCGAAAATTGCCCTCGAACTGGTTCTGAGCCCGTCCGAGGCCTACGCGCTCATGAACAAGTAAAGGATTTGAAATTGCTGAAAGAAACCCGTAGACGAACGATTGTTCCCGTAAATCTTTCGCGGACGATTATACAAGCCCCCTAGACATATTCAATTGTTTGCAGCAATACCCAATCATGCAAATCTATCTTCCCATCGCCGAAGTCTCGGTAAATGCCTTCCTGCTGCTCGGTCTGGGCGGCCTCGTCGGGGTGCTCTCGGGCATGTTCGGCGTGGGTGGTGGTTTTCTGATGACGCCGCTCCTGTTCTTCATCGGCATTCCGCCCGCCGTGGCCGTCGCCACCGAAGCCAACCAGATCGTGGCCTCGTCCTTCTCGGGGGTGCTGGCACACCTCAAACGCAAGACCGTCGACATAAAGATGGGAGTCGTGCTCCAGGCAGGCGGCCTTGTGGGCGCTTTTGTCGGGATCCAGATCTTCAACTACCTCAAGGCGCTGGGCCAGGTCGACCTGCTGGTGAAGCTGGCTTACGTGATCTTCCTGGGCATTGTCGGCGGGCTGATGTTCATCGAAAGTGTACGCGCGCTGATGAAAACCCGTGGCGGCAAGGTGGTCCACACCCGGCGCAAGCACAACTGGGTGCACAACCTGCCGTTCAAGATGAAGTTCCGCACCTCCGGCCTCTACATTTCGGCGATCCCGCCGCTGATGGTCGGCGTGCTGGTCGGCGTGCTCGCCGCGATCATGGGCGTGGGCGGCGGCTTCATCATGGTGCCCGCGATGATCTACATCCTCGGGATGCCCACCAAGGTGGTTGTCGGCACCTCGCTGTTCCAGATCATCCTTACCACCGCCTTCACCACGATGATGCACGCGACGACAAACTACACCGTCGACGTGGCGCTTGCGGTGCTGCTGCTTGTCGGCGGCGTGATCGGCGCGCAGATCGGCACCCGGATCGGGGTGAAGATGAAGGCCGAACAATTGCGCGTGCTGCTGGCGTTGATGGTGCTGGCGGTCTGTATCAAGCTGGGCCTGGATCTGCTGCTCATGCCGTCCGAACTCTACAGCCTTGGCGCCGGGGGGCATTGATATGACGCGTTTCCTTACACTCTTCGCGACGCTCCTCGCCCTCGCCCTTCCGGCGAAAGCCGAAGAAATCGTCGCCGGTCTCAGCCAGAACGCGGTGCAGATCACCGCAACCTTCGTCGGTTCCGAGATCCTGATCTTCGGCGCGGTCAAGCGCGAAACCGCGGCGCCCGAGGGCGATCTCGGCGTGGCCGTGGTCGTGGAAGGCCCGTCGGTCCCGATCACCGTGCGCCGCAAGGAAAAGCGCATGGGCATCTGGGTCAACACCGATTCGGTTGAAGTCGAGGCCGCCCCCACCTTCTACGCCGTCGCCACGTCCGGCCCGCTGGGCGAAGTCATCTCGGCCGAAACCGATCACGCCCGGCACATCTCGGTGCCGGAATCGATCCGCATCTTCCATTCCGAAAACGTCGCCGACCCTGACAGTTTTGCCGAAGCCGTTATCCGCATCCGCGAAGACGCCGGGCTCTACATGCTCAACGAAGGCGCGGTGCGGATCTCCGACAACACCCTGTTCGACACCCATATCGAGCTGCCCGCCAACCTGACGGAAGGGCTCTACAACGCCCGCATCTACCTGACCCGTGGCGGCGACATCGTGGCGAACTACACCACCACCATCGACGTGCGGAAAGTCGGGCTTGAGCGCTGGCTCTACAACCTCGCCCATGAACAGGCGCTGATCTACGGCTTGATGTCGCTTGCCATCGCCATCGCGGCGGGTTGGAGCGCCTCTGCCTTCTTCCGGGTGTTCTTCCGCAGCTGACGCCGCGCGCTATCCGGCCTTTTCTATGATCCGCGCGGCCGCGTCCGCCAGCGTCTGCTCGCCCAGATCCAGCAGGTCGAGCGCAAGCAGGCGTGGCGCACCGTCGCGCGAGATTCGCCGGTAGCGCGGATCGTAGTGCTCGGCGATCAGCTCGGCCGACATCGTGGCATAGTCTCCCGCCGCCGCCAGCGCGCGCCAGGCGTCGACCCGGCCATGACCATGGTAGCGCACCAGCTTGTCGAGCACCGCATCGAGCTTGGCCGGGTCCGCCACCATGTCGGGATACTCGCCGACCAGGTGCCCGGCCCGCGCCGCCAGCGGTGCCGAAATATCAACACGCTCGGCCACGATCATCTTTTTCCACAGCGACGGCGGCACGATCAGGTCGCCGATCTTGGAGCTTTCCGCCTCGACGAAAACCGGCCGTGCCGGATCGAGCCGCGCCAGCGCCATTGCCAGACGCGTCTCGAACCCCTTCTGGCTGGGCTGCTGCACCCCCATTGGCCCAAAAACCGAACCGCGATGCTCGGCCATCGCCTCAAGGTCGACCACCTGCCCGCCCTGCGCCGCGATCTGGTGCAAAAGCCGCGTCTTGGCGGTGCCGGTGCCGCCATCGACGATCACCACCCGCGCCGCGACCGGATCGCGATAGAGCGTATCGACAACGAGGCTGCGATAGGACTTGTAGCCGCCCTTCACCAGATCGACCCGCCAGCCTATCTCGCGCAGGATCGCGGCGAAGGAAGCAGAGCGCTGGCCGCCGCGCCAGCAATAGACCAGCGGCCGCCAGCCGCCATCGCGGTCGGACAGCGGCCCCTCGAGATGCGCGGCGGCGTTCCGGGCCACCAGCGCCGCGCCGATCTTGCGGGCAAGAAAGGCGTCCTGCTGCACGTAGATCGTGCCCACCCGCGCGCGCTCCTCGTCCGACAGCACCGGCAGGCTGATCGCGCCGGGCATATGGTCCTCGGCAAACTCCGACGGCGACCGCACGTCGATGATCTCGTCGAAGGCCAGCGTATCGAGGTCGGTCAGCGCGGTAAGGGTGATCGGCATGGGTCTCGTGTCTCTCTGTTCGGCAAGTCGTAGCGCGCAGGGCACCGACACGCCAGTGCCAGCTTCCCGGTGCTGCCGCACTCTGATATGGCGCAGACAAAGGAGACCACCATGATCCACACCCGTTTCGCCGCCCTGTTTGCGCTCGCAGCCCTCGCCGCAACCCCTGCCACCGCCCAGTCGGGCAATGCGGGGGGTTGGACCCTCGCCTCCGTCGGCGGCGTGGCGGCCGAAGAGGGCGGACGCATTGCCTTTTCCGGCGATGGCGCGGTCTTTGGCACCACCGGCTGTAATCGCTTCAACGGCCAGGTCGTCGCGGCCCCCGGTGTGTTGAGCTTCAACACCCCCTTTGCCGTGACCCGCATGGCCTGCCCCGGCGCCCTCGCCGATCAGGAGGCGCAGGTGCTCGATGCTCTCGTCGGCACCGTCGCCGTTGCCTTCGACCCGGTCGCCGACCGGATGATGCTGATTCCCGCCAGTGGCGCCCCGGTTCTGGGGTTTATCCGCGCAGATTAGCCCGCCACCGGCCCGCGCCTTGGCTTCAGATGGCCGGTCGGATACACCGGCCGCACCAGCCCAGTTTACATTGAGCGTCATACCCATGCCACAGGCCGTATCCCACCAGGGAATTGGAACGACCCTCCAGTCGCTTGTTTTCCCGGACTCGGCTGTTTCGACTGAAACCACGCTCTACTACCGGCCGGCGGGCGAGGTTCAGGTCAATGAGGCCAAGGGCGCGCTCGAACTGGCCGAAGGCGCCAGCGTGTCGTTTGACACCTATTTCAACGCCTTCGACTCCGGCGAATGGCGCCGGGCCTGCAAGCTCGAAACCGTCGCCTGGCACCTCTCCGGCAGCGGCAATATCCGCCTGCGCGTGCATCGAGCGCGCCCGAATCTGCCGTTGAAACCGACCGGCGGACTCACTTCGGTCGTGCTGGAAACGACACTCACGCTGTCGCAGGACGCGCCGCAGATCGTCGATCTGACCGAGTTCGCGGCACAACGCGGACCGAGCGTGCTCTATTGCGAAATTCAGGCCGACACCGCCGCCACGATCACCGACGGGCGCTTCGTGACCCAGGACACGCCATTGCGCGCGCCAAAGCTGACGATTTCGATCACCACCTTCAAACGCGAAGACGCGGTTCAGGCCACCGCGCGCCGTCTCGAAGATTTTCTTGAACACTACGAATTCGCCGACCACATCGCGGTGCAGGTGGTCGACAATGGCGCCTCCGCCGAGGTGCCCGAAACCGCGCATCTGCGCTACATTGCCAACGCCAACCTTGGTGGCGCCGGGGGCTTTGCGCGCGGCATGATGGAAGCGCGGGCGGCAGGCGCCAGCCACTGCCTGTTCATGGACGACGATGCATCGTTCCACATGGAAAACATCCGCCGCACCTATGCGCTCTTGTCGTTTGTGAAGGACACGACCACCGCGATCGCCGGCGCGATGATCACCAACACCCGCAAATACGAGATGTGGGAAAACGGCGCGATCTTCGATGGCATCTGCCGCCCGCGCAACATCCACACCGATCTGCGCAAGCCCGACAAGCTGTTCAAGCTCTTGTTTCGAGCGGCGAAACCGCTGCCAGACAATGGCTATGGCGGCTGGTGGTATTTCGCCTTCCCGCTTGAACACGCCCGTTACTACCCCTTTCCGTTCTTCGTGCGCGGCGACGACAGCGGCTTCTCGCTGGCAAACAGGTTCCGCATCCGCACGCTGAACGGCATCGTGTCATTCCAGGACTCGTTCGGCGAAAAGGAAACGCCACTCATCAACTACCTCGACGCCCGCTATCACCTGATGCACCACCTGGTGTTCAAGGATCTGCAACGCGGGCCCTGGCGCACCGCGATGGTGCCGCTCAGACTGATCGTCAAATCCATCGTCCGGTTCCACTACGAGGCTGCCGAGGCACAATTGCTCGCCATGCGCGACGTGATGGAAGGCCCGGATTTCTTCCTTGCGAACGCCGACATGGCCGAGCGTCGCGCGCGGCTCGGCGCGCTCTACGTCAACGAGCGGTGGCGACGGTTCGATCCGCAAAACCGCCCCACCCGCTTGCGCAAGCCCAACTGGCTTGCCGATCGGCTGTGGGCCCTCACCCTGAACGGCCATTTCCTGCCCCTGTTCCAACGCTTCGGCGCCAAGCGGGTGTTGCGCCTGTCTTTGCGCGGGCCGGGCTGGCCGATCTGGGGCGCGCGCGAGATCTCTTATGTGAACCGGGCGACCAACATGGGCTACACCGTCCGGATCGACCGCAAACGCGGCTTGTCTCTGCTGGCGCAAGCGGTCCGCCAGGCCCGCGCATTGGTCCGTGCCTATCCGGCCCTCGTCGCCGAATACCGGGATCGATACGCCGAGGTAACCAGCGAAGAGACATGGCGGCGACTGCTCAACATCGAGGCCCGCGACATCTGACCGCGCGTTCTCGACGCGCATTGGGCAGGCCGCCGCCCAACGGCGGGCAGGGTCACTGGCCACTAGCTATTGTATTCAGCGGGTTCTTCTGCGATCAATACCCGCTGAATCGTATGAGTTGACCGTTTGACAACGCCAATCCAGACAAGATTGCTTGATCCGACATGAAGGTGGAACACGAGACGATCGCGCGTCAGTCGCTGCTGCTGTCGAATGCTCCGGCGTCGATCGTCGCCGTGCTGCTGTCGCGGGCGACGGTTTCCGAGGTCGAGCGCGGTAATACGATCTTCGCGCAGGACGAACCCGCCGACGCGATTTTCATCGTGATCGACGGCTGGGTGAAGCTCTTTCGCATTTCCCCCGCCGGGTCCGAGGCCGTCGTCGGGGTGTTCACCAAGGGCCATAGCTTCGGCGAGGCCGTTGCCCTGCGCCAGAGCACATACCCGGTCTTTGCTGAAACCGTGACCGATTGCACCCTGATGCGGATCGACGCGCAGGAACTGCTGCGGCAATTGCACGACAGCCCGGAAGTGGCGATCTCGATGCTCACCGCCACCTATGCTCACCTGCACAACATGGTGGCCCAGATCGAGCAACTCAAAGCCCAGACCGGGCCGCAGCGGGTGGCGGATTTTCTGCTTGAGCTGACCCGCTCCAAGTTTGGCGCCTGCTCGGTGCAACTGCCCTATGACAAGGTGCTGATCGCGGGCCGTCTGGGGATGAAGCCCGAAAGCCTGAGCCGGGCGTTTTCCAAGCTCAAGGATCAGGGCGTGAAGGTGCACCAGAACTCGGCCGAGATCGAAGACATCGAATCGCTGCGCGCCTATGCCGAGCGCGACCGCGCCGTGTCATGGCATCACGACTGACCGGCAAAGGCGAACGCGAAGGCGACCCCGGCCCAGATCACGAACACCACCATGAAGCCTCGGCGCACCGGTGGCACCTCGCGCAGCCGCAGATAGTCTGACAGGATCACCCGCGACTTCACCAGCGCCAGCACCAGCAGCCCCAACGCCACCCAGAGCCCGTGCAGATTGAAGAGCGCGACCGAGGTCGTCGCCGCCGAGGCGACCACCAGCCAGATCCAGGCTTTGAGCACACCCGTCATAGCGCCGCCATCAGGTAGATCACCGGGTAGAGCAGCACCCAGACCAGATCGACCATGTGCCAGAACGCCACGGCGGCCTCGGTCTCGCGCTCGCGGCGCAGCCATGCGACGAGGGCGAGCAGCACGATGCCGGCGGCAACATGGGCGGCATGAAAGCCGGTGAGCAGGTAGTAGAAGGTATAGAAGGCATGGGTCTCGGTGCTGATCCCGGCGGCGGCAAGATCCGACCACTCTGCCCATTTCAACGCCAGGAAAACGAAGCCCAGCGCCGCGGCGGCCAGCAGGTAGCGCGGGCCGCGGATGGTGCCAAGCGCGGCGAGCGCCCCGGAGCTGACCAGCACCATGGTGCCGATCCCCGCGCGCACCGGGTGGAGCAGCGCGGCGGCCTCGGCGTAGCCGGCGGGATCGGCAATGCGTGCGCCGAGAAAGCCCAGGAGCCCGGCGCCAAAAACCAGAAGCTCCGAAACGATCAGCACCCAGATCATCAGATCTCCGGGCAGATCGTCGATCATCCGGTGTTCGTCGGCGTCGCCTGCATCGGCACCGCTCATCAATGGCCCACGATCTGCGCATAGATGCGCGGCAGGGCCTGGGTGAGCCGGTCGGGCTCGGGCACGACGGCAAAGCCACCCGAGCCGAAGATACGAGCAAACCAGGACCGCGCTTCGCGGTCGACGGTGATGCCGAACACCGAATGTCCCGCCCGTCGCGCTTCGAGCACCGCGCGGCGGCTGTCTTCGATCCCGTGGCGGCCTTCATAATGGTCAAGGTCGTTCGGCTTGCCGTCGGTGATCACGATCAGCAGCCGTCGGCGGGTGGACTGGCTGGCGAGATCGGCCGAGGCATGGCGGATCGCGGCGCCAAGGCGGGTGTAGAAACCGGGCTTCAGCGCCGCGATGCGGGCCTCGATGGCGCGGCTCATCGGCTCGTCAAAACGCTTGGCCTCGTGAACGTAGACCCGGTTGCGCCGCAGCGACGAAAATCCGTGGATGGCAAAGCTGTCGCCGCAGGCATCCAGCCCCCAGGCCAGCGCCGCCAGCGCCTCGCGCTCGATCTCGATGATCTGGCGCGAAATCCCGCGCGCGCAGCTTACCGACCCCTCGGTCGAGCGTGATACGTCGAGCAGGATCGACACCGCGAGATCGCGCGCCAGCGGCCGGGTCTGGCGCCAGAGCCGGCCGTCGCTTTCGCCGGTGGCGCGAAAATCGGCCATCGCACGCACCGCGCGGTCGGTATCGAGCTCATCGCCGTCGAGATGTCCGGGGGTTGAGACCAGCGCCGGGCGCAGCGCCTCGAACTGGCGGCGCACGGCGCGTATGCGCGCTTCGGCACGGGGATCGAAAACGTGGAGATGATCGCCATCGGCCTCGACCGGCGTGGCAAATACGCATGTGTGGTTGGGCAGGTAGACCCCCCGGCGCGCATCCCATTCGGGATAGCTGTGTTCGGAGGCGAGCGCCTCGATATCGGCATCTTCCGGCGCAAGGTCGAGGTGCAGGCGAAGCCGGGTCGCGGGCGCCTTGGTGGTCTGGCCAAGACCGAACTCGTCCATGTCGTCAGCGGCCTTCTTGGCGCTGTCCTCGTCATCGTCCTCGATCCGGCGATTGAGGTTCACGAACTGCGCCACCGAGAGCAGGGCCTCGAACTTGTGCAGGATAAAGCTGTCGTTGCGTTCGGCCTGATCGGTCTTGTGGCGTCGGGCCTTGCGGGCCGGGCCCTCGTTTTCGGCCTCGGAGGTTTCAGGCGCCAGATCGGTCTCGCGGGTTTCAACCGCCTCGGCCTCGCTCAGCACCAGCGGGCGCAGCTCGGGCCAGAGCGGCACCGGCGCGAACGGGCGATAGCCGCGCGGCGCATTCACCGCGGCAAGATTGCCATCGCGCATGACCTCGGCAAAGACCTCCGCCAGCGGCGGCAGCGGCTCGGGGTCGCCCAGCAGCGCACGCGCCAGCGCCTCGACCGCAGCTTCGCCCTCGGGAAGACTCCGTCGCGCCCGGAACGACAGGTGCGCCGCCGCCAGATCGCGCCAGAGCGGCGCAAGGCCGGGCGCCTCGGTCAACGTCGTTGAAATCATCGCCCGCGCGCCGCGCAGCATCGCCAGATCGCGCTGGAGCAGGTCATCGGCCATATCGGCATCGGGCGCATGGGCCGCCAGCGCCGCGATCCAGAGGTAGAGCGCGGCATTGGCCTCGCGCGCCGGAAACACCGCCAAACGGGCCGGCAGGCGCAGGATTGCTCCGTCGAAGCTCGCCCGCGGCACGGTTTCGGCCACGGTGCCAAGCCGGCGCAGGAAGGACAGCCGGTGGTCCGATGTTTCGTCAGCAACCGGACGGATCTCGACCGCACCACCGCCGCCAAGCCCGCGAAACAGAACCGCGAGCCGGCCCGCAACCTCGGCCAGCGCGATGGCATGGTCATCGTGGCTGTCGGGCGCGCCCAACCGCGAAGCGAGGCGGTGCCAGGCTTTGCCCACCACCTCCTCAGGTTCGAAAATATCGAACGGGTCCAATGAATTAGCCCCAGATTGCGGTTACAAGATCAAGCAGGCCCGCGCGGGTATCGGCATCGTCGGTCAGTGGCTCGATCATCGCCACGCGCACCGCGCGCTCCACCCCCATGCCGCCAGCGATCAGCGTTGCGGCATAGACCACGAGCCGGGTCGAAACCCCTTCTTCGATATCTTGCCCCTTCATCCCGCGCAGCTTGCCGGCAAGCCGCACCAACGGGCGCACCCGCTCTTCGTCGAGCCCGCTTTCGCGTGCCACCACCGCCACTTCGTGCTCTGGGGCGGGAAAATCGAAATCGAGCGCCAGAAAGCGCTGCCGCGTCGAGGGTTTCAGGGTCTTGAGAATGTTCTGGTAGCCAGGGTTGTAGCTCGCCACCAGCATGAAGCCGGGCGCGGCCGCCAGCTCTTCGCCGGTGCGGTCGATCGGCAGGATGCGCCGGTCATCGGTGAGCGGGTGCAGCACCACCGCCACGTCCTTGCGCGCTTCGACCACCTCGTCGAGATAACAGATCGCGCCTTCGCGCACCGCGCGCGTCAGCGGACCATCAACCCAGATCGTCTCGCCACCCTTGAGCAGGTAGCGCCCGATCAGGTCGGCAGCCGACAGGTCGTCATGGCAGGCGACGGTATAGAGCGGGCGCTCGAGCCGCGCCGCCATATGCGCCACGAAGCGGGTCTTGCCAACGCCGGTCGGACCTTTCAGCAGCACCGGCAGATCGTGGGCGGCGGCGGCCTCGAATATGGCCATCTCGTCGCCCTGCGGAAGGTAGAAGGGGGCGGTGACCGCCGCCCCCTTCATATCACGGCTGCCGTCCATATCGGACCTCATTCGGCTGGCTGCCGCGACGTGCCGGGCGCGATGACCTCGCGGCGCGGCGCCAGGATCGCGTAGATGAAGAGCAGGACACCCAGCACCACCGCGACGCCCGAACCGAAGCGCATGACGAAGAAGATCCAGAGCTGATCCTGCACATCCATGAAGTATTCGCCGTTCACCCGTTGCAGGTGGGTTTGCACCGTGCCCGCGAAGGTCAGCGTGAAGGTCATGAACACCATGCCACCCGACATCAGCCAGAACGAGGCCATGTTGAGCACCTGGTTATAGGGATCGCGCCCCTTCAGCACCGGCATCGCGTAGCTGATGATCGCCAGGTTCAGCGACACATAAGCCCCGAAGAAGGCCAGGTGGCCGTGGGCGGCGGTGATCTGCGTGCCGTGGGTGTAGTAGTTGATTCCGTGCAGCGTGTGCAGGAAGCCCCAGACGCCCGCGCCGAAGAAGGCCAGCGTGGCCGTGCCAAGCGCCCAGAGCAGCGCCGCCTTGTTGGGGTGGTCGCGGCGGCCCTTCCAGACCATGACGAAGGCGAAGGCCATCATCCCGAAGAAGGGCACGACTTCGAGCGCCGAGAACACCGACCCGACCCACTGCCAGTAACCCGGCATACCGATCCAGTAATAGTGGTGGCCGGTGCCCAGAATGCCCGAGAACAGCGCCGTGGCGACGATCACGTAGAGCCATTTTTCCACGATCTCGCGGTCGACCCCGGTGAGCTTGAGCATCAGGAAGCCAAGGATCGCGGCCATCACCAGTTCCCAGGTGCCTTCGACCCAGAGGTGAACGATATACCACCAGTATTGCTTGTCGAGCGCGAGGTTGCCGGGGTTGTAGAAGGCGAAGAGGAACAGCAGGGCGATGCCCCAGAGGCCGAGCAACAGGATGTTGGTGATCGCGGTCTTGCGGCCTTTGAGCACCGTCAGCGAGATGTTGTAGAGGAAGATCAGCGCCGCAACGACGATGCCCACCTTCACCCAGCGCGGCTGTTCGATAAACTCGCGGCCTTCATTGCCGAGCAGGAAATTGCCGTCGAACAGGTTGAACGTATAGGTCACCACCACGCCGGCAGTGCCGATGATCAGGATCGCGAGCTGGAGATAGGCCAGCTTGGCCGAATGGATCTCGCGCTCGCTTTCTTCGGGCACGAGGTAATAGGCGGCCCCGAAAAAGCCGGTGAGCAGCCACACGACGAGGCTGTTTGTATGCAGCATCCGGGCAATGTTGAACGGCAGGATCTCGGCGAGGAAGTTGCCGTCGACGTAGATCCAGCCAAGGATCAGGCCCATCGTGACCTGGACGGCGAAGAGAATCATCGCCGTCAGGAAATAGGCATAGGCGATTTTCTGAGTCTGGTATTTCATGGCGCGTTACTCCTCAGCCGGCATCATTCGGCGGCCAGTCCTGCGTGCGGATCGTGTCGGTCCACAGCAGGAAGTCCGCGAGCGCGCGATATTCGTCTTCGCTCAGGTTGAAATTGGGCATCTGGCGACGGCCGTCGATGCCGGTGGGCATGGCATCCATCCAGCCCTGAAGCACCTCGAATGCGCCCTCGTGATCACCCTCCTCGATTCCCCAGCGGGTCATCACGTTGCCCAGTTCCGGCGCAAAGTATGCGCCCTCGCCAAGAATCGTGTGGCAGTTGATGCAAGAATGCTTTTCCCAGATGTGCTTGCCCTCGCGCACGCTGTCGGTGAGCGTCGCCGCATCCGTCGAGGTGCGAACGATGTAGAGGTGCGACTGGGCGGAAAGCCCCAGAAAGATGAGAATGAAGAACAGTGACCCGCCGTAGAAGATATTTCGGGCCATGCTCTTTGTCATGACTTCGCGCATGCGAGGTTCCCCTGTCAAAGTGCTACATCGTCACAGGTATCTGCTAGCGCTCGCGCCCGGTCCTTAACAAAAGTCAAACCTGCCAAACAGGGCGGCCCGACCGGACTCCGGCTCGCGCCAGCCAACTTGCTAAAAGTCAAGGACTCGCCGGCACGCTCCGGCCCAGACTGGCGCACACATTAGTCTAGGGAGAGAAATATGCCTGATCAGACTCACAGTGTTTCCCGCGTCCTTCTCGGATCCGCGGTCGTAGCGTTTTCAATCTGGTTGAGCCCGGTCCAAGCCCAGGTCGCACCGCCTATTCCAACGATTGGTCAACTCGGGCTTGAGGATGTCCCGAACCTTGGCGCCGACGATCCGTTGATGACGGCGGAAGAATTCGAAACCGGGCGGCAGGTCTACTTCGAACGCTGCGCCGGGTGCCACGGCGTGTTGCGCAAAGGCGCGACCGGCAAGCCGCTGACCACCGACATCACCCGCGAGAACGGCTACGAATACATTCATGATTTCATCACCTACGGCTCCCCCGCCGGGATGCCCAACTGGGGCACCTCCAACGAGCTGTCGCCCGAAGAGATCGACCTGATGACCCGCTACGTGCTGGTCGATCCGCCGGCGCCGCCCGAATGGGGTATGCCGGACATGATGGAAACCTGGAAAGTGGTCGTTGCGCCGGAAGATCGCCCGACCGAAAAGATGAACGATATCAACATCGAAAACCTGATGTCGGTCACCCTTCGGGATTCGGGTGAGATTGCGCTGATCAACGGCGACACCTTCGAGATCGAAGAGATCATCAAGACCGGCTACGCGGTGCACATCTCACGCACCTCGGCGTCGGGCCGCTACCTGTTCGTGATCGGCCGCGATGCGCGGGTCAACATGATCGACCTGTGGATGGAGCACCCCAACACCGTGGCCGAGATCAAGATCGGCATCGAGGCGCGGTCGGTCGAAACCTCGAAATACGAGGGCTGGGAAGATCGCTATGCCGTCGCCGGCGCCTACTGGCCGCCGCAATACGTGATCATGGACGGCGAAACGCTCGAGCCGCTCAAGGTCGTCTCGACCCGGGGCGTGACCTATGACGAACAGATCTATCACCCCGAGCCGCGGGTGGCCTCGATCGTGGCGTCGCATTACCGGCCGGAATTCATCATCAACGTGAAGGAAACCGGCAAGACGCTGCTCGTCGACTACTCCGACCTGGTGAACCTCAAGACCACCGAGATCGCGACGGAACGGTTCCTGCATGATGGCGGTTTCGATGCGTCATTGCGGTATTTCCTCGTCGCGGCCAACGCGCGCGGCAAGATCGCGGTGATCGACACCAAGGAAAACAAGCTGGTGTCGCTGGTCGAAACCGAAGGCAACACGCCGCATCCGGGACGTGGCGCCAACTTCGTGCACCCCGATTTCGGACCGGTCTGGGCAACGTCCCACCTTGGGGACGACACGATCTCGCTGATCGGCACCGATCCCGAAGGTCATCCCGACAACGCATGGAAGATGCTGCACAACTTCTTCGCCCTTGGCGGCGGCTCGTTGTTCATCAAGACCCATCCGAATTCGGACCACCTCTATGTCGACGCGCCGCTCAACCCGGAGCCCGAGTATAGCGGTTCTGTCGGCGTGTTCACGATCTCGGAAATGAAGGAAGGCGAAGAGCCCGAGTTCGTGACCCTGCCGATCGCGGAATGGGCTGGCATCGAAGACGGCCAGCCGCGCGTGGTGCATCCGGAGTTCAACAAGGACGGCACCCAGGTCTGGCTCTCGGTCTGGAACGCCAAGGACAAGGAAAGCGCAATCGTCGTCATCGACGACAAGACGCTTGAGCTCGTCACCGTGATCAAGGACCCGCGCCTGATCACTCCGACCGGCAAGTTCAACGTCTACAATACCCAGCACGATATCTATTGAGCTGAGATGCGTGGGCGGTCCGCCGCCCACGCGCCCCTTCCGGCCGCCGGCGCTCCCGGCGGCCGCATTGTTTCAGGAGCCCCGATGTTCGCCCAGATCCACACCTTGCTGCTCGCGGCCATTCTCACGGTCGCCGCCACCGGCGCCTTTGCCGGACCCGATGCGGTGCCAAGCGGTGACCGGCAGTGGCTTGCCAGGCTCGACGACGGTGGCCAGACCCTCATCATCGACGATGCCGCCAGCAGCACCGAGGCTCACCGACGCCGGATCGAGACACGCGACCACGTCATCGTTGAGGCGACGAGCCTGATGGCGATGCCGGTTCGGCGCAGTTATCTGCTCGCCCTCAGCGCGGTTGCCGAGATCTGGGAGATCGCGCTCTATCCCGAGGCCGGGCCATTTCACGAGGGCTTCGTGCATTCGTGGGAAACCGGGATGGAAGAGAGCCTACCTGCCGAGGAGGGGCTATTCGCCCGCCAGCGCATCGCGCTCGACGCCCCGGTGGTTGCGCTCGCGCTCTCGCCGGACCGGCGCAATTCCGTCATCGCCACCCGGGCAGACGGCACCCGGGTCGAGATCAACCTCGTGGTGCGGCGCGAGGTGGCAATCCTGCCGCCGCAATAGCCGCTCCACCGGTCAGCTCTCGCCCGGCGGGTCCAGGAACACCGGCATGAGCGCCGCGGTGTAGAACGCAAAGGCGACGATCCAGAGCGCCCCGGCGGCCAGCACGGCGGGAAAATAGACCGCGCCGGAGATCTCGGACCCGATCCAGCGCAAGAGCGCCGCGACCGGCAGCAGCACATAGGCGATGGCAACCAGCACCGGAGCCACCAGCGCCCGCCCGCCATGGCCGAGCGAGGCGCGCGACATCATCGCAAGCGTCATTCCCCCGACGCCACCGATCGCCAGCAGGTGCAATGCCCCGACCTCGCTCAGCGCGGTGAACCGGCTCAGCCCGAGCATCACCAGCCCAAGGCCGACCAGCGCCACGGAAACGTGCAGCGCGGCAAGGATCGGCCGGGCGATGGCAAAGCGCGCACCCCAGCGCGCCTGCCGCACAAGCTGGGCGAGCCCGGCCAGCAGCGCGACCAGCCCCGCCACCATGGTATCGGGCAGAACGAGCGCGGTGAGCGGCAACAGCACCGCCGCCGCCAGCATGACCGGCGCCAGAGCCGGAAAGTCACGCGGCAGATCCGTCTCCGCCGCGCCTTCGCGCAACATCGCGTTGCGGGTGAAGGCCGGGGTCACGCGGCCGCCGATCACGAGAATCATGCCGGCAAGCGCCAGTAGCCCGGCGCGGGGACCGTTGGCCGCGCCTCCCGCCCACATGTCGGCCCAGCCCAGATGCGTGGCGAGGTTGGCCAGCCAGAACAGCGCGAGAAAGGCCAGGAAGGCCATGTTCTGCGGCTTTGGCCTGCGGACAAGCATATGTGCCACCAGCGCCCAGAGCAGCGGCAGGAATGCAAGGTCGACCACGGCCACCAGCCAGGCCGGCAACGTTCCCGACATCCAGAGCGCAACCCGCCCAGCGAGCCAGACCCCGGCCGCCGTGCCGATGAGCGGGCCGCGCACCGCGCCTGCCCCGGTCCAGTTCGGCACCGCGGTGAGCAGGAAGCCCGCGAGCGCCGCCGCGCCATAGCCAAACACAAGCTCGTGACCATGCCATTCATGCGGCGGCATCGTGAAGGGAATGGCGGTGATGAAACCGCCGGTGTAATGCACCCCGAGGTAGAGCTCCCACCACAGCATCGCCAGCACCGCAAAGGCACCGGCGCCGAGAAAAAATACCCGGAACGCTTCACCCAAGACCCGCTTCAGCATATCGTTCGCCCGCTTCTTTTCGTCCCTCGACCGCTGTGTGACATAGCCGATTTGGCCGAGGCTTAACAAAAATCAATTCGGACTTGCGAATCTCGTGCCACAAGCAAAGGGCACGGGAACACCCGGGAAAGGACTGGCGCGCATGTCGGACGGCAAACCTCCATCTGCCCCCCGATGGTCGCGCCGCAAACTCGCGGTCGTCTTATACCCCTTCGTCGCCGCGGCGGTGGCGGTCAACCTGTTCCTTGCGTCGCTTCTTGGCGCTGCTCTCGGGCTTCCCGTGCTCCCACCGATCTGGGCGTTGATCCTCTCGGCCCCGCTCGGGGTGCCCGCCACATGGGCCACCGCGATCTGGGTCGACCGGCTGCTCGACGAAGCTGCCGAATAGTCTCAGGAGGCGTGGGCAGTGCGCGCGCGCCGCGTCGCCAGTTGCGCCGCGCCGATGATCAGCAGCGCCACAATGTTCATCTCGACGGCATAGATCAGCCCCGGAATGGCGAGCCCGGCATCCCCCATCAGCGTCGACGCCACGAAGATCGTGATCGCCACGTTCTGCATCGTGGCCTCGACCATGATCGTGCGCCGTTCGGCCTGCCCAAGTCCGACAAGCCATGCGGCGCCAAAAGCCAGCAGCGGCGCGGCGAGCGCAAAGAGGCTGACGGCCACCCCGACCTCGGCAAAGGCGCCGCCCATCGCATCCCAGTTCTGAACAAAGGTCGCCACAACGATGGCGAGAAACAACAGCCGCGCCACCGGATCGAGCCGGCGCGCAAGCCAGCCCACCGGCCGGGGCGCAAGGTGAGCCGCGCCCATCCCCAGAACAAGCGGCAGCAGAGCCACCGCCGTCATCGCCAGGCTGATCTTCCACAACCCGGCGGCGCCGGGCACCGCGACGGCGGCGACCAGCAGCACCAGCGGCAAGGTGATCGGCGCGGCAAGGCTGGTGACCAGCGTCATCGTTACCGACAGCCCGACCGACCCGCGCGCCAGCAGCGCCGCGTAGTTCGAGGTCACCCCGCCGGGGCTGGCCGCCACGAGCATCAACCCGGCCAGCAGCACCGGCCCCAGACCAAGCGCCCAGCCAATGGCGAACGCGATGAGCGGCAGGCCGATCAGTTGCACCGCCAGCCCGGTAACAAGCGCGCGTGGCTGGCGGACCGCCCGCACCGCCTCCGCGGGACGCAACCGCAGCCCGAGTGACAACATCAGCACCATCATCGCGATGGGCAGAAAGGCAGACATCAGCTCGGTCATCGTGCGGCTCCCGTTCGGGGTGACATGGCCGGCGCAGGACGGCCCGGTCCCTGACAAAAGTCAAGGATCGCACTGGCCGCACCGGCATAGATTGACGCCGGATAATACAGGACCTCACCCGATGATAGACCGTCGCTTTTTTCTCGCCGGTGCAATGGCCATGACCGTGGCCGGCACCCCGGCCCTTGCGCAACATCAGGATCTGGGCGTGACCGCGCCGCAAGCCGATGCCGAGGCAGATATGCCGCTCCAGCGCCGCTGGATGATGGAAGACACCTATGGCAACGTGCAGACCAACGAAGACATGCTGGGCAAGTTCACCCTGATTTATTTCGGCTACACCGGCTGCCCCGATGTCTGCCCGACCACGCTGTCGGTGATCGCCGAGGCGATGGACGCTCTCGGCGATCAGGCCGAGAAGGTGGTGCCGCTGTTCGTGACCGTCGACCCCGACCGCGACACCGCCAAGCTGCTGCGTGAATATACCGGCTTCATGCATCCCAGCATCGTCGGACTTCGCGGGCCGAAGGCCTATACCGATCACATGGTGAAGGTGTTCAACGCACGTTACGAGATCTACGTGCCCGACCCGGAATACCCCGACCGCTACGTGATTGACCACACCGCGTCGGTCGCGCTGGTGGGGCCGGACGGCTTTCTGATCAAGCGCTATCCACATGGCACCACGGCCGATCAGATGTCGGGCG